>OGEZ01000673.1_pt1 | contig 25471 bp, 21 predicted proteins | sample 1570831 | NCBI WGS metagenome assembly OGEZ01 (sample SAMEA2582059, study PRJEB24529) | metagenome | biome: Human gut stool | place: China | collected 2011
GCAGGGGGAAAGAGAGGGGCAATCATAGCCCACTGGCTGTCCGTCAAATCGCTGGCGTAATGCTTTCTTTCGTTTTTGATAATCATAGCCATATTATACCACATTTTTGATTATTGGTACAGCTTCTCAGAGCCGCCACATACCAGCAGTCGAAACCGCTGACAGCTAAGTAGTGGTCAACCTGCGCCAGATAGTGAGCCGGGATTTTCCCATCAGCCCACTTGTCCACAGAGAAGGGCGAAACCGTCTTGCACTCCAATCCAGCTTTCTGCCCAACGATTAGACGGTCGAAGTCTGCCAGAAGCAGCGGATGTTCCTCGCTCTGGTAGATGGCATTTGCCCGGCGCACCTTCAGACCGGTGGTCTCGGTGAAGCGCTGCGCCACATAATCCTCCAAATCACGACCCTGCCGCATGGCCTCGTTGTCGATATTTTCAATGGTATCGCTGATTTTATCGTGGTACACCTGAAATGCAGAACGGTAGGGATTCAGGCCAAGGATAGCCCCGGCATCCGTGCCGGTAATGCCGCATTTGCGATAGCGAAGCCAATCTTCTTTAGATAAGTTCCGTGTAGATACAAGCCTTTTCATGCAATGTTCAACCTCTCTTTCATCTGTTCTTCTGCGATAGAGAAATCATATTCCACCAAGTCTTTGATAATGGTGGAAAACTCATCCACCAAGGTACGGTCATCGTCCAGCCACAGGGTATACAGGAAATCCAGAATGTTCCGCTGCACCCGGAGATGGTTCCAGAAACGCTCGTCCATCTGCTTTTCGGTGTCCAGCGTAATCAGGGCACTGATGATAGTGCTTTTCATCGTGATCTCGTATGCCGTGGTGCAAGTAGGCTTTGGAAAATTGATTTCGATGCGGTCAAGGAACTCAGAAAATTCCCGGACAGCCCGGTTGCTCACATCGTTCATACGTTCTCCTTTATGCTGCTGCCAGAACCATCTTGTAAGCCTTGTCGATCATGGGATTGCCCTCTGCGGTGCGCAGGAACAGGTTTTCGTTGTAGTTGCGAGTTTTACGGATGGGGTCTGCATGGGTGGCAAAGTCGGAAACAGCGTTCACGAACCGCCAGCCGTTCTTTCCGACCCACTCCAGATCGGGTGCATTGTAGTAGCGAGCCTTCAGATCTTCCTGCAAGCGCAGGTTGTTCTTCCTCTGGCCATCGGTCATGTCTTCGGTGACAGGGAAAAACTCATTGATGAACTCCTGCACCTTGCGGTCAGACAGCTTGATGGTGGTCAGCTCATGGATGCCTTTACCCAGTTCTGCCATGTAACCGTTGGCAAGCTGCAAGGTTTCACGAGCGTCTTGCACCCGGAGCAGAACATTTTCGGTGTGGCGGGCAGTCCAGATGCGCTTTGCAGTACCCAAAGCCAAATTCAAGGTGTTCTGGCAGACGACACGAACCGGGGTCATGGCAACCTTGACCCCAGAACTGCCATCGTGACTGTTGAAGAACACAAGATATGGTGTCACTTCATCTCCGGCAATAATATATTTTTCCGGCAGCTTTGCCAGCATCCACACCTTCTTACCGCCCTGCAAAGAACCGGCAGTTTCATAGGTAACGCCCTCACCCAGCAGGCCATCGGTGAACTGGAATGCTTCTTCGTTCTGCACAATGCAATAGCGGTCAGACACAACGCCCAGAACAGCATCATCGGTACTGCGGACGTTGGCCCGATAACCGGGGATCATAGCACCCGTGCCGGAATAGATGTTGCGGCTCTCCACCTGCCAATCCAGACCAGCCAGTTCCAGTGCCTCACGGCTTGCAGGGGCATCCATCACGATACGGCCAAGGCCGTGCCAAGGGGTTTCGCGGACAGAGAACATGGTTTCAACATTTGCAGACATAATTTTTACCTCCAAAATTTTTGATTGTCTTATTTCTTTTCAATCTGATGAGCCGTCCAGACAATGATTTTCGCAGCACCTTTTCCGACTGCTTTCATCACCTCCACCAATACTTTTTCAAAGATTTCTGCCATTGATTTTTCCTCCGTCTTTCTGTAAAAATCAAAGACCAGTAAGCTGATGTGATTGCTTACTGGTCTTTCTATCCAAGGGTATAATATATCATTATATCTGCTTCAGATACGCCTAACTTGTACCAAGTGTGTCCGATGTGTCCGTGTTTTTGTGAATCAGTCTTATGTTTTCGTATCTTTCAGGTGTTTTATGGGTGGAGATATAAGGATATAAAAAACTTGTTTTGAAAATCTCTGACACAACCGGCACAGCTGACACAGTCTCCTACTTCTGCGTTTTCGACCAGATTCCCACAACCACCGTGAGATCCTGCCATTCATTTTTGCGGATTCCCTGATTTCGGGATGCCTTAAAAGCTTTTGCCTCCTCGAAGGAAATCGAAAAGCGTGCCATCTCTACAAAGCCATCCATCGTATACGCTGCGGCGTTTCTCGCCTGTACCTCTGACATCTGAAAGTCGAGTACCCAGCGAAATTCTTCATTTGTCAAAGGCGTGATTTGCGCCACACAGCTGTTGATAAGCTCCCGATCAACATCGTTCTTTGATGCCCGCTGCCATTCATCTAGCTTCTGCGAGATCAGCTTCATGTCCAGTGCTCCACTGCGTTCATCCTCCTGTTCTACGCTCTCATACTGAGATTGCAGATCTGCAATCTGGTTGTCTAAGCCTTTGCGACGTTCCATAAGTTCCTGTTTGGTAATGATGCCGTCTGCACACAGGTCAATATACTTGTCCAGCCGCTCTCTCTGCTTAGCGATGCTCTTTTCCAGCATTGCCTTTCTGGAAATACGAACCGTCTTTTCCTCTGCCATGCAGCGGCTCAGGATCTTATAGACCTCTTTGACTGTCTTTCCCTTGTCAAATGTGAGATGTTCAAACACCTTTGCCGCCATCAAATCCAGCTTCCACTCACTGATGGCCTTGATTTGGCAGCTGATGCTCAAATCAAGGCCATGTTCCTGCAAGTAGCTGATGCTCGGCCTGCGTGTACGGCGGTAGCACTGAAATCCATGAATTACAGCACCATCCCGGTTCACACGCCACTTAAACTGAATAAATCCTGCACCGCAACTGCAACGCAATTTTGCCGTCCAGACCGACTTTGGTGTATTTCTCATGTACTTGTGCTTTTTTCCGTTTTCATCGATTACTCGTGCTGATCTCGATGCCAAAATCTGCTGGCATCTCTCCCACATTTCTTCCGAAACCAATGGCTCAAAATCCCCTTTCACATAGATGTAGCTGCTTTCATCCAGATTTTTGATACGCTTCTGCGTCAAGTAGCCGTCACTATGGGATTTATTATAGCAAATGCATCCCTTATATGTTGCATTGTGCAGGACCCGACTCACCTTGGAAGCGTCCCACGAAACATGACCTCCCGCATCCAACCGTCCAAGACGATATAATTCTGCGACTATTTTCTGTAGGCCGACTTTACCACTCGAATACATCTGGAAAATCAACCTTACAGTTTCAGCCTGTTCCGGTTCGGGAACATAGGTTCCATTCTCCCTGCGGAATCCCAAGATGTTTCCGTTGCCATACAGAATGTGCCTTTCCCGACTGATTTTCTGCCCTGCCTTCACACGTTCTGAGATTTTGCGGCTTTCATCCTGTGCCATGGAAGACATGAGCGACAGTCGGAGTTCGCCATCATCGGCAGCCGTGTTGATACTGTCATTGATAAAAAGCACATCCACGCCCATAGCCTTCATCTGGCGCGTATAGGACAAAGCATCCACCGTATTTCGTGCAAAGCGGCTCACCTCACGGGTAATGATAAGGTCAAATTTATCTTTCCTTGCATCCTCCATCATACGCAAAAACTCTGGCCTCTTCTGTGCTTGTGTTCCGGTGATGCCTTGGTCTACGTAGACCTCCACGATTTCCCAGTCCGAATGCCGGGAACATTCGATTTTATACCACTCCAACTGATTTTCCAGCGCATTGATTTGCGCCTCATGCTCTGTTGAGACACGAGCATATACTGCTACTCGCATGTTTTTACCTCCATTTTTTTGCTTTTTCGGATAAAAAGAAAGGCTCTGGCAGAATCCTCCACCAGAGCCTTTCTCTGTTGCTTACGAAGCCTTTGCAGGCGATTCTTCCTCCTGCTCACGCTTCATCCGAAGGAAGTTCTGATAGGTAGGCAGGTTCAGCAGTCCTGCCGCAAAAAGAGCTTCGATTAGACAGTAAGCCATCGCCTTTTCGTCAACGTCCATCATCGTAACACCTCCGTAGTACTTGTGATCGTGCTTCGGCTCAAAGATATAACGTATCATCGAAAAGTCAGACGTTACGGACGAAGGCGGATACCATAGAACCCCCACACCGGGTTTTCCGAGGCGGTGAGACGCTTTCGGTCACGAACGCCGCCAGCCTGCTCCATGTACTTGTTGAACGCTGTAGCGCTGCACGGACATGTGCCGTTTTCATCACAACAGGCCTCATATGCCCTCCTCAAATCAGATGTAGCAGTAAAATAGTTGTAGTCACCCATTTCGCAGTGGTTTTCAAGAAACTCTTTAAGATAGTCCATTGAGTTTTTCCTCTGTATCCCTCTCATGCAGTCCACATCAGGAATCGGCGGAAACTGCCAGCCTTGCTTCATCAGTTTTCTGGCATACTGAAGTGCTTTCGTCACGATTGCATCGCGCTCCTTCCAGAGTTTTTTAGCAAAATCCGGGTCTCTCTCATCCTTCGGAACAGATTTCATGAACGGAAGGAAGATAATCCGGTCAAGAAATGCCGGATCGTTTGAATCGATTTTCAGGGGAAAATTGGTCGCAAACAAAAACTTCATATTATGGTCGAGCTTTAGAGACCCCTGATTTTTGCGCTGGATTTCGATGCTGTCTCCACCGGTAATCCGCTTCAGCTTGGACACTGCACTCGCATTCAACACTTCCTGCGGAAGATCCAAGGAGATGTTGATTCTGGAGTACAGCAGCGACTCCGTTTCAAACTTACCGCCCAGTTCACCAAGCGAGAGGTTGCTCACCGAATTTTCCGGATAAAGTTTCTGTATGGTATTGCCCACGATACTCTTGCCAGAGTTCGGAGCATACCCCATAACGAAGAAATATTTTCCGTTTGAAGGTTCGATCAGAAGATACCCAAGCGCCATCATAAAGCGCTCCTTCAGATCTTCACGCCCCTCAGTAATCGTATCGAGAAACTCGTCGAACACCGGGCATTCGGCATCTTCATCATAGCAAGCATCCAGAACGGTAAATGTTATACGCTTGGAGCTATGATGTTTCAGCTTCATTTTATTGAGATACAAGATCCCGTTTTTCAAAGGACAATATGGTTTATCTTTAAGCGAATCTTCGTACTTCAAACGAGGATTCGCCTTCATACATTTATAAATATCCAGATGATTTCGGAGGTTTTTCACCCCGTCAAGCCCTGGACTTATGTATTGACGGTAAAGAGCTACGACACCCTCAGCGTCGATCGCTTCATAGTATTGATCATTATAATGGTATAACACGGATTTCCTATAGAGAAAGTCCGTTTTTTCAAGCAGTTCTTCTTCCATCTGGCAAACAGATGGTTGCCTAAACCGCCCCTTTGCTGGCGATTCTTGTTCGCCATCGGTAAATTGTGCATCTTCATCACCCCCTTCCACAAAAGCAGCCAGTTCCAAAAGATCTACGCCCTCAGATGAAGCATTGGCCTTTTTCTTGGCTTTCTTCTTGGCCTTCTTTTTTTGTTTTTTCTTACGTTTTTCCTGACGCTGCTTCGATGCCATCTCATACATCGAAACAAACGGCTCATCGCTGTTATCAGGAAATTCGTCCGGATATTCACCCATATCTTCTTCAAATACAAGTGAGTCCGTATCCGCTGGTGAGCCGCGTCGTTCCACTATCATGGGCTCATCATCTGGGCCTGAGTCAGGTTCCAGACCACGCCTTGGCACAATGAACGACTGGTCACCATCTGGTGGTTGGCCTGTGCATTCTTCATCACAGAAATCAGAATCATATGGATAGTTCCACTTCATAATCATACTCCTTTACTGTAGTTAAACTTAGTTACGGCACTTTTTATAATTTGCGATAGTGCTTTGGCTGATTTGATGTTATCAGAAACCGTCTCCTCAAGCCAGAAAGGAAAATCAAAAAACAAATTTCGATTTTCCTTTCTGGACACATATTTCTAGATGTGATATAATTATTATTTATACTAAGTCATATTATTTCTACACAAAAATATGGGGCTGTCGCATGTGCAACAGCCCCATATTCTATTCTTTAGTCCTAGTATTAACCGCTTTTCTATTTTGCTCTTTATTACGCCCTATCCTCTTTTAGCTTCAATTTCTCTTAGTTCCTTAACATTACGTTTCATAGCTTTTATTCTCTCTTCCATTGTTTCCCTTTCAATGCTTTCATCAAGGTCTTCACTCAGCTCAACTATTTCTCTTTCGCATTGATCTAACCTCATTGCAATGTTTTCAAAAATCCATATATTATTAGAAGATACATGAGGATACTTAAAATTCAAACATTTTACTTTGTCATACAATGACTCTAGACAACCGTTCACAATGCTTTCATTCTCTTTTTCATATGGAAAAATCTCTTCCAAACGTTTTAGCATCATATTACTTGTAAATAAAAGCTGTGGATTATACGCCAACGAAGCCAATCCCTCATTTATCATAATATGCAATACTCGGTCTTCTTCATACATTATTCCCGTCTTTTGCATACGGCTAATAAATCCCTTAATAGTTTTTTCTTTCCTAAATGGAATTCCTCCATTTAGAATCCATGTAAAAAAGCTCCTGTTCTTTACGGTCAATGGGCATGATTTATCATCATACTCCGTTATCTTTTTTTCACGAAGCATTCCCCTACATTCTTCAGATTCACATATCAGAAAATCGTAACCCTTTACCGCCTTCCCACTCGGAAGTGTTATCTCTCCTATCACAGCATTCAATTTTCCTTCGAGCATTTCTCTGAGATCATTTAGGCTTCTCAATGGGTTAGATATTTCTGGACCTTTTCTATAGTCTCTTAAATCAACGATTTTTTCAAATCTGTTATCACTAATATCTTCTTTGCTTTTTAAAATATCTACTATGTTCTCCTCACATTCATAATCAACGTCAGGGGCAAATATCCCTCGGTTTTTCCATATCCAGTATCTTTTTAGATACTGATCTAATGTCTGTATCTTGCCTCCGATTATGAAATCATCTTCCGCACATTCTTCGCTAATCAAATTCTCAATTTCCTGTCTTTCTTGCTCCGTCATTTATATATCCTCAATTCATTGAATTCTTGACTAAATCAAAACCTCCCCGGCAAAACCATTCAGTTTCACCGGGGAGGGTTTTATCATACGCTTATCTTCCCATGTTTTGCACGATTAGTGCATCTTCATGCAACAATCTTACTTTCTGGGATTTTTGATAGCAGCCTGAGCAGCGGCCAGACGTGCGATAGGCACACGGAAGGGAGAGCAGCTGACGTAGTCCAGACCAACATTGTGGCAGAACTCGACGCTGGAAGGATCGCCGCCGTGCTCGCCGCAGATGCCCAGACCCAGGTCGGGACGGGTCTCACGGCCATCATGTGCAGCCATCTTGACCAGCTTGCCGACGCCGATCTGGTCCAGATGCTGGAACGGATCGCTCTCGTAGATCTTGTTCTCGTAGTAAGCGCCCAGGAACTTGGCAGCATCGTCACGGCTGAAGCCGAAGGTCATCTGAGTCAGGTCGTTGGTGCCGAAGCTGAAGAACTCAGCCTCCTTGGCGATCTCGCCGGCAGTCAGAGCTGCACGGGGGATCTCGATCATGGTACCGACCTGATACTTCATGTCAACACCGGAAGCCTTGATGAGCTCGTCTGCGACCTTGACGACAACGTCCTTGACGAACTTCAGCTCCTTGACCTCGCCGACCAGCGGGATCATGATGTGCGGGGTGATGACGTAGCCGGTCTCAGCAGAGACGTTCAGAGCTGCCTTGATGACAGCGCGGGTCTGCATTGCTGCGATCTCGGGGTAGGTGACAGCCAGACGGCAGCCACGATGGCCCATCATGGGGTTGAACTCATGCAGAGAAGCAACGACGTTCTTCAGGTCATCGAAGGTCATGCCCATGTCGGCAGCCAGCTCCTTGATGTCCTCGTCCTTGCTGGGCAGGAACTCGTGGAGAGGCGGGTCCAGATAACGGATGGTCATCGGGCGCTCACCCATGATGCGGTACATCGCCTCGAAGTCACCCTGCTGGAACGGCTCGACCTTGGCCAGAGCAGCCTCGCGCTCTTCCACGGTACGTGCGCAGATCATCTCACGGACAGCCTTGATGCGGTCCTCAGCGAAGAACATATGCTCGGTACGGCACAGGCCGATGCCCTCAGCACCCAGGTCAACTGCCTGCTGTGCGTCGCGCGGGTTATCGGCGTTGGTCATGACCAGCAGCTGACGAGCGGCGTCTGCCCAGCCCATGAAGCGGTTGAAGTTCTTGTTGCCGGTGGCGGCGACGGTAGCGACCTGCTCGCCGTAGATGTTACCAGTGGAGCCGTCGATGGAGATCCAGTCGCCCTCGACGAACTTGTGGCCGTTGAGCTCGAAGGTCTTAGCCTCTTCGTCGATCTTCACGTCGTTGTCGTTGCCGCAGCCGGAGACACAGCAGGTACCCATACCACGAGCAACAACGGCTGCGTGGCTGGTCATGCCGCCGCGGACGGTCAGGATGCCCTGAGACACCTGCATACCGACGATGTCCTCGGGAGAGGTCTCCAGACGGACCAGAACGACCTTCTTCATCTTGCCGGACTTGACCATCTCCTCAGCCTCTTCGGCGGTGAAGACGATCTGGCCGCAGGCAGAACCGGGAGAAGCTGCCAGGCCCTTGCCGACGACCTCAGCAGCCTTCAGGGCAGCTGCGTCGAACTGGGGATGCAGCAGGGTGTCCAGCTGCTTGGGCTCCACGCGCAGGACAGCCTCCTGCTCGGTGATCATGCCCTCGTCCACCAGGTCACATGCGATCTGCAGAGCAGCCTGAGCGGTACGCTTGCCGTTACGGGTCTGCAGCATATACAGGTGGCCGTCCTCAATGGTGAACTCCATATCCTGCATATCGCGGAAGTAGTTCTCCAGACGGGTAGCGATCTCAACGAACTGGTCGTAGACCTCAGGCATCTGCTCGTGCAGGTGGCTGATGGGAGACGGAGTGCGGACACCAGCAACGACGTCCTCGCCCTGTGCATTGATGAGGTACTCGCCCATCAGCTTCTTAGCGCCGGTGGCGGGGTCACGGGTGAATGCAACGCCGGTGCCGGAGCGGTCGCCGGAGTTACCGAAAGCCATCTGCTGGACGTTGACAGCGGTGCCCCACTCGTAGGGGATCTCGTTCATCTTACGATAGACGTTTGCGCGGGGGTTGTCCCAGCTGCGGAAGACGGCCTTGACAGCTTCGATGAGCTGGTCCTTGGGGTCCTGGGGGAAGGGTCTGCCCTCGTTGTCCTCATAGATCTTCTTGAAGGTGCCGACCAGTTCCTTCAGGTCGTCAGCAGTCAGGTCAACGTCGTTCTTGACGCCCTTGGCTTCCTTCATCTTATCGATCTCGACCTCGAACAGGCTCTTCGGGACCATCATGACGACGTCGGCGAACATCTGCACGAAGCGGCGGTAGCAGTCGTATGCGAAACGGGCGTTGTTGGTCTTCTTGGCCAGACCCTCGACAGCCTCGTCGTTCAGGCCGAGGTTCAGGATGGTGTCCATCATGCCGGGCATGGACTGACGTGCGCCGGAACGGACGGAGACCAGCAGCGGGTTCTCGTTGTCGCCGAAGGTCTTGCCGGTGATCTTCTCGAGGCCCTTGACGTGCTCGAAGATGTCAGCGGTGATCTCGTCGTTGATCTGACGGCCGTCTGCGTAGTACTGGGTGCAGGCCTCGGTGGTGATGGTGAAGCCCTGCGGCACCGGCATACCGGCTGCAGTCATCTCAGCCAGACCAGCGCCCTTGCCGCCCAGAATGTTCTTCATGGTGACCTTGTCGCCGCCAAAGGCATCGTTGCCTTCGCTGAAGTAGTACAGATACTTTTTGCTCATGCGTGTTTACCTCCCAAATGATGGCCCCCGGCGCGATGCTCCGGCGGTCTTATCGATGCTCTGTCTTGTCATACGATAAACATTTCTCTGTGAATGCTAAACCATTATACCAGAATTTCACGTCTATTCCATCGGGCAAATCACCGAATTTGTTTGATATTTTTTGTGCAAACTCTTGCATTTTACTTACTTTTTCGGTAATATAAAATGGGAAAGATTTCGAGAGGTTTTTTAAGGTTTTAAGCCATTTTTAGGGCGATGGATACAACTTTCCATCCATCAAACCCTTCGCCCTGTTTTTCCGGGGTGATTGCTCCCGAGTTTGTTCTGTCTTGGATACAACAAAACCCTTCTCCGCAGGGGCTCCGCCGCCGCTGCGGAGGCCGTTTTGGGAGGAGGTTTTTATTTATGCAAAACATTGACACATCCGCACTGGCTGCCGCAAAGGCAAAGCTCGACGCCGCCGAGGCCCAGCGCGAAGAGGTGCTGCTGCGCCACATCGCAAACGGCGTGGACATCCGCAGCCGCAATGTGGAGATCGGCTCCGAAGTGGTCATTGCCCCGGGAGCCGTCATCCTCGCAGGCACCATCCTGCGCGGCAAGACCACCATCGGCGCAGGCTGCGTCATCGGCCCCAACACCCTTATCGAGGACAGCACCGTGGACGAAGACACCACCGTCAACGCCAGCCAGGTCTACAGCAGCCACCTCGGCCCCCACAACAACATCGGTCCCTTCACCCATGTGCGCATCAACACCGTCACCGGCTACGGCGTGCATCTGGGCGCTTATGTCGAGACGAAGAACTCCAACTTTGCCCGGGGCAATACCGTCAGCCACCTGACCTACATCGGCGACAGCGACGTAGGCAAGTACTGCAACTTCGGCTGCGGCACCGTCACCTGCAACTACGACGGCAAGGACAAGTTCCGCACTCAGATCGGCGACTACTGCTTCATCGGCTGCAACACCAACCTTGTCGCCCCCGTCACCATCGGCGACGGGGCCTACACCGCCGCCGGCAGCACCATCACCAAGGATGTCCCCCCGCAGGCTCTTGGCATCGCCCGGGAGCGTCAGACCAACCTCGACGGCTGGGCTGAGCCGAAAATGGAGGCGTACATTATAAAGAAGCAGAAACTGGAACAGGAGCAGGGCTGACCCCCGCTCCCCACGCCGCCGTGCCGCCCGCACGGCGGCTTTTTTGCTTTTTGTGTATCTTTTTGCGCGCGCGTATGTTATAATAACATATTGTTCGAAAACAGATCCAACGTAAAAAAGGCAGAATATATCATATGAACACCAATGACATCTGGCTCATTGCCGGCCTCGGAAATCCGGAGCCGAAATACGACGGCACCCGTCACAACACAGGCTTTGCCGCGCTGGACTATCTGGCCGGAAAGTGGGGCATCTCCGTCTCCAAGACCAAGTTTCAGGGCCTGTGGGGGCAGGGCGAGGTGGACGGCCACAAGGTCGTGCTCCTGAAGCCCCTGACTTATATGAACCTCTCGGGCGACTCCATCGGCCCGCTGGCGGGCTTCTTCAAAATCCCTGCCGACCACGTCATCGTCCTGTGCGACGACATCACCCAGAACCCCGGCAAGCTGCGCATCCGGCCCTCCGGCTCTGCGGGCGGCCACAACGGCCTCAAGAGCATCATCGCCCGCCTCGGCGGCGAGAACTTCCCCCGCATCCGCATCGGCGTGGGCGCAAAGCCCCGCCCGGACTACGATTTGGCCGACTGGGTGCTGGGCAAGTTCCCGCCCGACGACGCCAAGGCCCTCGCCGACCGCTGCCCCGACATCGCAGCCGCCGCAAAGCTCATCATGGACGGCAAGCTGGGTCTGGCGCAGAGCAAGTATAACGGGTAAGGCCCTCTCAGGCGCTGACGCGCCAGCTCCCCCAGAGGGGGAGCCCTTGGCAGGCCGGGCCACTTTGTACCGCCTGCTGAAAGCCTGCGCATCCGCAGAATGCCGGGCCTTGCTTGCGGGGGCAGATGTCTTGTGGACAATGCACCTTGTCAAGCTGTTGCTGTCCTCGGCAGCAGGGCACTACCGTTCCCGATAAAAGAAACCTCTCTCATCCAGCGCAAGCCTGACCGACACGCCAGTGGCTCCCCCTTTGGGGGAGCTGGCATCGCGCAGCGATGACTGAGAGGGCGAAAGGAGGTCCACCATGTACGAAGCGCTCCTGAAAAACACCCCTGAATATCAGAAGATAGCGGCCAGCCTCGCCTCCCCCGGCCCGGCGGCGCTGTTCGGTCTGCCTCCGGCAGGCCGGGCATTGCTCTACGCCGCGCTCCAGAAGGACACGGGCCGCATCCTCTGCGTCGTCACGCCCGGCGAGGCCGAAGCCACCCATTTTGCCGACGACCTCAAGACGCTGGGCCTCTCGGCGGCGGTGTTCCCGCCCCGGGACTTCATGCTCCGCCCCGTCGAGGGCGCGGGCCGCGAGTACGAGTACCGGCGTCTGTCGGTGCTGGGCGCGCTGGCGGGCGGACGGCTGAACGCCGTCTGCGTCCCCGCCGAAGCCCTGCTCCAATACACTGTGCCGCAGGACGAGTTCCAGAAGAACACCCTCACCCTCAAGCCCGGCATGGTCTACAACCGCGAAGCGCTGGTGGAGCGGCTCTTCGCCGCCGGATACGTGCGGCGAAGTCAGGTGGACGGCCCGGGACAGTTCAGCGTCCGGGGCGACATCGTGGACATCTACGCCCCCGATATGCGCCAGCCCGCCCGTGTGGAGTACTGGGACGACGAGATAGACTCTCTCGCCTCCTTCGACCTGCTGACCCAGCGGCGGGACGGTGCGCTGGAAAAGATCTATCTTTCCCCCGCCCGTGAGGTGCTGTTCGGCAGCACCGCCGACACGGCAGAGGCCCTCCGCGCCGCCCAGAAGAAAGCCCGCGGCAAGCGCCGCACCGCCCTCGAAAAGGCTATGGAAGCCGACCTCGCCCAGCTGGACAGCGGCGTCATGCCCGAGGCCATGGACAAATACTACGGTCTGCGGTACGAGACGCCCGCCACCCTGCTGGACCACCTGAGCAGCCCCATCTTCATCCTCGACGAGGTGGGCGGCATCCGGGACGCCCAGAAGGCCACCGAGTTCCGCCGCAGCGAAGAGCTGACCGGCCTGCTCGAGGAGGGCGTCATCTGCCCCGGCCTCGATGTGCTCTACCAGACCATGGATGACCTCGCCATTGCGGCGCAGGACCAGAGCACCCTGCTCTGCGAGAACTTCCTGCGGGGCATGAACGAGTTCAAGCTGAAAGACCTCATCAACGCCGAGGCGTTCGCAGCTCCCAACTGGGGCGGCGACCTCGCTTCCCTGCGGGAAGACCTCGACCCGCTGGTCCAGCAGGGGTACGCCGTGGCCCTTTTCGCCGGTACACCCAAGGGTGCAGCGGCCCTCACCCGCGATTTGGCTGACAAGGGCTATGCCGTCAGCATGAGCCGGGACGTCCGTCCCGCGAAAGGTCTGGTTCAGGTACTGCCCGGCCACCTCACGGCGGGCTGCACCTTCCCGTTCGCCCGCGTGGCGGTCATCTCGTCCCGGCGTCACGGTCTGGACGACGAGGCCGCCGAGAACAAAAAGCGCAAGAAGAACAAAAACGCCCTGTCCAGCCTCTCGGACATCAAGCCCGGCGACTATGTGGTTCACCAGAGCCACGGCATCGGCATGTATGCGGGCATCCAGCGTCTCGAGGTGCAGGGCGCGATAAAAGATTACCTGAAGATCCAGTACTCCGGCTCCGACGTGCTGTATGTGCCGGTCACTCAGCTCGATCTGCTGAGCCGCTACACCGCCCCCGGCGACGAGGAAAAGGTGAAGCTTGCCAAGCTGGGCGGCACCGAGTGGCAGCGCACCCGCGCCAAGGTCAAAAAGGCCACCGAAGAGATGGCCCAGGAGCTCATCGAGCTCTACGCCCGCCGCCGTCAGGCCACGGGCTACGCCTTCCCCGCCGACGGTGATTGGCAGAGCGATTTCGAGTCCCGCTTCGAGTACGACGAGACGGACGACCAGCTCACCGCCACCGCCGAGATCAAAAAGGACATGGAAAAGGGCTGGCCCATGGACCGCCTGCTCTGCGGCGACGTGGGCGTCGGCAAAACAGAGGTCGCCTTCCGCGCGGCCTTCAAGTGCGTCATGGGCGGCAAGCAGTGCGCCATTCTGGCCCCCACCACCCTGCTGGCGTGGCAGCACTACAACAGCATCATCTCCCGCATGGAGGCGTTCCCGGTGAAAGTCGGGCTGCTCTCCCGCTTCCGCACCGCCAAACAGCAGAAAGAGACCCTGCGGGGCCTGCAGGCCGGCAGCGTGGACATCGTCATCGGCACCCACCGCCTCCTCTCCAAGGACGTCCGGTTCCACGACCTGGGCCTTGTCATCATCGACGAGGAGCAGCGTTTCGGCGTCAAGCACAAGGAGAAGCTGAAAGAGAACTTCATCGGCGTGGACATGCTGACCCTCTCGGCCACCCCCATCCCCCGCACCCTGAACATGGCCATGAGCGGCATCCGCGACCTCTCCACCATCGAGCAGCCGCCCATCGAGCGCCAACCGGTGGAGACGTTCGTGTTGGAATACAATGACGTCATCCTCGCCGAAGCCATGAAGAAGGAGCTGGCCCGGGGCGGTCAGGTCTACTACCTGCACAACCGGGTGGACAACATCGAGTCCTGTGCCGCCCACGTCAGCCAGATGGTACCCGGGGCGCGGGTGGGCATCGCCCACGGCAAGATGACCGAGGAAGAGCTGAACCCCGTCTGGCAGCATCTGCTGAACGGCGAGATCGACATCCTCGTCTGCACCACCCTCATCGAGACGGGCATTGACGTGCGCAACTGCAACACCCTCATCATCGAGGACGCCGACCGGATGGGTCTGGCCCAGCTGTACCAGATCCGGGGCCGCGTGGGCCGCTCAGGCCGGAAAGCCTACGCCTACTTCACCTTCCGGCGGGACAAGACCCTCACCGACATCGCCCAGAAGCGGCTTTCGGCCATCCGGGAGTTCACGGCCTTCGGCTCCGGCTTCCGCATCGCTATGCGCGACTTACAAATTCGCGGCGCGGGCAGTCTGCTGGGCCACAGCCAGCACGGCCACATGGAGGCTGTCGGCTATGACCTTTACGTCAAGATGCTGGGTCAGGCCATCGCCCGGGCCAAGGGCGAGCCCATCCAGCGGGACAAGAGCGAATGCCTCGTGGACCTGCGGGTGGACGCCTTCATCCCGGAGAAGTATATCGCCGACGGCCCGGGCCGCATCGAGGCCTACAAGCGCATCGCCGCCATCCAGACCCCCGAGGACGCCGCCGACGTGCTGGACGAACTCATCGACCGCTACGGCGACCCGCCGCCCTCCGTCAGTGACCTCGTGAACGTCTCGCTGGTGCGCGTACAGGCCACCGCTGTAGGCGTCTACGAAGTCACCCAGAAAAAGGACACCCTGCTGTTACAGGTGGAGACGCTGGACGTGGCCATGATACGCGGCCTGCTCATCGCTTTCAATGGCCGGGTGACGGCAGGAGCCGGCACCAAGCCCTACCTCTCGGTGACTCTCCAACCCGACGAAAAGCCGCTGGAACTGCTGCAAAGCATCCTCAAGGCGATGGCCGACATCCTTGCTGCCCCGCCGGAGGAAAACACCGGCAAAAAATAAATTTCACCAGGAGTACACTTATGAAGAAGAAACTCATCGCGCTCGTCTGCGCCCTCGCTCTGGCCGTCGGCCTCGTGGGCTGCAGCCTCTCCACCCCGGATTCCGTAGGCACCATCGGTGAGGTGGACATCTCTTCCGGCCTCTATCTGCTGGCCCAGTTCGATGCCTACCAGACCGCCGCCGACCTCGCTTCCGACGACCAGGACGCCACCAAGGTGTCCAGCTTCCTCAAGGACACCATCACCGTCGATGACGCCACCGGCGAGACCGCCGTAGTCAGCGACTATGTGGCCCAGAAGACCCTCGAGAACCTCGAGTCCTACGCCGCCATCGAGACCCGTTTCGATGAGCTGGGCGGCGTTCTGACCCTCGACGAGGAGACCCAGGCCGACAGCTACGCCTCCCAGCTGATGGAGCAGAACGGCGACCTCTACAAGGCCAACGGCATCGGCCTCGACACCCTCAAGCGGTTTGAGCGCATCCTCATCAAGAGCAACGACCTGCTCGAGATGTGCTACGGCATCGACGGCGAGACCCCCGTCTCCGACGCAGAGCTGACCAGCCACCTCGAGGACGAGATGGTCTACATCCGCTATGTGGTCGTGCCGCTCTACAACACCAGCACCTTCGCTTTTGCTGATGACGACCAGAGCACCCAGATGCTCGAGCTGGCTCAGACCGCCGCCGAGAGCTGCAACGCTGCCATCCCCGATGGGGCCAGCGCCCAGACCACTGCTTTCAGCGCCGCCGTCGCCGCTGCCCTGCCCGACATCTACGCGGTGCTGGATGGCGAGCCCTCTTCCGACGCGTCTTCCCTCTCCACTGCCTTGCTGGGTTCTGACAACATCGATTCCACCTTCTCCGAGGAAGGCACCGCCGACGCTGTCCGCGCCCTCAAGCCCGGCGAGGCCGCTGCGGTGCAGTATTCCAGCTATGCGCTGATGATGCTCGTCCGTCTCGACCCGCTGGACGCTGACACGCTGGACAGCCTCCGCGCACAGGCCCTCTCCGACATGAAGAGCGGCGAGCTGCAGGACAGCCTTCAGTCCTATGGCGCCCAGCTGCCCCACGCTCTGGATTCTGCCGCCATGAAGAAGATGCCGGCTTCCAAAATCAAGAACGAGCAGTAATTTTCCTTAAAAATAATACAAAAGCTCCGGGAATCTGTTGATTCCCGGAGCTTTTCTGTTATCATACTGCTTTTCAGATCCCGCCTCCAGCGCCGCGCGGATATGCATCGTGCGGCGTTGCTTTTTGTCAGTTTTTATGGTATCCTCTTAGCAGAAAGGCGCTGTCCAACCAAACGCAGGCGGCTATTGCTCCTCACCGGTCTCGCTGTCTTGCTCTTCGGAGCAAAGCAAGCGCGGGAGGGCAACTTTTTGGAGTTCCGCTCCCGACGCTCACAGCGAAGGGAGGGATGCCTTATGACTACATCGGAAATTCTATTGCTTTTCCAGACGATCATCGCACTGTTGGCACTTCTCGTAAGTGTTGTACATCTGATGGACGACCGGAAAAAGGATGATTCTTATGGCAGCAAAAGGAAAAAGCACAAAAAGAAATGACCGCCCAAGACTCCCAATCCGGTGGCGGTCATTACTTTTGTAATGCTTGACTGGTGAGGAGCTAGCCGTTTGCGCGGATAGCGCCTTTCCTTATTTTTATTATAGACAGTCGTGCGCGGATTGTCAAGCACAAGAATATAGCTATCCTAGCTTCTCAAATTCCGCTTCCAGCGCCGCGTGAGCATCGTTCGTGCGGCGTTGCTTTTTGTCGGTTTTTATGGTATTCTCTTAGCAGAAAGGCGCTGTCCTGCAAGTGCAGCGGTCATGCTCCCTCCCTCGCGTCACATTGTGCCGCGTCAGGAGGAAGTTCAATTTTTTGTCATCCTCCTGACGGTTCGAATGTTTCTACATGAAAATCTAAGGGAGGATTCCACTATGGAAATTTTGAATACTGTTATTGCTCTGCTCGGCCTTCTGGCCACTGTCATCCTTGGCACTGCCAAAATCACTTGGACGATTGCCCAAGTCTTTTTTCGGGATATGCATCACGCAAAACACTATATCAAAAAATAAAATGGCAAGAAAAATGACCGCCCCTATAGTCTTCCAAACTCCGGCGGTCATGTTTCTCAAAATGTGACACTGAGAGAGGGAGCTGACCACTGTGCAGCCAGCGCCTTTCCTTAACTTTATTATAGACAGCCGTGCGCGGATTGTCAAGCACAAGAATACAAAAGATAAAAACGGACCACCCGCTTCGGTCTTTTCAGGCTGGGGCGGGTGGTCCGACGTTTTCTAACGCATTCTGATGCAATCCGACGTTTTCATCCGCTCTCTCAAAAACAATGCAGATGCATCATTTTTCTTATATCTCGGCGTTATTTTCGCCTTTTAGAGCATCTCAGAATGGGTAGTTTTTGCGTTTTTGAACTCCCATAATTTTCCAGCCCATACATCTTCGACTGGTCTGCACCTTGATTATAGAGGAATCGCTCTCCAATGTCAATAGCCCAGCGCCTATAAAAAGCCCAAGGGCGAGGTCCCTTGCGGAACCTCGCCCTCGGACTATGTGAGATAAATCACTACATGCGCGAACATATAATGTTTATCATTACAGGCCGTGTGCCTGTAATACCTGTTTTATAGCAATTCAACTTTTTAACGCAACAGCAGCAGCGTTGAATCGCATATCGCAAACATGCTGTTATCCTGAACATTTTCATATACAAGGACTCCGTGGTCTGCCTCGATAGGTTCAGTATAGTGCATTTTTACAGGATTGTCAATATATGGTATTATTTTCGACATTTTAGCCAATCAAGAGCCGTGAAAAACAGCAAAATGCTCTGTCTGCACAGGGGAAATTGGCCGTGAGCCCGTTCATGCTTTTACTGCCTTTTCAAACTCCGCTTCCAGCGCCTCGTTGACGGCGCGGACGGCAGCGGCATCGGGTTTGATGGCCGTGCGGTCGTAGGTGAACAGGCCGTTCACCTCGTCCTCCACGTCGGTCAGTTGGGTGTACACCAGCGCCGAGAGGCCCTTTTTCAGCTGCGGGAGAATCGTCTTGCGCTGCAAATCGCAGTAGCGCTCGGTCAGCTCTGCCCGGCTTCTGGCCGTGCCGTAGCCGTAGGTCTTCCGGGGCGGCTCATGGCCGGGCATGGGCCATGCAATGCCGCCGTATTCGCTGAGGGCCACCGTGCGCACGTTCGGGCGGATGCGGAGCGGATAGAAGTAGTTGTGGATAGAATGCACATCTCCCCCGCCCCGGTCGAACCAGCCGCTGGCCTCGTCCACCAGACGGGACGGGTCGAGGGCGCGGAGGGTTTCGGTGGCTTTCCGCGCATCGAACTGCCCCCACCCCTCGTTGAACGGCACCCAGCACCCGATGCAGGGGTGCCGGCGCAGGGCGGCTACCGTGTCGGCCAGCTCCCGGGCGTACTCCTCCCGGCTGTGGGCGCTGCCCCGGCCCAGAAAGCCCCATAGCAGCTTCCCGTCCGGGGCATGGCGCATCAGGGGCTGTAAGGCGTTGGTCAGGTAGGTGACGTACCACATCGGGTAGACTCCGCCGCCGTTGACCATATCCTGCCAGACGATGATGCCCAGTTTATCGCAGTGGTAGTACCAGCGCTCCGGCTCGATTTTGGCGTGCTTGCGCAGCAGGTTGAAGCCCAGCTCCCGCACGGTGTGCAGTTCGTGCTCCACAGCCGCGTCGGAGGGCGGGGTGTAGAGGCCGTCGGGCCAATAGCCCTGGTCCAGCAGGCCGTTGAGCAGGATGGGCCTGCCGTTCAGGAAAAACCGCCGGATGCCCTTTGCATCCTCTTTACACTCCCACTTGCGGAGGGCGAAATAGCTGTGGACGGTGTCGAAGTCCTCTTCTTCGCCCTGTGTCGTGCCGACGGTCAAATCGTAGAGGAAGGGGCTGTCGGGGCTCCACGGGAAAAAATGCTCTTCGGCGATGTTCAGGGTCACTTCGCCGTCCCGGTCGGCCTCGTCGCTGCCCCAGTCCTCGGCGATGGTCACGCCGCCGGCCCGCACCACGGCCCAGAGGTTCACCGCGCCGCCGGGCTTCGAGGTATGGACTTTCACGGTCACGGTCCGGGCGTCGTAGTCCGGGGTGACGGTCAGCGTATCAATGTAATTTTCCGGCACCCGCTCCAGCCAGACCGTCTGCCAGATGCCGCTCTGGGCCGGGTAGAACATCCCGCCGGGCCGGAGGGTCTGCTTGCCTCTCGCCTGCGTTCCGGTGCCGGTGGGGTCCTGCACCGCCACCCAGAGGGTGTTATGGCCCTGCGGGCGGAGCAGGTCGGTGATGTCCAGCGTAAAGGGCCAGTAGCCGCCCCGGTGTCCCCCGGCCAGACGGCCATTGACCTCCACCGCGCAGGCGTAGTCCACCGCCCCGAAGTGGAGCAGGACGCGCCCGCCCTCGCCCGCCGGGGGCGTGAAGGTGCGGTGGTAGTGGAGCCACTGGCCGGGCTGCAGCGTCCGGCCCACGCCGGAGGCTTTCGCCTCGGGCGAATAGGGTACGAGGATAGCGCCGTCCCACTTTGCCGGGAACTCCGAGCTCTGGGTGATGGCGTAGTCCCACGGGCCGTTCAGGTTGACGTAGCTGTCCCGGCGCATACTCGGGCGGGGATATTCGGGGAGCGGATGCATGGAACTACCTCACATTCACTTTTTATAGGCTGCGGCCAGCTTTTCCAGTGCGGGCAGGCTGCGCTTCACCTTCTCGGTGTCGATGCAGTAGGCAAAGCGGACATAGCCCTTGACGCCGAAGGTGTCGCTGGGAACCAGCAGCAGATCGAACTCCCGGGCCTTGAGGCAGAAGGCGTTGGCGTCCTCTTCCAGCGCCTTCGGGAAGATATAAAATGTACCGCCGGGGCGCTCCACCTCAAAACCCAGCTCGGTGAGCTTATCGTACAGCAGGTTCATGTTCGTCTCGTAGACGGACAGATCGCTGGTGACGTCGAGGCACTCAGCAGTGGCTTTCTGGATGATGCTGGGCGGGCAGTTGTGGCCGGTGAAGCGGGAGATCTGGGCCATCATGTCCACCAGAACGTCTTCGCCCTCGCAGCCGGGCCGGACGGCCACATAGCCCAGACGTTCGCCGGGCAGGCTCAGGCTCTTGGAGAAGGAGAAGCAGGTCAGGGTGTGGGGGTAGAACGCTGCCGGATACGGCACCTTTTTGCCGTCGAAGGCGATGTCGCGGTAGGGCTCGTCGCTGACGAGGAAGATGTTGTGGCCGAAAGCCTTGCTCTTTTCGGTCAGGATGTCGGCCAGACGGGTCAGGGTCTCGGCGGAGTAGACGACGCCGGTGGGGTTGTTCGGGGTGTTGATGAGGACGCAGGTGACGTTCTCGGTCAGCATCTCTTCAAAGGCGTCGAGATTCGGCTGGAACGCCGGTGCCTGGGGCGGCACGACTTTCAGCACAGCGCCGGTCCCCTCCACATAAGGGCCGTACTCGGGGAAATAGGGGGCGAAGGTCAGCACCTCGTCGCCGGGCTTGGTCACAGCGCGGATGGCGTGAGCGATAGCGCCCGCCGCACCGGTGGTGGGGAAAATATCCTTCTGCTCATAGGGCAGGCCGAAGGTCTTTGCCAGATGGGACGCCACGGCGGTGCGGAAGCCCGGGTCGCCCTGACTGGGGCAGTAGCCGTGGAGGGCGACAGGCTCTTCCTCTGCCAGCAGGGTCTGCATGGCTTTGGTGAACTTGTCCGGGCAGGGGACGCTGGGGTTGCCCAGAGAGTAGTCGAACACGTTCTCATAGCCTATCTCGGCGGCGCGCTGTTTGCCGTACATGAAAGTCTCCCGGATGACGCTCTTGTGGCCCAGCATGGCGCGGTAAGTCTCGTTCAGCATAATACTTTCCCTCTTTTTCTTATTGATCCTCTTCCGGCAGAGCGGAGGCATAGCTCTGCTCCACCTTCACCACACAGCAGTATCTCGGGTCCTGCTCCTTGACGAAATTGCACATCTCGGCCAGCCGCGCGTCCTTGTCGCCGGTGTAGCCCGCCGGGAACACGAGGTCGAACAGCACGTTGGTGTGGCTGTCCCCCGGCACGATGCGCAGGTCATGGATGGACAGACGAGGGTCCATCTGACGGGCTTTTTCCATCAAACGGCTCCGCAGGATGCCTACGGCGGCGTCCGACGTCACGATGGGGTCGTAGTGGATGGTGACCTGTAGGTGGTCTTTTTTCAGAAAATCCCGCTCGATGTTGTCGATGATGTCGTGGGCTTTCAGCGGGTCGTCCTCGGCGGGGAACTCGATGTGGAGCGAGGCGAACTGATGCCCCGGGCCGTAGTCGTGGACCATCAGATCGTGGACGCCCAGCACCCCCGGGTAGCTCATGACGGTGTGCTCGATGTGCTCCACCAGCTCCGGCGAGGGGCTCTCGCCCAGCAGGGGGCTGAGGGTGTCCATCATAAGCCCCCAGCCCGACCAGAGGATGAACGCCGCCACGGCCACGCCCATGAGGCCGTCCAGCACGTCCCAGCCCGTCAGGTGGGAGAGGACGGTGGACAGGAGCACGGCGCTGGTGGTCAGCACATCGTTCCGGCTGTCGGCGGCGGTGGCCATCAGAGTCTCGGAATTGATGCGCTGTCCGATGGTCTTGTTGAAGCGGCTCATCCAGAGCTTGACGCCGATGGACGCCGCCAGCACCCCCACACTGAGCCAGCTGAACACCACTGCCGTCGGATGGAGCACTTTGAGCGCAGATTCTTTCAGCAGGGACAGCCCGATGGCGAGGATGGTGACGCAGACCACGAGGCCCGCCAGATACTCGTACCGGGCGTGGCCGTAGGGGTGCTTTTCGTCCGGGCCTTTGGCCGCCAGACGGAAGCCCACAAGGCTCACCACGTTGGACGAGGCGTCCGAAAGGTTGTTCAGGGCGTCGGCCATGATGGCGATGGAGCCGAACAGCGTCCCCGCCGCCAGCTTGCCCAGACAGAGCAGGAGATTGCAGGCCATGCCCACGAGGCTGGCCAGATTGCCGTAGGCCGTGCGGACGGCGGCGTTCTTGGTATCGTCCGGGTGCCGGACGAACAGGCGAATGAGCAGTTGTGTCATAAAATTCCCTCTCAGCAGGTATTTTGATGCTACCAGTATAGCACTGCACTTTATGATTTTGAAGTATTTCGGTAAAATTTTTCGGGTATGCAAAGCCCCCGGCGGGGAAGTTCCCTGCCGGGGGCGGCGTTTTTGGGGCCAAGCGCTCCTTACTTATCGGAAGGCTTGCTCAAGTCGATGCTGCGGATGATCTTGCGCACGGGCAGCACGCTCTTGGCGTTCATGGACAGCTCGTCCACGCCCATCCGCAGGAACGTCTCGGTGAGGGCAGTGTCTGCGCCCAGCTCGCCGCAGATGCCCACCCAGATGCCGTGGCGGTGGCCCGCGTCGATGGTCATCTTGATGGCCCGGAGCACAGCGGGGTGGTGCGGGTTGAAGAAGGGCTCCAGCTTTGCGTTCTGGCGGTCCAGAGCGCAGGTGTACTGGGTCAAATCGTTGGTGCCGATGGAGAAGAAGTCGCACTCCTCGGCCAGCTCGTCGGCGATGAGGACAGCGGCGGGCGTCTCGATCATGGTACCCACTTCCATCTTCTCGTCGAACTTCTTGCCCTCAGCCCGCAGTTCCGCGCGGCACTCATCCAGCACGGCCTTGGCGTCCTGCAGCTCCCGCAGGCTGGTGATCATGGGGAACATGATGCTCATGTTGCCGTAAGCGGAAGCGCGGAGCAGGGCGCGCAGCTGGGTCTTGAAGAAGTCCTTCCGGGTCAGGCAGATGCGGATGGCGCGGTAGCCCAGAGCGGGGTTTTCCTCGTGGTCGAGCTTCATGTAGTCCACGGTCTTGTCTGCGCCGATGTCGCAGGTGCGGACGACCACCTTGCGGGGTGCAAGGCTCTCGAGCACCTGCTTGTATGCCTCGAACTGGTAGTCCTCCGTCGGGAAGTCCTTGCAGTTGAGGTAAACGAACTCGGTGCGGAAGAGGCCGACGCCGCCGGCGTCGTTCTGCTGCACAGCGCCCACGTCGCTCATGCCGCCGATGTTGGCAAAGACGTTGATGGTCTTGCCGTCGAGGGTAGTGTTGGGCTTGCCCTTGAGCTCCTGCAGCAGGGCCTGCTTTTTCTGGTCTTCCTGCTGGCGCTTTTTCAGGCTCTTGAGCAGGTCGGGGGTGGGGTCAACGTAGACACAGGCGTTGTAGCCGTCCACGACCGCCATCTTGCCGTCCCAGTCATCCTGGATGTCCTTGCACTGGATAAGGGCGGGGATGTTCATGCTGCGGGCGAGGATGGCGGTGTGGCTGTTGGAGCTGCCCTCCCGGGTGATGAAGCCCAGCAGCAGGCTCTTGTCCATGCGGACCGTCTCGGACGGGGCCAGGTCCTCGGCCACGAGGATGCTGGGCTCCGTTCCCTGCAGGGTGGCGTTGTCCACGCCCTGCAAAATGTCGAGGATGGCCTGTGCAATGTCGATGACGTCGGCGCTGCGGGCCTGCAAATAGGGGTCATCCATAGCGGCGAAGACGGCGGCCTGATTGTCGCCGGCGGTCTTGACGGCGTACTCAGCGCACTTGTGCTGGCCGTTGATGATCTCCTTGATGGCGTCCACGAAGTCGTCGTCATCCAGCATCATGGCGTGGATGTTGAACACCTCGGCGATGTCTTCGCCGGCCTCGGCCAGAGCCTTCTCGTACAGAGCGGTCTGCTGGTCGATGGCCTTGGCGCGGGCGTCCTCAAAACGGGCCGCTTCAGCGGCGGTGTCGGCCACTTCGGCGGCAGAGATGACGGTATCTTTTTTCTTATAGATCTTCAGCTTTCCGATGGCAATGCCATTCAGGATGCTTTTACCGGTACCTACCTGCATTGCAATTTCTCCTTATTCTTGCTGTTTTGTGTTCCGTAACAAAAAGCCCCCGCAGGACATTCCCCGCAAGGGCTTCTCATCACGCTGGGCGATCAGACGTTCTCGCTCAGGAATTTCTGGATAGCTTCGGCGCAGGCGGCTTCGTCGTCGCCCTCCACCTTGATGGTGACGGTGTCGCCCTGCTTGACGCCCATGCCCATCAGGGCCATCAGCTTGCGCAGGTCGCAGGTCTTGCCGCCCTTCTCGAGGGTGGCGGTGCTGGCAAAGCCCTTGGCCACCTTGACGAGCAGACCGGCGGGACGGGCGTGGATGCCGCAGGCATCCTTAACGGTGTACTGGAATTCCTTCATGATCATTTTCTCCTTACTTCATCCGGTCCTCCTGGGCAGCTCACCCTGCCCCTCGGGACGCAGCCACTCGAACCTTCTGGCTGCTGGATGTCTACTTTTATTATAAACCTTAGTCGTTCTTTTTTCACCCTTTCATATTGCCGATTTTTTATCAAAAATTTTAGTAACATTGAACAGAATCTTTCTTCAAAAATACCCCTACTGCACAATTTTTCTGTTTCATCGCACTTTTTGTACAGAATGACGGTTATTCGACGGGGTATCCCTCGGCGTCCAGCGGCAGGTCAGTGTACTGCACGGGCTGCTCCTGTGCAACGTCCGGCTCGCCGGAAGTCTGCTGAGCCTGACCCTCTGCACCCAGCTCGCCGTCGTGGCGCTCTCCCCAGTCCCCGCTGAAATCTTCGCCCGAGGTCTGCTGGGCCTGACCCTCTGCACCCAGCTCGCTGTCGTGGCGCTCTCCCCAGTCCCCGCTGAAATCTTCGCCCGAGGTCTGCTGGGCCTG
>OGEZ01000678.1_pt1 | contig 25195 bp, 24 predicted proteins | sample 1570831 | NCBI WGS metagenome assembly OGEZ01 (sample SAMEA2582059, study PRJEB24529) | metagenome | biome: Human gut stool | place: China | collected 2011
GAAAGAAGTCATCGGAATAAGGAATCCCCGCAAAAATTTTACCACATTGTTTGAAACCTATGACACAGATACTTCCGCCAAGGAAAACGGCGGCAATGGACAGATGACACTGTATCAGAATTATCTGAACAATACCTTTGGGCTATCTGAAAATCTTACATTGGGTGAGATTACAGACCCCATTGAGGTACGGGGCAGTTATTTCATACTGAAAGTGGAATCCATTACCCCGCCTACAGATGGGCAGGTAAAACAGCTGGCAGAGGATGCTTACCGCCAGCAGGTACAGTCCGCTTATGTGGAAAGCCGTCTGTCAGAAATGATTGCGGCACAGGAAGTGGAAAAAATCCCCGAAGCGTGGGAGAATATGGAAACATTCCAAGAGTGATAAAAGCCGGAAATGTTCGATAATGGTCGGATATTTCCGGCTTTTTTTGCGCAGAAAAGAAAAAGACAGACAGTGTGGTTTTTTTGTCTGTGGGTTGAAAAAGGGCATTGGATAGAGTATCATGAAAGAAGAACATTTCATATGGGAGAGAGAAAGGAGTTTTGTTTACAATGGAAATCAAAAAAGTATGGGCCATGTATTTCAGCCCCACCGGCGGTACCGAAAAAGCTGTGAGAACTGTATCCGCTCATGTGGCAGAAAGCCTTGGCGTTCCTGTAGAAATATATGATTTTACACTGCCTGACGTACGGAAAAAAGAAATCGCTTTCACCGAAACAGATCTGGTGTTCTTCGGTACTCCTGTTATTGCAGGCCGTGTACCTAACGTGTTGCTGCCTTATCTGAAAACTGTTGTGGGCGGCAAAGCTTATGCAGTGCCTATGGTATCTTTCGGCAACCGCAACTTCGACGATGCCCTCATCGAACTGCGCAACATTCTGGAAGAAGATGGCTTCCGTACCATTGCCGGCGGCGCTTTTGTCAGCGAACATTCTTTCTCCAGAAAACTGTCCGCAGGCAGACCCGACGAAGAAGATTACAAAGTGATGCATGAATTTGCAGAAAAAATCGTGGAAAAAATCAACAGCGGCTGGGAATATGACGGCCCTGCTTATGTGAAAGGGGAAGACCCTATCCGTCCTTACTTCACACCCAGAGATCGTTATGGCAATGCCATCGATATCCGTAAAGTAAAACCCAAAACAAGCGACGCTTGCTGTGGCTGCGGCCTTTGCGCAGAAGTTTGTCCCATGGGCTCCATTGACAAAGTGGACTTCTCCTGCACAGGCATCTGCATCAAATGCTGCGCATGTATCAAGAAATGTCCTTCCGGTGCAAAATACTTCGACGACCCCGGTTACATCTATCACAAAGAAGAACTGGAAGAATTGTACGAAGGCAGATCTTTGCCCGAATATTTTGTATAAGAATATAGGTTCCTGAGAAAAAAACGCGGGAGCTTCTGTAAAGCAGAGGCTTTCGCGTTTTTTGTATTTTCTAATATATTTTTTAGAAATCAATGGGAATTTTCAGGAAAAAAGGATGTTTTGTTCACATATTGTTTACAATTCTCATCATTTTCTAATTTTTCCCTAAGTACCCATTTAAGTATCTTCCCGTATACTAAACGCTGTATTGATTTTAAAACAAGCAGAATGTGAGGTGAGAGCGATGAAAGAACAATGGCGTGCGGAACTGAAGTACACCGTAGCGGCGGTGGAAAGCAGGATGCTGGCGGCGCGTATGGCGGCATTTATGGAGCGGGATATTCACGGAGGCAAGAGGGGGTATCTGGTGCGTTCCCTGTATTTTGACAATTTTTATAACAAAGCCCTAAGAGAAAAACTGGATGGTGTGGGCATTAGAGAAAAATTTCGTATTCGTTGTTATGACGGGAATTTCGGCTTTATCCGTCTGGAAAAAAAGAGCAAACGTTACAACGCAGGCAATAAGACCCAGTGCCGTGTGACGGCAGAGGAAACCCAGCGTATTTTGGATGGTGACATTGGGTGGATGGCAGAAGATGAACGGGCACTGGTGCGGGAATTGTATCTGCGGATGCAGATGGGGATTTACCGCCCTACGGTCATTGTGGATTATGACCGAGAGGCATTGACTTACGCACCGGGGAATGTCCGTGTGACATTTGACAGAAGGATTCGCGGCTGCCATCAGCCCCAGTTATTTTTCTCGGAAAATCTGCCGTCCATTCCAGCCATTTCCCCGGACAGAGTGGTCATGGAAGTGAAGTATGACGATTATTTACCAGATATTGTGAACCGTACCTTACTGACGGTGAAAACAAAAGAACAGGCTTTTTCCAAGTATGCAGCCTGCCGCATCATGTGCTGATGGGCAGTAAGAAAAAGAAAATAGACATGAAACAGAAACATGCAGCATAAATACAAGCGATGAAAACAAGATAGGAGAGAACGGAAGATGACATTTCAAGATATTTTTAAGAGCAGCTTTTTGGAGAGCTTCAGCAGCTTTTCATTGACGGATACCCTGCTTTCCTTGGCAGCGGCATTCCTCATTGGTTTATTTATTTACTTTGTATATCGGAAAACATACAGTGGTGTCCTTTACAGCCGCAGTTTCAACGTATCCCTCATTGCCATACTGCTGGTGACCTGTCTGGTCATCCAAGGTGTAACCAGCAACGTGGTATTGTCTTTGGGTATGGTAGGTGCCCTGTCTATCGTGCGTTTCCGTACGGCAGTAAAAGACCCTATGGATTTGGTATTTTTGTTCTGGGCAATTGGGGAAGGTATCCTCTGCGGCGCTTCTTTGCTGCCGCTGGCTATTCTGGGATGCCCTATCATTGGTATTTTCCTGCTGGTATTTGCCAACCGTCAGCAGGCAGACAGTCCTTACCTGCTCATTATCCGTATGGATAGTGTGGAAGGCGAAAGCGCAGTCACAAGCTTTGTGCAGCAGGTTGTGAAGCGGATGACCCTCAAGTCCAAGACCATCACCGGCGGACAGGGGACAGAACTGATTTTTGAAATCTGCCCCAAAAACGGTGAGAGTGCTTTTGTCAACGAAATCAGCCGTATGGCAGGGGTGCAGTCAGCGGTTATGGTAAGCTATGACGGCAACTACGCGGCGTAAAAGGAGGCGAAGCCAATGAAAGGACTGCGGGAATATAAATTTCTCTTGCTGTCTGGACTTGCTTTGGTGGTTTTTGCCTTTCTGGTCTTTGGCATCGCATCCCGAGAGGACGCGGAAGCAAAGGAATATCCTTATCTGGATAATCTTTTTGCGGAAGGTGTCGTCAATGAGATCAATATTGAAATCAGCGAGGAAGATTGGGCGGATCTGGTGGAAAATCCGCTGGAGGAAAATTATTACGCCGTGGATGTGACCATCAACGGGGAAACCCTGTCCAATGTGGCACTGCGGACAAAGGGCAATAACACCCTGACTTCGGTAGCGTCCTCCGATTCTGACCGCTACAGTTTTAAGATAGATTTTGACTATTTCAATGACGGTGAAAATTACTACGGCTTGAAAAAGCTGAATCTGAATAACAACTATGGGGATGCCAGCTATATGCGGGAATATATTTCCTATCGCATCATGGGTGAAATGGGCATTCCCGTCCCTGCCACCAGCTATACCCATATCACCATCAACGGGGAAGAATGGGGTTTGTATCTGGCAGTGGAACCCATTGACGAAGTCTTTCTGGAGCGTACCTTCGGGGACAGCACCGGAGATTTGTATAAACCGGACGGCACTGGCGCGGATTTGGTATACCGTGGGGATGACATGTCAGAATATCCCGGTCTGGTGCTGAAAACAAATGAGAAAACTTCTGACGGCTCTGCTGTTTTGGATTTGATGCAGGCGCTGGAGTCGGGAGAAGGTCTGGAAGATGTGCTGGATGTGGATGAAGTGCTGCGGTATCTGGCGGCAAATGTAGCATTGGCGAACTATGACAGCTATCTGGGCAATACCACCCACAACTATTATCTCTATGAACAGGACGGTCGCTTTACCATTGTGCCTTGGGATTATAACTATTCCTTTGGCGGTTTTGGCGGCGGCGAAGTGGATATCTATGAGCCAACCAATCAATCCATGGGCATGGGCGGTGGAAGACGAGGTGATATGGAAAACGCAGAAATCCAGACAGCGGCAGGAGAAAATGCTGGAGAAGAACAGACAGCACAGATGCCGGAAGGCATGGAACCTCCTGAAAATATGGAAATGGATATGCCGGAAGGTATGGAACGTCCAGAAGGTATGGGCGGCGGCATGGGCGGCAGCAATGAAAAGCCCTTAGTGGATACATTGCTTTCTCAGGATGCCCTTCTTGCCCAGTATGAAAGCTATCTGGCAGAAATCGCGGAAACTTATTTCACAGAGGCTTATATGAGCCAGATTGTCAGCGAAACAGCGGAAATGATCGCGCCTTATGTGGAAAAAGATGCCACAGCTTTCTTTACCTATGACGAATTTGTGGAAGCATCTTCCGCCGATGCCACAGACCCCAATTCTCTGGTTTATTTTGCCGTTTCCATGGCGGAAAGCATTGAAAACCAGCTGGCAGGAGGCGAGCCTACATTCAATACCAGCTCCTTTGTAGCGGCAGCAGCAGGCGGCGGTGGAAAACGTCCCGGTGAGGATTTTGGCGGTATGCAGGATGCCGAACAGACTGCTGGCGATACGGCAGACGACCAAACCCAGAAAGCTCCGGGAGAAATGGCAGGCCAGCCACCGGAAATGACGGAAGGAACCGAACAGACTGCTGATACAGCAGAAGCAAGTGAGCAAAACCAGAAAGGGCCTGAACAAATGGGAGATATGCCCCAGCGCGGAGAACAGGGGCAGCGCGGCGGCGGCCCCATGGGAGCCATGTCCCGTGTTACATGGCAGGATGCGGCACCGGCTTTGGCTGTCTGCGGCGGCATCTTCATTTTGGGCTTTGGATATCTGCTGTATTTCAGACGGCGGCGGAGATTATCCATGCCGAAGCAGGAAGAAAAAACAGATACAACAGAATAACAAAATCAGATATAGCAAAAAGCATCTATGCATCTTGTATAGGTGCTTTTTCTTTGTGGTATATTGCCCCACTGCATGTTTCTGTGATACCATGAAAATATAGATAGGCAGGAAAGGGGGAAAAGATATGAGAAAGAAAAGTTTCGTTTTTGTTGTATTGCTGGCACTTGTCTGCATGGTTCCCCAAAGGGCTTTTGCTAATATGGCCGCGCCGGAGGATGCCGATGTGGGTTCTGCCATTACTTTTGAGAAAAATGATGAAATTGCCGTGTTGTCGGAAGATTTGGAAATTGTGGTGAATGGGCCTGACGCCCATATCACAGCCACTTACGAGATGAAAAATACTACCGACGAAGCTCTTTCCATATCTTCCATGTTCCTTTCGCCAAATATGGAAGAAAGAGGCGTGACAGTGACGGTCAATGGAAAACAGGCGGATGTGGCTGTGCAGCGGTATGGCATGAACGGCAGTACCCAAATCGTTGCGGATGATTGGCGGTATGCGGTGCTGACCACAGAAGAAATTGCCAATTTAGACCCTGACCGCACAGTGGATACCGTTACTTTCCAAATGGATTTCCAGCCACAGGAAACTTATCCCGTCGTGGTTTCTTATGACTACAATCTGGGCGGATATCCGGAACTGGATTTCAACGCCAAACGGGGAGAGTTGGAGTATTATCTGGCGCCAGCCGCTATGTGGAAGGATTTTTCTGACCTGACCATCCGGCTCTATCTGGATAAGGATATGCCTGTGCTGGTGGACAGCAATCTGCCTTTTGAGAAGGTGGCAAAGCGGGAATATGTCTACACGTCTGATACTTTGCCGGAAGAAAACCTCCGCATTACCATTGACGAAAACGGCTTTCAGAATTTCATCAGCACTTTGAAAAGTCCTTATTTTCAAATGACATTGCGTTTCTTTGCACCCATCATCATTTTTGTGGCAGTGGTTGTGATTCTGATTCATGTGTGGCGGAAAAAGCGGAAAAGATAAAATAAAAGTCAGTCCCTACAGCAGTTGTCTTAAGAAAACACTGTTTGACTTTTGTCCCATTTCTTAATGGAAACTGCGACGGCTATCTTCAGAAGAAAATATACCGGATAAAATCCTATAAAAATAAGAAAGCTGAAATCCTTTGTACGAGCAAAGATTTCAGCTTTTTTGTTTTCTTATGAAGAAGCACCCAAAAGGGAATGTTTTTTTACCACAGATGGTGTACAGTGGGGCGGATATATTTATCATAAATGGCTTTGACCCCTGCCATTTGTTCCGGTGTCAGGTCGGGCAGTTCCGCGGCTTTCACATTCTGGAGCACCTGTGCGGTTTTGCTGGCGCCGGGGATGACTACGCTGACAGCGTCATGCATGAGAATCCAACGCAGAGCGTAGGGAATGAGGTTTTCTGTACCCAGCAGGGCTTTCAGTTCTGCGACGGCTGTCAGACCAAGTTCATAATCCACGCCGGAGAAGGTTTCGCCTTTGTCAAAGGCTTCCCCGTTGCGGTTGTAGAAACGATGGTCGTTTTTGCCAAAGACAGTGTCCTTAGTGAATTTCCCTGTCAAAAGACCGCTTGCCAGTGGTACACGGGCAATGATGCCCACATCTTTTTTCTGGGCAGCGGGGAACAGTTCCTCGATGGGTTTCTGGCGGAACATGTTGAAAATGACTTCCATAGCGGAAATGTCGTATTCCATAGCGGCAAGTCCTTCAGATACTTTTTCGATGCTGACACCATAGTGGGCAATTTTGCCTGCACTTTTCAGGTTTTCCAGTGCATCAAAGACTTCGTCTTTCTGGTAAACAGAAGTAGGTGGGCAGTGGAGCAGCACCAAGTCCAGTTTTTCTACGCCCAGACGGGACAGACAGCCGTCAGTGAAGCGGACAACAGATTCTTTGTTGTAGCCTTCCGCTGTGTGAGGGTTCAGCCCTCTGCCGATTTTGGTGGTCACGAAAAAGTGGTCGGGATGAGCTTTCAGGATTTTGGAAATGGCAAGCTCGCTGTTGCCATCGTTGTAGATGTCTGCCGTATCCAGAAATGTGATGCCGCTGTCATAAGCCGCATCCAGAATTTTCTGGGCTTCTTCTGCGCAGAAAGGTTCGCCCCATTTGGTGCCTAACTGCCAGGTGCCCAGCCCAATTTCAGAAATCATGGCATTTGTTTTGCCAAAACGTCTTGTTTTCATATGAAAATCTCCTTTACTTGACAAATGTATCCTAAGTGTATAAATTACTGTATAGAAACTGTAACAAAGAGAGAAATCCCTGTCAATCAGGCACTTTTTTTGCCCTTAGGGAAAGGAAGGTAACTATGACAAAGAAAATTCAGGTGGGCTGCGAAATGGAAGTCACCCTTAAAATGATTGGCGGCAAATGCAAGCCCTTGATTCTCTACATATTGGCAGAGGAAGGCACCCTGCGCTTTGGGGAGTTGATGGCAAACATCCGCACCGTTTCCCAGAAAACCCTGACAAATCAGCTTCGGGAGCTGGAAGCCGATGGGCTGATCCTGCGAAAAGCCTATGCGGAGGTACCGCCCCGGGTGGAATATTCCCTGACGGAAAAGGGAAAATCCCTTTTTCCCATATTGGAGCTTATGTGCCAGTGGGGAGAGGAAAATATTGACGAACGCTTTGAAATGACAAGCCCCCGTTGTACGGGAGAGTAAGGAGGAGAAACATGGAAACCGTGAAATTATATTATGACAATGCTTATACCATGGATTTTGTGGGCAAGGTGGTATCCTGCGAGCCCAAGGGTAAAAACTTTGCCGTGGTGCTGGAAGGCACTTACTTTTACCCCGAAGGCGGCGGACAGCCTGCGGACATTGGCACACTGGGCGGCGCAAAGGTAACAGACGTCCGGGAAAAAGACGGCATCATTTCTCATATCACCGATAAGCCGCTGGAAGTGGGAGCAGAAGTGGAAGGTCATATTGACTGGAACCATCGGTTTGATTTGATGCAGAACCACTCCGGTGAACATATCCTTTCCGGTATCATTTGCGGCAAATATGGCTGTGACAACGTGGGCTTTCACATGGGCAAAGATGCCATTCTGATTGACTTTAACACAAAAATTCCCGCCGAAGACCTGCCTGTGCTGGAACGGACAGCCAACGAAGCCATCTGGCGGAATGTGGCTTCCAAAGTGACTTATCCTTCCAAAGAAGAACTGGAAAAGCTGGAATACCGCAGCAAAAAAGCACTGGAAGGAAAAGTGCGCATCATGGCCATTGGAGAATATGACTGCTGTGCATGCTGCGGCACCCATGTGCAGAAAGCCGGAGAAATCGGCATGGTGAAGATTCTTTCTGCCCAGAATTACAAAGGCGGCACCAGACTGGAAATCGTCTGCGGTATGCGTGCATTGGCAGATTATGACGAAAAAACAGAAAATGCGGCGGCTATTTCCGAACTGCTTTCTGTACCCACCGGAAAAATTGCCAAAGCAACAGAAGCCCTTTTGAAAGAGCGGGATGAACTGAAACAAATCATTAGCCGCATGAAATGGGAAAAAATCAACAACATTGCGGAAAAAGTAGGGGAAACACCCAAAGCCTGTGTATTTGCGGCAGACTTTGATTCCAAGGATATGGTACATCTGGCAGATACCATTCTGGATAAAACCGGCGGTACAGCGGCAGTTTTTGCTCCTGCTGGCACAGGGTATGCCTTTGTACTCATGAGCCGCACAGAAGATATGCGCCCCATGGCGGCGGAAATGAAAGAAGCCTTTGGCAGCAAAGGCGGCGGCAAGCCCGAAGCGGTACAGGGCAGAACAGAAGCCAAAGAAAAAGAACTGAAAGCGTTCTTTGGAGAAAAAGGGTATACTGTTTTTTGATTCCATGACAATCAAACATTCTCTTAGAAAAACATAACAAATAAAAAAGCCGGAATCCTTTGTGTCATAAGGATTTCGGCTTTTTTGTTTTCTTATGAAGATACCTTGTGATTTTCTTTTACGCAGGAAAAACCACCTGCACCAATATCATATAACAAACCGTACCGCCCACGATGCTCAGCAACGTTTTGCCTTTCCAAAGATGTAGCACTGCCACCACTGCCACGGCGATAACTGGGGCAGGAAACCGGAAGGAGCGGAAAAGGTGGTGCTTTTCAGGCAGTATACCACCAGCGCTGCCATGACCGTAGCGGGAAGGACTTTTCCCAGATACTGCACAGGGGCAGGGATTTCTCTGCCTGCGAATATGGCAAAGGGCGCCAGACGAATCAGAAAGGTACATATGGAAGCCGTCAGGATGATGGCGAGAGTTTGTGTCGTTGTCAGCATAATCATTCCTCCTGTTCTTTTGCCAAAACGCGGCTTTTCAGTGCCATCAAAACGGCAACGCTGATGAGCAGTGTGGGCAGGATAAAGTTATCGGGACCGAATACCAGCAGACAGCCAACGCCGGCAATGAGCCCTGTCAAAGCGGGAATATGGCTTTTTGCCCCTTTCCACTGTTCAATGAAAATGACGGTAAACAGAGCGGTCATGGCAAAGTCAATGCCTGTGGTGTCAAAGGTAATGAGGCTGCCGGCAAGGGAACCAAGAGCAGTCCCGATGAGCCAATAACAGTGGTCGAAAATGCTCATAAGAAACATGACTTTTTTGCTGTCCATGCCTTCCTGTGGTTCATAGGAGCATAGCAGGGAATAAGTTTCGTCCGTCAGGGAATGAACCATATACAGATATTTCTTGCCCATGCTGCGGAAGGTGTCGATGAAAGACAGACCATAGAACAGGTGACGGCTGTTTACCAGCAAAGTCATGATGGCAACGGTAATGAGTGATGTGCCGCCCGTGAGAAATTGCAGCAGTACAAACTGCATAGAGCCTGCGTATAGTATCAGGGAAATGAGTAGTGCCCAAAAGACGTTATATCCCATATTTTGCATCAAAAGACCAAAGGCAATGCCGATGGAAAGATATCCTGCCAGAACAGGGATGGTTTTTTCAAAGGCAAATTTCCATTCTTTTTTCAATCGTATCCCTCTTTTCCTTCTCTTTTGTTCAGACTTGCATTTTTTTCGTTCCTTGCTACAATTCTAATATAGAGAAATGACATTTTCAAGGAAATGTGCGTTTTTTCGTACAAAGGAATTTGTAAGAATTTCATCATAGAAAATTCAAAGTTTTTTGGTAGGATATTTAAGGAGGCAAAAGACATGACAGAACGGTTTTTCATAGATAACAGAAGAAAACTGGCAGCCAGACTGGAAGAAGGCAGCGCTGCCGTACTTTTCGCAGGAAAGGCACCCCTGAAACGCGGGGATGAGTATTATCCCTTTTCTCCTGACCGCAATTTTTACTATGTGACAGGGGTGGAACGGGAAAACTGCGTATTCCTTATGGCAAAAATCGGCGGCGGTTTGCAGGAAACTTTGTTCATTCCCAGAGATAACGGCATCCTTGCCAAATGGGTAGGGGCAAACATGACAACAGAAGAAGCGGAAGAAATCAGCGGTATGACAGATATTCGCCCCATTGATGCGTTCACCGATGATTTTGCCCAGATGGTGTTCCGCAACAACATTGCAAAAATCTATCTGGACTTGGAACATCGGGAATGGGATGATGTGCTGACACCTGCACTTCGTTTTGCCAAAGAACTGCGGGAAAAATACCCTGCCATGGCAGTGGGGGATTTGTATCCCATTTTTGGTGATTTGCGTTTAATCAAAGAGCCTTACGAACTGGAAAAAATGCGGAAAGCCATGGACATTACCAGAATGGGTGTGGAAGCCATGATGGCAAATGCTCGTCCCGGTATGATGGAATATGAAATCGAAGCCCACTTTGATTTCACCCTCATGCAGCACGGCGCAAGGGAAAAAGCATTCCAGACCATTGCTGCCGCTGGGGAAAGGGGCACTATCCTTCACTACACCAAAAACAACGGCCAGACAAAAGACGGCGATTTGCTGCTGGTAGACTGCGGCGCACAGGTGGATTGGTATAATGGGGATATTTCCCGTACCTTCCCTGTGAACGGCAAATTCCCAGAAAGTCAGAAACTGGTTTACAATATCGTGCTGGAAGGACAGCAGAAGGTCATTGATGCCATTCGTCCCGGTCAGCCTTTCTCCCGTTTGAATGAAATCTTGAAAGAACATTATCTGGAAGCATTGAAAGAAATCGGTCTGGTGAAAACCATGGCGGATGTGGCGAAATACTATTACCATGGGGTAAGCCATTATCTGGGTGCGGAAACCCATGATATCGGACGATATACAGAACGGGTGCTCCAGCCGGGCATGGTGCTGACAGTGGAACCGGGGCTGTATATTGAAGAATGGGGCATCGGCATCCGTATTGAGGATGATGCGCTGGTGACAGAAGACGGCTGCGAAATCATGACAAAAGACATGATTAAGACTGTAGAAGAAATTGAAGCCTTTATGGCGAAAGGAAAACAGGCATGACATTTGCAGAAACAGATTTATACGAGCCTGTCTGCCGCTTTCTGGAAGAAGAAGGGTACCGGGTGCAGGCAGAAGTGAAAGACTGTGACATTGCGGCGGAAAAAGATGGGGAACTGGTCATTGTGGAGCTGAAAAAATCCTTTCAGCTGAAGCTGGTCTATCAGGCATTAGACCGCCAGAGTATGACGGAACAGGTATTTGTTGCCATTCCCCGTCCTCAGAAGGGACAGCGGGAAAAAAGTTGGAAAAATATGCTGAAACTGTTGAAACGACTGGAAATCGGTCTGCTGACAGTGGCATTAGACAGTCCCCTCAAGACCGTGGATGTGGTGCTGACACCCTCGGACAGCTTGGCATGGAAAAACAGAAAGAAACGGGAACGGCTGCAAGCGGAGCTGGAAAACAGACAGGTTTCTGCCAATACCGGCGGCATGAACCGCAGAAAAATCGTGACGGCTTATCGGGAAAAAGCACTGCATCTGTGCTGTATTCTGGAAGACAGAGAAGCCGTTACATATGGAGAACTGCGGGAAATGGGACTGGAAGAAAAGTACATGTCCATACTCCGCAGCAATGTATACCATTGGTTTGAACGGGTGGAAAAAGGCGTGTACCGTCTGTCAGAAGAAGGGCGGAAGGCTCTGGAAGAGGCGGATTATTGTAAAGTCATAGAATATTATCGAAAAAGTAAGGAAAAGGAGGAATGAGATGTCTATCATCAATGTATTGCTGAATATCCTGTGGATCATCTTTGGCGGTCTGCTCTCCGCGATATGCTGGCTATTGGCTGGTGTATTGTGCTGCATTACGGTTGTGGGCATTCCTGTGGGGCTGCAATGTTTCAAGTTTGCGAAGCTGATTCTCATGCCCTTTGGTAAGAAAGTGTATTTCGGGAACATGTCTTCCGGCTCTGTCCTTTTGAATGTCATTTGGATATTGCTGGGCGGACTGGGCCTTTGCATCAGTTCCATTGCCATGGGCGTTGGCAGCTGCCTGACCATCATTGGCATTCCCTTTGGTTTGCAGCATTTCAAATTTGCCGCACTGGCGTTGATGCCTTTTGGCGCGGAAATCCGTCCCATGGAAGACTAAAAGCAGTTTGATAAACCCTTGTAAAAATAAGAAAGCTGAAATCTTAAAAGATTTCAGCTTTTTGTTTGCTTATTTTTTATTTTTTGCTTTCTGGGACTGATCGGAAACCACATTGTTCATGCGTGTGGTCATTTTTTCAGTAAATGTTTTCTTTTTCTTATCAGCCAGGTTCATGCCAGTTACGCTGACAATGTACATGCCTGCAATGTCCACTTTCAGGGATTTTTTCACGGGCAGTACTTCGTAAACGGGCTTATCGCACATCAGTGTTACGATCTGAGGGCCGATTTTTGCTTTTACCAGGTTTGCCTTACGCATTTTTGCCATTTTGGGCAGCTGATCGAAAACAGCTTTAGGCAGGTTTGTAGCGGAAGGTTTTTCCTGTTTTTTGTCGATGATGAACGCCTGTACAGTCATACGGTTCTGGTCAATGAAGTCCTGTGCCTGAATCATGCGGCGCATGGTCTTTTTATTCAGATAATAAGCGCCTGCCAGCAGAGCAGCCACAACAATCAGTGCAATGATGATGATATCGGATGCGTTAATGTTCACAAAATGTTCCTCCTTGCAGTAAAAAGCCCAAAAGGCTTTTCCTTTGTATTTCTCACGTCACTCTATTGTATCAGAGATTAGAAGAATAGGGAAGTGGAAAAGTGAAAATTTTCAAAATTTTTGCTGCACCTCAACTTGCGGTCAAGACGTATTTTGCGTATACTATATTATGGAATTTTATTTGAATTTCTCATATTTTATATTTGGAAAGAAGGGGGGAAGTCTATGGAGATTGTTTCCATTCTGGCGTATATCGCCATCGGGATTTTGGTCATCAACGTGATTTTGGCTGGCTTCGTGGTGTTTTTTGAGCGAAGAAATCCTGCCAGCAGCTGGGCGTGGCTTCTGGTGCTGCTGTTCATTCCCGTATTTGGGTTCGTCATTTATATGATTTTCGGCAGAAACAGCAAGCGGGAAAAGATGTTCCGGGTCAAAGAGGAGTACGACCGAGAGGTTTATTACAAATATCTGCTGCAGGATGAGCGATGTGTGGGCAGGGTAAAAGCCCAGAAAGAAATCATCGAAAAAGGCGGCAGACTGGTGGATGCAGAATATCTGACAGACCTTGCTTATCTGCATTTGAACTCCGGCAACTGGATGACATTCAACAATAAGGTGACACGGTTTATCACCGGGGCTGACAAATTTGAAGCACTTGTCCGTGACATTCGTCAGGCAAAGGAATTTATCCATCTGGAATATTATATCTGGCGTGGGGACAAGCTGGGCACTCGTCTGGTGGAAGAACTGACGAAAAAAGCAGAGGAAGGCGTGGAAGTGCGTCTGCTTTATGACGGCATGGGGAATTCCAGACTGCCCAAAGACTTTTTTGACAAACTCCACGCAGCCGGTGGATACACAGCGGCATTCCTGCCGCCATTCATTGTGCGCATCAACTACCGCAACCACAGAAAGCTTTGTATCATCGACGGGAAAGTGGGTTATATCGGCGGCTTTAACGTCGGTGACGAATATCTTGGCATTGTCAAACGCTATGGCCCTTGGCGGGATACCCATCTGCGGGTGGTAGGCGACGCCATTGACCAGATGCAGATGCGTTTTATCAAAGACTGGAATTTTACCACACGTTATGGCGCTGTTCAGCTGGAACAGCGGTATTTCCCTCTGCGGGAACAGTCGGAAGGCATCCGAATGCAGATTGTTTCCAGCGGCCCCGATACCAAGTGGCATAACGTACACAACGGCTATTTTAAAATGATTAATGAAGCGGAGCATCATATTTATCTGACAACGCCTTACTTTGTACCGGATGACGGTATTTTTGAAGCTCTGCGGGTGGCGGCTCTTTCCGGGCTGGATGTGCGGATACTGATTCCCGGCAACCCAGACCATTTCTTTGTATACTGGGCAAGTATGTCCTATCTGGGACAGCTGCTGGAAGCAGGCGTGAAATGCTATCAGTATGAAAAAGGTTTCATCCATTCCAAGAGCCTGTGCATCGACGGGAAAATGTCCTCTGTGGGCACAGCCAATATGGATATCCGCAGTTTTGACCTGAACTTTGAAGTCAACGCCTTTTTGTATGACGCCGCTTTTACCAGAGAACTGGAACAGGACTTTTTGAATGACCTGAAAAGCTCTGTGGAAATCACCAGAGAATGGTACAACAGAAGAAGATGGTGGTTCAAGGTGAAAGAAGCCGTGGCAAGGCTCATTTCTCCTATGCTGTAAGAACTGCCGGAAAGGAAGGTTTTTTATGGAACGCAAAGGATACGCGGAAGAACAGACCATTAATTATTATCAGGTAGACCAGAAAGGGACCCTTTCTCCGGCGGCACTGCTGTCTGCCCTGCAAAACGCTGCCATCGACCACTCAGATACATCATGGTATATCGTATGCCTGCCCATCGGGAAACCATCCGGCTGGAAACATGGAGCAACAAATGCCGGAAAATGCAGGCGGAAAGAGGATATTACCTCTTTGACGAAAAGGGAGAAAAGATTGCAGACGGTATGTCCCGCTGGATTTACATGGATTTTGCTAAACGCAAACCTACCAATGTGCCCGATGATATGATCGAGAAATACGGCACCAACCAGCCCCCTGCCATTGAAGGGGAAAAGTTCCGTATGCCGCCTATGCCGGAAGGGGAACCAACAGCACAGCAGAGATTTACGGTGACTCGTCGGGATACAGACACCAATGGTCATGCTAATAACGTGAAATATCTGGAATGGGCGCTGGATGATGTGCCTGATGAAATTTATGACGGCATGACACTGAAGGACATCCGTGTGGTATACCGAAAGGAATGCCGCAGAGGTGATGTGGTGCATACCAAAACATTTGTGGAAGAAAAAGACGGCCAGTGGGAAACCATTACATTCATTTTTGATGAAGAAGAAACTGTGTTGACGGAAATCGCTATTTTATGGGCATGAGAAAAACGCCCGAATTGCGATAGGTCATAAAATCTCAATGAAAATAAGAAAGCTGAAATCCTTTGTATGGATTTCAGCTTTTTTGTTTTCTTATGATTCGGCACTTTTTTTCGTTTCAGAAAAGATAATGGGCCCTGTTTTTTCCGCGCCAAGGAAGAAGCAGATCAGACCAATGACGGCAATGGCAGCTGTCACCAGAATAGCCGCTGTGATGCCCCAAAGGGTGATGAAATGGCCGCAGAGAAAACTGCCGGCGATATTGCCGATGGTGATGGCAATGGTGATCATTGCCTGTCCTTTTACTTTGTCCCCGGCAGGCAAAATGGCATTAGCATAGTAAACAGAAGCCGGTGTGAACAGGGCAAAGGAGAAAATCTGTGTCAGAAAGGCCACGTAAATCAATGGCAGTGTGGGTGCCAAGGGAACAAAGACAGCTTTCAGCACAAAGAAAATAGCCGTGAATCGCATGATGTTGCCGCAGTCCCGTCCTTTGACGAATCTGGAAAAACCGACCATTACAAAAAATTCCAGAACGGCAGTGTATGCCATGACCTGACCCAGTTCCTGATTGCCTTTACCGATTTTCTGCAGAATCTGAATCATGTAGGTGTTGATGGCACTATGGGAAATGAAAATGAGGATGATGCCCAGACAGAGGACAGCAAACCGATGGTTTTCCCGCAGTATGGAAACGGTGCCTCGAGAGGATACGATGGATGAGCCGCTCCGCTTGGTTTCCGGAAATGCCTGCAACAATACTGCCATAAGCAGATACAGCAGACTGCCGATGACAGGCAGACACCGCAAACCAAAAATCAGCGTCAAAGAGCCAAGAAAAAAGGCAAGGACAGCATAGGACATGGAGCCGATGCCGCGGGCAGCGCCGAAATTCAGATAATATCCGTTATTGAGCAGATGCATGCCTAATGCGCTCAAAAGAGGCTGGAAGGCAAGATGCAGCAGAAGCAGAATCACATAACAAACGCCGGAAAGAGCTTGCTGTGGAAAGAAAAACAGCAGAACCATAGGGACGATGGTCAAAAGACAGATCAGCGTCATCAAAGACCGCAGAGAAAACCGCTTTCCCCGGTCAGCTGCCGCAGCCGCAAAGGGCTGAAACACTGCGGAAAAAACACAGGCCAGCGCAATGAGTGTGCCGACCTGTGAATCCGTGAAGTTTCTGTCCAGAAGGAATACGGCGGCAAAGGTATAGATGGCGCCGTAACTCATCCAGTAGAGTCCCTGTAAGGCGCTGTAACAGTTGGAAATGTGTTTGGAACCGTTCATAAATGCAACACCTCACGTTTTCATTTGTATGAATCAAATCAATGGGTAATGACTTCTACACCGTCTTCAGTAATGGCAACGGTGTATTCCCACTGAGCGGAAAGGGAGCCGTCTTCTGTGTAGATAGTCCAGCCGTTTTCTTCATCCTGGAAGAAATCTTCTTCCCCTTCGTTTACCATGGGTTCGATGGTGAATACCATGCCGGGAACCAGCAGCATACCGGTGCCTTTTTTGCCGATGTGGCATACATAAGGTTCTTCGTGGAAGTCGTTGCCGACGCCGTGACCGCCGATATCATGAAGGACGGTATAGCCGTGGGCATAAACGTGTTTGCTGATGACTTCGCCGATGTCACCCAGATGCCCCCAGGGTTTTACTTCTGCCAGCGCCAGGTCAACAGATTCTTTTGTGACTTCCACCAGTTTTTTGGCTTCGTCGCTGACCTGACCAATGCAGAACATACGGGAAGCGTCTGCGTAATAACCATCCAGAATGGTGGTAACGTCTACGTTGATGATGTCCCCGTCCTGAAGGATTTCGTCGGGAGAGGGGATACCGTGGCAGATGACATCGTTTATGGATGTGCAGACACTTTTAGGGAATCCGCAGTAGTTCAGAGGTGCAGGAATGCCGCCGTGGGCGATGGTGTATTCATGCACCAGTTTGTTGATGTCTTCTGTGGACATGCCTGCGTGGATGTTTTCTGCTACCATGTCCAAAATTTCTGTGTTCAGTTTGCCGGCTTTGCGGATGCCTTCCAGCTGTGCCGGTGTTTTGATGAGGGAGTGGGAAGGTACTTTTTCCCCTTTGGATTTCAGTTCTGCCAGTTTTTCATCAAAATCTGCGTGGCAGACTTTATATTTTTTTCCACTGCCGCACCAGCAGGGATCGTTGCGTCCGATTTTCATTTGAATCGTTCCTTTCTATATCTCAATCAATGAATATTTCCATTAAAATACTAGCACAAAAAAAGAGCGTATACAAGGAAAAGAAAGCGAAACAAGCATGAAGTTTATTTGAAGGCAGCGGCGGAATGTGGTAATATGAGAACAGATGCAGGCTGAAAAAAATAGCTTGACATACAAAACCTATAGTGATACTATGTTTAAAAATCGCGGAAAGGATGATTCCCATGGCAAAGATTTACAAAAATATAGAAGAATTGATCGGCAAAACGCCGTTACTGGAACTGACACACTTGGAAGAAATCCATAATCTGGATGCGAAAGTTTTGGCAAAAGTGGAGTTTTTGAACCCCGGCGGCAGTGCCAAAGACCGTGTGGCAAAGAAAATGGTAGAAGACGCAGAAGCAAAAGGTCTTTTGAAAGCAGGCGCGACTATCATCGAACCTACCAGCGGCAATACTGGCATTGGTCTGGCTGTTATGGCAGCGGCAAGAGGCTATAGAGCCATCATCGTGATGCCTGACAGCATGAGCATGGAACGCCGTCTGCTGATGTCTGCTTTTGGCGCAGAACTGGTATTGACAGAGGGGGCAAAAGGCATGGCTGGTGCCATTGCCAAAGCGGACGAACTGGCCAAAGAAATCCACGGCGCGTTGCCGGTGTCGGTACCGGCGGCACCATCACAGGTGTAGGCCGTTATCTGAGAGAAAAGAATCCCGATGTACAGATCATCGGCGTGGAACCTGCTTCCTCTCCTCTGCTGACAGAAGGCAGAGCCGGCAGCCATGGTCTGCAGGGCATCGGCGCAAACTTTGTACCCTCTATTCTGGATACAAAGCTGTATAACGAAATTATCACCGTTACAGAAGAAGCGGCTTATGCAGCAGGCAGAGAAGTGGCACAGAAGGAAGGTCTGCTGGTAGGTATTTCCGCAGGGGCAGCGATTCATGCGGCTCTGGAAGTGGCAAAACGTCCCGAAAATAAGGGCAAGAACATCGTCGTTCTGCTGCCCGATACTGGCGACAGATATTTGTCTACACCCATGTTTCAGGCATAAAGCATAATAAAAAAGCGTTTTCGGTTTTGGCCGAAAACGCTTTTTTTATGTGGTGGGTGGTTTTTCACGGGTCTGGAAGTATGCCTGCAGCATCACAGCGATGACAGGCCCCAGAAGCAGACCCCAGAAGCCGATGCATTTATAGCCGAAGTACATGGAAAACAGCGTCAGCAGTGGATGCAGACCAATCTGTGTACCAAGGATTTTTGGCTGCATGATCTGCCGCATGATCTGCACGGCGGCGTAAATGACCATATAGCCAATGGCAAGTTTGGGAGAGCCAAGAATCAGATGGATGACCGCTCCCGGCCAGAGAATGAAACCGCTGCCAAAGAAAGGCAGGGCATCAATGATGGCAATGATGACACTGAGCAGCAATGCGAATGGTGATCGCAGCACCATAAGGCCGATAAATGTGATGGCAAAGGTGTAAATCATCAGAATCAGCTGTGTTTTGATATAGCCCCATACGGATGTTTTCAGATTCCGCTTTGTATTATGGATGGAAGTGCGGAACAGGGAAAGCACATATTTTTCATAAAGGCTGCGAATGAGGGCTGCGTCTTTTGTGAAGAAATAGGAAGACAGCAGCGCAATGAGCACACCCAGCAGAAAATTCGGTACGGAAGTCAGGGAAGAAGAACCTGTACTCTGTACCAGAGAAAGCAGTATGGAGGACAAATTGCCCCGCAGTTGTTCGGTGGAATTCTGAATGAGATTTTGCAGCGGGTCAGGCAGTACCACCAGCAGGCTGTCCAGCTGTGTCCAAAAACGATTCAATGCATTTTGAATCAGAAGCATGTATTGAGGCATAAGCCGCAGGAAAGACTGTGCCTGTGCGGCGATGCGGTTGCCAATGAGGGCAACAAAAAGAGAAATGAGCCCCAGAAACAACAAGATGCAGAACAAAGACGCAATCCAGCGGGGAATGTGCCGCTTTTCCAGATAAGTTGCCAGAGGGCGAAACATGAGGCTCAGGAGCCAGCCCACCAGAAAAGGCAGAAAAATCGGGAACAAGTAGCGGAAAAAGAGAAAACAAAACAATATGGTGCCACCCAGAATGAGAAAATCCTGAAGAGCCTGTCTGTTTTTCAAATAAAAATCGCGCATACGGCGGTCACCTCCCAATGCTGTGCGTCATACACAAGCATATGAATCTTACTTCTTATTATAAGACTTTTTCACAGAAAGACCACGTTTTTTTCTATGATTTTCATGAAAAGAAAAAGCAGTACAAAAAAACAGGAAGCCTGTTGAGAATAACAGGGCTTCCTGCTGTTTTTTAGCGGGATTTGCTTATTTGAAGAACCAGTGTTTTTGGTTCAGGTGATCTCTGGCGATTTCCAGTGCTTCACCGAATCGCTGGAAGTGCACCACTTCCCGTTCCCGCAGGAACCGCAGGGGAGCCAGAACGTCCGGGTCTTCCGCCAAGTCGATGAGGTATTCATAGGTGCTGCGGGCTTTCTGCTCTGCTGCACCTTTGGAAAGATAACCTGTTACGGAAAGAAGAAGGATGGAAAATTTTCCGTAAACAGAACGGAAGCGTAGTCTTTGCTGCAAAGAATTGTTTTTTGGCCATTTCCATTGTTTCAGGCAATGCAGGAAAATGTACATCCCAAAGGGCATAGATAAATATTGGAGGGGATTGTATGAAAGAAAGACAGGAAAACACTTGCAAAAGCGTATTTCTCCATGGCGGCAGTGAGCCCAGACGGGAACAATTCACAAAGGCTTGGATCAGCCTTATCAATCATATGGAACGGAACAAAGAAACCATTCGAAGATAGCTGTTTTAGCATAAAGAAAAGAGGTGACCCATGTGAAGGCAGCCATCTATTGCAGGTTATCGGAAGAAGATCGGGATAAGCGCAGCTTTGCGGACGACAGCGCCAGCATCCAGAATCAAAAATCAATGCTGGTGCAGTATGCCATAGAGCAGGGATGGGAGATTTACGGCATTTACAGCGATGATGACTACGCTGGTGCTGACCGGAATCGACCGGAGTTTCGGCGTCTTTTGGAGGATGCGGAAAAAAGGAATTTCGACATTATCCTCTGCAAGACCCAGTCCCGTTTTACAAGGGAATTGGAGCTGGTGGAAAAATACCTCCATGGGTTGTTTCCTCAGTGGGGAATTCGGTTTGTGAGCATTGTGGATAATGCCGATACGGATGTGAAAGGCAATAAAAAATCACGGCAGATCAATGGTCTGGTCAACGAATGGTATCTGGAGGATATGTCCGAGAATATTCGAAGTGTCCTGCGGAATCGGCGGGAAAATGGATTTCATATTGGCGCTACAGCACTGTATGGGTATCAAAAAGACCCGGAACGAAAGGGGCATCTCATCATTGACGAGGAAGCGGCACAGGTGGTGCGGGAAGTTTTTACGCTGTTTTCTCAGGGGTACGGGAAATCTGCTATTGCCCGAATGCTCAATGACAGAGGTGTTCCCAATCCCACGGAATATAAACGTCGAAAAGGAATCATCAAAACGGCGGCAAAGCAGAAAAACAGCACCCTGTGGAAATATTACACCATTGCGGATATGCTGGAAAACGAAATGTACATAGGCAATATGGTGCAGGGAAAATACGGCAGTGTTTCCTATAAAACAAAGAAAAATAAGCCGCGCCCAAAGGAGCAATGGTATCGTGTGGAAGGCACCCATGAACCTATCATAGAAAAAGAATTGTGGGAGAAGGTGAAAACACTGCGGGAACAGAAGGCAAAGCCTTTTACCTCTGGTACCATTGGGTTGTTTTCCGGCAAAGCTCGCTGTGCGGAATGCGGCTATGTGATGCGCTCTGGAAAGCGGGGAGAGTGGCGGTTTTTGACCTGTCCAAACCGATCTGTGTCCAAAGAAGCCTGTGGAGGAGCTTTTATATCTGTCAGTCGTTTAGAAAGCAAAGTCATGGAGGAATTGAAGCGGCTGGCAGAGATTTATCTGGATGAAGATGCGCTGGAACAGGGGATTCAATGGAATGATGATTATGAAAAACAGAAAAGAAATGTTATAGATATGGCGAAATCCTATGAAAAGAAGATACAGGAGCATACAAAAGCCCTTCGGGAGTTATATCTGGATAAGGTGAGAGGAATTTTGACAGAAGAAGATTATCTGGACATGACAAAGGCGTTTTCCGTGGAGAAAAAACGAATGGAAGAAGCACTGGAAATGTGCAGAGAGCATCTTCAGGAAATAGAAGAACGAAAAAGAGCAGGGGAAAACCGGAAAGAGTTGGTGGAAAAATATATCCATATGGAGCATTTGACCAGAGAAATGGTGGAGGCGTTGATTGAACATGTGGATGTGGGAAGAAGAATTTCCGGGTCGAGAGATGTGCCGATTACGATATATTGGAATTTTTAAGGACGGCAAAGGTGACTTTGCCGCCTTTTTTGTATGAGAAAACAGACAGCTGTTTTATAGAAAAAGCTAATATGATATCTCATTACAGAAAATGAAATCGATAATAGATGGAAATATGCTCAAATGCTATAAAAGCAATTCAAATTTTCTATATTTTTATTGAAAGCACATGACAAACATGCTACACTGAACACATGTAGAGCATACATAATTTTTTTTATTACAAAAATTTACTTGTAATAAGGAAAATGTATATCAGGAAAAGGAGGAGTTTTCGGTGAAGAGAAAAGTATTGCCTTGTTTTATGGCGTTGTCTATGACATTGACTGCAGCACCGAATGTAGTAATGGCGGAAGATGGCAGCATGAACGAAGCAGAAACCGTTGTGGAAACAACAGTGGAAACAGAACCTGCGAAAGAATCTGCGGGAGAAGTGGGGGCACCCGAAGTTATTGACACAACAGAAGAAACGAAAGAAGAAACAACAGAAGAAACCGTTGTAGAAGCGGTAGAAATCCAGCCGGCAATGGTAATGGCAACTGCGGAAGTTGCGGCAGAAAATGGCCAGCAGGAAGTAAAGGATGCAGCGGAATTGAAAGCTGCTGTGGAAAATGCAGCAGATGGTGTGGAAACAACCATTCGGCTGACAGCAGATATCGTGGTTGCAGAACCGATGACAGTGAAGGAAGGTCAGAATATCATTCTGGATATGGCTGGTCATAAGATTACGGTGACTGATTCCTTCGTAAGCAGAATTTTTACCAATAATGGTACTTTGACCATCAAAGGCAACGGCACAATAGATGTAACTGCAGCCGGCGCAAATGGTTATGGTGCGGTGAATAACTTTGGTACACTGACTGTGGTTGATGGTACCTATGTTGGATTGACAGAGTCGGATGCCAGCATCTTTTATAATAGAAACGGCGGTACTGCAACATTTGAAAATCCAACCATAGAGGGTGGCGGCGGTGCTGTTGCTACTGCAATAAACACCACAACAGAAATCCATGGGGGACGTTATATAAGTGAAACTTTTCCCACTATTGAAAACCGCGGTAATATGTTGATTACTGGTGGCGAAGTTACCAATACATCTTGCTCAGCTTGTGGAAAATATGGATATGCTGTTCGCAGTGGTGAAAGCTCTGATACTGCTTACCTGAAAATTCAGGGTGAAAAAGAAAACAGTGTAAAAGTGACTGGCGTGCAGGGCGGATTAGCTGTTATTGGGGGTACAGCGGATATTTATAATGGTAGCTATGAAACTGTTCCTTGTAAAATACACGGTAGTAATAAGGCTTTTTATGCTGGATATTTTGCAGGTGAATCCTATAAAACAGCAACCAATATTTATGGCGGCACATTTCAGTCTTCTGGTAAAACAGCGATTCAGATAGGTAATGGTAATCCTGCACCAGACAGTGGTAATGGAGAAGAAGCCACTGTAATGATTTATGGGGGGACTTTTGTTGGCGGTGACGAAAACAAAACAGCAATTGTTGTGGAAAAGAATCAGAATGCGATTGGTGCAGCAACAATCAAAGGCGGCAATTTCTCCAGCAATGTGGAACAGTGGCTTGCTTCTGGTATGGTACAGAATACAGATGGTACTGTAGCAGTAGATCCTAAGTATGTAGCCTATATTGGCGATAAATACTATGAATCATTATCTGATGCCATTGCACAGGCAGAAACAGGAGAAACCATCGTTCTGTTGAAGGATGTTACAGAAGATATTACAGTCAATAAAAATATCACCATTGATGGTCAGGACCAGTTTGCCATTTCCGGTAATACAAAATTGCAGAATGGTACTTTGCAGAATCTGACACTGACAACAAATCAGGCAGCTCCAAATACATTGCTGACCATTGGCAGTACAGAGAAAAACGCAATCAAAATGGATCATGTCACTGTAAAATATCCTGTTGCAGGAACAAATGGAGGAACAGCAAGCGTAGCAGGAAACAACAATGCGAATATTATCATTACAGACTGCACATTTACGAATGAAGCCAACAACAATGGCGCAACAGAAGATGCGGCAGAGTGGTCTTATGGCTTATACATGAATGAGCAGGGAACTGGCAGTTTTACATTTACAAAGAGCAGATTTGACGGTGCATTCCGTACAATGCTGGCGAATATCAATGGGAAAGTCAGCATTACAGATAATGAATTTGTAAATTCCATTTTCAGCAATAACAGCGACTCCACTTCCGGTTCGGGTAAAGAAGCAACCTGCATCACAACAGCAAATACTGATGGCAATGTATTCAATATCACAGGCAATACATTTGATAATGCAGGTGCGTTCTACTTCCAGAAAACAGCAGGTGCTACTGTCACAGGCAACACATTCAAATCTGATAAATTTGAACATTATGTTCAGGTAAGAGGCGGAGCAGCAAATCCTTTGGATTTGACAGAAAATACCTTTGAAATGGGAGAAAATGATCTGATTATCATTGACGTAACTGCTGCCCCTGTAAAACTGCCTGCAGGTCAGAAAGCAGTAAGTTACTGGGCGTGGGCAGAAACAGATGCCAGCGTCAGACCTGAAGATTACAGCAGCTATGTATACGCTTACAATGAAGATGGAAGCGTGACTTTCTATCCCGGAACGCAGGCAGCTATGGATGCCTTTTTGAATCCTGCTCCCGGCAACATTGGCATGACTAAGGACGATACCCTTTATGTGGATGGCGAACTGGAGCTGAAACAGAACATTACAGAAGGCCAGCTGGTTGTAAGCGGTGATGGCAAACTGAATGTGAGTGATGGTGTTGAAATTGCAGATGATGCTTTGGCTATGGAACCGGGTGCCAAGGTAACAGGGCTGAAAAAAGACATCAGCGATTCCATTGAAGTTCCAGATGGCTACAAACTGGTGGTTACAAAAGATGAAAATGGAGAGTACACATATACTTTGCAGAAAAAATCCTCTGGCGGTTCCCATCGTTACGATGGCTACATCACTATCATCAATCCCAAAAACGGCACTGTTTCCGTCAGCGATGACTGGGCAGACGAAGACCAGAAAATCACACTGACTATCACACCCGACAAGGGCTATGTGGTAGATAAAATCGAAATTGTCGATGCAGAAGGCGACAAGATCGATGCAACTGCAAT
>OGEZ01000682.1_pt1 | contig 24943 bp, 19 predicted proteins | sample 1570831 | NCBI WGS metagenome assembly OGEZ01 (sample SAMEA2582059, study PRJEB24529) | metagenome | biome: Human gut stool | place: China | collected 2011
ACAGCAAGTTCATCATTTTCCTGCCGTCTTGCCTCTTCGTCTGTCTGTTCCCCGAACATCATATAATCAAGGCTCATGTCGAGACACTCAGAAATCGCAAGCATTGTTTCTGTGGACATTCCACAGGTGCCACGCTCGATGTCTGAACAGTATTTCGGTGCACGGTCTATTCTCTCTGCAACCTCGTCCTGTGAAAATCCTAACTGGACTCTTTTTTTTCGAATGCGGTCGCCAACGGCTAAACGGTCATACGCTTCTCTTTTTCGGTTCATAAAAACTCCCCTTTCTCATTTGTTTCTTATTGTGTGTGATTCTCTGTATCATATTCTTGCGAAAAAAACGTAGAAATAAAACACAATGGAAACGTAATTTAATAGTGAGTTTAAAAGGTATGCGCGAGATACGTTTTAAATGTGATATTGAACAAAAAACAAGAAAGATATGCCAGAAAACTGTAAGTTTCTTCTGTTGACATAATCAACGGATATGTGTATGATAGAAAATGTTTAAAACACGAAAATAAAATATGTTTATAACGCATAAGGGCAAAGTTATGAAAAACAAAAGAAATCAGAAAAATATCATATGGAAGATACTGCTTATCATTTTCAGTATCGTTCTTATCATATGTCTCATAATCATTGGAATCCAAAAATATCAGCAGAAAAAGCAGCAGGAGTATTACGAAGCTTTACTGGAAAATGCAGGCAGTCAATCGCAGGCGACTGAGGAGGTGCCAGAGCCGGAAACGGAAGAAACGCCGGATATTTTAAAAAGCCTTGGAATTGAAATCCCGGAAAAAGACATTGATTTCGCAGCATTAAAAGAAGAGAACAGCGATGTGTATGCCTGGATTTATGTGCCGGGAACCAATGTTGATTACCCGGTGTTACAGCACCCGACGGATGATGCCTATTATCTGGAACACAATATGGACGGCTCAAAAGGGCTTCCGGGCTGCATTTACTCGGAGAGCGTGAACACGAAAGATTTTACCGATCCGAATACGGTTTTATACGGTCATAACATGAAAAACGGAAGCATGTTTGCTTCTTTGCATAATTTTGAAGACCAGCAGGTGTTTGAGGAAAACCCTTACTTTTACATCTATACGGAAGACAAAACCTATGTGTATGAAATTTTTGCCGCTTACAAATACAATGCGATCCATCTGATCTATAACTTCGACCTTACTAATCCGGAGATTTTTCAGAATTACCTCGACCAGATTTTTGAGATCCGCGATATGAGCGCAAATATCAGGCAGGATGTTACGGTCAATGCAGACAACCGCATTGTCACATTGTCGACCTGTGTTTCCGGTGAGAAAAACATGCGTTATCTTGTACAGGGAGTTTTACTGAATGAATAAACAAAAAAGTACAGAACAGACAAAAAAACAACAGAAAACATGGATAAAAATCATAAAGATCGTGGGAATTGTACTGATATGCCTGATCCTTTTTGCACTTATCGCATTTGGAGTGTTAAGGGCACTTGGAAAAAGTGGAATCAAAAAAAATATTTCCGGTGAAGCACCGGTGTTGGAATCTACGGAATCAACCGAAGAGGGCTGGCAGGACGGCTGGGTCCGCTATAATGGTCAGATCTATGCCTACAATGAAGATATCATGACGTTTCTCGTCATGGGTGTTGACAATGACGATGTTGTAAAAAAGGCAAAAGATGGACTGAGCGGCGGACAGGCTGACGCAATGTTTCTGGCAGTCATGAATCCGCATGATAAATCCGTTTCCATTATTGCGGTCAACCGCAATGCGATGGCGCTTGTGGATGTCTATGATGAGGATGGAGTTTACATGGGACAGTATACGAAGCAGATCACTTTGCAGCACGGTTACGGCGACGGAATGGAATTAAGCTGTGAGCGGAGTGTGGCGGCGGTGTCGAGACTTTTTTACAATCTTCCGATCAGCGGTTATGCGGCGATCAACATGGGAGCAATCCCGGCTTTAAACGATGCAGTTGGCGGCGTACAGGTGACGGTTTTAGATGATGTCATATACCCGGAATACGATATGAATCTCCATCAGGGGGATGAAGTGACGCTGACCGGACATCAGGCTTACTGGTATGTGCGCGGAAGAAATGAAAATGTGTTTAACAGTTCTTCCCTGCGTTTAGAGCGCCAAAAACAATTTTTGACCACTTTTATTGCACAGGCAAAAAACAAGGCGGTCACAAATCCGTCCATTGCGGTGGATTTATACAACACCATATCCAAATACATGGTGACAGACATTGACATTACGAAATTTACATACCTCGCTTCTGAGGCTTTGGGATACAACTTTGATATCAGCCATTTGTACACCATGCAGGGTGAGACACTGATGGGAGATAAATATGAGGAATTTTATGTCGATGACGATGCGTTGTACCAGCTCATCATTGACGTGTTCTACGAACCGGTAGAATCAGAGGATATTAAGTAAGGTAATTCCTTATTTAATATAGAAACCACATGGAATACGTGAGGAAAGGAGGAAAACAAGTTATGAAGAAAAAAATCGCAGTCGTACTTACAGCATTAATGGTTATGGCTATGGGAACAACAGCTTTCGCTGCAACAAGCCCAACAACCAAAACATCTGAGACAACTACAACAGAGGCTACTGCTTACGCTAACGTTACAGTAGCAGAAGGCGGCATCGTGATCGATGGCGTGGCTTCCACAGCAGCTCCAACTGTAAAAGCTGTTACAACAGCTCAGGTTGAAGCAGCTCAGACACAGGCAGTTGCAAGCGTAGCTCCTACAGCTAAAGTTTTACAGATGATCGATGTAACTCTTCCTGTTTCTTTCGAGAAAGCACAGTTGACATTCTCTGTTAACGGTGTGACAGCAGGACAGAAAATCGCTGTTTTACATCAGAAACATGACGGAAGCTGGGAAGTTATCAACCCGGATTCAGTTGGAAACGGAACTGTAACAGCTACATTTACATCTCTTTCTCCAATCGCATTTGTTGCATACAATGCATCAGCTCAGACAGGAGAAACAACACCTGTTTTACCAATTATTGTGCTTATCTGTGCAGCAGGTATCGCAGTATGCGGAGCAAAAGTTAAATTTAACAACTAATTTTATGAATCTTAAGATTTATAAAAAGAAAAGAATGAACATGTGGTAGTTCCTGCAAAAGCAGGAATAACAGGCGGTCTGTGTCATGCAGACCGCCGGAAAAAGAACTGACAGGATGAAGTAGAATGAAGCATGCATTAATAATCACAACCATCAGCGGATTCGTACCGCAATTTGAAATGAATGATGTGAGAATCTTACAGGAGAATGGTTATACGGTTCATTATGCATCCGATTTTGAAAATCCGATTTACAATATCGATCAAACCCAGTTGAAAAGAGACGGACTGATTTTACATCATATCGATATCAGAAAAAGTCCGTTTCAGATCACAAAAAATACAAAAGCATTTTTACAGTTAAAACAGATCATCAGAAAAGAACAGATCAGTCTGGTACACTGCCATAATCCAATGGGTGGCGTGGTGGGAAGGCTTGCCGCAAAAGCTTCCGGAAGAGAACCATATGTAGTTTACACAGCGCATGGGTTTCATTTTTACGAGGGGGCTCCGAAGAAAAACTGGCTGCTCTACTATACGGCAGAGAGGTTTCTGGCAGCATTTACCGACCGGATCATTACAATCAACAGAGAAGATTATGAGAGAGCAAACCGCTTTCGTTTAAAAGAGCATGGATGCGTGGAACAGATTCCGGGTGTCGGTGTGAATATAGAGAAGTTCCGAAAAAAACCGGAACTGAGAGAAATAAAAAGAAAAGAACTGGAAATCCCGCCAAATGGATTTCACATCGTTTCGGTGGGAGAACTTGTAGAAAATAAAAATCATGCAGTCGTGATCGAGGCAGTTGCCCGGTTACAAGACGAAAACATTTATTACAGTATCTGTGGCAAAGGTCCTTACAGGGAAACATTAGAACATCTGATCCAGAAACATCATCTGGAAAAACAGGTCAGATTGTTAGGCTATCGCAATGATGTGCAGGATGTTCTGCAGAGTGCAGACTGCTTTGCATTTCCATCTAAGAGAGAGGGACTTGGGATTGCAGCCATCGAGGCGCTGGCATGTGAAGTCCCGGTGATCGCATCGGATAACCGTGGAAGCAGGGAGTACATGTGCCATACGGAAAACGGGATTGTCTGTCAGGCGGATAAAGTGGAAGATTTCATGCATGCGATCTGCCGTATGAGACAGTCCGGGCAGCTACGCAGGGAAATGGGAGAGCATGGGAGAAGGACAGCAGAAAGATTCAGTATAGAGGCAACAGATAAAATAATGCGCCGTGTCTATCAGGAGATCAGCGTGACGCAGGAAAGAAAGCGATAGAAGCGTATGGGGGCAGAGTTTGAAAACCAAGTCTCTGTGATCATGGGAGTTTACAACCAATGGAACAGAGAGGCACTGCAAAAGGCAGTAAAGTCCATATTGAACCAGACACTCACGGATTTCGAGTTCATCATTTACGATGACGGTTCCGATCCGGAGGTGGCAGGTTATATCAGAGAATTAGAAAAGCTTGACGAGAGGATTGTCCTGATTGGAAAAGAGGAGAATCACGGTCTGGCTTTTTCCTTAAATATGTGTATTGGCGCTGCAAAGGGAAAATACATTGCCCGCATGGATGCAGACGATATCGCACTGCCGGAGCGTCTGCAGGTGCAGTATGATTTTATGGAGCAGCATAAAGAGTATGCGTGGTGTGGCTGCAATACGAGATTATTTGATGAAAACGGTGTCTGGGGAGAACGCAAAATGCCGGAACTTCCGTCCGATAAAGACTATCTGCCGTTTTCTCCCTTCATACATCCAACGGTCATGTACCGCAGAAAACTATTTGAAAAAAACGAGGGCTATCATGTTTCCCCGGAAACATTGCGCTGTGAAGATTATGAGATATTTATGCGTCTGCATCAGCTCGGTTATCAGGGGTACAACATTCAGCAATATCTGTTTGCGTACCGGGAGGACAAGCAGTCTTTTCAGAAACGCAGATTTCACTTCCGGATCAACGAGGCAAAACTCCGCTACCGGAATTTTAAGGCCATGCATCTGTTGTTTCCATTGGGCTGGCTCTATGTGATCCGTCCGGTTGTGGGCGGTCTGATCCCGCCGGGAATCGTTGCGTTATTAAAACGCGGTGAGACATGGTGGAAAACTCAAAAAGAACAGATACCCGAAAATGCCAGATTGGAGTATAGCAGTTATGAATCCGACCGACCGCAGAGAACAGAGACTACAATCTTATAAAAAAGCCAGATCCGAGAAAGAAATCTATGAGCGTGTGCTTGCACCGACACTTTATGAATTTGTGGTGTGGGTTTTGCAGGAGGCATTACAAAGCGGAACAAAACGGCTTTACTTTCTGGCAAGGGACGGTTATCAGATGTATCTTGCCGCACGGCAGCTCTGTAAACAATATGATCTGGACATCGAGTGCAGATATCTCAAAGTGTCAAGATATGCGGTGCGTGTGCCGGAATATCATCTTCTCGGGGAACGCTGTCTGGAACGCATCTGTGTCGGAGGAATTGATGTGACCTTTGAAAAAATCATGCAGCGTGCGGCACTGACAGACAAAGAGGCAGAGGAGATCGCAGCGCTTGCCGGGTACACGGAGAATTACAGAAAAGTCATCAATTATCACGAGGTCATGCAGTTGAAAGACCGCTTAAAAAAGATACCGCTCTTATTTCATTATATAGACAGCCATTCGAAGGAAGCTTATGGGACGGCAATCGGCTATCTCACACAGGAAGGACTGCTGGAACAGATTCCTTATGCATTGGTGGACAGCGGCTGGATCGGTACGATCCAGCAGAGCATTGAACATCTGCTCAGGCAGAGACAGCCGGACAGAAAGCTCGAAGGATACTATTTTGGCTTGTATGAGATCCCGGAAGGGGAGGGAAGGGAAAACTATCACAGTTTTTACTTCACGCCGTGGGGTGAGATCAAAAGAAAAGTGCATTTCAGCAACAGCCTGTTTGAGGCAGTGTTTTCTGCACCGGAGGGCATGACATTATCCTACAGGACAGTGGGCGGGAAAGACAAAATCATCTATGTTCCGGTGACAGACAGCAGGGAGAACCTGAACCGGGAACGGATCAGCCGGTATATCTGCTGGCTGGAAGAGTTTCTGCAGGAGAAAAAGCAATCATTGCCGCAGGCGGACAGCGGGTATGTGGAGGAAATTCTATCACCGTTTATGGGAAACCCGACACAGTTTGAGGCAGAGGCATACGGAAGTCTGCTTTTCTCGGATGATGTGAGAGAGGATGACAATCAGAAAGTGTCCGCAGATTTTTCGGAGCAGGAAATCAAAAACCATCATTTGCTCAACCGTCTGCTCATCATGACAGGCGTCCGGAAAAAGGTACTCCATGAGAGTGCGTGGATCGAGGGCAGCATCGCATCGTGCAAAACACTGAATGAGAGAGGCAGAGTGAGAAACCGCTGGCATGCAGTTTTTTATAAATATGTGATCTATCTGCGCAAATGGCTGAAACAAAATCTGATTCATGGCAGGTAAATTACAGCCTGAATCAGATTATCAGATTGCAGAAAAAATTGACCGCAAAGTCTAGAAGATAAAGCTCAAAAGAAAATAGAGAAGAAAAAACAGACAGGAAATTACAGTCGTGAGAAAGAATAAGGAAGAACTGAAACAATATTATTTTGTCATCAAACAACTGGTGGACAGAGAGATCAAAAGAAAATATGCGAGGTCATTTCTCGGAGTCATCTGGAGTGTGTTAAATCCGCTGATGACCATGGCAGTTATGTCCATGATCTTCAGCACAATCTTCAAGCGCTCCATTGAAAACTATCCGATCTACTATCTGACCGGAACGATTTTCTGGCAGCTCTTTTCCGGTGCAACGAACTCTGCAATGACGGCGCTCGTCGATAACCGGACGCTGCTGTTGAAAGTAAAATTGCCAAAACAAACATTTGTTCTGGCAAGGATCTATACCGCGTTGACAAACTTTGGCTACACCTGTATTGCCTATGTGCTCATGCTCGTGGTGTTTCAGATCAAAATCAGTCCGACGCTGTTACTGTTTCCGATCGACGTATTTTTCTGCCTGCTGTTCTCCATGGGAATCGGGTATGTGCTCTCGATTTTATACGTGTTTTTTGCGGATATCAAATACCTGTATTCGATTGTCCTGACACTCTGGATGTACATGTCAGCGATCTTTTATCCGTATGAGAGTACAACGCTGATGATGCAGAAAGTCATCGGAAACAATCCGGTGTTTGTCTACATTGCATTTGCAAGGGACTGTGTCATGTATCAGAAATGGCCGGAGACGGATCTATGGATCAAAATGATCTTGTGGGGCATTGCAAGTTTTCTGATCGGTTATTACGTGTTCTCGAAAAAAGAAAACAATGTGATGCAGAAAATATAATGGTTAGATACAGAAGAAAATATCCGTGAAGGAACAGTACAAGGAAAAAGCAGAGATTGGAGTGAAGATACAAAAGTGAGATTAAAAATCTGGGAAAAATGGAAAAGGATAATACTCCTTGGCACATTCTTTGTGTTGGCAATAGGAATACCGTGGGAAATCCGTGCGGAAAATGCAGCTGTCACGTTCGGATCTAATTATTATACGGCAACCGACAATGAGACATTTCCAATCGGCGTATACCTGAACGGGGATTCGAGGATTGGAACCTATGAGGTCAAAATATCCTACGATAACAGGCGTCTGGAGTACACCGGAGGTGGTGATTCCGAGGAAAACGGAGTTATCACGTTAAGTGGAACCGGAGTCAATGCGCAGGTCAAATACATGTTAAAGTTCCAGACACGAAGCGGTGGAACGGCAGATATAAAAATAGAGAGTGCAGTGATCCACACTGCCGGAGAGAATGCAGAAGAGTTTGATGTGGCAACTCTGGCATCAACCTATGTCACGATTTCCGGTGAAGATACGGTTGGGGATGCTCCACAGGAGGAAAGTCAGGAGACGGAAACTGAAGAAGAGAATCCGGTTTCGGATATTCCGACAGTGATGGAAGTGCCAGTGGAAGAGCAGACCTACTATCTGGTGGATCTCTCCCAGTACACGCCGGAGAACATTGATTTCCAGTATGATACCGGAACCATCACCTATCAGGGAACAGAAGTAGCTGCATATCTGTCAGCAAATGGAGATATCAGTTTTGTGTATCTGGCGGACAGTCAAAAAAACCTTTACCTGTACGCTTACAGCAGTGAAAAAGATAAACTGTATCCCTGCAATTCCATCACAGTCAACGGAGAAAAATATTACTTCATGTCTCCGTATGTGTGCAGCGAGTGGCCGCAGGAACTGACACTTGACATCATCCAGAGCGAATCCATCGTCTATGCGATAGATATGGAAGGTCAGACCGGATTTTATAAGATCACGACTGGAAATAAGCTGGAAACCTGGAATCCGAATGATGGTCAGGAGAACTTTCAGAATCAGATGAAAATATTAATCATCATTCTGGCTGTGACACTGGTAATTATGATACTGGCGATTGTGCTCGTTGTCCGAATGGATAAAAACAGGAAGGAACGTTCACATCCTTTTGGACTTGGAAAAGAGAAAGTTTCTACAGATACATTTCAACAATCAGACACAAAGAAATCAAAGGATCATAATTGGAAAAACAAATTTGGAAACGAAGCATCAAATCAGGATGATTTTGAGATTGAAGATCTATCGCTGGATATTTCAGAAGATGAAATAAGGGCATGGAAAGCAGAACTAGAGCAAATGGGTGCTGCTGAAAAGAACGAAAGTGTTATCTCTAATATTAAGAATTCTGCAGTAGATGAACCAGAAGAACGTGCAGGTGAAGAACCTGTGATTGCGGTCAGAGATGTCACCATGCAGTTCCGGATTGCGATGAACAATGTATCCGGTATCAAAGAATATGTGATCCAGCTTTTGAAAAAACAGATCAGTTACCGGGAACTGCTTGCGTTAGATCATGTGTCGTTCAATGTATACAAGGGCGAAGTGGTAGGAATTATCGGAACCAACGGTTCCGGTAAAAGTACTCTTCTTAAAATTGTGTCCGGAGCTTTAAAACCGAGCAGTGGCGAAGTGCAGTGCAACCGCCGGAAAGTACAGCTGCTGACACTTGGAACCGGTTTTGATGTGGAACTGACCGCAAAGGAAAACGTGTACTTAAACGGCGCTATCATCGGTTATTCCAAAGAATTTATCGATTCCAAATACGACGAGATCGTCAGGTTCGCAGAACTCGAAGGTTTTATGGAAGAGAAAGTAAAAAACTTTTCCTCCGGTATGGTCAGCCGTCTCGGTTTTGCGATCGCAACGATCGGCGAAACCGCAGAGATCCTCATTTTAGATGAGGTACTTTCGGTCGGGGATGAATTTTTCCGCAAGAAGAGTTTGAAGCGCGTGAAAGAGATGATCCATGGAGGGGCAACCGTTTTAATAGTTTCACATGACATGGACACTATCATTGAAAATTGTTCAAAAGTTGTATGGATTGAAAAAGGGAAATTAAAAATGATTGGTGAGTCGAAAAATGTTTGTATTGAGTATAGAAAAATGAAGAAATGCGAATAAAAAGGAGATAAATAATGAAATATTCAGTGAATGCAGTAGTTGTGACATGTAATAGATGTGAATTGCTTAAGCAAGCAATAGACGCATTATTAAATCAAACATATCCATTAAATAAAATTGTTATAATAAATAATGCCAGTACTGATGGGACAAAAGAATATCTGGATAATGTGATAGATGATAGATTAATTGTTATCCACAAGGAAACAAACGAAGGTGGCGCTGGTGGATTTTATTATGGAACAAAGGAGGCATACAGAGAAGGCTGTGATTTTGTCTGGATAATGGACGATGATACAATATGTTCTCCAGATTCATTAGAAAAAATGATGGATAGTTATTCTATTATACAGGATAGAAACGTTGGATTTATGGCAAGTAATGTTTTGTATAAAGATGGAACACCATGTTTTATGAATATATGCCGACCAGAGTATATGTGGAATGAATTTGCTGATGAAGGAATTATTAGGATTTCGCATTGTTCATTTGTTGCGATGCTCATACCATCTTGGGTAATTAAGGAAATTGGACTCCCTATTAAAGAATATTTTATTTGGGGGGATGACGGAGAGTATTCGACAAGAATATTACAGCAATATGAGGGATATCTATGTGCTAAAAGTAAGGTATATCACTATATGAATGCCAATGTGGGCGTCGACATATGGAATGTTGAAGAAAATAGAATTAATAGATTTTATTATTTTTATCGTAACTGGATGTGCACCCATTTGATGCGTAGCAAACAGGATGCTAAAAATTATGAAAAAGAAACAAAAAAATTAATTAAAGCAATAAGAAAGAGCAATACAAGTTATAAAAAAGAAAAAATAAACGTAATCAAGAAAGGAATTAAAGACGGAAAGAAATTTGATGTAACAATAAAATCACCAGATGAAACTCCAATACAACTTTTTGATGTAGAAGAAGGTCACGGCATAAAATATAGGGCATTTAGGATTGCAAGATATTTCCTTATAAAATATGATATTAAAACTCAAGGATATGTAACATACTGTAAAAATTTATATCGGAAATATATAAAAGTGGAATCAGGCAAATTTGAAAAAATTAAATTTCTCGTAAATGGATTGTTTGGAACAAAACTGTATAACACAGGGGATAAAGCAAACGATTTAAAAATGCTTTTAGGTGAGTGTACAATTGACTTTTGCAAATCAGAGTATTTTGCATACAGTGTTGATGTATATAAGTCGTGGAAAATAAATATGCGTCAGATGGCGAACTGCCCAGTAGATTATTCATTATTGCTTGATAATTCACTTGAAGAATTAAAAATGTCTTCTGAAAGCGGAGAATATGGTTTAGAAAATAATTGCATTGTGGATATAATAGCAGATTACGTTACTAGATTAGGAACTGCTGTTACACATAGTCATTTGTCAAATAAGAAAAAAATATTAAGCTGGATGGGGAGAATTAGGACTGAGAAAGCGGAGACACTTGAAGAGGCATTACAGAGAATATTGATAATAAATCAATTAATGTGGCAGACACGGCATATACAGGTTGGCTTTGGTAGAATGGATATGATCTTAGAAAAATATATTCGAGATGATATGTCTGATGAATATCTGGATAATCTTTTATCAGATTTCCTTAAGGTATTGCACAGTTACTACTGGTTGAAAAGTGAAGAAATGCCAGGAGACACAGGACAGATTATAATATTAGGCGGTGTCAATTGTAATAATAATCTTGTATGCAATAGAATTACATATTCATTCATTAGAGCAATAAAAAAATGTAAACTACCAGATCCTAAGATATTATTGCGTGTGACGAGTGATACACCGGATGAACTTTGGAAGATAGCGATTGATTGCATAGCTACAGGAATAGGAAGCCCATTGATTTCTAATGACGATATGGCAGTTACTAAACTTATTGAATTTGGCTATAATGAGGAAGATGCAAGAAATTATGCAACATCGGCTTGTTGGGAACTCATACCAGGAAATTGTTGCGAGCAAAATAATATTGGAGTTTTTGATTGGGCAACTCCCTTTGATTTGATAGGAAAAAAGGAAAACTTGGATGAGTTAGACACATGGGATAAATTTATAAGGACATATAGTGTTCATTTGTGCGGTCATGTTAATTATATGGCTCATTTGACTGATAATATCAAATGGGAGAGAGACCCACTGATGAGTATGTTCATAAAAAGTTGTCGGGAAAGTTGTAAGGACGTATCAGAAGGTGGTGCAAAGTACAATAATTACGGAATTCTGTCTGTTGGATTAGCAAACTGTGTTAATTCACTTATCAATATTAGAAAGTATGTGTACGAGCAGAACAGATTCGGATTGAAGGAAATTTATGCAATGAGAAATAAAAATTTCTCAGGACATAATGAGGTATACGAATTGTTAAAAAATTCAAAAAAATATTTTGGCTCTGATGATAATGAGGAGGATGTCATTGGACTTACTAATTGGCTAATTAAAAGGGTAGACGAAACGCTTGATGATTTCGAAAATGAATTTGGTGGAAAAATGAAATTTGGACTTAGCTCACCTGGATATATTATCATGGGTAAGTTTAATAATGCAACATTTGATGGAAGACTTGATAAGGAGCCATACAGCATTCATATTTCGGCAGATGATAATAGTAATATAACTGAGTTGTGTAATTTTGCATCTAAACTAAATTATGGAAAGCATGGATTTAATGGAAATGTGGTTGATTTTACAATGACACCAACATTTGTAAGAGATAATTTAGAAAAATTTACGCAATTAATGAAAGGAAGTATAAATGCAGGTGTTTTTCAAATGCAAATGAATGTAATAGACAGTAGGACTTTGATTGAGGCAAAGAAAAATCCTGCAAAATTTCCAAACCTAATTGTCAGAGTATGGGGATTTAGTGCATATTTTAAGGATTTGCCATATGAATATCAAGATTATGTAATAGAGAGAGCGTTAAAAAATGAAGCCACTAATTACTAATATACAAAGATTCAGTTTGCATGATGGTCCAGGGATACGTACGACCGTATTTTTTAAGGGTTGCTCATTGCATTGTCCGTGGTGTGCAAATCCTGAAAATATAAGCGGTGAAGAAGAAACATATTTCATTCCGGAAAAGTGTAATCCGAAGTGTGTACATATCGCAGAATGCAGTAAGAAACTGTATCCGACCGAGTGCGTATATAAAGCTGTAGGCTTGTGGGGAAAGTGTTATTCTGAACAGGAATTGTACGATATTTTAACAAGAGATAAGTCGTTTTATGATGAAAATGGTGGAGTGACATTTTCGGGAGGAGAACCATTGCTTTTTCTACATAAGTATTATTCTAATTTATGCAGGTGGTTGCATAGAGAAGGAATTAGTTTATGTATTGAAACATCACTTTTTGCTTCGAATGAAGCTGCAAAGTGGATGACCGAAGTTATTGACTATATATATATAGACATCAAAATATTGGATTCTAGCAAATGTAATATCTATTTGGGAGGAAATCTTGAACAATATATGAAGAACGTGAAAACTGTATACGAAAATAAGGGAAATAAAAAGCTGATATACAGGATACCTTTAATTCATGGATACACGGATTCAGTAGAAAATCTTGAGAATATATGTACATTATTAAAAAAATATCCTTCATATAGGGTTGAAGTTCTAAAGGCACATAATTTGGGAAAAAAGAAATATGAGAGATTGGGAAAAGAATATACAGATTTTGTGCCTCCTAACGACGATAGGGTCAGATTGTTTGTGGATAGAATTGAAGGTCAAGGGATACAAGTGGAGATAAAACAAGTATGATAGCAGAACTAATTATTGATAATGCAAAAGATAAGGAAATCATTTTTTGGGGGGGGGGTGGGATAACATTGAACTTATTCGGGAAGTGGAACAAAAGAAAAAAATAAAATTTGTTACTTCCTCATCGGAAAATGTAAAAAAAAATTTAAAAGTCGAACATATTACAACATTGTTAGGAAAAAGTGATATGTATTATATAGTTATTTTCCCGAAAGAAACACAGGCAATCCGTGATATGTTTGTAAGGTTTGGGTATAGTGAAGACAATTTATTTTTTGTTCACCACAAGCCAATTTTGGTGCAAAAGGATGGAAGAGATAAATATGGAAATGTAACACGAGGTGTTGAAAAGTATGGATATAAGGTGAGGTGTTATTTTGAAGGTTATGGTGGAAATGTAAATTTGGGGGATGAAATTAATATTACAAGCAAGTTGAAGATTAGCATAGGAAATGAAGCAATTGTTTCAGTAGCGGATGGAGTTAAGTTTTATGAGGATTTTTCAATTCTTGCAAGGAATTTAAATCAAAATAAATGTTCAAGAATAAAAGTTGGAGAAAGATGTAGCTTTAATAGAGGCAGAATATCGTCATTTAGTGGAAAAATTAACCTGAACAACGATTCGACATTTGGAAATAATTTTATGTGTGCGTGTACATATGGTATGTCTGTTGATATTGGATCAGACTGTATGTTTTCACATGAGATATATGTGTTAGCTGGTGATGGGCATACTCTATATGATACTCAAGGGGATAAGGTGATGAATTCTGTGGATTCGATGCCAAAGGCCAAAAAAGAATTAGCCATTAGAAATCATGTATGGGTAGGATTTAGGAGTGTTATTTTGAATGGAACTGATGTTGGAATTGGCTCAATGATAGGGGCAGCTAGTTTGGTGAAGGGGAAATATCCGAATAATTGTATGATAGTAGGTAATCCGGTTAAAATTTTGAAGAAAAATATTGCGTGGAGCAGAAATCCTGTACCAGTTGACGATGCCAAGATGTATGAGAATGAAGTGGAATATTACAATATGACAATGGAAGAAGGAGCTTTGTATGAATGTTAGTGAAAAAGTACGTGAAAATTTTTGCTATGGATGTGGTGCTTGTAAGAGTATTTGTCCGGTGAAAGCTATAAATATTATTGAGGATAGATATGGGTTTTTGAAAGCCAATGTGGATAGAAAAATCTGTATAGATTGTGGCAAATGCTTAGAGACATGTCCACGGATAAATAATGTATTTGAAAATTCGGACAATCCAGAATGTTATGCATCATGGGCTAAGGATGAAATTCGGTGTACATCAGCGTCTGGAGGAATCTTTAGTGCAATTGCAAGTGAATTTTTGAAAAGAGAGAATCACTATGTTGCAGGAGCGGTTTGGAAAGAAAACTACTATGTTAGTCATATTGTTACAAATAATAAAGATGATTTAACAAGAATACAGAACAGTAAATATGTGCAGAGCAATACAGAAAACGTATATGAAGATGTAAAAGCTTTGATTGAGAATGGAAATAAGGTATTATATAGTGGAACACCGTGTCAAATTGCAGGCTTATATGCATTTTTAGGTGGAAAGAATGATAATTTATTTACTATAGATTTGATATGCCATGGGGTGCCTTCAACGAAGGTACTGCAAAAGTATTTAAAAGATAGTTATAACGGTAAAGAAATTAAGCGGCTTGATTTTAGAGACAAATCCGTTTTTGGATGGTCTTCTGAAATGAATATATATATGGCAGATGATGAAGAGGTGCATACAAGGGCAGGCAAGGATAGCTTTTATCAGGCGTTTTTATCAAATTTGTCGTTAAGCCCTAACTGTGAAAATTGTCAGTTTTCAAGACTGCCTAGGCAAGGGGATATAAGTATAGGAGATTTTTGGAATATTGAAAAATTTGACAAGAGCTTAAATGACAGAAAAGGTACGTCACTTGTGTTAGTTAATAATGTACGTGGCAGAGAATTATATGACAGTTGTACTACAATAGAAGTTTCAAGGAAAGTGCCTATGTCGTTTGTCAGAGAGACATGTAATAAAACAATTTTCGCACCATTTAAGCATCATTTGGGTTCAAGAAGATTCTTAAATGACTTTAATAGAATGGATTTTTCTAAGGCGGTATATCAATCTAAAAATTTCAAATATGATATAGGTCTTGTTACTACATGGTTTGCTCGTAATTTTGGAGCAATTTTTACAGCATATGCTCTGTATAAATATTTGGAAAATGCTGGATATAGTGTATTGATGATAAGGAAACCAAAGGAATTATGGACTGAGGGATATAATGCACAGGGCAGAAATCCAATAGCATTAAATTTTGGTAATAGAAAATACCAAATTAGTAAAGAATATTCACTTGATGCGTCACCGAATATAGATATACTTAATAGAAGCTGTGATACATTTTTAGTTGGCTCAGACCAATTGTGGAATCCAAAGGTTTATGCATATAAATATTATTTTTTTCTTGATTTTGTTGATGCTGAGAAAAGAAAGATTTCGTATGCAACATCGGTGGGGGCACGACATTTTGAAGGAACAGATGTAGATAAACATTATTGTTCATACTATTTGAATAGATTTGATTCTATATCAAACAGAGAAGATGAAGCTGTGCAAATGTGTGGAGAAGAATTTGGAATATATTCGACAAGAGTTATAGATCCTGTGTTCATATTGAAAAAAGAAGAATATAATACAATGGCAGAAGAATCTCAGGTAGATGTGAGTGAGAAATATATTTTTGCGTATATTCTTGATGGAAATATTGAAAAGAAGAAAATTATTGATAGTGTAAGTAACAAATTAGGTTATAAAATAATATGTGCATATGATATTGAGCATCCTGAATTTTCGAGAAATGTCATGGGATATGAAGATGCTTGTATAAAAACCCCTGAAGATTGGTTGAAGTATATTAAATACGCACAATTTGTAGTTACGGATTCTTATCATGGAGGCTGTTTTTCGACAATATTTGAAAAACAGTTTGCGTGTTTTATCAACCCGTTGCGTGGGGAAAATAGATTTAAAGAGTTGTTTGGACGTTTGGGACTTTTTCATCATTTATTAGATATAAAATCATCTGATGATGATATTGATATGATAATCAATAGTCCCATAGATTATAAGAGTGTTAACTATATTATACAATGTGAAAAAGAATTATCAGAAAAATGGTTAAAAAATGCTTTGATGAAACAAATAAGACCTATGGGAACAGAGGAATTTGTTCTTAAAAAGATTGATAAAAAATATGCACCATACAAAACAGCGTCTTTAAATGTATATAGTGGAATTCAGCAGCTTAAATTAGTAAAAGGGGTAAAAGTTCAAGAAATAATTGATAAGTTGCCTGAAAATTCTTATATTCAGCAGGTTCAGGGAAATTTTGACCCTATAGCAGATACACCGGTTCCTTTTGGAGTGTTATCAATAAAAAAAACAAGTAATTATTTTGTTGAAGTACAATTTGTACAAATGACGTATAAGAGTAAAAGACCGCAAATATATATTGGCAATGTTATTGAATGCACATTAATTGGGTGGGAGAAATTTATTGGGGAAGCAGAGGTTAATTCGATGATAGAGAACCTTCAGGTTCAAATTGATTCATTAAAGCGTGATATTCAGAAAGAAGGAAAGCTAGTTACTACTGACTAGAAAATAATTGGTAGTTAGTGTCTGCTGAACAAATTGAAAACACTTGATTTTACTGACTTTTACCCCATTTTCTGCTATGATAATTGCAAGGATTTTGATGAAATCAAATCATTTTTCATGTATTTTTTTTACAGATTTTAAGAATAAAAGGGTTAAAACAATGTACAGACCGATTGATGTATATTCCGTGCAAGTGGTTCATTTGAAACGGAATATACATGCCAAGAGCCAAAAGCATACATCAAAGAAGATCCGCAACGCACTTCGTAAACAGCTTACATATGTGAAAAGGGATCTCCAGTATCTGGAACAGTTCATGAGTGAAGGATACGCCACGAAAGGTAAGGACATAAACTTATATCTTACCATCATCAGACTGTATGAGTGGCAACAGTATATATTGCATTCGTACCGAAACAGAATTTGTGCAAAATAATGATAGATGATGCGGAATACTCTACGAATGCAAGAAGGGCTAATATCGTAACCAAACAAAATCCCATCACTTTTCATATGATGGGATTCTGAAGCCACAATATTAATCTGTTGATTGAATTTCAGCGAGCTGTTTTTGGAGCTGCCTAATGAGTTTGTCTTTTTCAGAAAGTGCAGCTTCCTGTTCAGCAAGTTTTCGCTCGAGACACATATAATTCTCATGGGCACGGCATTTTTCTCTTGTAATCTCATCCGCATTCGATTCATAGAGAGATTGAGAAGCGGAAGCAATAAAATCATTATTTTGAGCAAGCATTTTAATTTCCTCCCATGTAGTTGCAGTAAAGAGGCGTGCCCAGTAATCAATCCGGTTGGCACGGTCTTCATCAGTTGCAGAATCTATCTGCTTTAAGTTTACCACACGAAGAATAAATTTGTCACTATATGCTGAGTGAGTTTTTTCATTTAATAATTTATAACTCGCATAAAACTCCGGTTTATCATCTGGAGTTGGATTGAAATTCAAAAAGCCGATATGGATTGCAGGCTTGACGTTATCATAGAGCTGACCGTGTGATAGCTGGTCGAATGCACGGCAGAGATAACTCAAAGAGCGTTCCCGCCAGTTGAGCATGTATGCCATCTGCATTTCAAGGTTTATGATGGCAGAATCATTCATAAGGACTTTAATGTCCAGAATAAATTCTTTGTCATTAACCGTTTCATTAAGTAAAATGGGATTTTGGATTTCAACCGAAGTGATTTTCTCTGGTGTAAGAGACAAGAGAGAACAGATAAGTTCCTTTAAAACATAATTGTTTTTCTCAAGGACAAGTCGGAACATGTAATCATTTGTCATGCCATAAGGAATGTGTCCGGTTGCATTTAAATAAGATAAAGATGAAGTTTCTTTTGTTGGATTCATTTAATACCTCATTGATAATGAAATGTGCAGAGGGGAAATACACGAAAATGAGATTAGTTACAATATTGATGATTAAGGCATTCATATAGAAAAATAATAATATATCACGCAACCATTATAATGTAACGAGAAATAATACGCAAGATGCTTATTATATTTTGTAAGAAGATTTTAAAGTTACAGTTCGCAGGGTAACCTGTGAACTGTAACATTTTAAACTAAGAAGGAGACAAGGTACATATGAAATACGATTATTTAGTAGTAGGTGCAGGACTTTATGGAGCAGTTTTTTCCCATGAAGCAAAGAAGGCAGGAAAGTCAGTTCTGGTAATTGATAAGAGACCGAATATTGCAGGAAATGTTTATACGGAGGCAGTGGAAGGCATTCAGGTACATAAGTATGGAGCTCATATTTTTCATACAAATAATAGAAAGGTATGGGAGTATGTAAATCAGTTTGCAGAGTTTAACCGTTTTACAAATTCTCCGGTTGCAAATTATAATGGGGAGTTATATTCACTTCCTTTTAATATGTATACTTTTAATAAAATGTGGGGTGTAGTGACACCGGAAGAGGCAGCAGCTAAGATTGAGGAGCAGAAAAAAGCAGCCGGTATTGTAGAGCCAAAAAATCTTGAGGAACAGGCAATATCGCTTGTCGGACAGGATATTTATGAAAAATTAATTAAAGGATATACAGAGAAACAGTGGGGACGTCCATGTAAGGAGCTTCCGGCATTTATTATTAAGCGACTCCCGGTACGTTTGACATTTGATAATAATTATTTTAATGCACTATTTCAGGGAATTCCAATTGGCGGATATACAAAGATGGTTGCGAATATGCTTGATGGCATAGAGGTAAAATTGAATGAGGACTATCTTGTATCAAAGGATAAGTGGGATGCCATGGCAGATAAGATTGTATATACTGGTGCAATAGATTCCTACTTTGGCTACAAACTTGGAACTTTGGAGTATCGTTCAGTTCGATTTGAGACAGAATTGCTTGATATTTCGAATTTTCAGGGTAACGCTGCGGTAAATTATACAGATGAAAAGACACCGTGGACAAGAATTATTGAACACAAATGGTTTGAGTTTGGTAAGGATGCAGATGGCAATGATCTGCCTAAAACAGTTATTTCAAAGGAATTTTCATCAGAGTGGAAACCTGGAGATGAGCCATATTATCCGGTAAATGATGAGAAAAATGGAATGCTATATGAAGATTATAGGAAGCTTGCAGATCAGGAAACGAAGGTTATTTTTGGTGGTCGACTTGGTGAATACAAATACTATGATATGGATGCTGTTATTGCCTCTGCGCTGGATATGTGTGAGAGTGAGCTGATATAAGATTGAATAGCATATGTGTTTTAGAGGAGAAAATGTGAAAAATATAAATATTGCTGTAAACATTTGTACATATCACAGAAATGATTTTGTGGAGTATAACATTTCTAAATTGTTACAGTCTAAATTTTTTGATTTGACTGACAGAGATTATTATGGCAAACTGCATATTTTCGTGATAGATAATGGCTGTGAATTGGAATGCCATAATGGGGATTTTTTGTATGTGTTTCACAACAAAAATACGGGCGGCTCAGGTGGCTTTCAGAGAGGAATAGAGGAAATACGCAACAGCAATATTGATTTTTCACATGTTATTTTCATGGATGATGATGTGAAGTTTGAGTTGGATGCTTTTTATATTCTGTATGATTTTCTGGTAAGCGTGCCTGAACAGTATGAACTTAATCCGGTGGCTGGTCGGATGTTCTGTCTGGATAAGCCCGATATTCAGTATACTGCTGCGGAAATATGGAATTATGGTGACTTAAAACACGTTGAATATATGAGGAAGATTACACCAGATGATTATTGTTATGGAAAGGTGGTCTATGATTCTGGGGCTGATTATGGAGGATGGTGGTTTTGCTGTTTTCCAATGAGCTTTGTGAGGGAAAATGATGTTTTACCTTTTTTCATACATTGTGATGATGTAGAGTATGGACTTCGGTGTGGCAGAACTCCCATTATCATTGAGGGTGTGCACGTGTGGCATGAGACATTTGATAAACGACAGACACCGATTATGCTTTATTATGATACAAGAAATCCGTTGTTTGTTAATGCCATTCATTTTCCATGGCTGGATTCACAGGCTGTCTTGAATAAGTGGCATGAGACGATTACTTCTTATCATGTAGCAGGTGATTTTGTTTCAGAATATTATGTAATTCGTGGTATGCTTGACTTTTTAAAAGGATTGAAATGGTTGAAGCATGTTGATTCTGAAAGGTATCACAGAAGATTACTTAATATGAAAGGTAATAAGTGGAAAAATGCTATTTCATGGAGAGTTGCGGAAAAATGGTTTAAAGTGAAGTGTAGGAAGGTAGGAACCAAAAGCCACATAAGCTAAAATTTAGTGACATAAAATAAGATATAAATTAGAAGTTGATTTGAAAGATAAGGCTAAACGGAACAAATAATGACTGGAAAGACTTGGCGGATGCGTATAGCGATTTACAGGAGGAAAATGCTACATTAAAACAGGATAACTCTACATTAAAACAGCAAAATGAGCAATACTTCAGTGATTATACAGAGAAAAAGGAATTAAATGAATTTCTTAAATCACAGGTAAGCGGAAGTCCTGATTTATTGTTTGAATCGTTGGGATTGTCTATAGATGGTAAGAAAATTCCAGTTGATACTAATAACTCTATAGTAAACATCAATAGCAGAGAGTACTGGAGCCGTGAGATTGTAATAAAGCTTTTGCCAGAGACGGAGTTCTATTCTAAAGAGGACGGGAACATTAATGTTGGAAGGGTATTGGCAGATAAGACAAACTTGTTTGGATTATATGTAAACAGTAAAAATAGTGGAGTGTTAGATAACGGAGTAGTAAAGGAATCGTTTAATAATTCTCATGCTAATGCTTTTATTAATAATGGGCATAATAGCGATATCACGTTTGTTTTGGATGGAAAATATAGCAAACTTAAAATATCAGCGGCTATACGAGAAGGTTGTAGAGATTCCCAAACAGCTTCATTTACAGTAAAAACAGATGCTGGAGAAGTTGTGTATTCATCCCCAGCAATGAATGTCAAAACGGAACCATACGAGGTGACGGATATACCGATCAATAATTGTAATTTGTTGACGATTGAGTGTAGTGCTGATGATTCTGATTGGAATCTTATTTTGTATGATGCAGTTGTGTACAATTAAGGGATATATGTGCTTAATGAGGATATTATTACTAAGATGTTGAGAAAAAACGTTAGTTTTTGATGTAAAAGAAAATTAGCACTGCCTTCATAAATGAGAGCAGTGCTGATTAGTCAGTTTACCAATATTTTTCCATATAATTCCGTGCATCTTCCTCGGATAAAGAAAAATCGGTTATAATATTTTTGAAAGTTTCCTCTTTTGAAACAGAGAATTTTTTATAGGTTTTAAGGGTACCCATAATTTCACCCTGTGTAATTCCAGTTTGAATGCCCTGTTGGACGCCTTTCTGAATACATTCTTCCTGCCATTCTTCAAATGCTCTGCACATGTCGATCAAACCTCCTTCCGAATCGGATTGTAACGCATGGCTAATAAATGATTTGGTATTTGTGATTGTGCCAATCACCAGACTAAGTTCCGTATCAAACTTCTGATTCATGTAGGTACTTTGGATTTTATCAAATTCTTTGTTATAAATCAATCTGCTGAGATCGAATAAAGTGTGAACTTCACTGTTATGAAAAATGAGAGAACCACTGTTTCTGATCTGGATGAGATTCATTTTATAATCTGATACCAGAGGCGTGAGATGTTCTGGAATGCATAGCATATCAGTCAGGGAAAGAGGACCGTCCCATTCGTCTTCGCCATAGTAAACACAGAGACTGATGACAGGGTGTAAACGGTCTGTCTTTTTAAGACCTGAAAGAAATTCATCTGAAGATGAAAAATCTTTTTCGTGTTTGTTTCTGGCGGCAATTTCATTATATTCCTTGAGATAAGAGAGAGCATCGCCAAGCATAGTGCGAAGCGGCATTGCATAATGAATTTTACATTGATTCTCCAATCCCCAGATAACGAAATCAACACCATAAGCTGTCTTTTTCACAACATCCCAGATTCTTTGGATGGTTTCAGCATGATTGTTAAACTTTAATAAAGAAGAAACATCGGTATCTGCTTCCGATAAATCTTCCGGTTTGATGACCTGTGAGCCGTTAAAAAGAGCGGCATTGAACAGGTCTGCAAAGTGTTCATTGTTTTTCCAGAAGTTTTTTAGAATGGTATCTGGTTTTAATTTATTGTAAGTAGTCGTTTTTAAATCCTCCCGTTCTTGTGTAATGGGAAAGTTACACAGAGTCTGTATTGTTCGGAGGAAAACCGGTAATATACCGGGAGAACGATATACATGGATTAAATTTACAATATATGATAAGGAAAAACAAGAGATGGGGCTGTTTGTTTACAGAAATTTAAGGATTGGTTGGTTATCAGAGCTGTTTCCCACAAATTGACATCTCCTCCCTCTATGCAATAGTATAAAATAAGAGAAGAATCCGTACTGCATTTATAGATGAGGCAGTGCGGATTCTTCTTTTAGTTGTATTTTGCTATATTAATCTGTAGAACGAGTTTCGGCAAGCCGCTTTTTGAGCTGCTCGATAAGTTTTGCTTGCTCAGCAAGGGCGTTATCTTTTTCGGCAAGAGCATTGTCTTTTTCAGCAATGACATTATCTTTTTCGGCAAGAGCATGATCTTTCTCCTGAACTTCCTTAGCTAATTGCTCAACCATATAGACTTCCGTATTGCGATCCATCTCACGAAGTGCATCTGAAAATGTAGTAATCAAATCTTTCGGCCTCCTTCGAAATGAAATAATATCCCGATAGCATGGAAGAAATTCCGGATAGGCATTGACGAGACGGACGATTTCATCCGGATCATCTGCGGTAAGAAAACTCAGCCATGCTTTCTGTTCCGTATCTATATTTTGAACTACTGAGCGGAAAGTGTCAAGTGAAATGAATGTAATGTTGTCAAGAAGATTTATTTGTACACCAGTGTCAAAGCATGATATCTTCCTATGAATGTATTCATTAGTATGGTGAAATTGAGCAGGACTGTGTTCCATGAAAACAATCAGGTACACGGAACGCATGTCTTGATAAGAAAAAGATTTCTTGTTTTGATTTTTCAGATAGTTGTATTGTCGCATGATCATGTCAGCAGTGTAACAACTGCTCCGTTCACCGGGGAATACGTACCCGATTTTCTGAATCTCAACGTTGATAATGGAGCCATCTTCCATGGATGCAATAATATCTGCAATGACAAAGCTGCCATTTTCAACAATCTGGCTGCCTTCGCGTGGAAGAATCTGCTTAATGTGTATTGGCTGGTCAAAAATGATTGAAAGAAAATGTTCCAGCCGTTTGGTGTCTCCTCCAGGAAGCATGACATGTCGGAAAACTGTGTCATAAGTGATGGAAAGTCCATTTTTACCCATAATAAAATGCAATAATTTATTACGATAAGTTTCGTTGAGATTGACGTAGTTCTGGAAAGTCTGCTCATCTGAGTTTGTTTCTTTGCGAATGAGATTTTGTGCTTCCTGCTCTGTGATTGGTTCACCGAGAATATCAGCGAGGGTGTAAAGATTCTTTGTTTCTGCCATAGGCAAATCCTCCTTGTGTAGAAATGATGATTGAGTTGTTTTTTCTTGAAAAAGGTTGCGATATGCAACAGCCAGATTCAAAAGATTTTTGTTATGTTTGCGACAATCAGGCAATTATTATCTTTGAGCAAACCGATAACAACGTTGCAGATTGGGAAGTTCTGCGAACAAATGTATTGTAACATATATGGGGGGAAAAGCAATCAGTTTTTATAAAATAAGAATCCAAAAGGTATGTTTGACTTTTTATTGCTCATATTCTGTTTCAATGTTATAATGCAAATTGGTCAGAAAACTGGACGATGCGGTTCAGAAGGCTAAAAATCATGAGGAATGGAGGCTGGAATATATGACATTACTTATGAGAGATAACAAAATGTGTGAAGAAGGACGCGAAGAGGGACGCGAGAATGAAATATTTTTAAGCGTACAGGAAGGTGACTATAAGCCAAAACGCGGAGCAGAAAAACTCGGGATTACAGAAGACGAATTCATGAAGAGAATGAATGCTGCGGGATATAAAATTTAATGGTATAAAATAAGAGAAGAATCCGTACAGCCCTTATAGATGAGGGAGTGCGGATTCCTTTTTTTAGTTGTATTTTGCTGCTGATTTGTATTTTCCCGTATTAATCTGTAGTGCGAGTTTCGGCAAGCTGTTTTTGCAGCTGCTTAATGAGTTTGTCTTTTTCAGCGAGAGCATTATCTTTTTCAGAAAGTGCAGCTTCCTGTTCAGCAAGTTTTC
>OGEZ01000685.1_pt1 | contig 24845 bp, 20 predicted proteins | sample 1570831 | NCBI WGS metagenome assembly OGEZ01 (sample SAMEA2582059, study PRJEB24529) | metagenome | biome: Human gut stool | place: China | collected 2011
CGCAGCATTATTGTGCGCACAATAATGCTGCGTCCGTTGGCAGACTCCAGCGCCTGACAAAAAATGTTGTACAGCTCGCTTTCGCCCGGTGCACTGGTGCGATCCATATAGAGCATTTCAGTGCGGAACAAACCAACGCCTTCCGCACCATTGCCGAATGCGGCCTGCGCTTCCACGGAGTGAGCGATGTTAGCGGCAATTTCAATGCGGATACCGTCAGCGGTACGGGCTTGTTGGGTCAGCCAGACACGCTGTTGCTCACGAAGGGCGTCCTGTACGCGGGCTTCTTGCTGATAATAACGGGCCACGGCTTCCCCTGGCTCAACCACAATCGCCCCGGCGTTGCCGTCGATATAAATCGTTTGATGCTGCCACGGAGTGAGGGCATCAATATCCACACCAACCAGTGTCGGAATGTTGAACGAACGGGCAAGAATTACGGTATGTGAGGTGGTGCCGCCGCTTTTCAGTAACAATCCTTTGAGGTGATTTTTATCCAGTTCGAGGAACTGGCTGGGAGTCAGTTCATCAGCCATACAAATGGCGGGCTGCGTCAGTTTGCCCGGTGCCGGGAAGCGTTGCTCACCGTAGATTTGCTGGAGTAACTGGAAGCAGACGTCGCGTACGTCCAGGGCACGTTCTTGCAGGTAGCTGCTGCTGGAACGGGCGAACTCTTCGCAAAAGTGATTCGCACTGGCGACAATCGCTTCGGCGCAGCTTAATCCCTCGCTGACGCCTGCCAGTAAGTGCTGACGTAAAGATGTATCGCCAGCCAGGGATCGGTGAGCTTCCAGTATCGCGCTGGTGGCACCGTCGCTATCCAGCAGACGAAACTCTATGTTTTTCAGTACCAGCGTCAGGCCGTTTTCCAGCGCGGATTGCTCGGCGTCAACGCTTTTGGCTGCGGGAAGATTACCCAGCGCATTGAGATCTAAAGAAGAGATCGGCGTCAGAATGCCGCCTGCACTACCGCTGCACACGGTGCGGGCGCGGATAATTTGCGGATTCAGATTGGTCAGTGAAACCGGCAGTGGTTCCAGTTCGTCAGATTTAACTTCCGCCAGCGGCGCATCGCAGTGGGGGAATTCATCGCGCAGCCATTGGCTTAAACGCTGGTGCGCTTCCTGTTCGTCGGCCCCGGAAATCAGTAACTGGCAGTTATCGCCCGCCAGCGTATCGGTGCCAATCAGCGCAAGGGCGCTTTTGGCGTTGCCCTTGCGGTCAGTGCGCAGGTTATGCCACTCAATTTGTGATGAAAAAGTATTACACAGCGTTTCAACGTGGCTTGCCGGACGCGCATGTACGCCGTTAGGTAGCTCACAAATAAATTCCACAATCAGGGCCATTGCCTCTCTCCCGGTACGGTTTTCTGTTTACAGGATAAGAGCGCACGGCAACGGCCTGCCATGTGACAAATCTGCCAAAAGCTGGACAAATGTAATGTAACCGTCAATTTGCGACGCGTCTCACAAGACGCCGTTTTGCGGCATGCTTCCGGATTATCGCAAGTTATGAGGCGGATCGCATTTTTGTACTGATATTACAAAAGTCCAGTAAATGGCCTTTTTATCCACTGTTTGCTCCGCCTGCGATTGCCTATTGTTTCCTCCATCAAAAATATGGACATGGGCTTTCGCAAGCCCGGGAGCAGCTTATGAATGAGTTGGTGCAGATCCTGAAAAATACCCGTCAGCATTTAATGACGGGCGTTTCACACATGATTCCCTTCGTGGTATCGGGCGGTATTTTGCTGGCGGTTTCCGTCATGTTGTATGGCAAAGGCGCAGTGCCGGATGCCGTAGCCGATCCGAATTTGAAAAAACTGTTTGATATCGGCGTTGCAGGTTTGACGCTGATGGTGCCTTTCCTCGCCGCTTACATTGGTTACTCCATTGCAGAGCGTTCTGCGCTGGCTCCGTGCGCTATCGGTGCCTGGGTTGGTAACAGCTTTGGTGCGGGCTTCTTTGGTGCACTGATCGCCGGGATTATCGGCGGCATCGTGGTGCATTACCTGAAGAAAATTCCGGTGCATAAAGTTCTGCGCTCGGTGATGCCTATCTTCATTATTCCTATCGTCGGCACACTGATTACCGCAGGCATCATGATGTGGGGCTTGGGCGAGCCGGTGGGGGCATTGACCAACAGCCTGACTCAGTGGCTTCAGGGGATGCAGCAGGGCAGCATTGTTATGCTGGCGGTGATCATGGGTCTGATGCTGGCGTTCGATATGGGCGGTCCGGTTAACAAAGTGGCCTATGCCTTCATGCTGATTTGCGTTGCTCAGGGTGTTTATACCGTGGTGGCCATTGCTGCCGTGGGTATTTGTATCCCGCCGCTGGGGATGGGGCTGGCGACGCTGATTGGTCGTAAAAATTTCTCCGCAGAAGAGCGCGAAACCGGCAAAGCGGCACTGGTGATGGGCTGTGTTGGCGTTACTGAAGGGGCGATTCCTTTCGCCGCTGCCGATCCGCTGCGTGTCATTCCTTCCATCATGGTCGGTTCAGTTTGTGGTGCAGTAACTGCGGCGCTGGTCGGTGCGCAGTGCTATGCAGGCTGGGGTGGTCTGATTGTACTGCCGGTGGTTGAAGGCAAGCTGGGTTATATCGCAGCAGTGGCTGTCGGAGCAGTGGTGACGGCTGTTTGTGTGAACGTGCTGAAAAGTCTGGCGCGTAAAAATGGGTCTTCGACTGATGAAAAAGAAGACGACCTGGATTTGGATTTTGAAATTAATTAATTGAGGAACAAGCCATGACGAAAATTATTGCAGTAACCGCATGTCCTTCAGGTGTTGCCCATACCTATATGGCAGCAGAGGCGCTGGAAAGTGCCGCGAAAGCGAAAGGCTGGGAAGTGAAAGTAGAAACCCAGGGGTCAATTGGTCTGGAAAATGAACTGACTGCGGAAGATGTGGCGAGCGCTGATATGGTGATTCTGACCAAAGATATCGGCATCAAGTTTGAAGAGCGTTTTGCTGGCAAGACCATCGTGCGCGTCAACATCAGCGATGCAGTAAAACGTGCTGACGCCATTATGAGCAAAATTGAAGCTCACCTGGCGCAAACCGCTTAAGTTCTTCTCCCGCTCGCAAGGGCGGGTTCGCTTTCCCACAGGAGTTCCTCATGACGAATCGTATCTCTCGCCTCAAAACTGCACTGTTTGCCAATACCCGTGAAATCTCGCTGGAGCGGGCGCTGCTTTATACCGCCAGCCATCGGCAAACCGAAGGCGAACCGGTGATATTGCGCCGGGCGAAAGCAACAGCGTATATCCTTGAACATGTTGAAATTTCGATTCGTGATGAAGAACTGATTGCCGGTAACCGCACCGTAAAACCGCGCGCCGGGATTATGTCGCCGGAAATGGACCCTTACTGGCTGCTGAAAGAGCTGGATCAATTCCCGACGCGTCCGCAGGACCGCTTTGCTATCAGCGAAGAAGATAAACGTATCTACCGCGAAGAGTTGTTCCCGTACTGGGAAAAACGTTCGATGAAAGATTTCATCAACGGGCAGATGACAGATGAAGTAAAAGCCGCGACCAGCACGCAGATTTTCAGCATCAACCAGACGGATAAAGGCCAGGGGCACATTATTATTGATTACCCACGCCTGCTGAATCACGGGCTGGGGGAGCTGGTAGCACAGATGCAGCAACATTGTCAGCAACAGCCGGAGAATCACTTTTATCAGGCAGCGCTGTTACTGCTGGAAGCCTCGCAGAAACACATTTTGCGTTACGCCGAACTGGCGGAAACGATGGCGGCAAACTGCACAGATGCCCAGCGTCGCGAAGAGCTGCTGACTATTGCGGAGATCTCCCGCCATAACGCGCAACATAAGCCGCAGACGTTCTGGCAGGCGTGCCAGTTATTCTGGTACATGAACATCATTCTGCAATACGAATCCAACGCCAGTTCGCTATCGTTGGGGCGCTTCGACCAGTATATGTTGCCGTTCTATCAGACATCATTAACCCAGGGCGAAGATGCGGCGTTCCTGAAAGAACTGCTCGAATCTTTATGGGTGAAATGCAACGACATCGTGCTGTTGCGCTCCACCAGCAGCGCGCGTTATTTCGCCGGTTTCCCGACCGGCTATACCGCACTGCTCGGCGGGTTAACCGAGAACGGACGTAGCGCGGTGAACGTGCTTTCGTTCCTTTGCCTTGACGCCTATCAAAGCGTGCAATTACCGCAACCGAACCTCGGCGTGCGCACTAACGCCTTGATCGACACGCCGTTCCTGATGAAAACCGCCGAAACCATTCGCCTCGGCACCGGTATTCCGCAAATCTTTAACGATGAAGTGGTGGTGCCAGCGTTCCTCAACCGTGGCGTTTCGCTGGAAGATGCGCGCGACTATTCCGTAGTGGGCTGTGTGGAATTATCTATTCCCGGCAGAACCTACGGCTTGCATGACATCGCGATGTTTAACCTGCTGAAAGTGATGGAAATCTGCCTGCATGAAAATGAAGGCAATGCCGCGCTGACTTATGAAGGTTTACTGGAACAGATCCGTGCCAAGATCAGCCACTACATCACCCTGATGGTTGAAGGCAGTAATATTTGCGATATCGGCCATCGCGACTGGGCACCTGTACCGCTGCTCTCGTCTTTTATCAGCGATTGTCTGGAAAAAGGTCGCGATATTACCGATGGCGGCGCGCGTTATAACTTCTCCGGCGTACAGGGGATCGGTATCGCCAACCTGAGCGATTCTCTCCATGCGTTGAAAGGGATGGTTTTTGAGCAACAGCGTTTAAGTTTTGACGAATTGCTGTCGGTATTAAAAGCCAACTTTGCAACGCCAGAAGGCGAAAAAGTCCGCGCTCGCTTAATTAACCGCTTTGAGAAATACGGTAACGATATCGACGAGGTGGATAACATTAGCGCCGAACTGTTGCGCCACTACTGCAAAGAAGTGGAAAAATACCAGAACCCGCGCGGTGGTTACTTCACGCCGGGATCGTATACCGTTTCTGCTCACGTTCCGTTGGGATCGGTGGTTGGCGCGACGCCAGACGGTCGTTTTGCCGGAGAACAGCTGGCAGACGGCGGCTTGTCACCTATGCTGGGCCAGGACGCACAAGGGCCAACAGCGGTACTGAAGTCAGTCAGTAAGCTCGATAATACGCTGCTGTCTAACGGTACGTTGCTGAACGTGAAATTCACTCCGGCGACCCTGGAAGGTGAAGCGGGATTACGCAAACTGGCCGACTTCTTACGGGCGTTTACCCAGCTTAAGTTGCAGCATATTCAGTTTAACGTGGTGAACGCCGACACGTTGCGGGAAGCGCAACAGCGCCCACAAGATTATGCCGGGCTGGTGGTGCGCGTTGCCGGATACAGCGCCTTCTTTGTCGAACTGTCGAAGGAGATCCAGGATGACATCATCCGCCGGACAGCGCATCAGCTGTAACGTTGTGGAAACGCGCCGCAATGATGTGGCGCGCATTTTCAACATTCAGCGTTATTCACTGAATGACGGCGAGGGCATTCGTACGGTGGTCTTTTTTAAAGGCTGTCCGCATCTTTGCCCGTGGTGTGCTAATCCGGAGTCGATCTCCGGCAAAATCCAGACGGTACGCAGAGAGGCGAAATGTCTGCACTGTGCGAAATGTTTGCGTGATGCGGATGAATGCCCCTCCGGGGCGTTTGAACGGATTGGTCGCGATATCAGCCTTGACGCGCTGGAACGGGAAGTGATGAAAGATGACATTTTTTTTCGCACGTCCGGCGGCGGCGTCACGCTTTCTGGCGGCGAAGTGTTAATGCAGGCGGAGTTTGCTACCCGTTTTTTACAGCGACTGCGGCTGTGGGGTGTCTCATGTGCCATTGAAACTGCCGGAGACGCGCCAGCCAGCAAGCTGTTACCGCTGGCGAAATTGTGCGATGAAGTGTTGTTCGATTTAAAAATCATGGACGCGACTCAGGCGCGGGATGTGGTGAAGATGAACCTGCCACGCGTGCTGGAGAATCTGCGTTTGCTGGTGAGTGAGGGTGTCAACGTGATCCCGCGTTTACCGCTGATCCCTGGTTTCACGCTCAGCCGGGAGAATATGCAGCAGGCGCTGGATGTACTGATCCCGCTGAAAATCAGGCAGATCCATCTGTTACCGTTTCATCAGTACGGCGAACCGAAATACCGCCTGCTGGGGAAAACATGGTCGATGAAAGAGGTGCCTGCGCCGTCGTCAGCCGATGTGGCAACGATGCGCGAAATGGCAGAACGGGCCGGATTTCAGGTTACCGTGGGAGGTTAAAATGGCATACCTGGTGGCAGTAACCGCCTGCGTCAGTGGCGTGGCGCATACTTATATGGCGGCGGAACGGCTGGAAAAGTTGTGCCTGTTAGAGAAGTGGGGAGTCAGCATTGAAACTCAGGGCGCGCTGGGAACGGAGAATCGTTTAGCGGACGAGGATATCCGTCGGGCGGATGTTGCTCTGTTGATTACGGATATCGAGCTTGCCGGTGCCGAGCGATTTGAACATTGCCGCTATGTGCAATGCAGCATCTACGCATTCCTGCGTGAGCCGCAGCGGGTAATGAGCGCGGTGCGCAAAGTGCTTTCTGCGCCGCAGCAAACCCATCTTATTCTGGAGTAGTCGGTTTTTCTGTCAGTTGGCTGTGGTACTGCCGACGATATTCCGACGGCGAGCGTTCGGTGTTTTTACGAAACAGACGGCAGAAGTAGTTGCTGTCGACAAAGCCGCAGGCGTGCGCCACTTCTTTTACCTTCAGGTCATAGCCTTTCAATAACGTCTTAGCGTGCTCCAGTCGCGTGTGATTCAGGTATTCGTTAAAACCAATGGCCCCCGTTTTTTGAAACAGGTGCGAGAGGTAATTTGGCGAAATATAAAACGCCTGCGCAACAGATTCGCGGGTAAGCGCGGAGGCATAGCGTTCGTCGATATAATCGCGAATAGCTTCAAATAGTGCCTGGCTGCGTGAGGCGGTCTGGATTTGGCTGCCGAGCAAATCGCGGCAGTGGCTAAGCAGGCTGGCTACGATAAGCCTTGCCGTTTGCTGCTCCTGCGGCTGCATTTGCATTTCATTGAGCGTTTGTAGCAGAAAAGAACCTATGCGTGGGCCGCGCCGGGCGACGTGTTGCTTCGCCAGATTTTGATATTGTTTGCCATCCCATTGCACGACGCTGAAGCCGAGTTGCTGTTTGCCAAACAGCACGCTAAAGGTGGTAGCGGGTGTTTTCCATTGTGGGAAATTCCAGCCACCAGCGGCAACGTACAGCACATCGCCGGGAACTAACGTTGCTCCAGCGCCGGTATCAACAAACTCACCTTCCAGCACAATTTCCAGCCGTGGAAAATCGACCTGATACGCAAGATCGGGCACCGGGCCGTTACTGCTGGCAAAGTAAATCTGGCGCAGGGACAGCGGGCCGTTGATCAGGCGGGAGAGCAGATAGCTGACGTCGTGATACATGTTATTCCCTTAGGTATGTAGACGGGAAAACAGTAACTGGCATTATTAAAAAAGGCCACCTGAAAAGTGTGGCCTGAGGGGAGTTCGATGTAAACATTGCGGCAGTTGTATTGCCGGATGTGGCGTAAACGCCTTATCCAGCCTACCGCCGCGATCTGTAGGCCGGATAAGACGCGTCAAGCGTCGCATCCGGCAAATAGCGCCTGGCTGATAATTACTGATTACCTACCTGGTCGCCATACGGCAGAGTGTCGTAATCGATCAGCGCGTTTTTCTTGTACGGGTTACCAATCCAGCGGGTAGTTTCTTTGAACTGCGGATTCACCACTGAACGGGTTGGATCGTAACCGTCGTAAGATAAGCCCGCCAAATCTGACCAGGTGTGGATCAGTTCCGCCAGGCTGTATTTACGATCGACATCCTGTGAGAAATCACGGGGATGAGTCGCTTGCCATTTTTCCGACGTCCACAGCAGGAACGGAATGGTGTACATGTGGCGCGTCGGGTTGTCTTCGTTACGCCCCTGAGTTTTGTGCGGCGGCGTGTCGTAAACCTCTTCACCGTGGTCAGAGAAGTAAACCAGGAATCCGTTCGGGTCTGCCGCTTTAAAGTCTTTAATCAGGCTGGCAACCACATGATCGTTATACAGGTTAGCGTTGTCATAATCGTTATATGATTCCAGCTCTTCTGCGCTTAATCCTGGCGGAACATGATCGGTATTGCCATCAAACTTGCCCTGATTTTCCGGGTAGCGGTATTTGTATTTGATATGCGTACCCAGCAGATGAACGATGATCAGTTTCTTCGGCGCAGGGTCATTCAGCACATCCTGGAACGGCTTCAGCACGTTGGTGTCGTATTCACGCGCACTCTGCGTACGTTGCTGGTTCATGTAGTACTGCTTGTCGGTCTGGCGCGAAAATACCGTCAGCATGGTATTGCGGGCGGTCATCGTCTGCTGGTTGGTGATCCAGAAGGTTTTATAACCCGCCTGTTTCATCATGTTCATCAGCGACGGCTGCGTCAGATACAGATCCGGGTTCTTTTCATTGGCAAAGGTCAGCGCCTGTTGCAGGATTTCAATGGTGTACGGACGAGACGTAACTACGTTATTAAACACGGTCAGATTCGGATCGGTTTTATGCAGCGCATCCAGCTCCGGCGTGGTTTCACGCGGATAACCGTACAGACTCAGGCGTCCGCGCTGGGTCGACTCGCCAATCACCAGCACTAAAGTGCGCGGTTCGTTACCCGATTCATCTTTGAAATTAGCCAGTGGCGGCAAGGCATTATTTTCATTCAGTAACTTTGTTAGCGAGTTTAGTTGCTGACGATACTGATAATAGCCGGTCAGGAATTGCCACGGTGCGGCAGGCTCCATACGCGAGGCCAGGTTATCCAACGTTTTCTCAAACGGCTTGTTTTTGATAAACGTATTCATGGCGATCGGATGCAGAATCAAGCCATAAAGCAGGGCAAAAGAGACAACATAACGCCACGGCTTTGGAATATAGACCGGGCGCAGGCGTGTCCACAGCAGAACTGCCACCGCCGTATAGGCCAGCGCGATAAGCACAATTTTCAGGCTGAAATACTGGCTTAAATACTCGCTGGCTTCGTTGGTGTTGGTTTCGAACATCACAAACAGAACGCTCTGCGAGAACTCCTGCCCGTAGATGACGTAGTAGCATAGCGCCGCCAGAGAGGCCGCCCATAGCACCACGCCGATTACTGCGGCAATAATTTTAATCCGCTTCGGAAAGAGGAATACCGGGATCAACCACAGCGAGCTGAATAACAGCGAGTCGCGAATGCCGTTGGTGCCACTATAACCACTGATGTAAATAATGGCCTGTAGCAGAGTAGAGAAAAACCAAAAGTAGAGCAGTGCCCAACCCAGGGCTTTCCAGCTAAAAAGGGGTTTAGCCTGGACTTCTGTGGAATGCATAGTAAGAACCTGTCTTGAAAAAAATATCGCCGAATGTAACGACAATTCCTTAAGGATATCTGAAGGTATATTCAGAATTTGAATAAAATGCAGACAGAAATATATTGAAAACGAGGGTGTTAGAACAGAAGTATTTCAGAAAACCCTCGCGCAAAAGCACGAGGGTTTGCAGAAGAGGAAGATTAGCCGGTATTACGCATACCTGCCGCAATCCCGGCAATAGTGACCATTAACGCTTGTTCGACGCGAGGATCCGGTTCCTGGCCTTCTTTTTCTGCCTGGCGGGAGCGGTGCAGCAACTCGGCCTGCAATACGTTCAGCGGGTCGGTGTAAATATTCCGTAGCTGAATAGACTCTGCAATCCACGGCAGATCGGCCATCAGATGGGAATCGTTGGCAATCGCCAGCACCACTTTGATGTCTTCTTCTTGCAGGTTGCGTAACTCTTTACCTAACGGCCACAGTGCTTTGTCTACCAGACGTTGATCATAGTATTCCGCCAGCCACAGGTCTGCTTTGGCGAAGACCATCTCCAGCATGCCGAGACGCGTCGAGAAGAATGGCCAATCGCGGCACATAGCCTCCAGCTCGCTCTGTTTGCCGTCTTCGACCACTTTTTGCAGCGCCGTACCTGCACCCAGCCAGGCGGGGAGCATCAGAGGGTTTTGCGTCCAGGCGAAGATCCACGGAATGGCGCGTAGTGACTCGACGCCGCCGGTTGGGCGACGTTTCGCCGGACGTGAACCCAACGGCAGTTTGCCCAGTTCTTGTTCCGGCGTAGCGGAGCGGAAGTAAGGCACAAAATCTTTGTTTTCACGTACGTAGCCGCGGTAGACATCGCAGGAGATGACTGACAGTTCATCCATAATGCGACGCCAGCTCTCTTTCGGCTCCGGCGGTGGCAGCAGGTTGGCTTCCAGAATCGCCCCGGTATAAAGCGACAGGCTGCTGACGGTGATTTCTGGCAGACCATATTTAAAGCGGATCATCTCGCCCTGTTCGGTTACGCGCAGGCCGCCTTTCAGGCTTCCTGGCGGTTGTGACAGCAGTGCCGCATGGGCAGGTGCGCCGCCGCGACCAATGGAACCGCCGCGACCGTGGAACAACGTCAGCTCAATACCCGCTTTTTCGCAGGTTTTGATTAATGCATCCTGTGCCTGATATTGCGCCCAGGACGCTGCCATCACGCCCGCATCTTTTGCTGAGTCGGAATAGCCAATCATCACCATCTGTTTGCCCTGAATCAGGCCGCGATACCAGTCGATATTGAGCAGCTGGGTCATGACATCGTTGGCGTTGTTCAGGTCATCGAGGGTTTCAAACAGCGGAGCAACCGGCATCGCAAACCCGATACCCGCTTCTTTCAGCAGCAGGTGGACAGCCAGTACGTCGGACGGCGTTTTCGCCATCGAGATCACGTAGGCGGCAATGGAGCCTTGCGGCGCTTCGGCAATCACCTGGCAGGTATCGAGCACTTCGCGCGTTTCGGCGCTTGGTTGCCAGTTGCGCGGCAGAAGCGGACGTTTGGAGTTCAGTTCGCGGATCAGGAACGCCTGTTTGTCGGCCTCTGACCAGCTTTCGTAGTCGCCGATACCGAGGTAGCGGGTCAGCTCGCCCAGCGCTTCGGTATGGCGGGTGCTCTCCTGACGGATATCAATACGGACCAGCGGTACGCCGAAACATTTCACGCGGCGCAGGGTGTCGAGCAGATCGCCGTTGGCGATAATACCCATGCCACACGCCTGAAGTGACTGGTAGCAAGCGTAGAGCGGTTCCCACAGTTCTTCGTTTTGTGTCAGCAGGCCTTCTGGTTTTGGCAGTTCTTCGCCTTTCAGGCGCGCTTCCAGCCATGCCTGTGTCGCCATCAGGCGAGAACGCAGGTTTTTCATCAGATAGCGATACGGTTCTGCGGCACCTTCTTCGCCAACCAGCGCCAGCAGTTCAGGGGTCGCTTCAACCATCGACAGTTCAGAAACCAGCACCTGAATATCTTTCAGGAACAAATCGGTGGCTTTCCAGCGGCTGAGTAGCAGGACGTGGCGGGTGATATCGGCAGTGACGTTCGGGTTGCCGTCGCGGTCGCCGCCCATCCACGAAGTAAAACGGACCGGAACAAATTCGACGGGCAGTTTGTAGCCGAGGTTCTCTTCCAGTTGTTCGTTCAGTTCGCGCAGGTAATTTGGTACGCCTTGCCACAGGCTGTTTTCCACTACGGCAAAGCCCCATTTGGCTTCATCTACCGGGCTTGGACGCAGCTTACGGATTTCATCGGTATGCCATGACTGGGCGATTAACTGGCGCAGGCGACGCATCAGCTGGTTGTGTTCGTAGTCAGCGATATCTTTGTTATCGAGCTGTTTTAAACAGGCGTTCACTTCCACCATTTTGTGGATCAGTGTACGACGGGTAATTTCGGTTGGGTGAGCCGTGAGGACCAGTTCCAGCGACAGCGATTCCACTGCTTTTTTGATGGTGTCTTCGCTCAGTTCCGGCTGGTTTTTCAGTTTACGCAGGGTGCGGGCGATCACTTCCGGGTTGCTGGCAGCTTCGCCTTTCGGCGAAATGCTGTGGTATTGCTCGGCGGTGTTGGCCAGGTTCAGGAACTGACTAAACGCACGCGCAACGGGCAGCAGCTCGTCGTTCGACAAATTTTGTAAGGTGGTGAGCAACTCCTGGCGGTTAGCATCATTGCCAGCGCGTGAAGATTTCGACAACTTACGGATAGTTTCTACGCGTTCAAGAATGTGTTCTCCCAACGCATCCTTGATGGTTTCTCCCAGCACTTTGCCGAGCATACTGACATTACTACGCAATGCGGAATATTGTTCGTTCATATTACCCCAGACACCCCATCTTATCGTTTGATAGCCCTGTATCCTTCACGTCGCATTGGCGCGAATATGCTCGGGCTTTGCTTTTCGTCGTCTTTTATAAAGCCACGTAAAAGCGGTGACGTCAAATGCTGCGAAATCGCTTCAGCAAACGAATAAATAGCAGGAATTTACGCCATTAAATTCACGACGCTTTAAATAAGCGTAACTTATGGAAATGTTAAAAAATCGCCATACATAACACCAAAGGTGTAGGTCGGATAAGATGCGCAAGCATCGCATCCGACATTATTGCGGCACTGGAGTTTGGCAACAGTGCCGGATGCGGCGCGAGCGCCTTATCCGGCCTACGTTTTAATGCCAGCAAAAATGGTGAATTACCTGGGTTATCAGTTCGCGGGTGGGCTTGATAAACCGTGTTTCCAGATATTCATCAGGTTGATGAGCCTGATTAATTGAGCCAGGCCCCAACACCAGCGTCGGGCATAACGTTTGAATAAACGGCGCTTCGGTACAGTAATTCACCACTTCGGTTTTTGCTCCGAGCAATTTCTCAACCACTTCAACCAGTTGATGATTCGGTGGGCATTCATAGCCAGGGATCGGCGGATGCAGCTCGTCGACCGTCAGACGACCCGGCCAGCGTTCGCTCACCGGAGCCAATGCATCGTTGAGCAAACCATTAAGTTCATTGAGTGTCATGCCAGGCAGCGGACGAATATCCATATGCAACTCACAGCAAGCGCAAATACGGTTAGAAGCGTCGCCACCGTGAATATGCCCGAGGTTGAGCGTAGGGTATGGCACGGTAAACGCTTCGTAGTGATAACGTTCTTTCAGGTTATCGCGCAATTGCAAAATATGCCCGATGGCGTCGTGCATTAGTTCGATAGCGTTAACTCCGCGTGCTGGATCGCTGGAGTGCCCCGACTGGCCCTGAATACGGATGGCGTTAGAGATATGACCTTTATGTGCGCGTACCGGTTGTAGTGACGTCGGTTCGCCAATGATGGCGCAATCCGGGCGCAGGGCGGTAGTTTCGGCAAAATAACGCGCTCCGGCCATACTGGTTTCTTCATCAGCAGTCGCCAGAATGTAGAGCGGTTTTTTCAGTTTCGTGACGTCGACATCGCGTAGCGCATCAAGGATAAACGCAAAAAAGCCTTTCATGTCGGCGGTGCCTAAGCCGTAAAGCTTGCCGTCATGCTCCGTCAGTGTAAACGGATCGCGCGTCCAGCGACCGTCATCAAATGGCACCGTATCGGTATGCCCCGCCAGCAACAAGCCGCCAGCCCCCTGTCCGATACTTGCCAGCATATTGAATTTGTTGCGAGTTCCTGGAACAGGCTGCACTTCCACATTGAAGCCCAAATCTTTAAACCAGTCCGCCAGCAGAGTGATTAAATCTGCATTGCTTTGATCGAGTGCCTCTTCCGTGGCGCTTATTGAAGGTGTGGCAATCAGAGCGCGGTAAATCTCGATAAATGGCGGTAATTTGTTTTTCATTGTTGACACACCTCTGGTCATGATAGTATCAATATTCATGCAGTATTTATGAATAAAAATACACTAACGTTGAGCGTAATAAAACCCACCAGCCGTAAGGTGAATGTTTTACGTTTAACCTGGCAACCAGACATAAGAAGGTGAATAGCCCCGATGTTGAATACGCTGATTGTGGGTGCCAGCGGCTACGCTGGCGCAGAGCTAGTGACCTATGTAAATCGCCATCCGCATATGAACATAACCGCTTTGACTGTTTCAGCGCAAAGCAATGATGCGGGAAAATTAATTTCCGACCTGCATCCGCAGCTAAAAGGCATCGTTGATCTGCCGTTGCAGCCGATGTCGGATATCAGCGAGTTTAGCCCAGGGGTGGACGTAGTGTTTCTCGCCACCGCCCATGAAGTTAGCCACGATTTAGCGCCGCAGTTTCTTGAAGCGGGCTGCGTGGTGTTCGACCTTTCCGGCGCGTTTCGTGTTAACGACGCCACCTTCTATGAAAAATATTACGGCTTTACCCATCAATACCCGGAACTGTTGGAACAGGCAGCCTACGGTCTGGCGGAGTGGTGCGGTAATAAATTAAAAGAAGCGAATTTGATTGCGGTGCCGGGCTGTTATCCGACGGCGGCACAGCTGGCGCTGAAACCGTTGATTGATGCCGATCTTCTTGACCTCAATCAGTGGCCGGTGATCAACGCCACCAGCGGCGTGAGCGGTGCAGGGCGTAAAGCGGCCATTTCAAACAGCTTTTGTGAAGTTAGCCTGCAACCGTATGGCGTCTTTACTCATCGCCATCAACCAGAGATCGCCACACACCTCGGTGCTGACGTTATCTTCACCCCACATCTGGGCAATTTCCCGCGCGGCATTCTCGAAACCATTACCTGCCGCCTGAAATCGGGTGTGACCCAGGCGCAAGTCGCGCAAGTGTTACAGCAGGCGTATGCCCATAAACCGCTGGTGCGGCTGTATGACAAAGGCGTTCCGGCGCTGAAAAATGTCGTTGGGCTGCCATTTTGCGATATCGGGTTTGCCGTTCAGGGCGAGCATCTGATTATTGTGGCGACCGAAGACAACTTACTGAAAGGCGCGGCGGCACAAGCGGTACAGTGCGCCAATATTCGTTTCGGCTATGCGGAAACGCAGTCTCTTATTTAAGGGTGCAATGATGAATCCATTAATTATCAAACTGGGCGGCGTACTGCTGGATAGTGAAGAGGCGCTGGAACGTCTGTTTAGCGCACTGGTGAATTATCGTGAGTCACATCAGCGTCCGCTGGTGATTGTGCACGGCGGCGGTTGCGTGGTGGATGAGCTGATGAAAGGGCTGAATCTGCCGGTGAAAAAGAAAAACGGCCTGCGGGTGACGCCTGCTGATCAGATAGACATTATCACCGGAGCACTGGCGGGAACGGCAAATAAAACCCTGTTGGCATGGGCGAAGAAACATCAGATTGCGGCCGTAGGTTTGTTTCTCGGTGACGGCGACAGCGTCAAAGTGACCCAGCTTGATGAAGAGTTAGGTCATGTTGGACTGGCGCAGCCAGGTTCGCCTAAGCTTATCAACTCCTTGCTGGAGAACGGTTATCTGCCGGTGGTCAGCTCCATTGGCGTAACAGACGAAGGGCAACTGATGAACGTCAATGCCGACCAGGCGGCAACGGCGCTGGCGGCAACGCTGGGCGCGGATCTGATTTTGCTCTCCGACGTCAGCGGCATTCTCGACGGCAAAGGGCAACGCATTGCCGAAATGACCGCCGCGAAAGCAGAACAACTGATTGAGCAGGGCATTATTACTGACGGCATGATAGTGAAAGTGAACGCGGCGCTGGATGCGGCCCGCACGCTGGGCCGTCCGGTAGATATCGCCTCCTGGCGTCATGCGGAGCAGCTTCCGGCACTGTTTAACGGTATGCCGATGGGTACGCGGATTTTAGCTTAAGTTTTGTTGGCCGGAGGCGCAGCTTTCCGGCATTGAATTTCAAAATAAGGAAACAGAGTTATGGCACTTTGGGGCGGGCGTTTTACCCAGGCAGCAGATCAACGGTTCAAACAATTCAACGACTCACTGCGCTTTGATTACCGTCTGGCGGAGCAGGATATTGTTGGCTCTGTGGCCTGGTCCAAAGCCCTGGTCACGGTAGGCGTGTTAACCGCAGAAGAGCAGGCGCAACTGGAAGAGGCGCTGAACGTGTTGCTGGAAGATGTTCGCGCCAGGCCACAACAAATCCTTGAAAGCGACGCCGAAGATATCCATAGCTGGGTGGAAGGCAAACTGATCGACAAAGTGGGCCAGTTAGGCAAAAAGCTGCATACCGGGCGTAGCCGTAATGATCAGGTAGCGACTGACCTGAAACTGTGGTGCAAAGATACCGTTAGCGAGTTACTGACGGCTAACCGGCAGCTGCAATCGGCGCTGGTGGAAACCGCACAAAACAATCAGGACGCGGTAATGCCAGGTTACACTCACCTGCAACGCGCCCAGCCGGTGACGTTCGCGCACTGGTGCCTGGCCTATGTTGAGATGCTGGCGCGTGATGAAAGCCGTTTGCAGGATGCGCTTAAGCGTCTGGATGTCAGCCCGCTAGGCTGTGGCGCGCTGGCGGGAACGGCCTATGAAATCGACCGTGAACAGTTAGCAGGCTGGCTGGGCTTTGCTTCGGCGACCCGTAACAGTCTCGACAGCGTTTCTGACCGTGACCATGTGTTGGAACTGCTGTCGGCTGCCGCTATCGGCATGGTGCATCTGTCGCGTTTTGCTGAAGATCTGATTTTCTTTAACACCGGCGAAGCGGGGTTTGTGGAGCTTTCTGACCGCGTGACTTCCGGTTCATCATTAATGCCGCAGAAGAAAAACCCGGATGCGCTGGAGCTGATTCGCGGTAAATGCGGCCGGGTGCAGGGGGCGTTAACCGGCATGATGATGACGCTGAAAGGTTTGCCGCTGGCTTACAACAAAGATATGCAGGAAGACAAAGAAGGTCTGTTCGACGCGCTCGATACCTGGCTGGACTGCCTGCATATGGCGGCGCTGGTGCTGGACGGCATTCAGGTGAAACGTCCACGTTGCCAGGAAGCGGCTCAGCAGGGTTACGCCAACGCCACCGAACTGGCGGATTATCTGGTGGCGAAAGGCGTACCGTTCCGCGAGGCGCACCATATTGTTGGTGAAGCGGTGGTGGAAGCCATTCGTCAGGGCAAACCGCTGGAAGATCTGCCGCTCAGTGAGTTGCAGAAATTCAGCCACGTGATTGGCGAAGATGTCTATCCGATTCTGTCGCTGCAATCGTGCCTCGACAAGCGTGCGGCAAAAGGCGGCGTCTCACCGCAGCAGGTGGCGCAGGCGATTGCTTTTGCGCAGGCGCGGTTGGGGTAAGAACATTTATATGTACAAATTTGAGCCTGGCTTATCGCCGGGCTTTTTTATGGCAAAAAAAAGCGGATCCTGGAGATCCGCAAAAGTTCACGTTGGCTTTAGTTATTCGAGTTGAGAAACTCTCGAAACGGGCAGTGACTTCAAGGGTTAAAAGAGGTGCCGCTCCGTTTCTGTGAGCAATTATCAGTCAGAATGCTTGATAGGGATAATCGTTCATTGCTATTCTACCTATCGCCATGAACTATCGTGGCGATGGAGGATGGATAATGAATATTCGTGATCTTGAGTACCTGGTGGCATTGGCTGAACACCGCCATTTTCGGCGTGCGGCAGATTCCTGCCACGTTAGCCAGCCGACGCTTAGCGGGCAAATTCGTAAGCTGGAAGATGAGCTGGGCGTGATGTTGCTGGAGCGGACCAGCCGTAAAGTGTTGTTCACCCAGGCGGGAATGCTGCTGGTGGATCAGGCGCGTACCGTGCTGCGTGAGGTGAAAGTCCTTAAAGAGATGGCAAGCCAGCAGGGCGAGACGATGTCCGGACCGCTGCACATTGGTTTGATTCCCACGGTTGGACCGTACCTGCTACCGCATATTATCCCGATGCTGCACCAGACCTTTCCAAAGCTGGAAATGTATCTGCATGAAGCACAGACCCACCAGTTACTGGCGCAACTGGACAGTGGCAAACTCGATTGCGTGATCCTCGCGCTGGTGAAAGAGAGCGAAGCATTCATTGAAGTGCCGTTGTTTGATGAGCCAATGTTGCTGGCTATCTATGAAGATCACCCGTGGGCGAACCGCGAATGCGTACCGATGGCCGATCTGGCAGGGGAAAAACTGCTGATGCTGGAAGATGGTCACTGTTTGCGCGATCAGGCAATGGGTTTCTGTTTTGAAGCCGGGGCGGATGAAGATACACACTTCCGCGCGACCAGCCTGGAAACTCTGCGCAACATGGTGGCGGCAGGTAGCGGGATCACTTTACTGCCAGCGCTGGCTGTGCCGCCGGAGCGCAAACGCGATGGGGTTGTTTATTTGCCGTGTATTAAGCCGGAACCTCGCCGCACGATTGGCCTGGTTTATCGTCCTGGCTCACCGCTGCGCAGCCGCTATGAGCAGCTGGCAGAGGCCATCCGCGCAAGAATGGATGGCCATTTCGATAAAGTTTTAAAACAGGCGGTTTAAACCGTTTAACGCAGCTACCCGATAGGCTTCCGCCATGGTCGGGTAGTTAAAGGTGGTGTTGACGAAGTACTCAATAGTGTTGCCGCCACCTTTCTGTTCCATAATCGCCTGACCGATATGAATAATTTCGGCAGCGCGCTCGCCAAAGCAGTGAATACCCAGAATCTCTTTTGTTTCCCGATGGAACAAAATTTTCAGCGTGCCCACGTTCATGCCGACGATTTGTGCGCGTGCCAGATGTTTAAACTGGGCGCGGCCCACTTCATATGGCACTTTCATTGCGGTCAGCTGCTGTTCGGTTTTGCCCACAGAGCTGATTTCCGGGATGGTGTAAATACCGGTAGGGATATCTTCAATCAGATGTGCGGTGGCTTCGCCTTTTACCAGCGCCTGCGCGGCAATGCGCCCCTGGTCATAGGCCGCCGACGCCAGGCTCGGATAACCAATCACGTCGCCCACCGCGTAAACGTGTGGCTGTGCGGTCTGATACATGCTGTTGACCTTCAGCTGTCCGCGGCTGTCAGTTTCCAGCCCAATGTTCTGTAACGCCAGCGAATCGGTATTACCGGTGCGACCGTTGGCATAGAGCAGGCAGTCAGCTTTCAGTTTTTTACCCGACTTCAGATGCATGATCACACCATCGTCACAGCCTTCGATCTTCTCGTACTCTTCGTTGTGACGAATCACTACGCCACTGTTCCAGAAGTGATAGGAGAGAGAATCTGACATCTCTTGATCGAGAAATGCCAGCAGGCGATCGCGGGTGTTGATCAGATCCACTTTTACATCCATACCGCGGAAGATCGACGCATATTCACAGCCGATCACTCCAGCACCATAGATAAGTACATGGCGCGGTTCGTGGTGCATGCTGAGAATTGAGTCGCTGTCGTAAATGCGTGGATGGGTGAAATCAACATCTGTTGGATGATATGGACGAGAGCCGCAGGCAATAACAAATTTTTCAGCGGTTAGTGTTTCAACGCTGCCGTCCGGGCAATCCAGCGCCAACGTATGCTCGTCAACAAAGCGAGCGTTCCCCTGCAATATTTCACAGTGATTACGTTCGTAAAATCCCTGACGCATGCGCGTTTGTTGATTAATCACGTTATCGGCATGGTTAAGGATATCGGCAAAAGAAGAGCGGAGCAGTCGGGAATGGTCGCTGTAAAGTGGGTTTTGATTGAATTCTATAATGCGGCTGACGGCGTGACGGAGAGCTTTCGACGGGATGGTGCCCCAGTGGGTGCAACCGCCGCCAACATTTTGATAACGCTCGATAACTGCGACGCGCGCACCTTGCTTAACCAGGCCCATTGCAGCGCCTTCGCCGCCGGGGCCGGAACCTATTACTATGGCATCGTAATCGTAGGAATGTGGCATGGTAGGGCTTACCTGTTCTTATACATAAAAGCAACAGAATGGTAACATTTTATCGCGGGTAAGCCAATTGATCCCCGTCATTTATCTGGCTATATCCTGAGCGGCCTTTGCTTTGTCTGTTTCTTACTTTTGCCCTGACGTTTTATTGGATTTTTATCGACGATACTCTCCGTTTAAGCGGCAGGTTTCCGCTGTACGTAAAAGAACCGGCCAAAGAATTGCAGTAAATATGTTTTATTGCGTTACCGTTCATTCACAATACTGGAGCAATCCAGTATGTTCATTCTCTGGTATAGTGCCAGCAGTACTTTTGGCAAGGATTCAGACATCGTGATGGGCGTAAGAGCGCAACAAAAAGAAAAAACCCGCCGTTCGCTGGTGGAAGCCGCATTTAGCCAATTAAGTGCTGAACGCAGCTTCGCCAGCCTGAGTTTGCGTGAAGTGGCGCGTGAAGCGGGCATTGCTCCCACCTCTTTTTATCGGCATTTCCGCGACGTAGACGAACTGGGTCTGACCATGGTTGATGAGAGCGGTTTAATGCTACGCCAACTCATGCGCCAGGCGCGTCAGCGTATCGCCAAAGGCGGGAGTGTGATCCGCACCTCGGTCTCCACATTTATGGAGTTCATCGGTAATAATCCTAACGCCTTCCGGTTATTATTGCGGGAACGCTCCGGCACCTCCGCTGCGTTTCGTGCCGCCGTTGCGCGTGAAATTCAGCACTTCATTGCGGAACTTGCGGACTATCTGGAACTCGAAAACCATATGCCGCGTGCGTTTACTGAAGCGCAAGCCGAAGCAATGGTGACAATTGTCTTCAGTGCGGGTGCCGAGGCGTTGGACGTCGGCGTCGAACAACGTCGGCAATTAGAAGAGCGACTGGTACTGCAACTGCGAATGATTTCGAAAGGGGCTTATTACTGGTATCGCCGTGAACAAGAGAAAACCGCAATTATTCCGGGAAATGTGAAGGACGAGTAATGAAACAAGCAAATCAAGATAGAGGTACGCTGCTGCTGGCGTTAGTTGCTGGCTTATCGATTAATGGTACTTTCGCAGCGCTGTTTAGCTCCATTGTGCCATTTTCTGTATTCCCGATTATTTCCCTGGTGCTGACGGTTTACTGCCTGCATCAACGTTATCTTAATCGCACTATGCCGGTAGGCTTGCCGGGTCTGGCAGCTGCCTGTTTTATTCTCGGCGTACTGCTGTACAGCACGGTAGTTCGTGCGGAATATCCGGATATCGGCTCTAACTTCTTCCCGGCAGTACTCTCCGTCATTATGGTGTTCTGGATTGGCGCGAAGATGCGTAACCGTAAGCAGGAAGTTGCTGAGTAATCGGTATTATGCCGGATGCTGGCGCATCCGGCATGGGTTTTACTTCGCGGTCAGTAATACGCCGCACTCCATATGGTGCGTGTAGGGGAACTGATCAAACAGAGCCAGACGTTCGACCTTGTGCGTCTGGCTTAATGTTTCCAGATTCTTGCATAACGTTTCCGGGTTACAGGAGATGTACAAAATACGCGGATACGCCTGCACCATTTTCTCGGTTTCACTGTCCAGACCGCTGCGCGGTGGGTCGACAAAAATGGTTTCGCACTGATAACTCTTTAAGTCGATCCCTTGCAGGCGGTTAAACTCGCGCACACCATTCATCGCCTGAGTAAATTCTTCTGCCGCCATACGAATAATTTGTACGTTATCAATATGGTTAGCTGCGATGTTGTATTGCGCAGCAGCAACCGACGGCTTAGCGATTTCGGTGGCTAATACCCGATCAAAATTGCGCGCCAGCGCTAATGAAAAGTTACCGTTGCCGCAGTACAGCTCCAGTAAATCGCCTTTTGAGCCTTTGGTTACGTCCAGCGCCCATTCCAGCATCTGAATATTCATCGCCGCGTTCGGCTGGGTAAAGCTGTTTTCTACCTGACGGTAGATCATCTCTTTCCCTGCGACCGGCAGACGTTCATCGATGTAATCCTGATCCAGCTCGATTTTGGTTTTCGTTGCCCGACCAATCAGATGCACATTCAGATTCTGCGCGCGCAGTGCATCGCGCAGGGCCTCCGCTTCCTGACGCCACTCATCATCCAGCTTTTTATGGTACAGCAGGGAAACCACCGCCTGATTACTCAGCGTATTGAGGTAATCAATCTGGAACAACTTGTGGCGCAGAACGGGATTATTACGCACACCCGCAATCATCGCCGTCATCAACTGGTTGATAAGTTCACTGGCGGCGGGGAAGCTATCCACGCGGATGCGGCTTTTGGTTTGTTGATCGAAAATGATGTGATACAGGTCATCGCCATCGTGCCAGATGCGGAACTCCGCACGCATCCGGTAATGACTGACCGGCGAGCGAAACACTTCCGGAACCAGGTCAGAAAACGGTGCCATCATACTTTGCAAACGTACCACTTTTTCGGCTAACTGCGCTTCATACTGTTCTGTTGGAAGGTGTTCGGGGGTCATGATGTATCCTGAAAAATTAAAGTACGCGGCGATTGTAGGGATTGCTCATCAGATGTCCAGATCTTGATGAATTCCTATTTGTGAGCTACGTCTGGACAGTAACTTGTTACAACCTGTAGCATCCACTTGCCGGTCCTGTGAGTTAATAGGGAATCCAGTGCGAATCTGGAGCTGACGCGCAGCGGTAAGGAAAGGTGCGATGATTGCGTTATGCGGACACTGCCATCCGGTGGGAAGTCATCATCTCTTAGTATCTTAGATACCCCTCCAAGCCCGAAGACCTGCCGGCCAACGTCGCATCTGGTTCTCATCATCGCGTAATATTGATGAAACCTGCGGCATCCTTCTTCTATTGTGGATGCTTTACAATGATTAAAAAAGCTTCGCTGCTGACGGCGTGTTCTGTCACAGCCTTTTCCGCTTGGGCACAGGATACCAGCCCGGATACTCTCGTCGTTACTGCTAACCGTTTTGAACAGCCGCGCAGCACTGTGCTTGCACCAACCACCGTTGTGACCCGTCAGGATATCGACCGCTGGCAGTCGACCTCGGTCAATGATGTGCTGCGCCGTCTTCCGGGCGTCGATATCACCCAAAACGGCGGTTCAGGTCAGCTCTCATCTATTTTTATTCGCGGTACAAATGCCAGTCATGTGTTGGTGTTAATTGATGGCGTACGCCTGAATCTGGCGGGGGTGAGTGGTTCTGCCGACCTTAGCCAGTTCCCTATTGCGCTTGTCCAGCGTGTTGAATATATCCGTGGGCCGCGCTCCGCTGTTTATGGTTCCGATGCAATAGGCGGGGTGGTGAATATCATCACGACGCGCGATGAACCCGGAACGGAAATTTCAGCAGGGTGGGGAAGCAATAGTTATCAGAACTATGATGTCTCTACGCAGCAACAACTGGGGGATAAGACACGGGTAACGCTGTTGGGCGATTATGCCCATACTCATGGTTATGATGTTGTTGCCTATGGTAATACCGGAACGCAAGCGCAGACAGATAACGATGGTTTTTTAAGTAAAACGCTTTATGGCGCGCTGGAGCATAACTTTACTGATGCCTGGAGCGGCTTTGTGCGCGGCTATGGCTATGATAACCGTACCAATTATGACGCGTATTATTCTCCCGGTTCACCGTTGCTCGATACCCGTAAACTCTATAGCCAAAGTTGGGACGCCGGGCTGCGCTATAACGGCGAACTGATTAAATCACAACTCATTACCAGCTATAGCCATACACCGTCCAGTGGGCAAACAATGTCATCGTTGGTCACGGTAGTATTGGTGCGGGTGTCGACTGGCAGAAACAGACTACGACGCCGGGTACAGGTTATGTTGAGGATGGATATGATCAACGTAATACCGGCATCTATCTGACCGGGCTGCAACAAGTCGGCGATTTTACCTTTGAAGGCGCAGCACGCAGTGACGATAACTCACAGTTTGGTCGTCATGGAACCTGGCAAACCAGCGCCGGTTGGGAATTCATCGAAGGTTATCGCTTCATTGCTTCCTACGGGACATCTTATAAGGCACCAAATCTGGGGCAACTGTATGGCTTCTACGGAAATCCGAATCTGGACCCGGAGAAAAGCAAACAGTGGGAAGGCGCGTTTGAAGGCTTAACCGCTGGGGTGAACTGGCGTATTTCCGGATATCGTAACGATGTCAGTGACTTGATCGATTATGATGATCACACCCTGAAATATTACAACGAAGGGAAAGCGCGGATTAAGGGCGTCGAGGCGACCGCCAATTTTGATACCGGACCACTGACGCATACTGTGAGTTATGATTATGTCGATGCGCGCAATGCGATTACCGACACGCCGTTGTTACGCCGTGCTAAACAGCAGGTGAAATACCAGCTCGACTGGCAGTTGTATGACTTCGACTGGGGTATTACTTATCAGTATTTAGGCACTCGCTATGATAAGGATTACTCATCTTATCCTTATCAAACCGTTAAAATGGGCGGTGTGAGCTTGTGGGATCTTGCGGTTGCGTATCCGGTCACCTCTCACCTGACAGTTCGTGGTAAAATAGCCAACCTGTTCGACAAAGATTATGAGACAGTCTATGGCTACCAAACTGCAGGACGGGAATACACCTTGTCTGGCAGCTACACCTTCTGAACCACGTCCCACCGTGCTGGTGTTTGACTCCGGCGTCGGTGGGTTGTCGGTCTATGACGAGATCCGGCATCTCTTACCGGATCTCCATTACATTTATGCTTTCGATAACGTCGCTTTCCCGTATGGCGAAAAAAGCGAAGCGTTTATTGTTGAGCGAGTGGTGGCATATTGACGGTCAGGTCACCGCCACGGAAAGCGTGATGGAAGGAAACCGTCATGCCGTCCTGTAAACCAGAGCGACGAATCGCTTCTTCCAGGTTGGCGCACAGTTTGCGATCGCGCACTTTTTCAGCCTGGTAGGTTTGCTTTGGCGAGTTCTGGAAAGCGGCAAGATCGCATTCAGCGCGACGATTCCAGGCCGCTACCCGTTCTTGTCGTTGAGATTGTTCAATTTTCTGCGTCATTTTGATTGCCTTATTCTTCGCGGATGCCGGAAAGTTCTGCACGGGAGAGCACCAGACGGGCGCGATCGATAACCGGACCGTCCACCATCTTGCCGTTCAGGGAAACCACGCCGAGGCCTTCGCGAGCGGCGGCTTCAGCGGCTTCTACGAC
>OGEZ01000693.1_pt1 | contig 24638 bp, 20 predicted proteins | sample 1570831 | NCBI WGS metagenome assembly OGEZ01 (sample SAMEA2582059, study PRJEB24529) | metagenome | biome: Human gut stool | place: China | collected 2011
AAAATAGATTTCCATACCCAAATTGTAAAGCCGATTGTTTTTACTTCGCGTTCGGGGTTTTACGCCCTCTTCCTGAATTTTCGTTTTTGTTTTTCGGAGAGCTGATAAAGATTTATACAACTTTCTCAGACGGACAAAGAACAAGCAAAGGCATGGAACTCCCCCTCCTGCCAAGAATATTAATCCCCAATCTGTCCATTCCAACAAATCGTACCAGGAAATATCGGAAAAAGCCGTTATTTCTGCTTCGCAATAACTGCCTATATACCGGGTACACAGGCTGTCGTAACGTGTTACCGTAATAGAATCCGGAACATAACTGGTAGTTTCAGATAAAGGTTGCTTCAGTCGCAAACCAATATTATGATTGCAAACCGACGAATCGGACAATAATCGAGACCAACTTTTATATAAAGAATCTGCTTTTAACACCGATTCCAAAATTAAATAAGAATGTATGTCGCGAACAAATTTACTTGCACTGATATTATCATAGTATTTTGTCCGAGGGACAACGTAAGATTGTATGCCATGGATGGAACGTATTCTTCCTCGCACCGTATCGGGTAATTCTTCATTCAAGGATTCCGTGAGATTGCTGCTGAACAAATGGTTGGCCGTATCACGCGAAAGCATCTCCTGCTGCAAAGCTTTCGTCAAGATTTCTCCTGCTTTCAACTGATACGTTTCATGTCTATATGAAGTACGCATATAGCCAACCATTACGGCTAGCACTGCCCCTGTAAGCAAATAAATTGTTATTGATCTGAATCTTATTTTCTTCATATTGAAATTGGAATTCATTAAAGATAATTTTTATTTCGTTGCTGAGTATTTTTCTGTGTCGCTTATTTAAATCTTGCCATCAGTTCATCGCTGTTGATATTCCTTGGCTCCAATTAAATCTGACTGTTTGTCAGCAAAAAAACATCGATACAGTAGTTCCGAGAAGCAGCGGCGTTGCATATTCCGCCTTCTGCGGGAAATCGTCGTAAACAGTCAGCCCCTCGCATAGAGGACGGGAGCAGGCGGCGAGCCACAAAAGGACAAACACAGCGGACAAACTGCCAGACAGTCGGGACAGAAACGCCGGAAAGAAGAATATCCGGTGGAAAGAGAATAGAAAATTGGTTTTCATCGTGTTTCTTATTTTAAGAATAAATTGCACTCCTCTACCCCATGAAATTCTGTGTATTCTCTCTATGATGAAGGAGTCAGTAAATGTTTCTCAGATTAACAAAGCAAAAATAAGAATAAAGTCGGATAGTTCAAATGAATAATGTTACAAATTATTGCTTTTATGTAATATCTTTGTGTCTGTATCTTCGATTGGCTAACAAAAAGCTTTGTATGTATAACATTGTGTCCGGCCCGTATGTTTCTCGTACCTGTCGGGGCGAGATACGCCCCACTTTTTTATCCGAAAGACACACAGGCTGGACACAAAAAAACAGAGGGAAGCTGAGATTATATATGGATCAGCAGATCTGGAAGGTCGAACCCGTTCATTGTGAAGCTGATGGCAAATATGGCGGTACTAACCACCCAAAGAATCAACAGTGTCCATTTTAATCCAGTAGCCATGGCCTGCCACTTGAGCATAGAGCGGCAAACGCCATAAACAATGCCCAGCAAAGGGATGCCCAGCATCAGGGTACCTGCAATGTACATGACAATAGTTGACATTGGCGAGATGGGCAATATGATATCGGTGGTAGGAAACAGAGACAGCAATGCTGCTCCCCCGCCAATGCCGATAACGATAGCCATGAAAAGCAACGCAACAAAGACGACGGCAAAGATAAAGAGTACAGGGCTGCAGATAACGGCAATAGCAATTAGTCCCATTTTCAATATCCATCCGACAACGGTGACTATGGCATTGCCCAACGATGCAAGAAAAGAGCGTGGCTTGTCCGACCGGATGTATTCGTTTACCCCATTTCCTACCTTTTCGAATCCGTCGGTGACAGTTTTGCCGATGTTCTCTACAGTGACGGCTTCGCCACGCATACTCAGTTTCTCGGCAGCAGTCCGGGCTTCGGGAACAATAATCCAGCAAATGATGTAGAGCGGTATCAGTATTTTGAAAGAGAAAATCAGCAGAAAGACCATTGCCAGACGAAGCGTGGTGACATTAAGGCCAAAATAGGCTGCCGCACCACTGATGACGCCACCCAGCATCTTGTCGTCCGGATTGCGGAAGAAACGGCGATGTCCGGTTGTTTTCGTATTTTCGTCCGAAGACGGTTCGGTGTCTGTATCCATATCTTCCGGTTTTCCCATGCGTGCTATGACTTCCTCTACATCGGTTATGGTGATGACTTGGGCACCAGTTTGCAATTTTTCGGCAAACAGTTCAGAGATGCGTTGCTCGATGTCGTCTACAATTTCTTCGGCACTTGAATGTTTACGAAAATGTAGCTTCAGATTATTGAGATAGTTGTCGAGAAGACGATAAGCGTCTTCGTCTATGTTGAACACGGTTCCTCCTAAATTTACAGTTAAAGTCTTTTTCATTGTGTTCTTCTGTTTATTAATTAATTCGTTTATTGTTCGTTGGATAGTCCTGCATAAAAGAGTTGAGGAGTGGGCTTATCGGTTGGCTATGTGATTGACGGTTTCGTTCAGTTCCCGCCACGACACTTCCAGCTCACCGAGAAAAGTCTCTCCCTTTTCTGTCAGCCGATAATATTTGCGTGGTGGCCCTTGCGTCGATTCAACCCATTCGTAACTAAGCAGACCGTCGTTTTTCAGGCGGGTCAGCAGTGGATATAGTGTTCCCTCCACTACTATCAACCGGGCTTCTTTCAGTTTCGATATGATGTCGGAAGCGTAGGCCGGTTCTTTGTGCAGCAGAAGCATGATGCAGTATTCCAGCATTCCCTTCCGCATTTGCGATTTTACGTTGTCTACATTCATGGTTAATTGTTTTGTATAGCACAAATATATGCATTATATGAGTACCTTGTATTGCATAATACTATATAATTATACTATATTAACGATTTGAGAAGTGGTGTATGTCCTATACTGTAGGTTTGAGAGATACTGGAATAGCAGTGTAGAAGCCGATTGCGAGGTAAGAAGAAATACCTGCAAGTACAGATGGGGTACGATGATAGCAAGAGGGGTAATTTTTTCCCAGTTAGGAAATTTTTTTTTCTAACTGGGAAGATATTTTTTCCTAACTGGGGAAAAAATACGGGATAATGTATGCAGAATATGCACAAAGTTGGCAAGGAGAAAAGCTGACAGGCAGAAAATAAAAGAAGGCAGCTGATTTCTTGTGATTCAGCTGCCTTCTTCTTATGTTAGGAACGTTGTGGTTACTTAGCTACTCTTTCGAGCCATTTCACCATAGCGAGCATGACTCCCATGGAGATAAGACAAACGATCAGGAATATGGCCCAGCAATAACCGATGGGGATGGCATTGTACATAAGCGGACCAATCCACAGCAAGAGGTTACCGACAGCCGTAGCACCCAGCCAGAGTCCTTGGCAGAGACCGAGAAGATGCTTGGGAGCAACTTTGGACACGAACGAGAGTCCGAGCGGCGAGATGAAGAGTTCGGCAACGGTAAGAAGGAAATAGAGAACGATCAATACCCATGCTCCGGCTTTCACTTGCTGGTCGATGGGGAGCTCGCGGAACTCGGTTGCAGACGGATAACCTTGCGAGAAGGAGTATACGGAAAGGAACAGGTAAGCAAGTCCTGCAATCAGCATACCGATGGCAATCTTGCGGGGAGTGGATATTTCTTTGCCTTTGCGAGCCATAGATCCGAAAATCATCATGATGATCGGAGTCAGCGTGATAACAAAGAATGGATTGACAGCCTGCCATATTTCGGGAGCAATGGTAGTGGTATTAACAAAGTCGCGGGCAAACAGCGAGAGGGATGTTCCGTTCTGATGGAATGAGAACCAGAAGAAAATAACGACTCCCAACACTGCAAACAGAGCATAAAGACGTTGTTTGATTTCTTTTGCCATCGCCTGTTTTTCTTCTTCGGAATACTGAACGGCAGCAACAGCCTCTTTCTTTCCCGGATTGGGGAATTGCTTCTTGGTTACGAGGAAGATAATCAGTGAAATGAACATGGCCGCTACCGATGCCAGGAACGAATAGTGGATACCTTCATTGAAAATCTGGAGATATTGTGCGCACGAGTCAGCCATATTGGCGGTATCGCCTACACATTGCGCCATCAGTTGGTTGAGGTTGCCCAGTGCTTCGGCTGACATCTGCTCTGCCTTTTCGATATATTCGTGGCACAGGGCAGGAAGGCTGGCGTTGTAAACCATGTTGTGTGCGTTCAGCCACCAGCTACGCAGAAGCGGAGCTACGAACGGAGCGATAAGACCACCGATGTTGATGAATACGTAGAAGATCTGGAAACCGGAGTCGCGCTTGCTTTTGGCAATCTTCAGTTCTTTTTCGCCTTTCTTGGCGGCTTCTGCTTCCAGGTCGTCGTACATCTGACCAACGATGGCCTGGAGGTTGCCCTTGAACAGACCGTTACCGAATGCGATGAGGAAAAGGGCGGCACAAGTCAGTGTCAGTAACCAGGTGATGTTTCCTGAATTTGCAGTAATGGGGAATGAAAGAACGATGTAGCCGACAGCCATAATGACAAGACCGGCCATGATTGTGCCTTTATAATTTTGTTTTTTGTCGGCTATGTAACCGCCTATGAGGCTTAAAAGGTAAATGCCGGCATAAAAGAATGAATAAATCAGTGTACTTTTTTCTTCGCTGATACCGAATTTAGAACAAAGGAATAATACTAGTACGGCATTCATGATGTAGTAGCCGAAACGCTCACCCATGTTTGAAAGTGCCGCAGGAATCAGACCCTTAGGATGTTTGTTGAACATAGAATTAATTTTTTAAATAGTGACTAAATATGTTTTTCAAATAATAATAGTTGCAAATATATACTTTTGGGTGAGATAATACACTAAAATAAGCTGAAAAATAGAAAGGGTATGCAAGATTTATATGGCTTGCATACCCTTGATAGGAACAAATTGTCAGTAAGGCTTGTAGAAGTTAATGTCAATAGAAGGTGCCTGGACAATCGGAATACTTTTCATTGTACATGAATATCAGAACAGTGTACAGACTTCTGCCCGTACTTCCTTGATAAGGTCCTGTGGAGCCAGCTTTAGCTGCAGGCCACGGACACCGGCACTGATATAAATGTATGGATGCTGCATACATGTTTCGTGAATGTAGGTAGGAAATTGTTTTTTCATACCGATGGGAGAACAGCCGCCGCGTATGTAGCCTGTCAGTGGAAGCAGTTCCTTGACCGGTATCAGGTCGCACTTTTTATTACCCGATACTTTGGCGGCCAGTTTCAGGTCGACTTCATTTTCGCCGGGAATGACGCAGACAAAGTAACCGGACTTGTCGCCATGGAGCACCAGGGTTTTGAATACGCAATTGATGTCTTCGCCCAGGCTGGCTGCCACATGGACGGCGCTGAGATCTGCTTCGTCCACTTCGTAAGGAATTAATTCGTAGGCTATTTTAGCCTTGTCTAGTAGCCTTGCGGCATTGGTCTTATTGATTTTCATTTCGTTTTATCCTTTATGTTACATTTTTACGTTTTGCAAATGCTCAACTTATTAGTTTACAAGGCTTCAGCCAACAGGTTTGCAAGGCTCGGAATGCCCTGTTTGATGAAGTGCCGCTTGAGACGGCTTGCTGCAAACGCCTTGTTTATTCGTCAACTTGTGAATTCGTCAACTGCAACTTGAGCTTGCGAATAGAAAATCGACGAAATCAAAGTTGAGTTATATTTATCATAAATTGAACACCGGCGGGAAATCTTATTTCTGTTTCTTTGCCAGTTCCAACTCTTCCTTGAGGAATCGGGGCGTGAATCCTTTAGGGCTTTCGGCCACTTCTTCCGGAGTGCCACAAGACAGGACCTGGCCTCCCCCCTTCCCTCCTTCGGGACCCATGTCGATAATATAATCGGCCATCTTGATAACATCCAGATTGTGCTCGATGACAATGACCGTATTGCCTTTGTCGACAAGTCTGTTCAGCACGTTCATCAGTACACGAATGTCTTCGAAATGCAGACCGGTAGTCGGTTCGTCCAGAATATACAGGGTTTTACCCGTATCGCGTTTGGACAGTTCCGTCGCCAGCTTGACGCGCTGGCTTTCGCCACCGGACAGGGTTGTGGACGATTGTCCCAGCTTGATATAGCCCAATCCGACCTCCTGTATTACTTTTATCTTGTTCAGTATTTGCGGAACGTTCTCAAAGAATTCGACTGCGCAGTTGATGGTCATGTCCAGAACGTCGGCGATGGATTTTCCTTTGAAACGTACTTCGAGTGTCTCCCGATTGTAACGTTTACCGTGGCATACTTCGCAGGGTACGTATACGTCTGGCAGGAAATTCATTTCGATGGTCTTGTATCCGTTTCCCTGACAGGCTTCGCAGCGTCCTCCGCTGACGTTGAACGAGAAACGGCCGGGCTTGTAACCACGGATCTTGGCTTCGGGCAGGCCTACAAACAAGTTGCGGATGTCGGAAAATACGCCGGTGTATGTGGCTGGGTTGGAACGTGGGGTACGTCCTAATGGCGACTGGTCTACATTGACAACCTTGTCGATATACTCCAGACCTTCGATGCTGTCGTATGCCAGCGGGTCTTGCAGTGAGCGGTAGAACTTCTGCGACAGAATGGGCTGCAATGTTTCGTTAATCAAAGTAGATTTTCCACTTCCGGACACGCCTGTTATGCAGATCAGCTTGCCTAAAGGAAATTCTACATCAATGTTTTTCAGATTATTGCCTTTGGCGCCACGCAGCCAGATGCTGTGTCCGTTGCCTTTGCGGCGCTCGGCAGGTACCTCGATGGCACATTCGCCGTTGAGGTAACGAGAAGTCAGGGTGTGGGTACGTAGCATTTCCTGTGGCGTACCGGCAAAAACGACTTCTCCACCCAAGCGGCCAGCTTTGGGTCCCATGTCGATGACATAGTCAGCAGCCAGCATCATGTCTTTGTCGTGTTCGACGACAATAACTGTGTTGCCTAAATCGCGCAGTTCCTTTAATGAATATATCAGGCGCTGGTTGTCGCGCTGATGAAGTCCGATACTGGGTTCGTCTAAGATATAGAGGACATTGACCAGTTGCGAACCTATCTGAGTGGCCAGTCTAATACGCTGGCTTTCACCTCCGGAAAGGCTGACGGCACTGCGGTTCAGGGACAGATAGTCGAGACCTACATCCAACAGGAATTTGAGCCGTGTCCGTATTTCTTTCAGGATTTCGGCTGCAATCTGTTTTTGCTTACTGTCCAGGTATGGATCTACATTCTGTAACCATTCGTACAAATCCTTGATATCCATGCTGGAAAGTTCGTAGATGTTCTTGTCGTGGATGCGGAACGAAAGAGCTTCCTTGTTCAGTTTGGCTCCCTGACATTCGGGGCAGACGGCAGTCTTGGCAAACTGTTCGGCCCATTTCTGGGCTGTGGCAGAGGAATCTTTTTCCTGCAGCATCTGGATGTATTTTACAACCCCTTCGAACGTTACAAAATAGTCGGAAGATGTACCGATCAATGAGCTTTTTATTTTTATGCGTTCGTCGGAACCGTAAAGAATCTCTTCGATGGCTTCGTCCGGCAAATCTTTCGCAGGAGTTTTCAGGTTAGCTTCGTATTTCTCCAGCAAGGCATCTATTTGCCAGAATATCATACTGTTCTTGTATTTCCCTACGGGGGCTAAAGCTCCTTCGTAAATGGACAGTTCGCGGTTGGGGATTACTTTGTCAATATCTATCTGGCTGATGACACCCAATCCCTTACATTTGGGGCAAGCTCCCTGAGGGGAGTTGAAAGAGAAATTATGCGGTGCCGGGTCACGGTAAGAGAGCCCTGTGACAGGACACATCAGACGCTTGCTGTAATGGCGGACCGTTTCGTTGTCAGCATCCAAAACCATGATCAGTCCATCGCCTTGCTTCATCGCTGTAGATAGGCTGCTTTTCAGACGGTTATCATCCTTTTCTGAAACAATCAGTTTATCTATGACAACTTCTATATCGTGATTCTTATAACGGTCCAGTTTCATGCCTGGAAGGGCTTCACAGATTTTTTGGTCGACCCGTACATACAGATAGCCCTTTTTGCGGATCTGTTCGAACAATTCTTTATAATGTCCTTTCCGGTTGCGTACCAGCGGAGAAAGAATGTATATTTTCTTTCCTTTGTAATCTTTCAATATCAGGTCCAGAATCTGCTCTTCGGTGTACTTTACCATCTTCTCTCCCGACAGGTAAGAATATGCATCACCGGCACGGGCATAGAGAAGGCGCAGGTAATCGTATATCTCGGTTGTTGTTCCGACAGTGGAGCGTGGATTTTTATTGGTGGTTTTCTGCTCAATGGATATTACGGGGCTTAATCCGGTAATCTTGTCGACATCGGGGCGTTCCAAGTTGCCTAAGAAGTTGCGTGCATAAGCTGAAAACGTTTCGATGTAACGACGTTGTCCTTCAGCAAAAATCGTATCGAAAGCCAGTGAGGATTTACCGCTTCCGCTAAGTCCGGTAATTACCGTCAGGCTGTTTCGGGGAATTTCCGCATCAATATTTTTCAGGTTATGCACCCGGGCACCATATACATTGATATATTCAGATTCTTCTTGCATGTGATAAATAGGGTTTAAATCGGCTATAAACTTCATGCAAAAATAAGCGTTTCCATCCGAATATCATTTTAAATGGATTATTTTTCGGCTTTGGAAAGTAGAATATTATTTCTTAACTCATTCTTTTGGCTGAAATGACATAATATTCTTAACTTTGCATTAGGTTTGGGAAATATTAAATGTAACTATCGATATAATTAGTAATAGATGAGAACGATTAACCGGAGTGTCTGCTTGTTTTTATTGGCCTGCATCTGCGGATTGACAGTAAACGCACAAGAAAACCAGACTTATATATTGCATACTATTGAAAAAGGACAAAGTCTGTATTCTATTGCCAGCATGTATGGCGTCAGCCAGGCTGATATCGTAAAAATGAATCCTGGCAGCGATCAGAAAATCTATATAGGACATACACTGCGCATTCCACGAAACACAACAGGCAGCCAGAAAGAAACATTCCATACCATTGAAGCCGGTGAGACTTTATATCGGCTGACAGTGAAATACAATGTTTCTGCAAAAGCTATTTGCGATGCCAATCCGGGACTGAGTGCTGAAAATTTCCGTATCGGACAGGTTATCCGGATTCCGGCTCCGGACGAAACTCCGGTTGTTTCGGATATTGATAATTCATCTAAAACAGCTGATGTTGCCAGTGAAATTCCGGCTGCTGTACAATCTCGCTGCCGTGATATGCATAAGGTAAAGCGGAAAGAAACCATTTACAGCATCAGCAAGGAATACGGCATTACCGAGGCAGAACTGATTGAAGCAAATCCGGAATTGAAAGGGAAAAACAAGATAAAGAAGGGTTCGTTCTTGTGCATCCCCTATCCTACTACAACTGCAAATGCCGGAAATGCAAAGCCACAGACGATACCGACCAACAACGAACTGTTCAGTGAAAACAAAAAGGAAGCGGAACGTATCAGTACGATTAAGGCTGCTGTTATTCTTCCGTTTTTGCCCGATGCTGCATCGCGTAGCGAGTCGGCCCGAATGGTAGAGTATTACGAAGGCTTTTTGATGGCTGTCGATAGTTTAAAACGCAGTGGTACTTCGATTGACCTTTATACGTATAATTCCGGAGCGAATGTAAATTCGCTGAATGATATTCTTTCGAAAAACGAAATGAAGAATATGGATATTATATTCGGTCCGCTGCAGCAGCAGCAAATCAAGCCGTTGGCTGATTTTGCGAAGAAAAATGATATCCGTCTGGTTATTCCGTTTACTTCGAAAGACAATACGGTGTTCCGTAATCCGGCTATTTATCAGATTAATACTCCCCAATCTTATCTGTATTCGGAAGTATATGATCACTTTGTTCGTCAGTTCCCCAATGCAAACGTAATCTTTATCGAGGCGAATAGCAAAACCAAAGATAAGGCGGATTTCATCAAAGGCCTGAAAGATGAATTGCGTAACCGCTCTATTCCGATGGCTACCCTGGATGAGGATGCTTCGGTGGAAGCGTTGAAAAGTGCGCTTAAGACTGGCCGGGAGAATATATTCATTCCGACATCCGGAAGCAATCTGGTTTTAATCAAATGTTTGCCCCAACTAACTCTACTGGTTCGCGAGAATCCGGAATTCAGTATTCACATGTTTGGTTATCCGGAATGGCAGACATATACCAAGGATCATCTGGAATCATTTTTTGAGTTGGATACATACTTTTATTCCTCTTTCTATACGAACGATCTGTTCCCTGCAGCCAAGAACTTCACACGTAATTATCGGCGCTGGTATGGAAAAGATATGGATGAGCGTTATCCCAAATATGGAATGTTAGGATTTGATACAGGCTATTTCTTCCTTAAAGGACTGGCACGCTACGGAAGCGAATTGGAGAATAATCTTCAAAGAATGGATTTTGCACCTATACAGACAGGGTTCAAATTCCAGCGTGTCAACAATTGGGGAGGATTTGTAAACAAAAAAGTTTTCTTTGTCCGTTTTACAAAGAATTATGAGCTGGTGAAACTTGATTTTGATTGAATTGTGTGATGAAACTGAAAACAATAATCGGTACGACCTTATTGATGGGGGCATGTGCTGTACCTGTACATGCGCAGGTCGGTGAACAACGGCATAATTTTGCCATAGGTATTAACGGAGGTGTCAATCTGAACAGTGTGACTTTCTCGCCGAGCGTACGACAAAAAAATCTGATGGGAATGACAGGCGGAATCACTGCCAGATATATTTCCGAGCGATATTTTAAGATGATTTGTGGAGCACAGATTGAAATAAACTTCTCACAGCACGGTTGGGATGAATTCTACGAAGATTATCCGGAGCTGCAATATACGCGTAAGATGAATTATGTGGAAATCCCTTTCCTGGCTCATTTGGCTTTCGGAAAAGAACAAAGAGGAGTGCAGTTCTTTATTCACGCTGGTCCGCAAATTGGCTTTTTCTTGAGTGAAAGCTATACAATGAGTGATAATTGGGATAATTATTCGGGTATCACGGTAGAACAGCATGACAAGCCTGTAGAAAATAAGTTTGACTATGGTATTGCAGGTGGTGCCGGACTTGAAATACGTACTGGTATTGGGAATTTTCTGCTGGAAGGGCGTTACTATTATGCATTATCGGACTTCTATCATAGTACAAAGAAAGATTATTTTTCCCGTTCGGCGCATGGTGTGATATCTGCTAAAATCACCTATTTGTTTGACTTGAAAAAATAATAAAAGAGGCACGAATTTGTTTTTCAACATTCGTGCCTCTTTTATAAAATTGAAAATTGTTTTTATCTTAGTCTATCTGCAGCTCTTACCATTACTTCGTCCCGATAAATGGCACGGAATGAAAGGTAATTCAATATGATGCATATAACGGGCAAGCTTAAGGCCCATTTTAAATGGAAACCTGCATTTAAATCTTCTTTCAATACGAACATAAATACCAGAAAGGCAATATAAAAGCCAACCAGCAAGATGCTGCTGAAGATTGTCATGCGTATTTGCAGCATGCGGTTACGATAAAGGAATATAGTGCCGAAAGCTATGATGGCACTCAATATCAGTATACCGAACAATCCCCATGTGGATTGAAACTCTCCATTCGCAAGTGATACGCCTAATGGCTTGAAGATATGAGTCGTAATATTGTCTGTTTCGATGAAATACCCTATTGGCATAAAAGCCGTCATGACCAATAAAATCGTCACCAATAGCAGATAGACGGATTGGATGCGCTGTATCATTACTGTAATTTTTCTTTTTCCTTAGCCGGATTACGATAATAAATCTTTCCCTCGATATATTCTTGTGTAGCTATCAAGGTCGGTTTAGGCAATTTCTCATAATAACGGGAGATCTCAATCTGTTCGCGATTTTCGAATACTTCTTCCAAGTTGTCGTTATAAGAAGCGAATTCGGCCAATTTCTTGGAGAGGTCATTTTTGATCTCCACGCTGATTTGATTAGCGCGTTTGGCTATGATCGCAACAGTTTCATACACATTACCGGTATCCTCACACAATTCCATCATGTCACGGGTTACCGTAGTTGTTGGAGCATTCGTTTTTCTGTAATCCATAAATCTTTTTATCTAATTTAAAATTCACGTATTTCTTTGTATTATTTGATAGGTGTTTTTTATTCACCTAATACTTTTCTAGACTCTTGGAAAATGCGTTCTGCATCTTTCAGATATTTGCTTTCGGGAAACTCATTTTTGAAAGCATAATACTCGTCTACCGTTTCACGATAGCGCTCGGGCTTTTTATCGTCTACACTGTTGATGGCCATTTCGTATTTGGCACGTAAGATAAGTATCGACAAGTCCTCACGAAGGTTGGTATAAGGATAATCCTTAAGGGCATTTTGTGCGGTAATTACGCATGAAAGGTAGTTGTTTCCGAGATAATTGCCTAAATTGTAATACATCTTGGCTGAAAGATATTCCTTCATAACCAGCTTGTCTTGCAAGGCAAATATCATATTCTGGGCTTCTTCCTTTCTTGAACTTTGCGGGAAATACTCCATAAACATCTGAAGTTGCTGTATGGCAGTGTAGGTGCCAGACTGATCCAAACGGGGTTCTGGAGTGTCAAGATAGAGAGCTTTTCCGGCATGGAAACGTGCCAACTCTGTATATATACCACGAGGATATACGTTGTAGTACTGAATAAACGTTTGTGCGGCAGTCTGATAATCCTTCTGATTATAATAACTCATTCCCAGCATATACAGGGATTCTTCTGCTTTATCTGTACCTTTCAGAATGGCGATCAATTCATTAAGCAAAGTTGCAGCACGGTTATATTGCCCTTTGGCAAAGTAATTCTTTGCAGCTTCATACTTGTACTCATAATCAGTACTTTTCAGTAATTTATTGTATTCTCCGCATGAGGGCAGTAGCAAAGCTGACAGCAAAATTATTAATATGTTCTTTTTCATTACTTTTATTCAAATAATGCACAAAGATAGAGGTTAGTGCCGAATAAAGCAACGATACCAGCATTAATTTTTCAAAAACCCGATAGAAAGGGCATTTTTGAGGATAAATGCCCTTTTATTTTCTATAAGCGGTACAGGTCGTTTGCGGCCAACAGGTCGACTTTTCTTTCTGTCAGCACGCGGATACAATTTTCCATATCGTTAGGCCGGATAATCACATTGGCAGTATTGCCATTGGCAAATGAATACATATATTCGATAAAGACTCCTTCATCGGACAAATAGCGTAATACTTTGGCCAGTGACCCGGGGATATTGGGGCAACTGATTCCTATTACATCTGTAACATTTACTGCGAAATGATTATCCTTTAAAGCCTTATATGCTTTGTCCGGTTCGGAGACAATTCCACGTAAGATGCCGAAGTCTGCATTTTCTGCAATACAGAGGGCAGACAAGTTTACTCCTTCTTTGGCCAGAACTTCTGTCACTTCTGTCAGACGGCCAGACTTATTTTCCAAGAAAATCGAAAGTTGTTTTGCTACCATTTTATTAACTGAAAATAAAAAGTTGATATTACCGTTATGTTTCCCATTTATTTCAACTTATGATCGGGAAGAATCTTCCCGAATGGAACAATCGGGTGATTCTTCTTCGATCGAAAGCGATTTAAAGTTTTCTGTTGTCGATTACTCTTTTAGCTTTTCCGACGCTGCGCTCTATGCTTCTTGGCTCTACCAGGCGAACATCTACTCCCAGTCCCAATACACTTTGCAAACGGGCTGTCAGCTTCTTTTTCATGGCCAACATTTTGTTTATTTCATCCGAGTAGAACTCTGGGCGGACTTCAACCTGCAATTCCATCGTATCCGTATTGTTCTTTCGGTCTACTAATAACAGGTAGTGTGGCTCAAATTCAGGCATTTCAAGTATAACAGACTCAATTTGAGTGGGGAAAACGTTTACTCCTCTGATGATAAGCATATCGTCGCTACGTCCTAGGATTCGATCCATACGTACCAATGTACGTCCGCATGGACATTTGTCGTAGTGCAGGGCAGTCAAATCTTTAGTGCGATAGCGAAGCAAAGGCATGCCTTCTTTGGTCAGATGCGTAAATACTAGTTCTCCCGTTTCTCCCGGAGCTACAGGCTCCAGTGTTTTGGGATCTACGATTTCCGGGAAGAAATGGTCTTCATTTAGATGAGTACCGTTCTGGCACTCACACTCGTACCCTACTCCAGGACCGGCGATCTCGCTCAAGCCGTAAATATCATACGCTTTAATGCCTAATTTGGCTTCGATGTCTTTCCGCATGTTCTCAGTCCAAGGCTCTGCTCCAAAAGCTCCAGCTCTCAGGCGAAATTCTTCGCGCGGAAGTTTTGAGTCTTTAATGGCGTCTGCCAGATATAGAGCATACGAAGGCGTACAACATAATACAGTTGAGCCAAAGTCGTGCATTAGCGTAATTTGTTTTTCTGTATTTCCACTGGACATAGGAATAACCGAAGCACCTATGTTTTCAGCGCCAGCGTGTGCGCCGAGTCCACCGGTAAACAGACCGTATCCGTACGAAATCTGGAATATGTCAGAAGGACCTGCTCCGTATGCTGTAAAAGTACGTGACAAGCATTCGGCCCATACCGAAAGGTCTTTGCGCGTGTATCCTACTACGGTAGGCTTTCCGGTCGTACCGGAAGAAGCATGTATACGTACAATCTGGCTCATCGGTACTGCGCATAGTCCAAACGGATAGTTGTCTCTTAAATCATACTTGGTGGTAAACGGTAGTTTTACAATATCGCTGATGTCGTTTATATCATCTGGAGTTATACCCAGTTCCTGCATTTTTTTACGATAAAAAGGAGTATCGTGATATACGCGCTCTACGGTTTTCTTCAGGCGAATGCTTTGAATCTTACGGAGGTTTTCACGATCCATGCATTCAATGTTTTCGTTCCAAATCATTGTGCTTTGTTGTATTAATATTAATGGTTATTAGATTTTCCGCAAAATCCTATTCAGATAAGATTTTGGGTTGATTATCATCGCAAAGAAACGATTTTTTTTGTATATATCAAAGATTTTGCCGAATATTGCTGTCTATAAAAGAAGAAAATGAATAAATTTGAACTGACATCAGCTTATCAGCCTACAGGAGATCAGCCGGAAGCTATTGCCCAACTTACAGAAGGTGTACTTCAGGGTCTCCCCGCACAGACTTTACTTGGCGTTACGGGTTCGGGAAAGACTTTTACGATAGCCAATGTTATAGCTAACGTTAATAAGCCGACATTGGTGTTGAGCCATAATAAAACATTGGCAGCACAGCTTTATAGTGAGTTTAAGAACTTTTTTCCGAATAATGCCGTAGAGTATTACGTTTCTTATTATGACTATTATCAGCCGGAAGCCTATTTGCCTTCTTCGGATACTTATATAGAAAAAGACCTTGCCATTAATGACGAAATTGACAAGCTGCGGCTTGCTGCTACTTCTGCATTGCTTTCCGGCCGGAAAGATGTTGTTGTAGTTTCCTCGGTTTCGTGTATATATGGTATGGGAAATCCTGCGGACTTTTATAATAATGTCATTGAAGTTGTGCAGGGTAAGAATTTCAGCCGCAATGTCTTTTTGCGCCGTTTGGTTGATAGTCTTTATGTACGTAATGATATTGATTTGAACCGGGGAAACTTTCGTGTAAAGGGAGATACGATAGACATATTCCTTGCTTATGCGGATAATCTGTTGCGTGTCATTTTCTGGGGAGATGAAATAGACAGCATTGAGGAAGTGGATCCTGTGAGTGGAGTTGTATTAGGTAAATTTGATTCTTATAAAATTTATCCGGCCAATCTTTTTATGACAACCAAAGAGGCCATTTTGCGAGCCATTCACGAGATAGAGGATGATCTGCACAAACAGGTACAATGGTTTGAAGAACAAGGACGTGCATTGGAAGCCAAAAGACTTCAAGAACGTGTTACTTACGATATGGAGATGATTCGTGAGTTGGGGCATTGTTCCGGAATTGAAAACTATTCGCGTTATTTTGACGGGCGTGCTCCTGGTACCCGTCCTTATTGTTTATTGGACTTCTTTCCGGATGACTTCCTGATTGTCATTGATGAGAGTCATGTCAGTGTGCCCCAAATCCGGGCAATGTATGGAGGCGACCGTGCACGAAAAGAAAACCTGGTGGAATATGGTTTCCGGCTTCCTGCCGCAATGGATAATCGTCCACTGAAATTCGATGAATTCGAGGCGATGGCTAAGCAGGTTATTTACGTCAGTGCGACTCCGGCGGATTATGAATTGATAAAGTCGGAAGGTATTGTTGTGGAGCAGGTTATTCGTCCTACCGGGTTGTTGGATCCTGTCATAGAAGTACGTCCCAGTCATAACCAGATTGATGATTTGATGGAGGAAATACAGATAAGGATTGAACGAAACGAACGGACGTTGGTCACTACCCTTACAAAACGTATGGCAGAAGAATTAACCGAATATCTGTTGAACAACGATATCAGGTGCAGCTACATTCATAGCGATGTTGAGACTTTCGAGAGGGTCAAGATTATGAGTGCGTTGCGTGAAGGTGAATACGATGTGTTAGTCGGGGTAAATCTTTTGCGCGAAGGCTTGGACTTGCCTGAAGTTTCTCTTGTTGCCATTCTGGATGCTGACAAGGAGGGCTTTTTACGTTCGCATCGTTCGTTGACACAGACAGCAGGCCGTGCGGCGCGTAATGTGAACGGAATGGTTATTATGTATGCCGACCGTATAACGGAAAGTATGCAACTTACCATCAACGAGACCAACCGCCGGCGCGAAAAGCAGTTGAAGTATAATGAAGAGCATGGAATTACGCCACAGCAAATCAGGAAAGCTGCAAATCTGAATGTTTTTACAGCGTCGTCCGAAAATCCAGATGCCACCACCGCAGTATCTGTTCCGCGCGAGAAAGCTTCTACAGCTTCTCCACGTCCGTATATGGAACAGGAAGCAAATGCTCACATGGCTGCCGACCCTATTGTTCAATACATGACTCGTGCCCAACTTGAAAAGAGCATTGAGCGTACAAAGAAATTAATGCAAGAGGCTGCTAAGAGATTGGATTTTATAGAAGCTGCCCAATATCGGGATGAGGTGCTTTCTCTGGAAGAACTGCTCAAAAACAAATAGACAAAAGGCTGTATCAAAATAAACGATGTAATCGGTTTATTTGAACACAGCCTTCGTCCCTTTAGAAACACCTTTAAACAAAATGAATTAATATTCTTTATAGCTAATGCTTATTTTCTGGCTTCTGCAATGTAGCCCAAAGCTTCTTTGCACTTGTTGGTAATGTAACCCCAGTCTTCCTCGGCAATTTTGTCTTTGGGGAAGAGCTTAGAACCCATACCTACACAGAATACACCGGCTTTGATCCAAGAGGTCAGGTTTTCCTGTGTCGGCTCTACTCCTCCTGTAACCATCAGCTTGGACCATGGCATAGGTGCCAACAGGCCTTTTACCAGTTTCGGGCCAAGAACATCTCCCGGGAATATCTTGCAGAGATCGCAACCTACTTCCTGAGCAAATCCAACTTCTGATACGCTACCGCATCCAGGGGTATAAGGAACCAGGCGACGGTTACAGATTTTTGCTATTTCAGGATTGAACAGCGGACCTACAATAAAGTTTGCACCCAATTGCAAGTAGAGGGCAGCTGTAGCAGGATCAACAATGGAACCTACGCCTAAAGCCATTTCCGGGCATTCTTTAGCGGCGAATTTTACCACTTCGGTAAATACTTCATGGGCAAAATCACCACGATTGGTAAACTCGAAAGCACGTACACCACCTTCATAGCAAGCTTTTACTACTTTTTTTGCAATCTCAGCATCTTTATGATAGAAAACCGGAACCATACCTGTTGAACCGATTTTATTTAGCACTGCAATCTTATCAAATTTAGCCATTTTCTTATGATTTTATGTTATCAGCTTTTATCACTTATTATCTTTGTACTCGTCCGCTTGCATCACCGCCTGCCAGTGCTTCAACTTCTTCAGCAGATACCAGATTGAAGTCACCATTGATCGTATGCTTCAATGCAGATGCGGCAACAGCAAATTCAAGAGCCGAACCTTGATCGGGCTTGGTCAGCAAGCCGTGGATAATTCCACCCGAGAAAGAGTCGCCTCCTCCAACGCGGTCGATAATCGGGTTGATATCATAATGTTTGGATTCGTAGAATTCTTTACCGTTGTAGATCATTGCTTTCCAGCCGTTGTGAGTAGCTGAATAAGATTCGCGCAATGTAGAAACAACATATTTGAAACCAAATTCTTCAGCCATGGCTTTGAAGATTCCCTTATATCCGGCTGCATCTGTTTTTCCACCTTCAACATCAGCATCGGGTTTAAATCCTAAGCAGAGTTCTGCGTCTTCTTCGTTACCGATGCAAACATCTACATATTTCATCAAAGGTTTCATGATAGACTGAGCCTTTTCTTTTGTCCACAGCTTTTTGCGAAAGTTCAGGTCTACGGATACTGTAACATTGTGTCGCTTGGCAGCTTCACAAGCCAGACGTGTTAATTCAGCTGCCTTGTCCGAAATGGCCGGAGTGATGCCAGACCAATGGAACCAGTCTGCTCCTTTCATGATTTCGTCAAAATCAAAATCTTCAGGATTGGCTTCTGCAATAGCCGAATGTGCACGGTCGTAGATTACTTTACTGGGACGCATGGAAGCTCCGGTCTCTAAATAATAGATACCTACACGGTCGCCGCCACGAGCTATAAAGTCAGTCTTTACACCATATTTGCGCAACGCATTTACTGCCGATTGGCCAATTTCATGCTTAGGCAGTTTGGTTACAAAGTAAGCGTCATGTCCGTAGTTAGCACAGCTGACAGCTACGTTGGCTTCACCCCCTCCATATACTACATCAAAAGAGTCCGACTGAACAAATCGGGTATTGCCCGGAGTAGACAGTCTCAGCATAATTTCACCTAATGTAACGACTTTCTTTCCCATAATTTTTCTATTTTATTAAATATATAATAATTAAGTGTCTTTCAATTTATTATATTATCTCTCATAACGGCAGTTAAAGAGTTGAATCATTGAACGATAAGATCGATCAGGTATTCCCTGTTTCTAACTTCCGTGTGCGAGCACAAAGGTACAACTTTTTTTGAAATACAAAAAATTATCGTATATTTGTGTCGATAATTTTTAGATTATTATTGTGTACGGGCACAAATCAGCATAAAAAGACAAAAAAATCAAGATGACAAGGGTTAGAATAAAAGATATAGCCAAAATGGCTGATGTATCAGTAGGTACGGTCGACCGTGTAATACATGGCAGAAGTGGTGTGTCTGAAGCAAGCCGTAAACGGGTGGAAGAGATATTGAAACAGTTGGACTATCAACCTAATATGTATGCCAGTGCATTGGCTTCCAATAAGAAATATGCTTTTACTTGCTTATTGCCACAACATGAAGAAGGAGAATACTGGACCGATGTAGAAGCTGGTATAAGGCAGGCGTTGGAGACTTATTCGGATTTTAATATAAATGCGGATATATTGTATTATGACCCTTACGATTATCATTCATTCGAAACGGCTGCACTACAGATTTTAGATACAAATCCCGACGGAGTAATGGTTGCACCGACTGCCCCACAGTATACTAAACCATTTACGGATGAACTGTCGGAGCGTCATATACCTTATATATATATAGACTCGAATATAAAAGAAGAACCTGCCCTTTCGTTCTTTGGGCAGAATTCGCATCAGAGCGGATATTTTTCTGCACGTATATTGATGCTGCTTGCGGGTAAAGAAGCGCAGTCCATTGTCATATTCCGTAAGATCAATGACGGTATTGTCGGATCCAATCAGCAGGAGCGCCGAGAAATCGGATTCCGTAAGTATATGAACCAATATCATCCTTCCTGTCAGATTCTGGAACTGAACTTGCACGCGAAATATGATACGGAAGACAACAAGATGTTAGATGATTTTTTCCGTCTTCATCCCGATGTAAAAAATGGCATTACTTTCAATTCCAAAGCTTACATTATTGGGGAATACCTGCAAAAACATGCCATGAGCGATTTTAATCTTATGGGATATGACTTGTTGCAGCGCAATGTGGAGTGTCTGAAACAGGGAAGTATATTTTTCCTCATAGCCCAACAGCCTACTTTGCAAGGATTTAATGGAATTAAGGCATTATGTGATTATCTCATCCTGAAAAAGGAGGTGGCAAGAGAGTATTTCATGCCGATAGATTTGTTGACGAAAGAAAATATAGAATTCTATTACAATAAATAAAATCAGAGGATATGAAAACCAAATATCTGAAAATCAACAAGGCTGATAATGTTGCAGTGGCTATTGTCGCGCTTAAGGCCGGAGAAACAATTTCTGTGGATGGTATTGATATTCGTTTGAATGAAGACATACCGGCAGGACATAAGTTTGCCCTGAAAGATTTTGAGCAGGGTGAAGATGTGATAAAATACGGGTATCCGATAGGTCACACGTGTAAAGCGCAAAAGCAGGGAGACTGGATGAACGAGTGTAATATTAAAACCAATTTGTCCGGTTTGCTGGAATACACATATAATCCTATCGATGCGTCGTTGGACATACCGCAGCAGGGACTTACCTTTAAGGGATATCGCCGTAAAAACGGTGATGTAGGTATACGAAACGAAATATGGATTGTGCCGACTGTAGGATGTGTGAACGGGATTGCCGGTCAGCTGGCAGAGAGCCTGCGACAGGAAACCGGTTGCAGAGGGGTTGATGCGATTGTTGCCTATCCTCATAATTACGGCTGTTCTCAGTTGGGTGATGATCATGAGAATACGAAAAAAATATTGCGCGATATCGTGCTGCATGCTAATGCGGGTGGAGTGCTGGTTGTAGGGCTGGGATGCGAGAATAATCAGCCTGACGTATTCCGCGAGTTTTTAGGCCAGTATGATGAAGACCGCGTTAAGTTTATGGTTGTGCAGAAAGTGGGTGATGAATACGAGGAGGGAATGAAATTGCTGCGTGAGCTGTATAGCCGTGCCAGTCAGGACAAACGTACCGACATACCGTTGAGCGAATTACGTGTCGGGCTGAAGTGTGGTGGTTCGGACGGATTCTCCGGTATTACGGCAAATCCCTTGTTGGGCCTGTTTTCGGACTTCCTGGTAGCACAGGGAGGCACAAGTGTATTGACCGAAGTGCCCGAAATGTTTGGTGCTGAAACCATATTGATGAACCGTTGCCGTACGAAGGAACTGTTCGAGCAGACTGTAAAGCTGATTAATGATTTTAAAGAATACTTCTTAAGTCACGGAGAACCTGTTGGCGAGAATCCTTCGCCGGGCAATAAGGCCGGAGGTATTTCTACGTTGGAAGACAAGGCTTTGGGCTGTACGCAAAAGTGCGGTAAAAGCTATGTCGAAGGTGTACTCCCCTATGGCGAACGCTTGAAGGTGAAAGGGCTAAACTTGCTTTCTGCTCCGGGAAACGATCTGGTGGCTGCTACCGCCTTGGCTTCGTGCGGGTGTCATATGGTTCTTTTCACAACAGGACGCGGAACTCCTTTCGGGACTTATGTACCTACAGTGAAAATCTCGACAAATACAGACTTGGCTGAGAGAAAACCGCAATGGATTGACTTCAATGCTGGCGTAATCGTTGAAGATGAACCGATCGAAGAAACTTGCCGTCGCTTTATTGATTTCATTATAAAAGTGGCAAGCGGCGAATTTGTCAATAACGAAAAGAAGGGATATAAGGAGATTGCGATTTTTAAGACGGGAGTTACGTTATAAATGATTGTATATGGACTGGTTGGGAAGATTCATGACTACAGCTACCTTCCCCGACCAGTCCTTCATTTTGTAATAAAGAAAATGTTTTCGGAATGACAAATACAACTACAAAGGCTAAAGGTGGATGGTTATCATTAAGCCCTTTGATGGTCTTTCTATGTATCTATTTGGTGACCTCGCTTTGGGTGAACGACTTTTATCAGGTACCTATTACGGTTGCATTTCTTGTCTCTTCCTGTTATGCCATAGCCATTACGCGTGGCTTGAATCTGGAGCAGCGAATTTATCAGTTTTCGGTAGGAGCCAGCAATAAGAATATACTGCTGATGATATGGATCTTTATTTTGGCCGGTGCATTTGCCCAAAGTGCCAAGCAGATGGGGGCCATTGATGCAACAGTTAATTTGACCTTATCTGTCTTGCCGGGCAATCTGTTGCTGGCCGGTATTTTTATTGCGGCGTGTTTTATTTCTCTTTCCATAGGCACCAGTGTTGGAACAATTGTCGCTTTGACGCCTGTGGCGGCCGGGCTGGCAGAAAAAACAGGGATAGATTTGTCTTATATGACTGCCATTGTGGTAGGCGGCTCTTTTTTTGGAGACAATCTTTCGTTTATATCCGATACAACCATTGCTTCTACCAAGACGCAGGATTGTGTGATGCGTGATAAATTCCGGGTGAACTGTATGATTGTGGTTCCGGCGGCGCTGATTGTCTTGTGTTACTATATCTATCAGGGAATGTCATTATCGTTCTCTCAGCAGGCGCTAACTATCGAATGGCTAAAGGTGATTCCTTATCTGATTGTCCTGGTTACGGCTGTGGCGGGAGTCAACGTTATGCTGGTGTTACTTCTTGGCATTGCTTCTACAGGTATTATAGGAGTCATGACCGGTACTACCCTATTCGACTGGACCCGTTCGATGGGCGATGGAATAACAGGTATGGGCGAATTGATCATTATCACGTTGCTGGCCGGCGGAATGCTGGAGACTATTCGCTATAACGGGGGTATTGATTTTATAATTGGCCGTCTGACCCGTCATGTCAAAGGGAAGCGTGGAGCGGAACTCAGCATTGCAGCGCTGGTCAGCATAGCCAACCTTTGTACGGCCAACAATACCATTGCTATCATTACGACAGGGCCGATAGCAAAGGACATAGCCATTCGTTTTCATCTTGACAGAAGAAAAGTAGCCAGTATTCTGGACACTTTTTCGTGTTTCGTCCAGGGAATCATTCCCTATGGAGCACAAATGCTGATTGCTGCAGAATTGGCGGGACTTTCTCCCCTTTCCATTATCGGTAATTTGTATTATCCGTTTTGTATGGGCATCTGTGCATTATTGGCCATTCTGATCAGATATCCTCGTAGATATTCATAAATCAGAAAGTTATCGGAATGTTTTTATGAAAAAAGGAGGAAAAATGCTGTGCTATTCCAAATAAAATAACTACCTTTGCGCCCGCTATTACGAGTTAGTAGCATTATTCAAATCATTAACTAAAAAATATTTTAATTAAATGGCAACAAAAATTAGATTGCAGAGACACGGACGTAAGAGCTATGCTTTTTACGCTATCGTAGTTGCAGATGCAAGAGCACCACGTGATGGTAGATTTATCGAAAAGATTGGTACTTACAATCCTAACACCAATCCGGCCACAGTAGATTTGAAATTTGATCGTGCCCTTGACTGGGTATTGAAAGGTGCACAACCCACTGACACTGTTCGTAACATCCTTTCTCGCGAAGGTGTTTACATGAAGAAGCATCTTTTGGGTGGTGTAGCAAAAGGCGCATTTGGCGAAGCTGAAGCTGAAGCTAAATTTGAAGCTTGGAAGAACAACAAGCAAAGCGGTTTGGCTGCTTTGAAGGCTAAGGATGAAGAGGCTAAGAAAGCTGAAGCTAAGGTACGTCTGGAAGCTGAGAAGAAGGTAAACGAAGCAAAGGCTAAAGCATTGGCAGAAAAGAAAGCTGCAGAAGAGGCTGCTAAGGCTGCTGCAGAAGCTCAGAACGAGGAAGCTGCTAACGCAAGCGAAGAAGGCGCAACAGAAGCTGCTGCTGAATAATTTTTTATTAGGCAGAAGTGCTTTTATATGGATTAAAACTAAAATCTCTTCTTTTCCTTCGGAAGAAGGAGTGAGATTGATGAGAAGAGAAAAAATTACGGCGCATATTCCTAAAGGATATGCGCTATTTTTTTACCTTAAGCTAAATGGGATGTTTTAGTGCCCCGATTTTTCTCTAACTGGAGAAAAATTATTGCCCAACTGAGAAAATATATTTTTCTAGTTAGGAAGGTTCAGACAGGCTGATTGCTGACTTTTTCTTTGTTTTTAATTTTGCAGAAAGAATGCTTGGGATTGGCGGGGTTATGCTTCGTCAGGGGCGGATATTTCTCTTTGTGCTGTAAGGTGCTTCTTTGAGCCGCTAAAGTCCCTCTTGGGCTTGCTAAAGTGCCTCTTTAGGGTGTTTAATATCCCTCTTTGTGTTGGGTTGTTGATGGAATGTATGGGTATGTATGAATTATGGTACTTTGCTGATCTTGAGTGTGTGTGGGTATTTTCGGAAAAAAGAAAAAGCCTAATTTAAAATCTTTCAATTTTAAATTAGGCTAAATCAATACAGAAAAATATGAGCGGAAAACGAGACTCGAACTCGCGACCCCAACCTTGGCAAGGTTGTGCT
>OGEZ01000699.1_pt1 | contig 24533 bp, 29 predicted proteins | sample 1570831 | NCBI WGS metagenome assembly OGEZ01 (sample SAMEA2582059, study PRJEB24529) | metagenome | biome: Human gut stool | place: China | collected 2011
CGGCATACGATATTGGTCAGTGACTGGAGTTCAGAAGTTTTATGCTTTTTCCCGCGTCATAAAAATGCCGACAAGTGCCGCGAGCAGCACAATGGGAGCCAGCCTGACAAACAGCCATTCAAATGCGTGAAAAACGGTGCCGACAACGGCGATTTCCGGGTCACGAAAGTCCCAACCCAAGTAAGGACTATTGACTACGACCAAAGCCGCTGAAACGACCACGATAACCGCGCATAATGCGATTAACGACCAATGAAGGAACGCTCTTCGCATTGCCGTTTTCCTGGCAAACTGTAAATTGATGATCTCCAGTTTTTCGGAGAGTACCTTGACCGTATCCACATCCGCCTCTGCCACGTTCTCTCCCAACAGCGTGCTCACAGGTGTCTCCAGGGCTTCCGACAGGGCGATCAACAGATCGGAATCCGGGACGGACAGTCCCTGCTCCCATTTGGAGACCGTTTGCCGCACCACATTCAGTTTTACGGCAAGCTCCTGTTGGGAAAGTCCTTTTGATTTCCGGATTGTTTTTATGTTTTCGCTTAACATGAGGGATAACTCCTTTCACTCAGGTGTTACCGCCATTGTAGTGAGAATGGCCCGTTGCCGCAAGCAACGCAGATTAACACAGTCTATTTCAGCAATTCCTTCCGCAAATCGTCCAGATACAGCTTCTGCTGCCGCTTCAAATAGCTGGGTACAAAGGGATGCATCCACCAGTGCTTGGCATTGACGGTCTCCGTGCAGGTCAGCTGGGTACTGCCCTCAACCGATTCGAAAATCCCCTCCCAGGAGCCGGACATGTTGCCGTTCTCCATGGTGAAGGCCCAGAAGCGGGGCGGATCACAGGCTATGACGGTAAATTTCGTGGCATAGCCGCTTTTGGTGTGCTCCACAAAGTGAGTTTCATCCAAAACTTCCACCCGGGCCAAATCACTGCGCCAAGCGGTATGGGTAAGGTCGGTCGCGGTCTGCCATACCCGTTCCAGCGGGCAGGGGAACTGGACGGTTACCTTGGAGGTCGCCATAGGATCACCCCTTCTTTGGTTTCTTGTTGAGTTTTAGTCTGATGCCCCGATGGTCCGCCGCCTCCTGAAGCAGTCCCACGGCGGCCAGGGCCCGTTCCTTGACAGGTTGCTCGGCCAGTTCCGGCTGGTTTTCCAGAGCGGCCATCACGGAGTGCAAATCCTCCAGGGACAGGAGATACACCGCCGTGTTGAAAAAGGTCTTGCGGCGTCCATCGTTGTAATGGGCCAGAAGTTTTTCTAATATCGCTCGTTTTTCCTCCAATTGGGCAAGGTAAGCCTCCAGACCCAGTCCTTGGGCCAGAGTAATATCCTTCTGCCGGTTCCGGTGGGGGACAAAGGAATCTCCCTCGTCGAAGCCCTCGTAGTGGGGGCAGGGGTACTCCGGGCACTGCCAGCAAAACGGAATGCCGCCGTGCTCCAGAGAACAGCGGGCTATCGTGCAGCTCTGGTTGCCTGCTCCGCCGCCGCAGCCGGGGCAGTAGCCGCCCAGATGCATGGAGCACAGGGCACAGTTGAGACCACACAGGGAGAAGCGGGTTTCTGTACGGGTAAAGCCTTTCATGGTATTCCCTCCATATCAGCATGATTGGTGATGTCCCGCAACATTAGATATTCTGTGTCTTTTTCTTCTAAAATTCGAAATCCTGCTCGCTCGTACAGATGTAGAGCTGGATTCTCTTTCTGAACGGAGAGGGATGTCCGAAGCACCCCATTCTCCTGTAGCAAAAGCAAAAGGGCATTCAGCAGTTGGGTCCCAATACCCAGCCCGCGGTATTCAGGCAGCAACGAGATAGCCAGGGATGGTGTATTGTTGTCGATGTGACCGTAGTCCCCCATAATACGGCTCCATGCCGCACCCACCACTTTTTCCTCTGTCTCAGCTACCAGACAGTGGTCACCAGGCTGTGTGCCGAAGCCTGTAACATAGACCTGTAGCTCCGGCAGATCTACCACTGACCGGGGCGGCGGCTCAGCGCCCTCCGGGAGATAGATGGCTTGGTGGAGAAATTCCCGCAGAAGGCCGTGCTCCTCCGGGCGTATTTTGCGAATAACCGTGTCAATCCGTTTCATAACAGTGCCCTCCTGATTGGGTGCCGAATGACGGTTTTCAGCCGCTCGGGTTTGCACCGCCGCACATCGCTTAAATAGATTTCGTGGTGGAACCGACTTGCCCCAAAATCCGCCTCGTAACCCTGGGCCTTGGCGTATTCCGCCATCGCGGACACGGTGGCGGGCTCGTTGTCATAGGGGCCGATGTGCATGCACTGGACGCACAGCCCTTCCTCCCAAGGAAAGAACTCTACCTTGGAGAAGTCCTGCTGTTTCTTTTCCGTAGCCTCTCGGATGGCCCAGTCAAAGACCTCTTTCGTCACAAACTCCGGCAGGCGGATGAGGGAGATCCACTGGAAATCTTTCTTACGGGTATAGTCCACCCCATGAACGCCCTCCTGCCACCACAGGCCTTCCAGAGGCGGCACCACATAGTCAAAGTAGCCTTCCAGCTGGTGTTTGCCCAGCTTGCTCATTTTAATGGTGAAAGCCACGGCGTAGAGCATCCCCAAAGCCTGCTTGTAAGCGCCATTCTCCGCATTGGGATCACCATGGCCCCGTACAGCCAGAAAATTCATGGCAGGCACGGTGACGATGCCCGGCGTTTTGGGCGGCAGATAGAATTCCTTATACTCTTTCTTGTAGTCAAAAGCCATGGTCATTTCCTCCCCGTCTTTTGTGGCTTACTTTTCAACGCCTCGCAGGTTATGCGGGTCAGCTCTGTCATAAGCTTCCGGTTCTCTACATCTTCCACCAGAAAGGAGTCCTTGGCCCCCTCGTAGGGCGGAGCCTTGGGCAGGTCAGGGAAGGCCGCTTCACCTTGCGGGGTGACCTTTACAAAAAACTGATCGTCGCAGATGACGGCAAAGAACACATCGTCGCAGTAGAGGCCATATTCGCCGAACATCTTCCGGCTGCGGATAGCGCCAGCCTCCCGCAGCTGCTCGACTACATAGTCTACGAAGTCCTGATGAGACGCCATGTCAATCCCTCCTGTAACGATTGGCCAGAGTTTTGGTTAAATTTTCGAGCTGTTCCCGTAATTCCTGTGGTTCCAGCAGCTCCGCTTTATCTCCAAAGGTCAAAACCCAGCTGAGCACACTGTCCGCATCGGGAAAGCCTCCGGTAAAACGCAGTTTGCCGTCCGGCTCCACGGTAAATCGGTCCGCGCCGTACTCCTCCACCAGCCGCCAGCGGCAGGTGGAGTCGAAAAGAACAGTGACCTGATATTTTATCGGAAAGACCTGTTCCGGCTCCAGATTGGGCAGCGGTGCGCAGCGAGGGGCAAAAGGCTCGCCGGTGGAGAGCTCCGTCATGCGGTTAAGTTTAAAAAGACGGAAATCCTTCCGCATCCGGCACCAGCCCCACACATACCAGGTGGACCAGTGAAACACCAGGTAGCAGGGCTCGACGGTGCGCACCGACTCCTCCTTGGGGGAGAAGTAGGTAAAGCGGATGGTGTGGCGCTGCTCAATGGCTCCCTGGATGAGTTCAATTTTCGGCGGCAGGCTGGTTTTGTACCAGGAAGAGAGGTCAATGAGCATGTGGGCGCCGCCGGGTACCAGTCCGCCTGTCCCGGCGGACAGCTTCTCCATCAGCTGGGTATAGCGTCGGGTGCCGCTGACACTGTCCAGGCTGCGCAGTCCCGCCAGGATGGCCTGCATCTCCGGATCGGTGAGCACCGTGCGGTCCACCCGGTAGCCCTCCATGATGGAGATACCGCCGCCCGCTCCTTGAGCGGTGGAGATGGGAATGCCCGCCCGGCACAGAGACTCAATGTCCCGCTGAATGGTCCGGCGGGACACCTCGAACTGCTCCGCCAGTTCCGGGGCGGTGACCTTCTCTCTTTGAAGCAGGATGGACAAAATGCCGATGAGCCGCTCCATCTTCATGGGAGCCACCGCCTTTCTGATTTCTGCCTGTATTATAGCACAGGAACCGGACAACAGTCTGTCATGTTTCTTTTGCCTTGTTCTTTTCATTACTCTTGGGTACAATAAGGGCAACGGAGGAAATGATTATGGGACAGGTTGTGTTATATCTCGCCATCAGTGTGGATGGATATCTTGCGGACGAACAGGGCGGCGTGTATTGGCTGTCAGGCGACGGCAGTGAGCCAGGTGCCCCCGGCAGTTACCCGGCATTTTTGGATACGGTGGACGCCATTGTCATGGGCTGGACCACCTATCACCAGCTCGTCACAGAGCTCTCCCCGGACAGCTGGCCCTATGAAGGTCGGCCCTGTTATGTGGTGACCCACCGGCAGAAAGAAGATCTAGAGAACATTTTTTTCTGGAATGAAGAACTGACTGCCTTGGTGGACAAGCTGAAAGAGTCACATGAGGGCAATGTCTGGATCTGCGGCGGCGCCTCCGTAGCCGGGCAGCTGCTGAGGGAGGATCGCATCGACAAGCTTTGGCTGTCCATCATCCCTACGGTGTTGGGCAAGGGCGTGCGGCTGTTTCCGGCGCTTTCTCAGGAACTGCCGCTGAAACTGGTGGGGACGGAACATTGGAACGGAATCGTGGATCTGGTGTATGAAAAGCGGTGAGTGCAGGTATGGAGATTAAGAAAATCGAAAGAGATAAAAAGCAGTATCTGGATCTGCTTCTGTTGGCGGACGAGCAAGAGGACATGATCGACCGCTATCTGGAGTGTGGGACCATGTATGTGTTGGAGGACGGCGGCGTTCAGGCCGAATGTGTGGTGACGGACGAGGGCGGCGGCATCCTGGAACTGAAAAATATTGCTGTAAGACCGGAAGTTCAGGGCAAAGGCTACGGGAAGACCCTGGTGGAATTCCTCGTCCGAACTTATAAAGAGCAGTATACCGTGCTGCAGGTAGGCACCGGGGACAGCCCCTCCACCATCCCGTTTTATGAATCCTGCGGCTTTCGCAGACATCATCTGGTCAAGAATTTTTTTACCGACCACTACGACCACCCCATCTACGAGGGCGGGGTGCAGCCGGCGGACAAGGTATATCTGCAAAGGAGACTGTAAACATAGAGAGTGGGCGTTGCGGACGAATTGAGCCGTTGTCACTGACATAACGGATGCGGTGATGTCAGCGCTCCGCCCCATCAATGGCAGGCCGTCGGACGGACATTGACAGGCAACGGCACATGGTATAGTATTTACAATAGCAAAGCGAGGTGAGCACGATGTTGTTCGGAAAATTCTGTATTGATTTCGGCTCCGTACAAATGGATACCACAAAACATTGTGCGGAGCCTTTTCGGATTGTCAAACTGTAAAACCGGAGGGCCAAGGCAGAACATCTCTGCCTTTGGTTTTTGTACCCTTTTTGCAGACTGACGGGAAAAGATAGATTATTTTAGGCCGCGGACGATGTTTTGTCTGCGGCCTTTTGTTATGCCCATTTTAGGGTGATGGAACAGAGGGCGCACAGCATTGTGCTGCCCTCTTTTGTTTTGAAAGGAAGATATTACATGATCCAAGAACAAGATTTATTGACCGGGAACGTGCCGAAAAAACTGATTCAGTTCGCCTTCCCGCTGTTTCTGGCCAACCTGCTGCAGGCCCTCTACAATGTGGTGGATATGCTGGTGGTGGGGAAAATTGTGGGCGAGATCGGCCTGGCCGCCATCAGCAACGCCTCCATGCTGTGCTTTATTATCAATTCCCTTTGTATCGGCCTAACCATGGGCGGGAGCGTTTTGGTGGCTCAGTACAAAGGGGCGGGCGACCAAAAGGGACAGCGTGACACCATCGGGATGCTGTTTCTCCTGTCACTGGCGGCCTCTGTTGTGGTTACCATGCTCGGTCTTGCCGTCTATGAGCCTCTGTTCCGGGCGCTGGATGTTCCGGCAGAGGCCTATCCGGACGCCTGCGGCTATATGGAGATCATCTGCTGGGGAACCATATTCGTCTTTGGCTACAACACGGTCTGCTCCATTCTGAAGGGCCTGGGAGATTCTAAAACGCCGCTCTTTTTCGTGGGTGCAGCTACGATTCTCAACGTCTTGCTGGATGTACTGCTGGTAGGGCCGTGTTCCATGGGCACCGCCGGTGCGGCCTGGGCCACGATCACTGCCCAAGGCATTTCCTTTGCGGGTTCGCTGGTCTATCTGCGGCGGCGTCAATGGAGTTTTTCCCACGGAAAAATGGAACTTCGCCGGGAAATCCTACTGGCTATTTTGAAGGTGGGCCTGCCAACCGCAACCCAGATGGTGGTGGTAAACACGGCCTATCTGCTGGTGACGGGGATGCTCAATCCCTTCGGCACCGCGGTGGCCGCCGCCTCCGGTGTGGGACTGAAGATCAACACCTTTGCCGGGATGCACTGCTGGGCCATTGGGCAGGCCATCACCGCCATGGTGGGTCAGTGCATGGGAGCCGGTCAGATCCGGCGGGCCCGCCAGGTGGTGCGGTCCGGCCTGCTGCTGAACCTCGCCGTTACAGCAGCGGTAGTGGTGACGGTCCAGTTTCTGGCGGAACCTCTCATCCGGCTGTTTGACAGCACCAGTCCGGAGGTGATCCGGGTCGGTGTGCTGTATCTGCGCCTCTGCTGTGGGGTCAACAGCCTGCTCTATGCCGCCATGTACACACTGGATTCCTTTGCCATCGGCGTGGGCGCGGCCCATGTGGCCATGGTCAATGCCCTGCTGGACGCGATGGTGGTGCGTCTGCCGGTGGGGTGGCTGCTGGCCTTTTCCCTCTCCATGGGCTTTCCCGGAATCTATCTGGGCCAGGCCCTTTCGCCCATCCTGCCCGCTCTGGTGGGGCTCCTCTACTTCAAAAGCAGAGGCTGGGAAAAGGAAATGCTGGTGCATGAGCCTACGGGAGAGGACAGCCATAACAAATAAGAGGAGGAAAAGAATATGAACCCATCCAATATCTATCCCAGAACGGGAGATAACCAGACCGTCTATCTCAACCAAGTCGTGACGGACCCCAGCATACTCGTGGGGGACTACACCATGTATAACGACTTTGTCAATGACCCCATTGACTTTGAAAAGAACAACGTGCTGTATCACTATCCCGTCAACCACGACCGGCTGGTGATCGGCAAATTCTGCTCCATCGCCTGTGGGGCGAAGTTCCTCTTCAACAGCGCCAACCACAGCCTGCAATCCCTCTCTACCTATCCCTTTCCCATTTTCTTCGAGGAGTGGGGACTGGACCGGAGTCAGGTGGCCAAAGCCTGGGATAACAAGGGTGATATTGTCATCGGAAACGATGTGTGGGTCGGCTACGAGGCGGTCATCTTAGCGGGAGTGACTGTTGGTGACGGAGCCATCATCGGCGCTCGGACCGTCGTAACAAAGAATGTCCCGCCCTATACCATTGTGGGCGGTGTCCCGGCCAAGCCAATCCGAAAACGTTTTTCTGAGGACACAATTGCCGCGCTGCTGGAGCTGCGTTGGTGGGACTGGCCGGAGAAACGGATCCAGGCTAATTTGGATGCCATTCAATCAGGACAGCTGGATCAAATCAGATGATCTGTTTTGCGGTAATATCCGGGCTGTCTCGATCTTAAATGACACAGAGTAAAAAATACATCCCTCTGAAACCGTAGATTTCAGAGGGATGTATTCATGTCTCAGTCTGTTTCCAGTGATTCAGTTTTGGCAGCTGAGCTTCAAAGTAGGCTCTGACCTGCTCCTGGGGCCAGTCTTCATTGGACATGTGACTTTCCAGGAAGTCCAGTAGTTCCTCAAGGCTTGTGTAGACGAATTTCCCGTCGGCATAACACCACTTGCAGTACTTCTCGTTGAAGGTGCCGTCCGGCTCCCGGCTGATATTGATGTCCTCCAGGGGCATACCGCAGCACTGGCAGATCAGTTGCCTGGGCGAACCCAGCAGAGTGTTGATGGAGACATCAAACAGCCTGGAGAGCAGCTTCAAAGTTTCTGTGTTGGGCACCGTTTCGCCGGTCTCCCAGCGGGAAACCGCCTGACGGGTCACATGCACTTGTTCCGCCAGCTGCTCCTGGGAGATTCCGCGCCTGGTGCGCAGTTCCAGAAGGATTTCTTTGGGTTCCATGTCGATCACCACCTTGCCCGGATTGTACCACAGTGGGAGTAAAAAGCAAAGCAACTGGCTGTTGCCCCAATTTTGCTTTGCTCTCGCATCAGGCGTATCAGTATTTAACAAGCTATAAACAAAGAATAGCGCCCGCTGAATATCTACGGATTTCAGCGGGCACTATTTCTTTCAGGTATCCTGTTCGGGATACTTGCCATAAGCGCCTGTCCAGTATTCCGCCGCGTTCAGAAAGGCGGCGTGGCCATGGGCTCGGATGTACTCCAGCGCCTGTTTGTACTTGCCATATTTGTAGCCGGGGTGGTTGTGGAAGGACTGGATGCTCTCGCAGGATTCGTACTCTTCGCAGTCCCCGCAGGTGATGTGGCCTCTGGTCAAACAGCATTTCTTCATCCTGCACTTGGCCCGGCTCAGCTCCCGGGAGCCGTCCAGGTATCCCGGCTTACAGCCCTTACAGGGCTTCAAATATTCCCGGCAGGTGCCGCAGTAGGCGCCGCAGCAGCCGATCTCCTCTGTACCATTCATCGGGGCGCGCCCCCTCCAAAATGGTAGATCTCCAGGAAATCACGGATACTTGCCTCTACCGCAAGAAGGGACGCTTCATCTCCATATTTGATGTTGATGCACCGCTTGCCCTTTTTGCAGGCGGGCAGCCTCCCAGCCAAGCGGTTCAGAAACTCTTCGTCGGAAAAATGAATGGAGAAATGGCTTTTTGCCGCGGAAACCGCCACATATCCCTCATACATCTTCTTCCCCAGCAGCCACATGGGCATGGAAAAGGAGATTTTAGGAGTCAGCTGCGGGTATTCCGCACCCATAAAGTCAATGAATGCGCTGACATGCCACCGTTGCTCTTTGTTCAGCGATGCCATATACTCGGAAACAGATGCTGCGCCCATATCGTCCCTCCAACTGCCTATTGGGACTGCTGACAGTCCCACTCTTTTTTTAGGATGGCATACTGCACCGTGTTTTCATACCTGGGTGTACCGTCGGGATTGTTTACGAAGGAGATGAACTCCAAAAACAGGCCCTCCCGGCGCATCCCAAGTTTTTCACACAGGTGCTGACTGGCAAGATTATAGTCCTCGGTATAGGCGTAAATGCGCCTTGCGCCCTTTTGGGAAAAGAGATAGTCAAAGAAGGCCTGGGCCGCCTCGAAGGCGTACCCCTGGCCCTGGTAGGCCTCGTTCAGCATCCAGCAGGGGCTGAAGGTGTCCCGTGGGGCGTCCTCGCCTGCATGGGGCTCGCCCGCCTCCGGATATGCGTCGATCTCTCCGATCACCTTGCCGCCGTCCTTCAGGGTGATGGCGAAATAGTATTCCGTCTCGCCGAGCCGCTTTTTCATCTCCTCCCTGGCCTCGTCCAGAGAATGCAGTTTCATGCTGGCAAAGCAGTTGACCGCTGGCTCTTTCAGATATTCGTAAACATCCGCCGCGTCACCTTCTAAAAAGGGGCGCAGGATCAGCCGTTTTGTCTCGATCACCATATTTCGGCACCTCAAGAAAATCAAAAATGAATAGTCAAATTTAATAGAATAGTTTTGTTACAAAAGTTAAGAAAAATCCGCCAAAATCACAAGATTTTGACGGATTTTGTCTTTTGTTGCCGAAAAAGATACAGCCCGGAAAGCCTTGCGGCTCAATGGGTTCGCGGTTTTGCGCATCTTGTATTTTTGTTTTTCTGCGCTTTTTTCAAGCCATTTCCGAACCCCCATATTGACATACTGACAAAGCCATGTGCAAACAGGATAGGAAAAAAGGGCCATGCGTCAGCACAGCCCTCTTTCTTACTTCAGTCTTATGATCTGCTCATATAGCATAGCATACTTTTTCTCGATCACCATGTTGCTGTGGTAGTGGCCGAAGAACCAATACCGGAAGGTACATCTCTGACACACTTCATCGAAGAACTCGGTCAGTGCGTCTTTTTTGAACATTCCTCCGCTGAACACATCCTGTATGCTGGAGGGGCAGCAGTGGCTGATGATGTAATCCACATTCCAGCGGACACGCTCCAGATTTGCTCTGGCTTCCAGATATTCCGCTTCGCTAGGCAGTTCCTCGGCCCACCAGGAACGATGGTTCACACGAAACAGCGCACCGCGCTGTTCGAGTTGCTGAAACTTTTCCTCGAAGTCTGGATCGTCCGGCTCCAGAATACCATCCTGGATATCATGGGAGGATGCGCCGCCCATGGTAAAAAACTTCCTGCCGTTGAGCTCATATACCTGGCCCCGCATGAGATGCAGGACGGAGGGACGTATCCTCTGGATCTGTCCGCCATGCCACTCCTCTTTGGGATAACCTTTGTAGGCGTCATAGTTTTCATGGTTCCCGAGCACGAAGGCCGTGGTGTAGGGCAGACTATCCAGCCAGTCCAGTCCTGCATCATCCCGTGGATCACCGTACCAGATTCCACCAAAGTCTCCATTATAACGAATTAAGCATAACGGAGATTATACCGTAAAAAACATTATGCCGAAACCTTTTATTCTGTACTGAAAAAGCAATAATTTGTAGACTTCTTTCGGCATAATTTTTCTGGTACTATAGGAGCCACCAAGCAAACGGGGTGGTCTCTGTGAAATCAAATATTGATGATTTGTGTGATGCTTTTATCGCTGCTATAACCGATGTGGGCTATGCCCCCAAAAACATAGAAAACTATAAGCAGGTCAGCAACAGGTTTAAAAAATTCTGTGCAGAAAACGACTATGATACTTATACGGCCAATATCGGTCAAATGTTTGCTGATAACATCTTCAACGAGAAAACTGGGGAGCTCGTCAGATATCGATATGTCATGTATAACCGTTTTGTTCGGCTGATAAGGACTACCGACATCTATATAACTGCAGATATAAATAACCTTAAAGAGTGTGTATTACCTCTTGTGGGAATATCAAGAAAGGTAAATCCATGAGTCTTTTTATAAGCGCGCTTGGCCCATCTCTGGAAGCATTTATAAAGTTTAAACATTCTATAGGCATACAGTATTCCGCATCAGTTCAATGGTATTTGAAGAGTTTGGATCGATACAATTTTGAACATGGCAATAGCCCTGTTCTTTGCAAAAGCCTTGTGGTAGGGTGGAGCATTGAACGGTCTGAGCATTCCAATTCAAAACGTGGATATTGGATAAGCCCTGTTAGAGAGTTTGGCCGCTATCTCCAGTGTATGGGGGATTCAGATGCATACATTCTTGAATCCCCTGTTTCACGGAATTCTTACCGACCAGAAGTTTATCTGTTGTCTAACAGTGAAATACAGCGCTTTTTTAAAGAATGCGACTCATATGTGCTTCGAAAGAAAACACCAGGGCGCCCTTATGTTTACCCAGCACTGTATCGTTTCCTTTATTGCTGCGGTGCGAGGTGCGGCGAAGCCAGACATCTCCGCTGTGAAAATGTACATCTTAATGACGGCTATTTGGATATCTTACAATCGAAAGGGCACCGGGATCGCAGATTGTTTTTGTCAGATGAGTTGATATCCTATCTGAAAGATTACGATTCTGCTATTGGGATCTGTTTCCCGGAAAGAGAATACTTTTTCCCAAGTCCCAGCGGTAATGTCATATCCGAGTCATCAGTTCCGTTCAACTTCAGAAAAATCTGGCTTGCAGCAGGACTCAAAAGAGACGGTAAGGTCAAGCCAAGGCCCTATGACTTCCGGCACCACTTTGCATGTGCCAATATAGCACGTTGGTCAAAAGAAGGAAAGAATGTCATGTCCATGCTTCCTTATCTCATGCGCTATATGGGACACTCCTCGATTGAAAAAACATATTACTACATACACCTGATTCCTGATTATTTTGGAAACTATGCTGTTGCAACAGAGAGCTTAGAAAATTTACTGCCTGAGGTTGAGTCATATGAGATATAAGCGCAAAAAAGATAAGTGTTTCTGGACAATGGTGCGATCCTATCTGCATGATTATATGCCCGCTATACGAGGCCTATCCGATAAGACGATAGAAACTTATAAGCAGTCGCTTAAAACATACTTACGGTTCCTGCGGGAAGAAAAAGGCCTTGAAGATGAGGACGTTAGCTTCGAGGCATTTGCTCGTGATAACGTGAAAGAGTTTGTTGTATGGCTGAAGGGACAAGGGGCCTCAGCCAGAACGGTAAATCTCAGGATCACATCCATCCGCTCCTTCTTAAAATACTGCGGACAAGAGGATTTCGAACTTCGGGGCATTTATGAATCTGTTTGCCAAATTCAAAAGCTAAAAGAAGAAAAACATCCCATTTTGTATCTTCAGCCAGAAGCAACAGCTGCTATTCTATCTGCATATGACGCAAAATCGAAAAAGCACCGACGAAACAGGATGATGCTCATACTCCTATATGACACGGGGGCCAGAGTACAAGAGCTCGCCGACCTTGATATAGAGTCCTTACATATTGATGCTCCCAATCCTTTTGTTACTATAATTGGAAAAGGGCGAAAAAGGCGAAATGTTCCTATCATGAAGAAGACAGTAGCGCATCTTGAACTTTATCTACGTGAATTTCATCCATCTGGACGACCGGCCCCACTGTTTTATAGCATGAGGGAAGGGATACCCCACAGACTTTCTACCGATAGCATCAGTCTCGTGGTTGGAACTGCGGCTGCCATGGCCCGAGAGACATGCGGTGCCGTTCCAGAGAATGTCCACTGCCACCTGTTTAGAAAAACAAAAGCTATGGATTTGTATAAAAACGGCGTGCCTTTACCGTTTATTATGCAGTTGCTCGGGCATGAAAGTATGTCTACTACATCTGGCTTCTATGCCTTTGCTACATTGGAGATGATGAGTGAGGCCATCAATAAGTCAGCCCCAAACATCGGAGGCACCGAGAAACTCTGGAAAAGTAAAGATGCAAAGCAATTCCTCTATACGCTGGATTGAAAAATACTATACCGAAAAATTTTGTGTAGAATATGTTATTTGCAGGATTCTGAGATTTTTTCGGTATAGCAACTTATTCGGTATAATCTCCACAGACCAGAACCAAATCCTCCTTGGTTATGTGTTCCTGCTCGTAGAAGATGTCCGGGCGGAAGCGGCGGAAATCTCCGTGTGTATCCCCTGTAATGAATATTTCCATAAGTAGTTGCTCCTTGTTTCCATTTTAGCACATGGCCTGCTCGATCTCTACATCACTGTATCGGAATTTGATTCGAATCGTTTCCGCGTCGACTACGGTGATCCGCTCAACCAACTGCCGAACGATCCCGTCATCATACTGTTGGAAGCCACTGAGGTGTTCCTCCAGGTAAGCTGCTAACTCTGCCATACGTGAGTCCTCGCTGATCCTGTTGGCCACCTCCATCTTTACCGCATCAATCCGCGCCTGCAGGTGCTGCTTTTCTTCCAGCAGGGTCTTGAGCTGCTCCGTTATCGTTAGGTCATCCATATTGGCCAGAGCCTGATCCAACAGTGTATTCTGCCGTGCGGTCAGTACTTCCAGTTCGTGTTCCAAGTCCAACAGGTCGTCGCCATCTCCTCCTGGGACACATACCATTCGGAGCGTTTCTGCAAGTTCTTCCTGCAGGCCATTGCTTGCTTCGACTACCCGGTTGAGCGTCGTGAGAATAGCAGCATGCAGTTTGTACTCCTCTACGGAAGGCGACTCATGGCAGTATTTTTTCCCAAACTCCAGCCGGGAGACGCACCGCCAGACGATCCGTTTGACGCCGTTCCTGGCCCAGGTACACCGCTTATAGGGGGAACCACACTCCCCACAGACCAGCCGCTCACTGAGCGCATACTTGGCGGAATATTTGCCCTGTTCTGTTTTTCCGCTTTTCTGCAGAATCTTTCGCTTGCTGGTCCGCCGTGCCATCTCCTCCTGTACCCGCTGGTAGATGTCCCGCGGGATAATAGCAGGGTGGTTGTCCTTGATGTAATACTGCGGCAACTCGCCGGTATTCTTCTTGACCTTTTTGCTGATGCAGTCTGTGGTGAATGTCTTTTGCAGCAGGGCGTCTCCCGCATACTTTTCATTGGTGAGGATGTTATGCACGATCTGATGGGACCATGCCTTGACACCCTTTGCGGTGGCGATCCCATCCTGGGTAAGTTCTCTCTGGATCTGGCCCTCACTGCAGCCCTCCAGGTACCGGCGGAAGATTCGCCGCACCACCTCGGCCTCCTCCGGTACGATCTCCGGCTTACCGTCCGCTCCTCTTTGGTAGCCCAGCATGGATCTGTAGTGGAAGTTGACCTTTCCTTCTTTCATTGCCATCCGGATACCCAGCTGGATATTGGAGCTGAGTGATTCACTCTCGGCCTGGGCAAATCCGCTGAACAGAGTGATGAGGAACTCGCTGGACTCTGTCAGCGTATTGATATTTTCCTTTTCGAAGATGACCCCGATCCCCCTGGCCTTCAGCATCCGTACAGTCTCCAGGCAGTCCACTGTATTTCGTGCGAAACGGGAGAGGGATTTTGTCAGGATGAGGTCGATCCCGCCCCGCTTGCAGGCGGTGATCATCCGGTTGAATTCTTTTCGCTTCTTCATACTGGTCCCGGTGATCCCCTCGTCCGCGAAGATCCCGGCCAGTTCCCAATCTGGGGACTCCTCAATTTTCTGGGTGTAGTAGGCTTTCTGGGCGGTGTAGCTGTTGATCTGCTCCTCACTGTCGGTGCTGACCCGGCAGTAAGCCGCCACCCGCTGCCTGCCGTGGAGCCTCGTCTTGTTGCTTGCTACATTGGACCGTGATGCCGGAATGCGGTGGATGGTGCGTTCCAGTGATGATTGTTCCATTTTGCTGTCCTTTCTGTTCCTAATCAGAAGTGTACGGTGATTGCGTTATCTGTTCCGATTATGATATGGGAGACCGTTCGTTCGAAGCGTTCCCAGTCGATTTGGTCGGGCTGCGTTTGGCTTACAGCCGTATCCACACCATCATCACAGCAGGCATACCGGGCAGCTGCCCCTTGCAGGATGTGGGAGAGAGCCTCCTTACCGTCTCCTGGCTGTTCCAACGCCCGGTTAATGGCATTGGCCAGGCGAACAGCCTCCGCAGAGGGCGCGTATGGCTTACATATGGGTTTTTCATGTGCCGCAAGCTGCCGTGCCGTCTGCGCAAGCAGTTCCTCCTTCCCGACAACAAATGCGTTTCTGCAGGCAGAACATTTCAGATGGACGTTTCCGGTATGCCCGATTGGCCCTCCGGTTCGGAGCAGGCGAGTCTGACAGCATCCGCTTCGCAGCTTTTGCCATAAGCCATCCGATTCCGTCCGGCGTGGAAACTTCCCACTTGTCTTTTCTGAGATCTTTTCCTGCACTTGCTGGAAGGTATCTTGGTCAATAATGGGTGGGTATCCATTTCCCCCGGCATAGCGAGAGTTTTCCAGCATTCGCTTGATTTTGTGCTTGTTCCACAGCGGCGATTCCTGAGAGAACGGGATGTTGTCCGCATTCATCCGGTCTGCCAGTGCCTGATAGGATAACCCGGCCAGATAGGTGGTAAATATATTTTGAACAGTGAGTCGTTCCTCCTCCTGGATGACCAGATCGCCGTGTATGATCTGGTAGCCATACAATATCTTCCGATTTGCCATTGCCTACGCCTCCAGCGTCTCTTGGAATTCAAATCCGCCATATAATTGAAAGCGGATGGTGCTCTGGGTATCTACAACGATTCGTTCCACCAGCTTGGTGAACAGGATTTCGTCAAAGCTGGACAGAGTCTCTGGTCCGTTCCGGATGGTATCAATCGTCAGGCGAATTGCATCGACCTGCTCATCAATATCCTCATTGCAAAGCAGCTTTCGCCTCTCCCGTCGTAGTTCTGTCAGCTTGGCGTTGAGTTCCGCCTGCTTTGCGGATAAGGCAGCCTTGTCCAGGAGACCTGCCGTGTGCAGCTTTGTGAGGTGATAACTCTGCTCGGATGCCGTGGCGATGGCTGTGTTGACCGCCAGCATGGCCGGGTTGCCGCGGTGCAGGGCATCTGACAAAGTATCCATTTGCCTCAGCACAGGTGACAGCACGATGCCGTCATGGGTGCGAAGCTTACGATACATCCGGAGGAATGCCGCATGGATGCTGTCCTCGCTGATCCGTCCGTTGGGGCAGTCGGCGGCTTTTCTGTCATGCTTGCGACATACCCAGGAGACGTATCCAGCTTTCGAAATTCTCCGCATGTACAGCGTCCCACACTGCCCACAGATGATCTTCCGAGCAAGCGGGGTCTGATCATGTGGAATCGACTGCCGTTCTGCCCGCCGCTTCAGCAGTTCCTGAACTTTTTGAAAGTCCTCATAGCTGATAATGGCAGGGTGGGTATGTTCTACATAATATTGGTCCGCCTCACCATGGTTATCTTTCCTGCGATATGGAAATGTGTTGGTTGTGTAGGTTTTCTGGCAGAGGGCATCTCCAATGTATTTCTCGTTTGTTAAGATCTTTCGAATGGTCTGCTGATGCCATTTTTGCCCACCATGAAGGGGGGCAGGCCCATTCTCACTTAACTCCTGGGCAATCCACTCAGAGCTATATCCTCTAAGATAGGCTGCAAAAATCCACTTTACGATCTCTGCCTGATCCTCTACGATTGTAAGATTCTTACCATCAACGATTTGGTATCCAAATGGTGCGGAGCAGGTAATAAACTCCCCGCGCTCCATGCGGCGCTGATAGCTCATACGTTGGTTTTTGGAGATGGAGATGGATTCCTCCTGGGCCAGAGAAGCGGAAACGCTCACCATCAGTTCTGAGGTGAGCGTTCCAGTGTCGATATTCTCTTTTTCAAACTTGACGGTTACACCCAGCGAGGAAAGTTCCCGCAGGGTGGCGAGGCAGTCACGGGTGTTCCGGGCAAATCGGGAGATGGACTTGACCACGATCTTATCGATTTTGCCCTTCCGGCAGTCTGCCATCAGGCGGTTGAAGTCCTCCCGCTTATCCATCCGCGTGCCGGTCAGGCCCTCATCTGCGTAGATGTCTACCAGATCCCAGCCATCGTGGGCGTTGATCGCCTGCGTATAGGCCCGGATCTGGGCGGCGTAGGAGTGGAGCTGGTCCGCAGAGTCGGAGCTGACACGGCAATAGGCTGCTACCCGCAGGGTGTCTGGTCTCGCTGCCTTGGGTGGGATCACTTGTACTTCAGCCATTTCTCATTCGCCTCCTTCCATCTTTTTCGGCAACGAAACCATACCACACCCCTGCGGGAATAGCCAGCACTATTCCCAAACAGTTCCGGGCCGGTATCGTTCTGCGGACAACCGTTTGGCTCTGGCCAGTTCTTCTTTGGTCAGCAGGCCGTCTGCAGCCATCCGTTCCCATAGACCCACCGATAACAGGTAACGCAGTTCGTTTCGGATCTCCATCACGCAGCCTCCTCAAAGTAGCTCTCATCCTTGACCCGCCGGATAAACCGTTCTACCGCATAGATGCTGCTTGTGACAGGCATTTCCGGCAGCGCGGATTGAACATCCCGGAAGTAACGGCTGCCCTTGGCGGCTCGTTCATCCAAAATGGCGATGGCACAGGTGTCAGTCTCCAAGCGGATGGCTCGTCCGAACCCCTGCTTAAGTCTGATCTGCATCTCCGGCACAGCCACGGCCCGGATGAACGTGCGGAGATCAGGATATGCCTCTCTCTTTTTTTCTTGCAAGGCGTCCGGATATTGGAACGGTAGTCGGGGGATGACCAGCAAAGAGACACAGTCTCCGGGAAAGTCAAAACCCTCCCAGGCGGCGCCGGTGGCAAACAGGACGCTTCCGGGTGCCGCCTTGAACTGGGCCATGGTGTGCGGGGCGTTCCGTCCCATGGTAAACAGCGGGAATGGAAGGGGGTGCTGCTTCAAACGATCCTTCACAGCGGACATGGCTGCATAAGAAGTGAACAGCACCAACGCATGGCCGTGAACCGCAATCAGTAATGTGCGGATCTCCTCGGCCAGCTTGGCAAAGTAGTCCGCTTCGTGCTGCCTGGGCGGCATCGTGGGAAAATAGAGCAGGCAGTTTTTCCGGTAATCAAAGGGAGAGGGCGAAACAGATTCCTCCACCCGAGAGTTATCGGTGAGGCCAGCCTCCTCTTTGAAACGACAAAAGTCTTTACCTATGGCCAATGTTCCGGAAGTAAGGAGGACGGGCTGGGGCTGTGACCAGAGTGTTGCTTGGAGCTGGGCAGTCAGGTCGGAGATGGAGGCGCACAGCAATGTGCCGCCATCGTCATCCGCCGCAGTGTAGAATACCAGGTCAGAGCGTTCCTGCAAAAACAGATGGATTGCGGAGGATATCCGATCCAATTCCTTTCTGGCAGTTGGTGTCAGTACCCCGCCGATCTGTCTCTGAATGGTAGCCAGGGTTCGGGCTGGCCCTATCATGTGTCGGACATAGTCCGAAAAAGGGCGATCACCATCATGAGGCAGTGACATAAGCTTCAGAAGCGCCGACGCCATATCAGCCAGGGATTCCGATGCCAGCAGATATCGTTCCGCCCGTAGGGTGCGGATCAGCGTGCGGATGTCCTTGGCTGCCAGGGTAATGCCAAACATCTGCCGGGCAGTCTCAGGCAGCTTGTGTGCTTCATCAATAATCAAAGCAGCAACGTCCGGCAGGATGGGGCGGTGACCGCTGCCACGATGGATGGCATCTGCCAGCAGCAGATTATGGTTGCAGATCTGAAACAGATAGCGGTCAGAGTTGCAGGCTTCCATATAGCAGAGGTACCGGCAGCCATCCCGGCGGCAATCACAAATCGTTGGGACACATACACGATTTCGGTCATACTGACTGAGATGGGGGGCTTGGTCTGCGTCCAAATGATCCCGCAGGGAGAGGAGTGCCTGTGCGGCCAGCGGATTTTTTCGTTCCAGGTCTACCTGCCGCAGGCGGCGCATCAGACGCTCATCACAGACATAGTGGCCTTTTCCTTTTCGAATGACCGCCCGGATGGGGGCCTGGATCAGCTTATCCTCCAAAAGAACAGAGGAGAGGAACGGGATGTATTCCTCCCTTACCGCCGTTTGCAGGGCGATGCTGGAGGTGGAAATGAGGATGGGCTGGAAAGGGATGTTCTCCCGGCTCAACGCACGAGAAAAAGAAACACCAGCCACCAGATAGGCATAGGTCTTGCCGATTCCCGTTCCCGCGTCACTTAAAGCGATTTTGCTGTGAATCATGGCATCCAGCATCTTGTGGCTCAACTCGATTTGGCTGGGCCGGGCCGTCATGCCATGGCTTGGGAAGAGGTCCTGAAAGATATGGTCGATCTCATGATGTGCGACCTGCCTGTTATGATAGCTAATCATTTGTAAAATCTCCTATTTGAATAAGTGAGTTGTTTTGCTGTTTGTTCTCGTCGTATTTGCAGCTCGCCCCCCGACGATGGGGAACAGTACGGATCGGCTTCCGGCAAGAAGCCGCACGGGCTTTTACCTGGAGTCTCTACTGCTTTCAACTCCAGGGCAGCGCCGCCTGTCTTACGCGCAGGCCATGCGAGGTGTCTCATTGTGTACCCAAACAGCGTCATTGCAAAAGCGCGTGCCATAGCGCCCCATGCAGGTGGCGTTCTCGCTCGGCCCAGGGCAGATGCCCTGGGTGTCATGGCGCGCGCTGCATGACGCTCGACTGTTCGGGTGGTTCTCCGTACTGCTGGTATGAACTTTTCAAGGTGCCGTGGAGCGGCGGGCGCTCCTTCAGGAAGCGAAACGGGCCAGGATCTGGTTCATTTCGTCCAGGTCCTCGCCGTGCAGTCCAACCGCCAATCGCTTGAGCAGGGCGGTCTGCTTGGGAGATAGCTTTGGCCGGTCCTGAAAGTACCAGTCCGCCATCTTTACCCCACCGCCATATCGGCCCCGGACTGTCTCAAGGGGGTAGGTGAGTGTGAGCTCTTCAATGTCACGGCGGATGGTCCGTTCGCAGACGCCGAGTTCCGCCGCCAGATTCTGAACGGTATCGCTCCGCCGCTGGCACAGCAGATTGATGATCTGCTGCTGCCGGTCGTTGATCCTCACACTCTCACCCCCTTTCACCTCCATGGCCGAATCATACAGGTTAAAGCGGACAGCTCATGTCCGGATTAAAAAACTTTTTTGAAAAAATGAGTCCGGCCTTGGTGGACATAGAATAGCATCTCTGCTGAGTGAGCGTCGGACATGGCGTGTCCGTCGCTCTATATTGGAAATAAAAAACCGGGGCGCATCCAAATGACAATTAAAGTCATTCAGATGCGCCCCGGCGCACATTTCTGAGTCAACTCTCATCTGGCGCTTCCAGGCTACCATGCGAGAGTTGTATTAGAAACGGAAAGATATTGCTTCAGTTTTTTTCCATGTCTTGTTTAGATAGCGCCCGATTTCCTAATTGAAGAAATTTATTTATAATATCCCATTTGTCATCTGCAATTGCGCTTTCTGTAAAACGCACCATGCGATCGTAATCTTCTGGAGAAACATACGGGGTGCAACAGCGCATTTTGGCCATATTCATCAGATCGTAATACATTTGTTCCTCAAAAGGATTGCTTAAATCCAAAATCTTCTTGGCCTTTTCCTGTATGCATTGATAGAGTGATTGATTTTCTATTGCTCGATTGATGTCATCCATCTGTTTTTGTGTTTCAGATTCTTTAGGAAATTCACTCTGAAAAATGAGAGTAGCCAAATACACACCTATTGGAGTCATTTGCTCATTATCTTCAATATAAGTGAATTCTTTGTCATGCATACGAAATGCAAGAAGGTTGATGAGTAATTCATCCAGCGATTTAGAGGAAAAAAGCCCTTTCTGATACAGTGCATCATGTATTGCGTCCAGCTCATGCGCATAAACCAGACGGGCAGCAATTTCCTTCGAATCTTGTCTGGACATCCAGTCGTTTAAGTTCACAAGCTGTTTTATAAATTCCATCATCAGTTTATATCGAATTACTGGTGAAACATGGTACATAGTACGTAAAAGAATGATGAGTTGCTGGTTGATTTGCCGGGACAATTGAGCCTCTAATTCTGCATTGACATAGCTTGGGTTATTTAAGACGAGCTGCTTATCGCTGTCTGTAAGATACTCTCGTACATTTTTTGCTAATTGATTATTAAGGTCAGAACGGGTCTTTAATCTACGATCATTCTTGCGTCCGTCAAAATATTCAGAATTGATCAAGACAACTAGTAGTCCCTGACATTCTGGCCGTATGCAATATGAACTTTTGGGGTTTTCCGGATTTTCTTTAAAATCATCTGGTCGCAACAGCCCATCGCTATGGTCACAAATAGTTTTGATATAGTTTTTAACCGATTTTGTGGTAAGATCAGTACCAAGCCATCGGGAGGTATGTCGAAGAAAAACTGTTAATTCTTCTATTGTCATGTTTTCCATACCAAATTTTTTCTTAACTTCATCGTAAGACGGTGAAGGTTTAGGTGGTAAATCTCGCTGGGGATTTTTGCGTTCAGATTTACGCACACCAGACATGTTGAAGCCTCCTATTTAGCAAACTAAGGTCTCCGGACACAGGGTGTCCAAAATTTTATTTTAGTTCAATATCAAACTCTGCAAGATAAGCCTGGGCATCCTCAACAGGTTCGTTATATTTTACATTTAGGACTTCCTGGTACCAGAGATGAGTGGATTTACTAGGTATCAGTTTAACCCCAAGTGAATCCAGCAGTTTGGAACTGATAATTGGGGGCAAGTTCAACCCCAGACAAATCAGGACAGCAGTCTCTAAGCTTGGAACGTTCTCTCCATTGACGATTCGTCTAATGGTGCGTTCATCTCTATTAATAGCAACGCCCAAGTCAAGATTGCTCATTCCTTTCCAGTTAAGAAGAAGTTTCATGCATTGAGAAGGGTCATCTGTCATTTTCATACGAATTTCTATTTCTTCCTGTTTTTCCTTTTGACGGTAAGCTTTTTGTTGCTCCTTGGTTTTGGCGCGAAAATCCTCATTATATGTAATGTTAAAGGTATAGGCCCCTTCTTCACGATTAAGATAACAAACCGTATGGTATTCCTTGCTAACATCCCCTTGAATCTCCATATCAAAGACCAAACAGCACTCGTCCATATGAGAACGGGCATATTCTGTCAGATGGAGGTGACCTTCGGAATCCTTCTTAATATACATCGGGGCCTTGAAAACATAGTGGTTTTCAAGAAAAAGGTAATCTCCATCCTGCGTCAGAGAATGGAGAGCGGGGTTAACCAGCCGTTGTATTGCTGCATCCCGACCGCTTATGGTAAATGTTTGGTTTCTGGAAATGGCTCCCTTGCTGTAACTGTGCGGTGGGACATAATGGCCATCGATAAAATTAAATGTACCAACAGCCGATTCAAAACCCAGCTCTACCAAGCGAATTTTAGCAGCCTGCTTAGAGACTACAAACTCTACCGAAAGTTGTTGAATTACCGCCTCCATAACTTCAATTTCGTGGTGTGCACCGATTTCGCGCATAAATTTGGCAATATAGTCAGAAGCTTTTGCCTTAAAAGGGGCTGCAGGCATTTGGATTCGAGGAGCTAGTCGGTTAGCTTGCTGTTCCATTTTCTCTGTTGCCTGCTTGGACATATTTGCTCTTGCCCCTCCGACAACCTCACAGGTAATTCCATGTATTTTTTCATTATACAGCTTTTCCAGCATGAACACCTTGCGGTGCTTGATCCAATGGACACATTCGTGGATAATGGTATTGTTGACAGATCCGAGATTACGGAACAGGTACATCCGGGGATCAACAACTATGGTTTTTGCTGGAACATGGATAACTACGTACTTGTCATGTTCGATATCGTACATTTCCGCATCTGCTTCCAAAAAGAAGAGCTGTCCAAAAATGGACCCTTCTTTATTGATACGATGCGTCAAAACCGAAAGCCCCAGACGATCGGCTAAAACATAAGGGTCGACATAAATAGGAGGTTCTCCAACTTTTGTAATTCGTAAGGCTTCTGGATAATATTCCTCAAGAAAGTCTGTAGCCGTTTTTTCATATTGTGCAGGGCGGATATCTGGAACCAGCGCGTCAGACATAGAATTGTCTGGTATATTGCGCTTAGCATAAGGCGTAATTTCGCGGATTTCCCAGTCATCTAAGCCTTTGGAGAGGTCCCCTTCGCAGGAAAAGCGAAGCCATGGATAGCAGGTATCATCGCTGTCATTGTGGTGATCGGCAGACGACACGCAAACCTCTAACTCTAGGCCAATGTCAAATGCAATACAGTTGCCAGGTCGATCTGTAACATAAACCCGTTGTACAGTTGCATCTATCAGTTCAGCATTTTTTATTTCAGCCACACGTCTAGTTTCAAGCCCCATTGTGTGCCAATGGTTATCGAGGTACTTTTTTGCGGCATCGTATAGTCCATTATAGCACTTATTACTGACATACTCGAAAATCGATCTTACAGCTGCCACTTAAAATCCCCCCTACATGTAAATGACTGATTCTGATAACATTTTATACCATCGGGAGTCTGATAACAAGAGCATTGGAAGATATGTATCGTTCAACAAGTCATACATCACTTGTGCTAAAGAATAAGGAATTTTCAGGAAAAAAATAGGCTCGGCCAGTGTCGATCACAGGCCGAGCCATTCTATCTATTCAAATTCCTTGAAATGAGGGTTTTGTGCCAAAAGAGATTGAAGATGCTCTTTCAGCATCGATTCTCCAAACCAGTCACATGCCTCCAGTAACTCCTCTTGCAGGTCGCCTACATAGGCGCTTTGGAACAACTGCCGAACCAGACGAGCATCCTCTTTCAGTTGAGCCAAAAGCTTGGGCTGGACGGTTTGATTCTGACAGAGTTCGTACAGATCATTACCCAACAGCTGTTCGGCGACTTCTGGCTCCTGGAGATGGCACTCGGCAGTATCCAGCAGCAATTTCATCATCTGGATGCCTACTTCCGGTTTCCACTCACTTACTTTTCCCAGGAGTTCCATGGTGTCCATCTCCAAAAGTTCCTCCGCACTCCAGAAGCGGACTGCATCAGGAAAGGCGGCAATCAGCAGATCTCGGCAGGCCCACTCATTCTCTGAGAAGTCCCAGTTGCGGACGGCAGCCTCCAGAGTGGTGCGATTCGGATGGAGCAGGGGATAGGCGCTCCAGTGGGCATCCAGCGCCTCCTGAAGCGAATCAAACAAAGTAGAGCTGTCCTCGCCGGAGAAAAAACTTTCCACATCGCTCAGGCCATCCACCGTTTGATAGAGCCAGTTTGGCCAGGCTTTGTATGCTTCATACTGGGGTAAATCAGGCAGCAAAGATTCCCAAAAAGAACCAAGTCGCTCCTTTGTAAGCAGAAATTGATCCTCAAAGGCTGGTTTTCCGCTGCGGGCCGTACCCAGCACCTCACCTGCCGTGCAGAAGGAATAGCGCTGAAAAAACGCCTGCAAAAGTTGGAGGTTACGTTGTGTCTGATTGTTGGCTGGAACCAATGCTCATGTACGGTAAAGTATCACAAGAAAATTATGTCGAATTGACAGCCGCC
>OGEZ01000706.1_pt1 | contig 24415 bp, 24 predicted proteins | sample 1570831 | NCBI WGS metagenome assembly OGEZ01 (sample SAMEA2582059, study PRJEB24529) | metagenome | biome: Human gut stool | place: China | collected 2011
CTGCTCCTTGGTGAGCACGGTGCCGGCGCCCACCAGCATGTCGGGCACTTCGGCCACAATGCGGCGGATGGCCTCCTCAGCGGCGGCGGTGCGGAAGGTGACCTCGGCGGCAGGCAGGCCGCCCTTTACCAGAGCCTTGGCCAGGGGCACGGCCTTCTCCGCGTCGTCAATGGCGATGACGGGGATGATGCCAATTTTAAATATTTGTTCTGAGATCTGCACCATATTTAACGTCTCCTTTTTGATGTTTCTAAACATGAAATCTATCACAAATTACAATATACAGGTAAAGCGATCAACTTTTGGTGGTCGGTTTTCCTGATACCAGGGCCGCACGTCGAGGCCAGTTGATTTTGCAGACAAAAAACTGGCACAGGACACCTCGCAGCATAAGATCCGCAACCATGGCAATCCAGATGGCGGCAAGGCCCAAACCGCACCGAACAAGGAGTATGGGACCAAGCGGCAGCCGTACTGCCCACACCCCCACCAGCACGATCAGAAATGGCGTGCGGCTGTCCCCAGCCCCTCGAAGCACACCGCCCAGAACAATAGAAAGGCCGTACAGGGGTTCCGAAATGGCAACAATGCGCAGCATATCGGCAGCCAGAGCAATCACCTCTGGGTCAGAGGAGAAGAGTCCGGCCAAGGGCTCTGCGCAGAAAAACAGGAATATCCCGGCCAGGAGTCCGGAGCACAGCCCAATTCGTCCGGAGAGCACTCCATATCTTCGGGCCAACACCGGTTGATTGCCGCCAATCGCCTGCCCCACTGCCGCGGTGGCCGCAAAGGAGACCCCCTGCGCTGGCAAGTAGCTGATCGCCTCTGCCGTTACCGCAACGTGGTTGGCTGCCAGAGCAATATTCCCCAAACCGGCAACCATGTGGGTTACAATCAGCTGTCCGCAGCTGAAGCAGGCCCGCTCCAAAAACACAGGAATCCCCAGTGCCAGTGCCCGCCGTACCACAGACTTTTGGGGACGAAACAACACAACCGCTGTCATCTGCAACGGTCCTTTCCGCAGCGCCATAAACAGCGCCATAGAAATTCCCATGAGCCCTCCCGACAAGGCAGTCCCTATGGCTGCCCCGGTCACGCCAAGCCCAGCTCCCCAGATGGACAAGGAGCAACCCAGAATGACGACCTGCCTTGATGGAAATATTAGCAAATAATTCAAGCAGATATTAAGAAGGTTGGTCCCAGCATTAAACAGCAGAGGCGTTCTGGTATCCCCCGAACATCGGAGCACGGCAGACAGCACAGCCAGCAGAGCTTGCAGCGGCAGGCCCATGGCATAAAACCAAAGGTAGGCTCTGGCATTCGACAAAATCGTTGGTTCACCTCCCAGCCACAGAGGAATAAACCAAGACAAAGGGAGCATGCAAACAGCTGCCCCCGTCCCCATCAGCAGAGCCCCGCTGGCTGCTTGATGCACCGCAGTTCTGGCACGGAACAAATCCTGCCCCCCCAGCGCGTGGGCGACCTGCACGGAATAACCAACTCCTGCAGCAGCAAACAGTCCCATTAAAAGAAAGCACACCGAGGAGTTGATGGCTACCGATGCGGTGGCATCAGCTCCCAAAGAGCCCACCATGGCAGTATCCACATAATTGGCGGCAGTAAGCAGAAGCTGCTCCAAAATCGCTGGCCAGGACAGACGGAGCAATGTAACAATGGGAACGGCGCTTTGGTTGAGCTGCGTAGAAGGTTCACACATGGTGTTGTCACCTCTGGGACCCGTGCTCCGCAAAGGAAAGCCGGGAAAGTGGGAACTGTACTGTGCGGAATAAAAACCTGCTGTGTCAAGGGGCCCGGGGACATCTGCCCCGAGCCCCCGACAGGAGAGAAAGAAAGGAATGATCTTATGAAAATACTTACAGTTTATCTTCCCGCATAAAGTGGGCGTTGGTACCATTGATGGCAAAGAACTCTTCTGCGGCCCGCTTGCCGATGGCGTCTGGGTACTGGGGGATGGCGGCCAGATACTCTTTTTCATCTACATAGGTAAATGTACCGTCCCGCATAATGACCTTGCCGTCCACCGCAACCAGAGAAACCTCAGGACCCCGGGCACTGTAAACCAGGTTTGGTACCATATTGCGCATAGGATAGGTATATACCGGCAGCATGGAAGGACAGTTGAGATCAATGGCAATGAAATCAGCCTGCTTCCCCGACTCTAAAGAACCCACGGTATCGCCCAAGCCAACGGCCTTAGCCCCCTCAATGGTGGCCATACGCAGAGCCTTCCAAGCGGGCATGACCTCAGGATTCTGATACTTGATTTTGTTGAAGAGGCACACGTTTTTCATCTCATTGATGATATTATGGCAGTTGTTGCCGGGAGCCTGATCGGAACCCAGAGCCACCATACCGCCCGCCTCCTGGAAGGCCACGCTGGGGCATACAATTCCATCGATAATTCCAATAGAGCCGGGATTGACAATCATGGAGGCCCCGCGTTTGGCAATGAGGGCAGCCTCCTCATCTGTGCAGTCAGTGAGATGAACGGCAATGAGTGATTCATCCAAATAGCCCAGTTCATCCAAGAAAGCGGTGGGCCGCTTGCCATAACGCTGAACGATCTGATAGGTCTCTCGGTCACCCTGTTGCACATGCATGTGAATTTTGGTGCCCCGCTCCTTGACCGCCTTTTGGATGCGCAGCAGCATCTCTGGGCTGACAAAGTCAGCGCCTTGGGGACCAAACAGGATCTTGATCCGGCCGCCCGCCTTGTTGTTCCACTGGTCATACAGGGCAATGTTGCGATTCAGGCTCTCTTCGCCCATGGCGTCATCAAACTCATAGAGCTCGCCGGGTTGATAGACCCGCCGTTTGGCCGCCCGGATGGTCTGGGCAATGTTGCCTCGTGCCCCCACCTTGTCGATGAACGCACACACGTTTTCCATCTTGGATTCATAGTCGCCCAGCGTGGTGGTGCCCGCCCGGATGGCCTCCAGAATGGCCACCCGGCTGCCCGCATCCCGCTCCTCATCGTTGACCGCGTTGTCAAAAGGCTGAAGGCCGAACATCATCCAACTATTGGTGTCCTGGGCCAGGCCCCGCATGATGTTGCATGCCGTGTGCATGTGGCCGTCAATAAAGCCGGGCAGCACCATGTGATGATCCAGGGTGATGGTTTCCTCAGCGGTATATTCCGCTAAAATTCTGGACTGGTCGCCCACCTCCAGAATCTTGCCTCCATCCACGGCCATGGCGGCGTCACCGTGGTAACCCACGCCAGCCCCTTCCATGGTGTAGAAATGGGGCGCCACCACAATGGTATCAATCTTTTTCATAAAAAGCCTCCTGTTCCAATGGTGAAGCAGTTAGTGCACTTTCTCCGGGTAACGCAGCTTGGTAAGCTGGGTCAGCGCAAACAGAACCACTACCAGAATAACAGCGGTAACCACAATGCTCAAGATATATTGTCCCGTCAGGCCGCCGAAAAGGAATCCCAGGAACGCCGAAATACCAACTGTGATTCCGTAGGGCAGCTGGGTCATGACGTGGACCACATGGTTGCAGGAGGCGCCGGTGGAGGAGAGGACGGTGGTATCGGAGATGGGGGAGCACTGGTCGCCGAACAGACCGCCGCCGATGACCGCGCCAACCACAAACGGAATGGAAATATCAAAGGCAACGGCCATGGGGAAGGCGATGGGCATCATAATGGACCACACACCCCAGGAGGAGCCGGTTGCAAAGGAAATGAGCGCGCCAAACAGGAACACAAGGGCAGGAACCAGGCCGGGAGTCAGGTAGTTCTCTACAATGTGGATCAGGAACTCGCTGGTGCCCATGCCTTTGACGATGGAACCCAGAGACCAGGCACACACCAGGATGAAGGGAACGGAAATAAGCTCGGCCATGCCGTTGACAAAGGTGTCAAAGGCTTTGGTCACACCGAACAGCTTGGTGCTCACACCCATAATACCGGCACCCACCGCGCCGCCCATGAAGGCGATGCAGATGGCCAGCGTAATATTGGCGTTGCGGAAGGCTCCCACCAGCCCATTGTTGACCAGATCGCCGGACCAGAAAATGGTGGCAAAGAGGGAACCAAACAGGAAGAGGATGGGAATGATAAAGTTCCACATGGTGAGCTTATAGCCCTGGGGCAGCTCATTTTTCACCTCGGGCACCAGGGGCTGGATCCCATCGCCCAGCAGTTTGCCGGTCTCCCGAGCCCGCTTTTCTTCCTTGTACATCGGCCCGAAGTTCAAACCAAAAGCAGCGACGATCAAAACGGTGATCATGGCAAACATGCCGTACAGATTAAAGGGGAGCATATTCAGCCAGATGCCCCACTCGCTACCCTCAATGCCGGCAGCCAGCAGTTCTGCGGCAATCAGTCCGGTGATGAAGGGGCCGTAGCTGCTGATAGGAGAAAGAGCGGCCAGGTTGCAGCCCATGGAGTCCAGAATATAAGCCAGCTTTGCTCGGGAGATACGCACCATATCGGTAACAGGCCGCATAATGGTACCCAGCATGAGGCAGGGCTCCGTGTAGCTGAAAATGAAGGCGCTCAGGCAGGTGACTACTTGGCCCTTTTTGGCGGTATTGATGACTTTTGTCACCTTGGTGGCAAATGCCTCCGCGGCGCCGGTGGTGCGCAGCATGGCGATCATGCCGCCGGAGAGGGTGACCAGAACGATCAAAGACGCGTTTCCACTAAGAGAGGGGATCACATAGTCGGAAATGATTTTGACAAAGCCGACCAGAGGGTTAAATCCGTTCATCATGGTGGAACCCAGCCAAACCGCAATAAACAGGGAGAAGATCGTCTGCTTGGTCCACAGGGCCAATCCGATGGCTACGATGGGGGGGATAAGACACAACACACCATATGTGGTATCCATACAAGAAGCCTCCTGTCATATAATACTCTTGGTTTTTCTTTCATTGAATCACTGCTTCCGCAGATACAGTCCCGCCAAAGCCCGGGGTCCACACCTCCTCACTTCTTTTTTTGAGTCTTCTCACCGCTCTCCAATGCACGCTGCTTAGGCGAGGCAGCCTGCTGCGGGTACACTAGATCAGTTCCGGTTTTCGTAACCGGATGCATACATGCTGGCGGGAATAAACTGTCCCTGGCCATAGCGGCCCACAAACTTGGCGTTTTCCACTACCACCTGTCCCCGCAGCAGAACGGTCTCCACCCGGCCGGACTGGCGGCGGCCCTCATAAAGGTTGTAGTCCACGCCGTTGGGGTTGTCCGCCAGGCGGATCACGCCCTCATAGCTGGGATCAAAGATCACAATGTCTGCGTCGGAGCCTACCGCCAGTGTGCCCTTTCGGGGGTAAATGCCGTTAATCTTGGCCGGCTGGGTAGCGATGACGTCTACAAATTTCTGACGGCTCAGCTTGCCGGTACATACGCCTTCGGTCCATACCATGTGCAGGCGATCCCCGGCGCCGGGGGAGCCGTTGGGGATCTGCGTGAAATCGTCCCGCCCCGCCTGCTTGAGCTCGGCTACGTCGATGCCGCAGTGGTCGGAGGAGACCGCCGTCAGCAGTCCGCCAGCCAGGGCCTGCCAAAGGGCCTCACAGTCCTCCTGATCCCGCAGAGCGGGGGAGCAGACAAACTTGGCCGCTTCGTTGAAATCGGGGTTATCCAGAACCTCCTTGGTGGTGGTCAGGTAGTGGGTGCAGGTCTCACCAGAGACCCGCTGCCCCGTCCCCTTGGCCTTTTGCAATTCGGCAATGGCCTCCCTGCAGGTCATATGGGCAATGTATAGAGGTGTATCGGTCTGGCCAGCTAGGTAGATCGCCCGACGCACTGCCTCCGCCTCGGTAAAGGGCGGGCGGGAGACGTAGTGGTAATGGGGGGTCAGCTGTCCCTTCTTTACGCACTCGCTGCGCAGGAAATTCAGGATCTCACCATTTTCTGCGTGAACAAAGACGGTGGCGCCCACCTGGCGGCTTTTCTCCAGAATGCGGAAGAAAGTTCCGTCATCCACGTGGAGGGGTGAACCATTGTAAGCCATAAAGATCTTGATGCTAGAGATTCCCCGCCTGGGAAAGTCCTCGATTTCGTCAAAGATGCTGTCCATAATATACGTTACCATGGCATGAAGGGCAAAGTCTACACAGGCTTTGTCCTTTGCCCGCACATTAATTCGGTAATCAATGGAATCCAGCAGTCCCCGGTCCGGATCTTGAGGCGCAAAATCCACAATGGTGGTAGTTCCGCCTACAATGGCAGAGTCAGTGGTCTCATACCCTGCGGTGTCCCGATCGCCCACGTTGCATAGGGCGGAAAAGTGGGTGTGCTGGTCTACGCCGCCCGGGAACACATATTTTCCCTGGGCATCTATCACACGATCTGCCTTCTCGTCCAAATGGGCTCCCATGGCACGGATGATCTCACCCTCCACCAGGATATCACCCACAAACTCCTGTTCCGCGGTTACAATGGTGCCTCCTTTGATCAAGGTGCGCATATAGTCATCTCCTAAAACATCAAATCTTCTTGCCTAAACATGGGGAACCCCACAATCTTCTTAGGCTCCGGAAATCCCCAGGTAGATACCTTGCTGGTGTGCAGCCCCATGTCCACCATAGCCTCTGCAAATTTGACCGCGGGCATAACTCCGTCCAGTACAGGAACGCCCAACTGAGCAGACAAGTCCTGGACAAAGTCCACAAAACCGGCGCATCCCAGCAGGATGCATTCTGCTCCGTCCTGCTGTACGGCCAGCTCCCCCTGGTGTGCCAGAGCCTCCAGCCCCTTCTGGGGATTCCGGCCAAATTCTAGCACGCTCAGACCGGTGGAGCGGATAGAACGGCAGAATTTTTCCGCTCCGTAGTTGGCCACCACATCCTCCGTCACCTTGCGGGAGCGGTCCAGCACCGATACGATAGAGAAATAGGGGGCAATGAATTTTGCCGCTGTGATGGCCGACTCGCAGATCCCCAGCACCGGCTTAGAGGTGACCTCCCGTGCAGCCTGGAGCCCGGGGTCCCCGAAGCAGGCAATAATAAAAGCGTCAGCTCCTTCCTCCCGGTCTCCCCGGATCACCTCTTTCAGAACCCCGGGAACAGCCAAATGCTCATCCACATAGCACTCGATACTGTCCGGTCCGGACGCCGGGCTGACGGCCCAAACCTGGGTATCGCTGCGGGCTACCCGGCGAGCCAGATTCTCTACACTGTCGGTCATGGATTGTGTCGTATTGGGGTTAATGATCTTAATTTTCACAGATCTCCCTCCTCTTGATCCAAGGCTTGAACCATTTCCATCAGCAGCTGGGCACCCCGGTACAGATCCTCAGGCGCACTGTACTCACGAATAGAGTGGCTGATTCCGTCTTTGCTAGGAATGAACAGGAGCATAGAGGGAACGGTTTGTCCCCAATTCATCAGATCATGACCAGCGCCGCTGAACATATTGCGAAAGTGGATGCCGCGGCCACGGCAGAGCCTCTCACTCAGCTCCATCAGCTTCGGGCTGCACTGAGTAGGCTCCTGACGGATATACGCTTCCCCTGTCAGCTCCACATGCTCTTCCAGCACGGAAGCGATCACCTGATCCATGGGCTCCATGGTCGGGTTGCGCAGCTCCACAATAAACTCCACCTTGCCAGGAATCACATTGACCGCTCCCGGAAACACCTGGAGCGTGCCCACGGTACAGACCATATCCGGCGAAGCGGCTCTGGCCCGATCCATAAGCTTGGTAATGATCCGGCAGGCGCTTACCAGGGCATCATCCCGCAGATGCATGGGTGTACTGCCTGCATGGTTGGCGCAGCCGGAAACCGTCATGCGGTAGCGCACGATACCTACAATGCCGCCTGCCAGGCCGATTTGCGCCCCCTCCGCCTCCAGAAGTCCCCCTTGCTCAATGTGCAGCTCCAAATAGCACTGATATTGGGTCAGATCCCGGCGGCAGGCGTTGACCTCTTCCATGGTAAGACCGTGAAGGACCAGATGGGGCCGCATGGCCCCGTCGATTTCTCCGCCGGTGAATGCTTTACTGCCAAAGGTACCGCCAATGACATTGCCCTCCTCCTCGGTGAAGGCGACCACCTGAATGGGATGTCGATTTTGATAGCCCATTTCCCGAAGGCGCTGCACACATTCGATCCCCGCCAATACGCCGTAGGTTCCGTCATAGATGCCGCCGCCAGGTACGGTGTCGATGTGGGAGCCAATGCAGATTGTTTTCCCTTTGCCCGGCAGCTCGCCGACCAGATTGCCTACGGGATCAATCGACGTCTGGAGTCCCGCCTGCTCCATACACCGCTGCACATAGGTCCGTCCTTCGTCATAGGCTGGAGTATAAGGCAGCCGGGTGGTCCCTTCCCCCGGCATAAAGCCGATCTGCCCCAACTGGGTCAGGCGGCGGGAAAGACGGGAACCATTGATATCGTTCATGCCGGCTCCTCCCCGGCCATGTGGGAGCGGATAAACGCCGCTAAAGCATCCAAACCCTGCTCCAGGCATTCCATCGATGTGGCATAGGACAGGCGGATGTACCCTTCGCCAAAGTCTCCAAAAGCGGTGCCGGGCACCACAACCACCTGCTTTTCTTCCAGCAGCTTCATAGCAAATTCCTCACAGGGCATGCCCAGGCGGCTGATGTTGATAAACGCATAGAAGGTTCCGGCAGGAGTATGACAGGACAGGCCTGGAATTTCAGCGATCCGCTGCATCACATAGTCCCTGCGCAGACGGTACTGCTCCACCATATACTTCAGGTGATCTTGAGATCCCTCCAACGCTTCAATGGCAGCAACCTGGCATGGAGTAGCCGCACAGGCACTGACATTTTCCTGCAGCTTGATCATATTTCGGATCAGTTCCTCCGGTCCAGCGGCGTAGCCAATACGCCAGCCGGTCATAGCATACGTTTTGGAAAGGCTGTCAATGACCAACGTGCGCTCCTTCATTCCGGGCAGGGTGGCAAATCCAGTGTATGTCCTCCCGTCAAAGAGGATATGCTTATATACCTCGTCTGCTAGCACCACCAGGTCCCGCTCCTGAGCCAGTTTTGCCAGCTGGGACAGTGTCTCAGCACTGGCTACGGCTCCCGTGGGATTGCAGGGGCTGTTTAAAATGATCGCCTTTGTCTTGCTGGTGATGGCCTCGGCAACAGCGGATACATCCAAATCAAACCCCCGCTGTGCATCAGTTTTCACGGATACCGGCACGCCGCCGCACATCCGGATCTGCTGAATGTAATTGGTCCAGCAGGGCTCATTGACGATGACCTCATCTCCTGGGTTCAGCAGCACCTTCAGGGCTAAAAACAATGCTCCCATAGCTCCGGGCGTTACTACGATCTGGCTCGCCGGATCGTAGGACAACCCTTCTGTACGCGCAAGATAACGGGCGATAGCCTGGCGCAGAGCCAGCAGGCCCGCATTTTCGGAATATTTGGTCTTGCCTTCTCGGATGGCCCGGCACCCGGCCTCCACCACATTTGCCGAGGCGGTAAAATCCGGTTCTCCCAGCGTGAAGCTGAGCACACGGTCATATTCCAGCGCCTTATTAAACATTTTCCGGATCTTGGAGGGCTGGATCTGCTGGGTGTTGTCTGAAATCTGAATCATACAAGTGACTCCTTTCTGCTCTGATTTTTCCGTTCCCTGAGTTTTAGAATGGTCATCAATATACCAAACACCAGGGAAAGGACTGCGGCAAATACAATGCGATACTCTTGGGGAAGAAGAAAACCAACGGTATTGATGGGAATCCAAAACAGTGGAATGGTTTTAAACAGGGTAAAATCCACCAGCTCGCCCCAGTCCACCGAGTCCACTGCCTGGCGCGGCGTAATATGGCGTCCCTCTAGAAAGCGGATCTCGCCATAATTTCCACACACCCGCATCAGGGCGGAGTGGATGGGGGCAAAAAACAGATTGTTGGTACAGCTGGTAAAAAAGGCTAGCGCCAAAGCATTTCCATATCCGGGAAGCAGCCCAGCCGCCATGGCTTGCTGCGTACCCTGGCTGAACACGCTGAAGGCCAGGGTAACAAAAAGGCCTCCTACTCCCCAGCTTACACTTTTGAACCATGTGGCCCGGTTGATCTGCCAGTGTCCCTCCAGCATCCGCCCCGAGAGCAGCTCTCCCGCCGTAGCATAGACGGAAAATTGAATAAATCCGGCCAGATAAGGATACATTGCATTAAACCAAGCAAAGCCCCCTGTAACACAAAGGAGCACGGTGGCCGCGGCCAGCAGTCCATAGGCAGCCACCCAATAGATATCCCTTCGTTTCATATACATCCCCTAACTTTTGTATCCTAAATATAGCAAAATGGAGCCGGCGTTGAAATTCAGCGCCGGCTCCATCTTATTTAATCCATGTATTATCCAAGGAGATCTTATGCTTCTCTGTATGGGACCGATGTTTCTTTTTATACCACTAAAGGATACTGCAATTCAAACAATTTCAAGCAAGCTTTTTTGCTTCCATTTATTTATAGTGCATCAAAATCAATCTTGTTTGTGGACATTGGGAGGCTTTGGAGCATTTGCACCCGATTCCGTACGTTCATCTTGGTGTAAATACTGTGGAAATGTTTTTTTACCGTATGGATGCTGATATTCATTTTTTTGGCAATGTCTTCATTGGACAGTCCATGTACCGCCAGATCCAACATCTCTCCCTCCCGACTGGTCAGACCGTATTGACGGCACAGCTTCTCATGGTACCCTTTTGCAAAGAAATAACGGGTGTCGCCCTTTTTAGCCTCATATACCAGACGGTATGCAAAGTGCTTGTGCAGCTGCTCCAGTACAAACATATCCCGTTCACTGAATGGAGGCTTGTCTGCCTCACGATACAGCCGCAATAGGCCCACCGGCTCCTCCCGGAAACAGATCGAAAGTCCCACCGAGTGGGTCAGGTGGTTGGGCAAATAAAAGTTCTGGTAAATTCCTTGATTTTTTATCTGCTCCTCCGGAACGGACATGGATTCCCGAAAGGCCCCACCTTTGCAGGTATACAGAACCCAGCGAAATGCGTCTGAGTTTAAACTCTCCTGTACCCAGGCATTCACCGCCTGCTGAGACAGTTGAAACGCTGCGGGTGTCTGAAACTGATAGGCCCCGTCTTCGGTGGTGGAGATCCGGGCAAAAATAGCTGCATCATAAGGAATAAGAAAGGGCAGCCATCGATTCAGCATTTCCTGCTGCATCTCCTCTACTGTATAGATAAAAGAAATATTATACGCAATTTCATTGAGGAGTATCCACTCATTTTCATTTAAAAATGCCATACTGGCACCTCCCTAAACATTTGTATCAAACTATAATGGGAAGATTAAAGCAGTCGATATCACCTGATTTACTGAGAATCCCGTTGCAGTTGAATATCCCCCTTTTGCCTCTACACAGATAATCAATATATACAAGGGATTATACGCACCTTGTTACTCATCACCCCCGTCGTACAACCTAGTTATTGTTGCTTATTTCAGCAGTCCTCCAACAAAAGCCAGTTCTGCACGGTACACTGCCTATTGGGACGGCCAATGTTGTACGGCTCGCATTTCATCAGCCCTCTTCTTCTGGGAAGGCTATAACCCCCCCTACGAGCTACTCTTTGAAGCGTTACTCCCTTCCATGCAGTTATAAATGTGAACTATTTCCTGGGTTATTTTCACTTCTTTTCAGTTAATGACTTTGCATATCTGCTCCAATTGGAATTACTTCGCCGTCCATAAGAAAATTCATCACTTTTGCTTCACTGTCATGTTGTATCACTCTGAGTTTATTTTATTTATTATACCGTAATATTTCTGAAATCACAGTATAGTTTAAAATAAATCAAAGAAATTTATTGCGCTGTTACTGCCCAAGAGAAGGATCATCTCTATGTGTTATCATGATAGTGATTTCCCTCTACAATATATTTGTTAAAGTCATGAGCTAAGCACCATTACCGTTCCCTGGTAGACCTCTCATTAAAAATACTCTCTGCTTTAAATACTCCGATAGAGTGATCTCTTCTGGGGCATCCATAATGAGCCGCCCCTGGGTCCAGCAAACAGGCGCACACTTCCCTTGGCGGGAGTGTGCGCCGGTTTCTGTTTTTCCGTCCCATGAGCTATGGCTACTACCGCAGGATGGTATACAAATTAGATGTACTGCTACCATTTTCCCGGTATCTGGACCGTTTTCGTATCCAGCCAGTATCCTCTAATTCCTTTAGTGCCCGCTTGACGGTGGAACGGGACAGTCCCAGATCCAAGGCAATGGTCTTCACTCCCGGCCAGCAGGATCCGGAGACAGCAGACCGATCCTTCAGATAAATGTAGACTGTTTTACACCGATGCGGCAAATTCTCATCCGCATAGATACTTTGAAAATAACTCATCCGCACTCACTCCTCCTAAGTTTTCATCCCAGCAGCGTTTCTATTTCCTTCTCCCTTCTCAGAGTCAAGAGGCATTACGCCTGACCTTGATTGGGCAAATTCATATCTTTGCATGATACTGTTCATTAGCTCTCTCCTTCCCGCATACCGCACTTGAGCATCTTCCCGCGGCGGCACTATGTATGGCTCCTCAAAGGTGATCCCCCACTCCAGGAATAGCCGCAGACGGGTACGCATGGGATGGCGCCCTGTTTTCATGACGATAAATTCTCCCTTGGGGAGGGCTTTCAACTCGTCCGGCGTCATCAGCGGCTTCCCGGCCATCTGCAAAGACTGGCTGGGGTCGTTTTTGCTCTGATTGATATAACCTGTCTGCACAGTGCGACTGCCCAAAGACTTGGACAGCACCTCTGCTGTTTGGCTCCCGGGCGCAAAGCCGCCGAATATGGTGTCCTGGGTGTTGTCCTGGATGATTTCACTGCCCTCCTTGCCGTAATTTTTCTCCAGTTGGGCCAGGGACTGGATGATTGGCACCAGGGTCAGCCGCCGGGAGCGTCCGGCTGAGAACAGAGGCAGGATGTCAAAGGGCGGCATGGTACCCAGTTCATCGCAGAAAAATACCACCCGGTTGGGGAGCTTGCCACCGTAGGCATCCGCCAGGGTAAACAGCTCCCGGCTCAGGTTCTGGATCATAAGCCCAGCCATGAAATTCTTGGTTGGATCCTCCTCCGGCAGCACCAGAAAGATAGCGCATTTCTCCTGGGCAAAAGTCTTTGCATCAATGGAGCTGTCAAAGCAGATGATCTGTTCCAGATCACTGTCCAGAAAGGAATTGAGCCGAGAGAACAGCGTGGACATGACCGAGGCCATAGCCTGATCTGATGTTTTCAGGGCAGAGTCAGACAGCCACCGGGCCATATGGTCCTCAGGCAGCTTGCTCATCAGGAGGTGGAATTGTGTTTTTCCTTTTACGGCAGAGGGTTCCATTAGATCCTGTACCAGTTTAAACACAGAGACGATGTGCCGCCGGTCAATAGGTTCTTGAGGTGTGGGCGGGAGAAATTCCGACAGCAGAAGAACTACCGAAGCCAGAACTCCCTCCGCCGCTTCATAGAAGTAGGCGTTCTGGCCTCGGTTGGCGCTGTCCCCATCCGGATTGACAATGGTTTTCGCCAAGAGCTTGGCATACTTCTCCGCCTTAGCTCTGGCCCCCAGATCCTTTGGATCTTTTCGTACCTGATCCATCCAATGGTTGATGACGGTGAGCAGATTGTACCCGTCTGACCGACTAGGGTTTCTTAGGTCAATGACCGATACCTTGTAGCCGTAGTACTTCTCCGCGATGGTGCCATAGTTCCGGGCCAGGTCTCCTTTGGTGTCACTGGCAAAAAAGCTCATCCCGCTGGCGCATGCGTATTCCAGATTGGGATAGAGGAAGAAAGCTGTCTTGCCCACGCCAGAGGCGCCGATCATCAGGCAGTGGATATCGTCGCTGTCCACTAGAGCAATGATCTGCTTTTTCCTCATGGTGCTGCCCAGAACCAGTCCCTGGACCTGGGGACGGTTTCGCCCGCTGCGCCAAGCCTCTACTTGGAACGGCACATGGGCGAAAGTTTCCCGGATCTCCTTAGGCGTGGCCCAGCGGGCCGTACCGTACTGCCCGTCCCCCACGGTCTTGGCCTTGATTCGGTTGAGGGAATACCGCTTGGAGGAGGTCAGCGCTGCCAGCAGGAGCAACAACCCACCAACCACCATTAGGAATATCATCTGTTCTGACATCATACTTACACCCCCATGGAGATAACCGCCTGTTCCTGATTCCCGGCACACAGGTCATCGTTCCAGTCCTTGTGCTCCGAGAGGAGCCGGTCTGAGGCAATGTTAAATTGCTCCGCAATTTTCTCCGCCATGCGCAAGCTGCCAGTTTCTCCAGCCTGGTCGTTGTCCAGACAGAGGTATACTTCCTTGGGCGCAGACATCCGCTCCAGCATGGACAGCACAGGAATGGCAGAGGTTCCACAGCAGGCTACATAGCTGTGGGACTGCCAATCCTCCAGGTTTATGGTGATGTAGGAGAGCAGATCAATAGGGGCCTCAAATACAAAGAGCTGTCCATCTGTCCCCATGTGGTGGAAGCTGTACCTGGGATTGCTTCCCTCTATGTTCTGGCGGAAGGCCTTGCCTACGCTGTTGCAGCTTCGTTTGTGGGCATGGCGTGGAATACCGCACTCATCTCTCCCTACGAACACACAGTTGTGATATTTGGTATCTTCATAGATCGTTTTTGCTCTGGCAAAGTTGGCAACGATGCCGCGGTCAATGTGCCGCTGTTTTACCAGATAGGCGAACACCCGGCGCATATCGCGGTTGGCTTCCGGCAATTCAAATGGCTTGGGCGGTGTCTCTGTCTTTTGTGCGGCAGGATAGACTACTCCATTCTTCCGCCCCAGTAGCTCCTCTACAGCTTCTGGATAACTGAATCCATAGCGCCGCCGAACAAAGCTGATGGCATTTCCCCCCTCATGCTCCTCATGATCGTACCACTCACTGCCGCGGATGGTGATACTGTGGTCGCTGGCCAGCCGTTTTTCTCGGCCAGACGGAAGAAGCTTTTCGCCCCTCTGACGGAGGAATTCCTCCAAGTCCACTGAGGCGGCTCGCTCCTTTTCTTCTGTTGTAAATGGAATATAGGTTCCCATAGAACAATTCCCTCCTACTACATGGTCTGTTGGATTTCCGGGTTCTCATGATCGTTGATCTTGTGTCCCAGCGCCAACCGTTTTTCCATCAGTTTCTTGCGGCGCTTGCTGTCCATCCGGACACCCATGGGATTACTTGGGGCCGGGGCATTGTCCCGAAAGATCTGCCCCATGTGGTGAAGCAGGTTTAGCACTGCAGCGGCTGCTGCCGGGTCAGGAGCACTGTGGACCTTAGAGGTAGTTCTGATCTCTTGTGTTTCCCGGAGTAAATCGTTTTGCGTTTCTTCCTCACTGTCTGCTTCCACCTGCGCGTCCTGCTCTGTCTTTTGTTGAGGTGTCTGCTCTAGCTCCTGCCGCAGCTGCTCCGCCTCCTGCACGATAACATTCTTGATAGCACGGAACTCCTTTTGCTCTGAGAGTGGATGATGTACCCTTGGCTTGGCCTTGTAGTACCGCTCCAACTCATCCCGCAGGCCATTCCAGACCTCGTAGCACTCTGCCACATCCGGCTGCTTTTCCAGTTCGTCCACTACCCCATCCACCATCTGTTTGATATTCTTTGGCAGATAACCGTACTGCTTTTTCCCGGTGACAGAGTCCAGCGCATGAGCAAGCTCCACCAGCTTGTCGGCCAGTACAGGGGCCGCCGCATCTGCTGATTCCATGCGGTCAATGTATTCGGCCATAGCGATCCGCGCCTCAGACACCAGCTCCCGGTATGCCAGATCCTTTTTCTCATAGAGCTCATGCATCTCATCCTGAAATATGGTGTTAGTGAGAGCGGAGCGCATAACATGGATACCGTCTCTGGTGAGAAAGCCTTTCTTCGGGTCAGTGGACCAGACCATCATGTGGATGTGGGGATGGTGCCCCTCATCATGGAAGGCAGCACACCAACGAAACTGATCTACCGGAATTTTCATGGCCTGCGCCAGCTTCGTCTGGTGCTGCATCAGGAGCGTACGCCACTGCTCCGCATTGTCATATCCAAGGGCAGTGGCATCTTCTCGGCGCAGGGAATAGATCACCGTCCAGACCGCTCCCTGGTGTTGCTCCACCTCGCGTATAGTGTCCGGCAGAGACACAACCTCCTGGTCACTAAACAGGCCGTGGTCACCCCTCCGTTCCACTCTGGGACGAGTGGCGATGTACTTGAGATAAACACTGCCCTCCTCCATAGTGTGGACATTGGCATCCAGCGCCATGGTGAGGAAAGCTGATGCGTTGGAGAAGGTGGGGTTGGCGCGATAGTCCTCATACTCGAATAACTCTCGGCTGTCCGGGTAGTCCCGCAGCACATCCTTGATGAGTTCCTCCTGCCTTTGGGTAGCGGGACCTCTGCCATGCAATTTTTCCACACCCTCCCTGGTGGCGATGTACCTGGCGTAGCGACCAGCGCCGCTAGAGCGGATGAAGCCGCACTTCTGGACCAGCCTGGGCATGACTTACAGCTCCTTCTGGAATTTCAGGATGTCCTTGAAGCTGATCTGCCCGTGGGTGCGCATCACATCCTGGACACACCGGGCACGCAGCTTTTCCAGCGTGGGCAGGTCGATATCCGTATCATAGGCGATGATGTGCATGAGCATGGATACCTCCACGGACAGCTTGAACAGCAGACGCCCCACTCGGTCTCCCAGTGCTGTGAATGATCCTTCCAGTACCGTGGACAGCGTGTGGGGCAGATAGGCTCCGTCCTGTTCCGCGTTCAGGTAGCCACAGTAGAACCGGACGGCCTTCTCAATGAACTCGTTTTGCGTAGAACAGTTGTCCTGTTTGTAGTGGTACCGCACCATGTTCCAGGCATCTGGAGTTACCCAAACGGTGTGGCGGTCTCGCTCTGTTTTCATATCAAATTCCTCCAATCTGGAAATAGCGTTTTTTTATTGCCCACGGCACTAAGGAAAACTGCGTTTTTTTCAAGAAAAAGCATCATTCTCATCCCGCCGCAGGCCAAAAAGCGTTAAACCACATCCTCTGAAACTGCCCGCACTGCGGGCAGAAGTGAGAGCCCCGGCGCAATAAAGCGTCGGGGCTTTCTGCCTGCCTTTTTTCCGTCCTCGCCCTGCGCTTCGATCGAGGCCCGAAAGCGGGTCAAACAAGCCCTCGAAACCTCCCTGGGGACTTGGACTCGTCCGGGCCCTGAAACCGGGCACACAGGGGCTTACACAGGCGATACCCGCTCACATTGTCTGTTCCTCCTGCGGTTCCAACGCCTGCGTCTGCCTAGTCTCAGGCATCGCGCTGTGTTTGACTTCGCGCCGGGATCTGGGACGGGAAGTCGCCGGTTTGCACTTGTTGTCCAGATACTCCCGCATCTCAGCGGGCACATACTTCTCATAGAGCGCATCCAGTGCACGCTGCAATTCCTTTTGCGGCGTGCTCTTTTCCTTGGCGGATAAAAAATACCGAAGCACATCCAGGCGCTCCGGCTCCATCGTTACCTTTAATTCTACCTTTTCCATAAGAGCACCTCACAGAGAATAAAAATCCAAGCGGATGGACTCCTCCACCTCGCCGGGCTGGAAGGTCTCCGGCTGAGCAAACTGCTGCGTCAGCCGATCCATCTGTTCCTGAGTCAGAGAGCAGAAGTCTCCGTCCCCATGATCCCCCACCAGAAAGAAGGTCCCGGCAATGATGTCGTTCCCTACCCGGCGGTTGCCCTCCAGACCTATGAGCTTGCCCTCCTCGTTACATACCAAGCAGGCATCCTCCAGATAAACCACCTCAATGTATCCGCCCACCATCTGCTGCATGGCTGCCAGAGTGTTAGGGATGGTGACCTCCTCCGGGGCCTTGCCAGGTTCCACTTTTAACACGGTAAGTTCGTTCTCTTTCATAGTCAGATTCCTCCTCTTGCTAACTGGTTGGTAAATAGGAGCTTGGGTTGACACGCTGTCCATTCACACGCACCTCAAAGTGGAGATGGGGGCCGGTAGAACGTCCGGTAGACCCGGACAGGGACACCACATCTCCCGCCTCTACCGTCTCACCCACTCGCACCAGCAGTTTGGAATTGTGAGCATACAAGGTCACCATCCCGTTGCCGTGATCCACCATCACATAGTAGCCGTAGCCACCGGCATTGTATGTGGCGGTCGTAACCACACCTGGCAAAGCGGCACGGACTGGTGTACCTGTCGGGACGGCGATGTCGAGGCCAGTGTGTCCTTTTGTCTGCCCAGTGAAGGGATCACTGCGGTATCCAAACTCCGAAGTGACTCGGCTTTCCCACCCGGAGCCCACCGGAGAACAGAACCCATCTGTTCCAACAAAGGGCACCTCTGCCCCTGGGATCCACCCTTCTGTACCAGTGGAGGTACCGTACTTCACCAAATTGTAGATGCTGTCCGCGTTATTGCGCTGCGCTTGGGAGACGGTAATCCCCATAGCTGCCTGGATGTTTGCCCACACTTGTTCCATATCGGTGATGGGAATCGCCACTGTATAGGTCTCCTCTGTCTCCACTTCTTGGTTGCCTTCATTGGTTGTGGTTACCGTCCTAGTGCGCTCCTCATAGATAACAAAGCAGTCTGCAAATTGCCGATGGGCCTGGCTACTGGGAGAGTCGTCCCCAAAGTACAGAGCATAAAAAATAGCCTTGATCCGAATGGCATCAAGACTTGCTCCGTCTTCGATCATATCGTTGATTTCTGCCATGCGATCATCCAGCCATGCGAAGCTCTGCTGCATGTCCGCAATGTAGGTCCGGTACTCCGCCGGAGCATCTTCCGGCAGGGTGCCGCCATAAAAGCACAGGTCAATCACGCTGGTGTTGTGCTCTGCAGATCCGCCCAGGATGGAACAAAAGATGACTGCCAGCAGGATGATCGGAGAAAGAATCACGGCCAGCGTCCAGCCCGCAGACTTGCGTGTCCTTTCATCTGTCAAAACAGCCGCTGCCGCTCTGGCAAGTACTGCAGCTGGGGCAGCCATCAGCGACCACCTGCCGATCCAAAGAGTTTTTCCTTATGAGGAGGCGCGTGGACGGCCAGGAGGTGTCGGTCGTTGCCGCACTTATAGAGGCAGACTCCCTTCTGAGGATAGCGCACCAGTTCATACTCCGCCTCATCCAACTGCAGGTTGTCCATATAGAACCGCTTATCCGTGGCTCCAGCATAGAAAATGAACTGGTGGGTAGGGATGGCGAAGAGCGGACGGGTCAGCTCTCGTATGCCTGGCTGATCAAAGTCCTCCAGGTTCTGGCTGGCCAGAATCATGCTGGACTCCTTCTTCCGTACTCGCTTGAGGCAGTTACGGATGTAGGTCACCGCCACCGGATTGCTGAGCCACAAGTACAGCTCATCGATAGCGGCCACGGTATTCCCGGCGGTAAGAAGCCGGTCGGACATATAGGAGAGGACACTGAACAGCAGGGTGTCCCGCAGATTTTGAGCTGCATTCTCCAAGCCCTTGATGCAAAAAACTAGAAATCGCGCCGAGGTGATGTTGGTATGGCCATTGAAAAATCGGGCGTCAGCACCCTTGCACATCGAGTGGAGTCCCAGCAGCAAGTCCCGAAGCATCTCCGCCGAATAGAGCTTCAGCTCCTCTTCCTGCTCATAGTTTTCATACGCCGCCTGGATGGTTTCGTAGAGGTCGGATAAAATCGGATAGTCGGTGGGGGCCATCTGGGAGAAGTCGGTGTCATCGCTAATATTCCAGCTCCGGTAGAGCCGCTCAATCATCAGCTCCAGTGTGTCAATATGGGGCGTATCAAAATTTTTATAGACCCGGAAAATATCCCGCAGAAACGAGATGTGCTGGGCCAGCGGGGTACCCCGAAATGCCGGTGGCGCCTCTGGATCATCTGGCTCGCTGCCGTCATTCCACTGCCTGGGCTCCAGCAGATTGATTCGCGTCTCCCCGCTGAGCAGATCTAAAAAGCTGCCCTCCAGATTGGTACACAGGTCCGCCATCTCATGTTCAGAGTCCAAAGAGATAACCGACTTTCCCGCCTCCAACACATTGCACAGCAAAAATTTCAGCAGGTAGCTCTTCCCTTGGCCGCTGTTACCCAGGATGAGCACATTGGCGTTGGTCTTGTCTCCCGTCCGACGGTCCAGGTCCACAATAATGTTGGACCCAAATTTCTCTTTGCCCAGGTAGACCCCCCCTGGATCCGTTTTACCGGAGTAGCTCATGGGATATAGATTGGCCACACTGGACGCGGGCAGGACTCGCTCTGAGAAGGAACCAAAGATATTCTGCCCCGCTGGGTTAACGGAGAGAAATCCGTCCCGCTGGCGCAGCAGCAACGGATCACTCCCCAACTTGGATCGGATCAACCACGCACTCACCTGATCCCGCAGGGCACGCAGCTGCTCCTGGGAGCTTGCCGCCAGTTCAATAAACACGGAGCAGTGAAGCAGCGGCTCCTGCTCCCGGCGGAGATTGGTGATCAGGGTCACTACATCCTGAAGTTTGGCCTCAGCGGTGACGCTCTGTTTCATGTTGCTTAGGTTGCTGCGTTCCATTCTGGTTTTATTGGTGGCTGCATGGAGGATTGCATTCTCTTCCGCAGCAGTCACCTGCCGGGCAGCCAAGTGAAGGGTCACTCCTCCCAGCTCTCCTAAGCGGCGTAGAAGAGCTAGCTCTTCCGTGCTGGGTGGATAGCTGCGCAGCACCATGACACAGCGATAAGAGCCGCCCAGGATATAGTGATCGGTGTTAAACTTTACCGCCGCCGGGGCAATGAGGTCCAGAAACTCTTTGGGGCGTGAGACCACAGGCTGTTTTGCCGGTGCGGTTTTCTTCTTTTTCTTATTGGCCATCTGTTATCACCACCTTTTCTCCATCGGCATCTTCAAAGAAGTCTGTCGTTACATCGTGCTGATAATAGACGGCCAGCAGGCGCTTGACATCCTGTTCCTCTGCCAAATGAACAGAGATTCCATGGTCGCAGAGGGCCTTCTCCATCTGCCGCAGCCCCGCCTCATCCGGAATTGCTTTTCCCTCCGGCCGCAGGATCAGCAAAAACTCTCGTGCAGATGCGGAGGCAAACTGGATCTCATCCAAATGCTTCAGGTCCTGCTGGAGCAAATTCCGAAGCGCCGGAACCGTCTCCTTGTCCAACCGGGCCTGGTAATAAGCTTTATTGGGCTGAAAGGATTCTCGGGAGTCCAAGGCCATCAGTTCCACCGCCGACTCCGCACGGAGCAGATTGGTCAGAGCTGTAATTCGGGCCCGTACACCCTCCGCTGATAAAACAGTCAGGTTATCCGGCCGCACCAAAAAGAACACCATCTCGCCGCGCTCCGTGGTTACGCCGTGGGCAGTGATCCTTTGGATGCCCATGAGCTGCCGGGTGGATTGGTGCTGACGGAAGGCTAATATTTCTTTTTGTTTCACAAATCCAGCCTCCATTCATAGTACTGTTGCTGCAAGAGCAAAAAGCATGCCGCTCTTCGGAGGAAATCCAGGATACTGGAACCGTCCACTCGGATAGCGAGAAACGCAAACAGGACAGTAATCACCAGCGGCAGCATTCCAATCCCTTGGCTAAGCGCCAGGACAGAGAGCAAAAAGCTGACGCCGATGATCCCAATATCCCGCAACTCCCAGAGCCAGAGCATGGGTTTTGCTTTTAAGTTTTCAGGGTAAATGAACAAGAAAACACCTCCAAACACAAGATAAGGCCACTATGAGATGTCCCATAGTGGCCCAATATGCTTAGTTTTTTTGATCTTCATCCAGTGCTCTTTGGATACACGCCAGGAAGAAGGTATTCTGCTTCATCTTGTGCTCTTTCAAGTATTCCTTGAATTGCTCGAACAGATCCACAGGCACCTGGAAGGCCACTGTTCGCTTGTCGTCCATGGTAGATTTCCCTCCTTGTTCGTATTCATAGAATTGTGTGATCAGCCAGGTCATGTATTGGCTTAGGTTCTTCCCAGATTTTTCTTGCTGCTCGCGCAGCTTGGTGTGCAGGGCTTCTGGAATAGGGGCACACAAATGTTTGATGTTTTCTGCCATTGCTTTACTTCCCCCCTTCCTCCTTTATTTGGTGGCAGATCCGATCTGTCTGCTCCTGGTCGAAGGAATACAGGCCATCTGCCTCCAATTCTTTTGCGATTCCTATGGCCAGCTTAAATCCAGCCGTAAAGCTCGCCAGGGAAATCTCGTCGCACAATACATTCTGTGTGTCGATTAGATCCATCAGTTTTCGACGGTGCAGTTGATCCAAGCAGTCCCGCACCTCTTGCCGGGCACTTTCGATTCTTTCCTCTAACTCAGTATATTCCGGCTCTTGGAAAAACCGCTGGTGCAATGCTCTCATATAGTCGTTCATGGCTTTGCCTCTCTTTTTGATTTCTTCTGTAATCGCAAAGCAAGCATACTCAAAGATAAGAGAAAAAGCCATTCACGAAAGCCAACAAAAAGCAATTAAAAAGACAAGCACAATAGACATTTCTATTTTGCTGCCTGCATAATGGTGCGCGTCGTATTGACAGCGGCCTGAGCAGTGTATACTGCAGACATGATATTGGCTCTGGTGGTGGTGTCCAGGCCAAAGGTTCCCGCAATCCGGGGTACTTCACCTGCTGAGAGCATCAGCCCCAGGCCCAGCAGGGCATGCTCCCGGAACACCATTAGCCCTGCCACAAGGATGGTGGCCTGGAGAAAAGCAGTCAGACACAGGCCAATCACCTGCTTCATCCATTGCACGAAGCCGTCCGTAAACCCTCTTGGGATGGAGAACATGTAAAGGCTGCCCACCGCAATCTGAATCAGCAGGATGCCGCCCCGTTTCAGGTTGGCAAAAAAGACTTTGATCACGGCATAAGCCATTAAAATGATACAGAAGATAACCATCATCGTATTGGTACCGACTCCTCCCCAGAGGCCAACGGTAGCCAGTTCTGGCAGTGAGGTGGATTCCAGCTCCTCCAAGATCGCCGCCCCCAGATCGCCGATTCCGCCCCCTGCTCCAGAAATTCCGGCTGTCATGGTTCCCTGAAGGGAGACGGACAAGGTGTATAATCGAATGGGCACGACCGTAAACAGATTGACCGCCAGGAACCCTTTTATGGCGTTGAGCGCCGCCTGCTGGATATTGCCTCGGTCTGAGATATACTCAATCCCGCACTCAAATCCAGATACCACCAGGCTGACTCCAAATAAGGCCCAGCCCAGCTGCGAGAAAAACAGTACCACCGCATCTACCCATTCCAATTCAAATAGTTCCACCCCCATATTCCCCATCTGGGCAAAGAAGGCCCCTAAAAAGCCCACCACTTGGTTGTAAAACCAGTCCATTAAGGCATCCATGATGGGATTGGCTGCAAATTCCCAAATAAACATGCTCTTTCATCACCCCCGGAACCCAATGGGCCGTCTTAAATGCCGACGATACCCCAAATGTAGTTGGGGGCCAGGATGACAAAGATCAGGCAGACAAACAAGATGGCCGGCCCAGTCCACTCAAACTGGCCATGCTTGCGGTACTCAAAGTAGCAGAGCGCCAACTTTACAAAGAATGCAATGGCGAGCACCATGGTCAGCGCAGGAAATACCACATTGTCTACCACGGTCTTAATTTGGGTCGCTGCATCCTCCCAGGTCTGCTCCACGGCACCGGCCACATCTCCGCTTGCCGCCATGGCTGGTACGCAGCAGCTCATGGCCAGGAGGACGCCTGCGACACAGGCTCGTGCATGCTGTTTCATATATTTCATGTTCCCAAGATACCTCCTAAAAAATGGGGGCCGTCCGAATGGACGGCCCCTTGGCGTTGGTCCTTAATATCCAGTCTGAGGCAAAGGTTCCGCAGGCTTATAGACCTTGGTCACCCACCGGCTAGTTGCCATAATCCACTGCTCGTTATAGACACCGCCCACATCCGCCTGGTTGACGAACTGGGCACCGCCAGTGAGCCAGGATACCACATTGCAATAGACTCTCGGCGCTTCCACCTGTCGGAAATTGGAGGGCACTACCCCGAAGGACACCATAAACTGGGTCACATACTCGTTAGAAGCCAGGCCCAGTGCGACAGGCGAGGCATCCAGTGTGTAGTTCTGCATGGTGCTCAGGTTATCGTACATGGTACACCAGGTGCCGTTGCTCAGATTGGTCTGATAGACAATCTTGTAATTGCCAGGCACGTTGTAGGTACCGGTGATGATCTTATCCAGCCGCACCGCCTGGGTAGGCAGGGTATCTCTCCAGTAGAAAGAGGTCAGGCTGGTGGTGGAATTATTGGCGATCCCGCTGAAATCGTAGCGGATGGACTGGCCAGGCATGACCTCCACATAGCCGGTTTTCTTGATACTTACATTGGTGTAGAGGCTCTTGTTGGTCATGGCCGTCTTTACGATCTGGCCGGCAAACTCAATCTCCACCTCAATGGGGGTCTTGTCCAGGCCATAGAACTCCGCTGCC
>OGEZ01000713.1_pt1 | contig 24011 bp, 13 predicted proteins | sample 1570831 | NCBI WGS metagenome assembly OGEZ01 (sample SAMEA2582059, study PRJEB24529) | metagenome | biome: Human gut stool | place: China | collected 2011
TGTCGAAACGCCAAAAGACGGGCGTACCGTTCCAAATCAAGCTGATGGACATCCCCATGCAGATAATCAGGCGTTACGAGCCGTTCAGAAGAGACAAGCGACTTTTCAACATCGGCTCGCTTGACATGGTGAACAAACGCATCAAGGCTGTGGCGAAGAAATGCGGGATAGAAAAGCCGGTTTCATTCCATTTGAGTAGGTATTACCTTTTATCCTATCAGCTGAAAATAAGCAGTTTATACGAATCGCTTTATTAAGCAGGTAACGATTTAGAAACGAGCGAAGTTCTATATTTTTTCTTGTTTTGCATTAACCAAAAGAACGCTCCATTCAATGCAAAAATACGGAGTATTTCTATAATTACCAAAACAATTGTTAGGAAAAAAGGAATAGTAAACAAGCTTTTCAAACGAAGAACAATACTGTGCATATTAGTTTTTAAATCATCTTTTGCCTTTGAAGAAAAGCTAGATGGACTGCAAATATGGATAATGTCCAGTGTCTACTTTCTTAATATCTTCATTACAGAATTTTGGTAAAATCGTTTATTGCTTTGACTTCTTATTTGCGATTATCGCTCAAAATCTATTGCAATATCAACAAATTTAAGTGAGTATAGTAATTAAGTTATTTATCAATACATGGAAAAAAATGTATCCATCTTGGATTTTTTGTTTACTGTGCATTGTGATTGCACAGAATTGCGCTATCTTTACAAAAGATTATAAACCAATTGATTTTTAGAACATGGTTAATATATGCAATAGTGAACAGCATGTTGTTTTGATGAGGATTTTGGATACTCGTAACAGACCGTCCATAACCCCAGATATGCCCCTTTGGAAACTTAAATTAACCGAGGAAGAATATACAAACTTAAAGGAGACTCTTGTCCAAAATGCGTATCGATTAGAAGATTTTGGAATAGAGGCGGCCTTGTGTTACGCTGAATGGTGGAGAAGAGACTATAATGGAGGAATTCCTTCCAGAGAAGATGTTGCAGTCGGATTAGGACTGCCTCATTATTGTTGGGAGCAACTATATAAAGCTGCACGTCATGGGCTTAAAAGTCATGGATTTGCATTTATTCACTCTCTCAAGGGGAATGAATATTTTAGAACTTTACTAAATCAAGGAGGTCTTCCTGTAAATTACATAAAGAACGGAACTAATCTTAGCGGGTTTTCACGTTTTCTCATTGGATTGGTTGAAGAATTGTCTTCAATAAATATTGATTGGGATGATAATAATATAGATTTAATCAAGAATTTTAATTGTATAGCTTATCTTGGGAAAGCGTTCAAAAATGACAATATTTACGATGTTTCATTACAGATTGCTCATGCAATCATATCCGAAGAAGACCGCTGGCTACCATATGATGATACGGATTCCTCTTTGTCGGAACTGACTAAATCCTTAAAAAGAGAATACCGGCGAGTTAAGAGTGAACATAGAACCAAACCACTTTCTCTAAGTTGGAAACTTCGTTTGACCTCAAGTAAAACTGCAAATCTTTTTGTCAATTTAAATATAGTAAAAGAGATTTCATCAAAATCTATTGAAGGTCTAAACTATCAATCGTGCTACACCTTCGATGTGTTTGTCTCTGGTATACTTGTTGGAAAGTATGTAAGAAAATCCCTAGTTAAAGATGACAAAGGAGAGGTTATCGGTGCGATATATTCTCGTATAACTGTTGGCGTAGCAAATGATATAAAGTGGAGTGGAGAACCTGTAGTTGAAGTTAAGATCAGGTGTGACAACGATGACAGATTGTTTCCAACTTTATGTGGTAGTTATCCTCCGAATTTTGAATGCCCTCAGGTTTTCCAAATGCTTGATGATAATGTATATTCTTTGAAATCGACAGCGAATGCTGAAAATAATATAGCTGTTTTCTCCACTAATTGGAAGTGTGATGGTAGTCACAATCTATTACTAAATGGAGAACTTTATTCGGCGATTAAGTTTACTGATAAAGTAGATTTACACAATTGCATGTCGAATGAGGATATAACCATAACCAATGAGTTCACGCCTTATAGCGCTGAATTCAGAGGTACATATATACAATGGGTAGAGCAATCTAATTTTAAGTTATTGACTCGCATTCCAGTAATAAGCGTTTTTGACCAAACTGGCACTAGAGTCGGGAATATCAAGCCTAAATATCGTGTTCATAATAGTAAGGCTGAGTGGCGGAATTTGTCCAATTCATGCCTTTTGCCATTTGGACTTGTTGATATCAAGGTTGAATTTCCTGACAATAAATACGTGATGGAAACATTTTATTTCATAGACGATATGACATTTGTCTCTCGCAACGAAACAATGTTTTCCACAGAGCTACACCTATATTCTCGCCATGTTATCTCTGCAAAAGTTGATGAATGCGAAAACTTATCTGTTGAAATGACGGATAAAAATACCTGGAGGATTTCCAGAGATGCCTGTGCTTCTAAATATTCTCCTACGTGTAATTTGAAAATAATTGCCGAGAATAATCCTCCTTTGAAAGTATCTGTTGTAGCACCGTTTGAGGGTATAGTAATATCTGATTTGGAAGGGAAAATTGTGCCATCGGGAAAAATCATATCTTATGATAACCTGAGATATTTTAATATAATCAGTCATGGACAGTCTGGTATGATAGATGTAACTTACAAATCTGATAAAATAAAGGATGACAATACAATCAAGCATCTTAAGAGTCCAGTAATTGAAGGTATAGTTCCATTATCCGATTATCGTGATTTGTTTGCAAGAATGTTTCAATTATATGGTGCAAATACTTTTGACCGTAGTAGTTCCATAGAACTAAAAATATTTGACAAACGCATCTATATAAGAAAATTTGTTCTTGATAGTGAGTTGAGTTCAGATAAAATTCGAATCACAGATTATACCAGCGAAGACACTTCCGATTTCATATATGACGGTGATGTATATGCATTGCCGGTTTCAGAAAATATAAAACCAGCTGAATTAGTGCAGATAAAGCTTGAGCCGTATAATCGACAAATGAACTTGTTTACAATTCCTGATGAGCTTTTGAATTCGGAAGCAATTCTTTTCTCTGGTCCCGAAAGTTCGCGCAGGCTTGTTCCTAAGTATTACAATTTTGAACAAGAAGATTACAGTTCGGAAGTACGTGGAGAGATGTCTGCTGCTAACACAATACTTTGGAGTGAAAGGCTTTGCAAGGATGATGTTTTTGCCGGCGAGTATTGGGCAAAGACAGTAAAAGCATTCCGTATTATTTCAGAATTTAATCTTCCATTTACCACATATAATGCTTTCAAAGCTATTGGTTGTGAGCCTAAATTATTGGTTAACTTAATATTAGCTTGTTGGATTAATGGCGCTTCCGACGTTCTCATTCAAGAAATTGACCGTTTTGAAGATGAATTAAACATTGCAGTACATTGGATTCCGCACACTGTGTGGGGAAAATGTATTGAGAGTTTCATACGTTCGCTTCCTCCAACACTCATTAATATAATGAATACAAAATTAGGTGAGATTACAGAACTGATAAATGCACTTTTCAACGCTACACTATCTGCAGAAGTTGCGTCTGAACTTACCCAATATGTTGCGGGAGGGAATATCGGAAATGCCAGGATTTTCTCAAGAGCGGACATAAATCAATTTAAATCAAAAATACATGGGTGTACAGATAACAATATAGACCTACCTCTAACCCGATTTGTACTTCAAAATAAATATTATGTAGATCAAGAGATGCACAAGTCCTATCGTGTAATGATTGAGTCCGCAATGTGTGCTGCGGAAAACTTCGCACAAGTAAAAAATCGCACAAATCTTTTTTTATTGGAAAGTCGAGACTATGCTCGTATCACTAATTTTTACCGAAAATACTTTAAAGAAACCTACAGTGAGATATTCATTGGGACAGTAAAACAAATTGTAAACAAATGAATATGAATTATTTTTCATTCTACAATAAGGCCAAGGAATTATTAATAGATTCTCTTGCCTCTCTTTGGTTCAAGGGTCAAGCCCAAGAACAAGAATATATCAAGAGGATTTTGACTAAGGATGAGCCTCTTTTTGCAGAACCTGTATTCCAATCAATATTCCCTTGGGAGGAGAGTGCCGACAGTTTTGAGGAACATTCTTCTAAACTCAGATTGTTAACTCCTTCATTTGTTAATGCACTGAGTAGCGAAGAAGTTGACAAGGATTTGAGATTTCCATTAGACAGGCATCCTTATAAGCATCAAACAGAAAGCTGGAGAACTATGCTTTCTTCTCGACCACAAACCATTGTCGTGACTACCGGAACAGGATCAGGTAAAACAGAGTGTTTTATGATACCAGTGTTGCAAGATTTGGCTAAAACCAATGAAAAAAATTGTGTTCAGGCCATATTTCTTTATCCTTTGAATGCACTGATGAAAAGCCAACAGAAACGTATTCATGCTTGGTGCAAAGCTCTTCCCGAAAAGGTTACCTATGCGATATATAATGGAGAAACCGACAAAGAAAATCGGTCTGACAGATATACTGCATCTCATTATCCACAGCTCGTAACAAGGCCTCAAATAAGGAAAACTCCGCCTCAGATTCTCTTTACTAATCCAACTATGCTCAACTATATGTTGGTACGAGCAGAAGACCGTGAAATCTTGGAAAAATCCAAAGGGAAGCTCAAATGGATTCTTTTAGATGAAGCACATACTTATACTGGCTCTTCAGCCGCTGAATTATCATTGCAAATCCGTCGTGTACTAGATGCTTTTGGCGTAACTATTGATCAAGTGAATTTTGCTGTAACATCAGCGACTATCGGGGATGAAAGTGACCCCAAAACGACGATAAAGCTAAAAACTTTTGTGTCTCAACTCACTGGAAAACCATTTGAAGATATAAAAATAATTAGTGGCAAGCGCATTATTCCAGAACTAAACAAGGGAATTGCAGAAGATCAATTGTCCAAAATAAACAAAAAGTTTAGTATCGAATTGAGTTATTCTGATATTGAGAAGTTGAGAAAAAAGCTTAACTCTTCGCCGGTATTGAAAGCAAAGGAAATCGGTCGTATGCTTGATAAAGGAATTGGGAAAAATGTGGATACCTCATTGGAAATAATAGATGCTCTCGGGGAAAAAGTGAAAGGTATAAACAAAGGAGGCGGCCTTGGAGCTTTATTGCCAACACGTGCTCATTTATTTGTTAGATCGATAAGTGGAGTGTATGTTTGCACCAATCCCGATTGTCAGCGTCATAAGGGATATAGATTGTCGATAGGAAGTCTGACAACATATCAAAATATGAATTGTCCAGTTTGTAAATCAAAGATGCTGGAACTTGCTACATGTTCGTCTTGCGGCTCTCCCATTATAGTGGGTGAAACAAGCACAACTAAGGGATTTAGGATGCACACCAATGTAATTGATCTTGACAAGAGTCTTTTCTATGAGCAAAAGGAAGATCTCATTGATTTGGAAGATATGGGAAATATAGAAGATGTTGAGCAAAATGAGGCGGATGGCTTTTCTCGCTTCTTTTTCGCCATTCCGAAGAAAGCATGTCTAAGGAAAAATGCGAATAGAACATATCACATCTTCAATCATCGGAATGGTAAAATAGAACTTGTCCCTGAAGACAATAGAAGCAACAAGTGTTTTACTTCTTTAAAAAGTGAAGGAAGTATTCCTATAATATATCAATCTCTTCGACACTCAGGAGATAATCACGTTCTTTGTCCTCATTGTGGCAATAATCTCAGCGAGTTTAAAAACCTTGATTATCTCAGAATAAGTGCTACTCAAATTGGACGTACTTTAGCAACATTGCTTCTTGATAATGCTGAACCCATTGACAGTAATGACGCAGACGTTGTATATGAAGGCCGAAAGTATATAACATTTACCGATAGTCGTCAAGGGTCTGCACGTTCTGCGATGGGACTTAATCAGGATGTAGAACGTTCATGGATTCGAGCTTCCATTTTTCATAAACTTGCCGACATGCGTTTGAATGATGTGAAACCTGGTGGTCTGACTCCTGATGAGGAAGCAGAATACAATGCATATCTGAGTATTCGGGAACATCTTCCGACCTTACTTTTTGAAAAATTTAAACGACTTGAAGAAAAAAAGAATGGCACACCAGTAATCCCCAATCCAGAGGAGGTGTCATGGGGGCAAATAAGCCAGTCTCTTGAAAATGACTCAAATTTCAAGAAGTTGTATGAACATGTTGATAAAGCACGTGGCAGAAAAAATTTCAAGAATGCAACGGACTATCTGAAAGCACTTCTTGTCGACCAATTCGGATGGATTCCTAAACGGGCGAACTCATTGGAAACGATGGGATTCGTACGTCTTGTCTATCCAGCACTTAAAAATGCGAAATGCCCAGCACTCCTTCAGAAAAGATGTACAGACACCGACTGGCAGAATTTTCTCAAGATTTGTATGGATTATGTCATTCGTGGAGGTCGTCATTATATGCTTTCTGGAGCTTATAAAGATTACCTTACACAAAATAAGTACTGTTCTCCTATATATCCTTCAAATTCAGAACTGAGGAAGAATGGGAGCCCTGTATCGAAATGGTTTAAAGTCAATGTAAGTTCAAAAGGTATTAATGAGAATCAGAATAGACTCGTTCTTCTTCTATGTGCAGTTCTAGGTTATGATGATATTTCTCAAATCAATCAGATAAAGATTGCTGACATCAACTCAATGCTTGATGCCGCATGGGATTTTCTGAGACAAAATGTTCTTGAAGCAACAGATGTAGAAAATCAAGGATATATGCTCGATCTCATGGGGGATAAAGTTAAGCTGCAACTTATCGAAAAAGGTTATCTCTGTCCTGTTGACAATGTTATTATAGATGCACCGTTCTGTGGCTATAGCCCAAGAATGAACGGTTACATCGGTCGTGAAAATTTCGATAGATTCAAAATCAAGACGGAGTTTGTAAATCCGCTTTTCCCATTCAAGTCTGCGGATCAGACAGAAAAGAATGTCATGGAATGGATTGAGAAGAACTTCTTTGAACAAAAGGCTGCTGGTGTGTTCGGGGTTATGAACTCCAGAGTATTTGCTTCAAAACCGATTTTTATATCGGCTGAACATTCTGCTCAACAATCGTCAGAAGATCTTGACCGATACGAAAGAGAGTTTAATGAGGGGAAAATCAATATTCTTTCTTGCTCAACAACAATGGAGATGGGGGTTGATATTGGTGGTATTACAGAAGTCGTCATGAATAATGTGCCGCCAAAATCATCAAACTACCTTCAGCGTACGGGACGTGCAGGGCGAAGAAATGAAACTAAAGCTTTGGCTTTAACTGTTTGTGCTCCCAATCCTATTGGAACTCATACATGGAACAATCCAGATTATCCGATTACACATGTAACAGAAACTCCGTTGTTAAAATTGGAAAGCCGTCAGTTGATTCAACGTCATGTTAATGCGATGGTATTCGCATCCTTTGTAGCAGATCAAGGGGGAATCAGGGTTACGGCAACTCTTAGGGATTTTTTTGTCACGGCAGAAGGGATGTCTTTCTTTGATAAGTTTCTAAATTATATTGATAGTGTAATCAGCGGAAAGGTTGAACGTCTTCAAGAACCATATTCAAAATTAATCAAGGGAACAAGTCTTGCTCAGATAACATTGGCGGATGCCGCACAAGTAGTCAAGAAAGACATTGTTGCTGTTTACAATGTCTTTGATGCTCATAAAGGAGCTCTTGCAAAGGCGATTGAATCTCTGAAGAATGAATCAGGAACGACCAATGCTATCAAAGCTATAGAGAAACAAGAGGAAAATCTTTTAAAGACCTCGATGTTGTCATATCTTGCTGAAAATTCTTTTCTGCCAAGTGCAGGTTTACCCTTAGGACTAGTTGAGTGTCTGCTAGGCGGTAAGGAAAAGGTTGACGGTAACTCACCGACATTGCATATAAGTCAGGCCATCTCCTCTTATGCTCCCGGTAATCCAGTAGTGAAAAACGAATGGGTCTATGAGCCCAATGGTATTCGTCTGAAGACAAAATACGATGACAGCACTTCAAGGTATATCATACAAAATTGCACTCATTGTGGTTATACAACTATTATCTATGGAAGTGCTAAGACGGATTGTCCCAAGTGCGGTCGGCATGGAACTATGCATGGCATAAAGGACATCTCACTATCGACAGATCAGCGTTTTACAGAGGTCGTTGAACCTGCTGCATTCTCCGTAGCATGGGATTCGACCCCGACACGAAAAATGGACTCTCTCGGCAGTATGAATTTCATTCAGCCTATTTTGCTTGAAATGGATGCCTGGCTTCTGAAGACAAATTCTGCAAAAATGTCTATCCGCTGTTCAACGCCAAGGTCTGAGATTCTCTTTTATAATAAAGGAACGAGTGGGTATGGATATGCTTTCTGTCCTTATTGCGGTAGAATGAAATCAGAAAAATCACCAGACTCCACAGAGCGGATGCTGTCGCACCATAAACATCTTCTAGCTTCGACCTCTTGTCCCGGTGGCGAAAATGACGGTGCTGCAGTAAGACGTCATGTGTTGTTGGTCGGAAGATACCAGACTGACTTTGTTGAGATCAAGTTTTATGACAAGGACAACAATCTGGTAGAAGACACAGAGACACTCTATTCTCTCGGCGTGATTCTTAGCCGTAAACTCACGGAGCTGCTCGGAGTCAACGATGGAGAGATTGAATTCGGCTATGATGGCATAAATCATTCTATTTTCATATATGATACTGCTCTCGGTGGTGCAGGTTATTCATTGCTCTTCCGAGAATATAAAGAGGAAGTCCTAAAAATGGCTTTGGAGACTCTTGAAAGATGCGACTGTGAACGGTCTTGCACGAAGTGCCTTATAGATCGCAGATCGCAATGGTATACGAACTATCTTAACCGGCCTAAGGCTCTAGAATGGTTAAGACAGGAAGTCAAGGCCCGTGTTGCCCCAAAGGAAATTATTTATTTAATGCCTGATTCTCATGCTGTGACATCAGACATCACGACCGAGTTTTATCAGCTCACACGGAACAAGGACATCTCTGGTATCAGAATATTTGTCGACGACAACATTTCTCAATGGGATGCGGAAACATTCCCATTAAAAAAAATTCTCACAGAACTATCTCTAGAAGGAGTTGACGTTGCCTTTATACTGCCAAGCGTACCAGATGTAAAATCGCTCTCGTCAGCTGACAGTGCAACTTTAATTGCGGAGGTATTTAAAACCAACTTTAAATGTCTTGAAAACACACTGCCGACAGGATTATTTCCGTTGATGGTCGTGATTATGAATGACGGAATCGTCAAAACATACTTTGGGAAAAATATTGATACATCCTATTCTAAGAATTGGGGAAGTGGAGATGTATTCATAACCACACAGCCAAATTCATTGTCTTATGCCGACATAAATAGAATGCAACTGTTGAGCGCCTTTTCATCGGACGATTCTTCCTTTATGTTCGAATATAGAATAAGAGAACACAGCTCGTTGGGTCGTTTTTTTGATTCTCTGAAAGCTCCGGAAACTGGTAATTGGAATAGAATAATATCTAACCTACGAGGCAAGGCTGTTTCTATTGAATATTCTGATAGATACCTAAAAACGCCCTTAGGCTGTATGCTTTTGGCAAAAATGATTTCCAGTCTGAAGAATGAAGCAGACTTAGTCTTGGTATCAATTAAGGTTATCGTCACAAATATCGTCTCAATTAATGACTCAGATGTGGCAGTAAATGCTATAAAAGATTTTGCCAACGGTAAGAAGAGAAATCATTTCCTGAAGGATGCTATATTTGAACTGACCGGAATAGAACCGGAAATTCAAGATACAGGTTATGTTGAGCATGAACGGTGTCTGACGGTTAAAGCGGATAATGCAGAGGTCTGTATACGTCCAGATGCAGGTATAGCAAAAGGATGGGCACCATTTGGAAGAGATAACGCTGAATGCACCGACCGCGATTTCAGAGAAGATTGGAATATAGATCTCGAACTGTTCAATAAACAGCAGATAGGAAACGGAATACTTTACACCATCTCATATAAGCAACTCTAACAATGTCAGAAAATAGAAACGCTCAGTATCGTTATCAAGTGCTGGACAGATGCTTCAGTGACTGGAATAAGAAATATACTATCGAAGATCTCCTTGAAATAGTCAACAATCATCTTTATGAATTGGAAGGTTCGGACTCTACCATCAAGTTGCGTCAGTTACGAGGTGACCTAAATGCCATAAGAAAGATGCTACCCGATAACATCTATCTTGATGCCAAACCATTTGGAGGAAAGAAATGCTACTACAGATATTCTAAGCCAAACTATTCAATCTACCAGAATGGTCTATCGGTTAAAGAGGTTAATTCTTTACGCTCGATAATTGAAATGCTTAGTAAATATCGTGGAGTTACTGGTAATGCTTGGCTTGAAGATGTTATCTCCAATCTAGAACTTCGTTTTGGAGTAAAATCGGATAGAGAAAATCTTATTTCATTTCAGTGTAACTCATGTTTAAAAGGGCTTGAATACCTTTCAACTCTCATAGACGCAACAATCAATCACCAGCCTCTCGAAGTAAGCTACACAACACACGCAGGCATTAGTTCAACGAATGTGCTTCATCCATATTATATGAAACAATATAATAACAGATGGTTCATATTCGGACGTATTGATGGGAAAGATTATATTGTCAACCGAGCCCTTGACCGAATTGAGCGGATAAGTAGAAGTGATGTACCATTCTGTAAAAATGACCTTGTGGATTTCAACTCTTACTTTGATGATATTGTAGGGGTATCGGTGCCTTATGAAGTACAGGAGGCCGAAACAATTATTTTGCAATTTAGTTCAGAACGATTTAAATATATTGTTTCAAAGCCACTGCATACCTCACAGAAAATTATTGATGAATACAAGTGTATAGTTACTATCAAAGTAATACCAACACGAGAACTTGACCAATTAATTCTAGCTTTTGGACCTGATGTTGAAGTCCTAGCTCCAGATAAATACAGAATGAGCATTAAGACTAAAATTGAGAAATGTCTCAACAAATATCGCTCTGTGCATTGCGATTGCATATAAAATTATACTTTTATAATAAACAGATATAACAGAGCAGATATTAACCAACATTATATGGAACGTGATAGTGTGCAAAATATTAAAATTGAACATTCTAAAAGAAAAGGCGTATCAAGCTTTGTATTGAGTAATGATACGCCTCTTTTAAAATTCCTTTAAATCTACTCTTCAAAAAGCGAAAGTATATAAAATCTGATATATTTTTATCTGATTACGAATTTTGTATAGAAGATTGATTATACATATACACTCTTTATCTACGGCAGTATTATGGCTTTTTCATTTAAATATAAGTCCCATCTTTCAGGGAAGTATTAGTATTAAATGAAAGAGCTATATGGCTGTATAAAGTCTAATTTTTATCTTAACACTGGCCATAGGCTTATTTTTTAGGTTCGTCCGTAATAGACTTGTCCTTGATGGACTTCGCCTTGCTGTCCAGTTCTCTCGCGGCCTGTTCTTTCATCCGTGCCTGCTCGGTCAATGCCGCTTGTCTTTGTACCGCTTCCTCGTAGGCTTCCACGTCCTCACGTATCAGTCTTATCCGTTCGTTATCCCGGTTCGGTCCAAAGATGTTCTCAAGTTCTACAAGTTGCTCTGGGGTAGTCTCTCCTTTCATCTTGACATAACGGTATTTCAGATCATTATCGGCCTGAATGTTATATGTCCTCACCGAAAAATAGAGAGCAACGGACAAGGACACGATTGCTGCGAACATCACGGAAAAACTTCCAAAGATGTACGGGGATTTTATGCTCAGGCTGAAATGATGGTTGATGTTGCTTGTCTTAACGGCATTCTTTCTGATTGTGTCATTGGTCTCACAAAACAGGGCTTGCACTTTCTCCTGGTTCTTCCGCTGTTCATTATGCATTTCTGACAAGACCTGTCCAAGTCTTTCCTGTGACGAGTTCTTCCTGTCCATGGAAACCATATCGTTCTTAATGGCGGCAAGACCTTCGTACACGCGAGCCAACAATTTGCGAAATGTCTCATGATCATTCCGGACTTCATTCAGCACGGACTCATCCTTTTCATTGTTAACTGTCGGGCTATTACCTTCCGGCAAGGGAGCTGACTGCCCGTTGATTTTGTTTTCGATTCTTTCCAGGCATCCGAAGATACTCTCGATATATTCTTCCAATTTCATATTCCTGCAATTTTAATGTTCATGAATAATTTGAATGGGAAAGGACGGACTACAATCCGAAACCTTTCCTTTTTTGTCTCTTCTTCCTGCGTCTGCGCAAGAGTTCTTCCTGTGATAACGGCTCTTCGGGAGCGGTACCGTTTGTCGGACTGAACAGTCCAGGTCCTGTACTTTCGAAGAGATGACCTCCGTCCGGTATCCTTTGTTGCACCTTATGTTCAGATTCCTGTCGGGATTCAGAAGTCTTCCAGCCCAATTGGGCATTCAGCTTAGCAAAGCTGAACTCCCGGCTGATCTGTGAAGCCTTGAAGGTCTGCCCGTCCTTGGTGAACCGAATTCCCTGTATGTCCTCCTGCTTTTTTATCTCCCTGGTACGCTTTACAAATTCCAGCCTGATGCCCCTGCGAAGCAGGTAATCGTTGAACTCTTTCCATGTTCCGGAGTGCTTCAAAGCTGCCTTGACGGCATTGAAGATTTCGTATTTCACACGTTCCGAAACATGAAGTTTCTCCACGTTAGTCTTACCCTTGTCCTCGGCGTATGTCAACCCGTACCTGTCCTTAAGCAATTTCGTGGCGATTTCATTACGCTTGTAATCGCCTTGAGAAGAGATTACCTTGCCGTCATACCCGATGCGGTTGTAGACCAGGTGGCAGTGCGGGTTGTCCGTGTTATGATGCCTTACCAGGATGAACTGGGTGTTCCTTATGCCCATCAGTTCCATGTATTCCCGGGCTATTTTAGCCATAAATTCATCCGTCAGCAGTGCCTTGTCCTCCGGCTTGAAGCTCAATGCGATGTGCCCGACAGGCTGTTTTATCTTCGGATTAAGCTCACGCTGGTAGTTGAAACAGACCGTTATTTCCCGGATATTTTCAAGCAATACACCATCTGAGTCGATGATTTCCGCGTTGTCCTTGCCCATCACGTAACGGATACAGCCGCCGAAGGACTTCCCTTTCTTGATCTTGCCAATCATGACGGCCTCCTTTCTCCGTACCTGTACCGGATAATAATCTCCTTGAGCTTCTGCAGGAGTTCTGTCACCGTCCTTTGGGTACGGTGGAATCCGGCCTGATGGGACAAACGGGTCAGCTGGTTCAGGTTGTTCGCCATACCTGTAAGGCTGCGTATGACGGCAGTTTCCTCGGCAGAGTGCCTGGCCGTTATCGTCGTCTCAAAGGCTGATACGCGGAGAAATTCCGCCAGTGTGAGGTTGGCCTGTCTGCTGCGTCGGCATAACCGTTCATAGTCTATCTTGGAAAATTTCACTGTAACGGCTTTGCTGAGTTTGCACACTCCGCTTACTCGAGGACGTCCCCTCGGTCTGTTTTTCTTTCTGTCATTCATATTTTCTCTGTTTGATTTTTGATTATTCTTTTTCCCACAATCTGCGACCACCGGGAGCGGATTGCCTCCACTCTTCGGGAGTGGAGCGAGGTTTTCGGGATGCCCGAAAGATAACCTCGCTAACTCCCAAAACTGAAGTTTTGTCCGTTACCCCCTCAGGGCGGCTACTGACTGTCTGAATACTGTAATGACTGGAGTCAGTAAGCAAGTCAGTCATTCTGGAAAATGTCACAACTTTCTCCACTGTTCGAAGTCTTCCGAGTAGATCTCGAGATGCTGCCGGGCGATGTTTTCAAGCAGTCCTGAAACGCTCATTTTACGTCCTCCCAACCTGCGGACAAATTCGTCCAGCCTGTCACGTACCTCGCCGCTAACAAACACGGGCTTGCGGTCTTCGATTCTCGGGACCTGAAGAAAGGCTTTCCGGTATTCGTCCAGAGAAAGTTTCCTTTGCCTGTTGCTTATACGACGTTGAGATACGGGAACGGCTTCCTCTTTTACGGTTGACAGTTCCTGGTTCTCGGATGTGGTGTCGGTCAGTTCTACCGTCCCTTCTGACTTCTCTTTTCCAATATCATTCAAGGATGATTCCTTGGCAGTCTCAATGCTGCAATCTGACGGGAGTATGAGTGACATATCCGTACCTGTCATAGCCTCCCATTCTTCTTTGGTCAATTTCTTTTTTGTTACCATACATTTTTGATTTTAATCGGTTTACTCACTGGTCTCGGTGCGCACCTTGACTCGATGTCGTGAGCAAAGGAAATGTGTATAGTGAACATAATCAAGCAAATGGAGATACTGCGGCAATTATGTTACCCTATGCACAATATAGATTGGGCGGTCGGTGCAGCCTGCCGTGATTTGCCGGAGTGATTTCTCCATGCCGGATTATTCAAGCGGATTCCGTTTATAAAGAAGGCTCATTGTATGCAGTTGATATGTAACATGATGTCATTCCTGGCAACGCATCGTCACCGGTCTGAAAATCCATTGTAATGTGATTCCTACTGCTTTTATTTGCAGTGGAAACAGAAAAAACGGTCATATTTCCTGCTGAAAATAATACGACGAGACATGATGGAATATCGGCTGTAAAAGACCTGTTCTGTTACGGAATTTTGAATATATGTTTAACTAGAAAATAATGAAGACAATGGAAATCATCAGCTTTGAAAAAAGGACTTTCGAGGAGATTGCTGCCAAGCTGGATCGTTTCGTGCAGCGGGTGGAAAGTCTGTGCCGTGAACACGGCGGAAAGGAAACAGGTGAATGGATGGACAACCACGAGGTCTGCCGCAGGTTGCGTATCAGTCCGAGAACCCTGCAGACCTTGAGGGATAACGGGACGCTTGCCTTTACTAAAATCGGAAACAGGACTTACTACCGTCCTGACGATGTAGAGCGAGTGGTCGGGAATGTGGAGGAAAAGCGTAAGGAAGCCCGCTGGAAAGGCAAGACCATTTGAACGAGTTTCAAGAATAATGTATAACCCAATATCAAGAGCATATGAGTAATGAAATCAGAGAAAAGAACCACGAGTGGGTAAAGGCGTTCCACTCGGATTTCGACAGGCTGCTGGTCTTGCTCGAAAAGTTGTTGGAAAAACGGCAACCGTCTGTATATGACGATGAACTGCTGACGGACAAGGAAGTGGCGTACCTGCTGAAAGTGAGCCGGAGAACCTTGCAGGACTACCGCAACAACGGTATTCTTCCTTACACACAGGTAGGCGGCAAGATTCTCTACCGGGCTTCCGACATAGAAAAGACACTGATGAAAGGGTACAAGGAAGCGTACAGATACAAAAGGAGCTAATAACCCAAGCGTCCCCGCAAAGAACACGCAAAGATTTTGATTTTTCTGGAGGGAGCGCAGTTGACCGCCTGCCCATTTTATTTGTGTTTCTAAAAAATAGCCTTTCCAAATGATAAAATAACAGCATATAGAATTAGGCTCTATTTGAACCAATCTATATGCTGTTTTGTCTTTTTCTTCTGACTTTTCCGTCAGTCGCTTGTTTCCGCTGCCGTCGGCGTACATTGTACAGACGTGAAAGGGAAAAGGTTTTCGGGCTGAATACGCTCTGAAAGAGGAAGATTCTGCCCGAAACGGCAAAGCCGCCAGACCTTTTCGCTTTCAATAGAGTCTGTACTAACTTCTATGGACGGCGAGGAAATGGGCGACTTAACGGATTACTTATTTTCCCATAGCCTTGCATTTACTTTTTATACAGTATTGCTTTTCTCTAGTTTGTTACTTATTTTTTTCTAGCAAATTCTGTAAACAACAAAAACACCCACACAAATATTACAAAATTAATTAGCTGCAATTACATTACTTGATAATAGTCAACGGATGGCTAATCCTAAGTGCATCCATTAAACACTGATGCCATATATCGTTTTTACTACAAATTAATTCTCTTTGAATTAATGACACACAAGTCTCTGGAGTTACTGACGAGAACATTATAGATAACATATTTGTAGCACCTATGATTTTTGAAGGTTCAATTACTCCTTGAATCAAGCTCTTAGCCGCATCTATACCACTTACAATAGATTCAGGGTTATATTTTATATTTTTCAAACATGTTTGATAATTATTCGGATTATTGTTAGACATTAAATCATACTGAGATCGAATGTATTCGGATAGTATAGGATAACCGACATTTCCACACTCAAGCATAAACTGCCCCCATGCATTTGCATTCTCTATCCCCATCAATGTCAGCCACTGATATACAGAAAGTGTTGGAAATAGATTTAGGAAAAGTTTTTGAAAACACCAATCTTCCGTAAGCAACAACATCCCTTTGCGTGTAAGTAGCAAACTTTCCACTTCCACTCTCCATAACTGACTGTCATTTTGTGAAAAATCCATATTAATGATTTCCTCTACAGTCTCAATGCAACAATTTGCTCCAATCCATCTTTCAAGCGACTTTAACTTATTCCACAGAATAGTTTTATCTTTATCAATCACATCATAGCCAATTTTGTCAACAATATGTTTAGATATAAATTTAGGCATTCCTTTTTCTTCGTTGAGAAGTTGCTCCTTTATTAGTAGAGTTATAGATTTAGGCAAGAAAAATTTTTTCTCATACTTAAGCCCATATCTACGGTCAAATTCATAGAGCAATATCAAAGAAGTTATATCCAATACTATTTCTTTTTGCTTCCACTCTTCATGTTTTCCAAAAAAATGTTTAAAAAAATCAACAGGTATAGAGCAAACCATAAATTGTTGCCCAAATAACTTTTCGTATGTATCTGATATACATTCATGATCATTGATAAAATTAAAAAGAGACATCTCTCCATTTTGATATTGAGCAAGCAAAGCATTTTCCTTTGCAATAGTATCATCTGTTTTTCCCGCCATTTTACGAAGGGAGCCAATCGGATCATTTGTAAAATCAAAATCATCCATAGAAAACATCTTAATATTTCGACTTCCTTGGTTTTCAGCAACGTCCTTTAAAATATCACGTAATAATTTAAAGTATTTTGTATGTATTGCTTGAACTTCAACTAAGACAGGCTCTTTAATGATAATCTCTTTTTTATCACCAGTTTTACATCCTATTAATTCTTCATAAACAGATCCTTTAGACACAACGCACTCTTTTGTTTTACCTTCATAGAATATAGTCACAAAATCTCCACATTCAATAGAATCCTTCTCTTTTGAAATTAACTTATTAACGTCAGGATTTATATGCATAGTGAACAAGAAATCTTTAAGACTTTGGTCTTGAGTTCGATTTATCTGGTCATACAATAAGTCAAGAGCAAAGAGAGTTTCATTGATGGCATGATAAACATTAAATAAGATTTCAGTTGCCTGAGTGGAAAGGACTGTATTTACAAACTTATTCTTATGTTCTATTATTTCACTTTCGTGTCCTTCACATCGATATAATGACAGAATGTGGTTCACCCATACATTTATGTCATTCGGAATTTGTTTGATTAATTCTGATGTTATTGAAAGACTATTTTCATTATCTCCTATTTGGTTAGATATATTCAATTCAAGATACAACATATTTGGGTCCGTCTGACCTGCCTTACGTAATTCGAATAGCAAATGATACAATTTTTGGCTATATGATTTATCATATTGATAGAATTCTATCAAAAGATGTGTTCGAATATCAAGGACTTTGTGGTTGGAAACAGACTCAAGAATTTCAATAGCATCAGAAAGATTTCCTTTGTCTTTTAATATAATAGCCATATAGGGTACAACAGAATAAGGAAAATCATTTTTATGCTGTAAAATAAAATCTATGTCAACGTTATTGCTGTCATTTTTAAAGTCTAATAACAAAGCGAAAGCAGTTTTAGTAATCTCGCTTTCAAAATGTAGATTGCAAACATATTCTTTTACTGAATCATATAAGTTATATACAATTGTAAAAAAACAGTGAGCAAAGTGATCTGGAATTAAGACTTTACTCTCGGAAGCACATTTTAGTATCTCAATACACTCTGGCAAATCGTTATGATTTATTGCAAGAAGAAACCTCATATTCAAGATTGAAACAAGATTGTCTCCCGCATACTGGCCAAGCAATTCTTTAGCCTTATTATATTGTCCTGCATCATTGAGTAAAATAGCATATGTAAGATTGTATATTTCTTCCATGTCTTTTGATGGTTTGAAACCTGTAAATGCAGCAAGCCAAGATTTATCTTGATTACCGAAATATCCAGTTACAGCATGTAGAAATACAGTATCGGGAAGGGGATTATCAATTTCAGTTTTTCTCAGTTCTATCAAAAACTTATCTAAAAGATTATAGAGTTTCTCACATTGAGGCGTATACATTTCTTTTATATTCTTCTGAATCATAAAAGACTGACAGAAAAGAGTTGTTGCAACAGACAAATCCATTATCCATAGTGCAAAGTTATCTATAGTAATAGAATCAAGCGAATGGTATCGGTAACAGGCAATATCAACTCCTAAATCATTATTCTTTCCTCCTCCGAACATGATACAAGTAGCTAATGTATGTTCTAAGTCAATGTATTCAGGCATCGTTTTGATTGCGTCGGATAAATTGTCCGCTTGCATTAATTCAGATACATATCCCCAATAATTGTGAGGAGCAACACTTCTCAATTCTTTTGAGTATGTATCAGCCTGAGCATAATCACGCGAACGACAGGCTTCATAAATGACTCCAGTGAGAATCTGTTCATCACTTTTTTCTGCCTTTTTCATCAAATTATATGCACGTTCATGATACGATTTACTATCACCACCCTTTGCAAAGCGGGCACACTCTCCTTGTAAATATAAGATGGTTGCTTGTAGAGAATAGTCTTCTTGATGATTCTTCACTTCATCCCAAATTGTATCTAGATATTCACTGGCTGTTTTCACTTTTAGTGAATTTATACTCTCTTTTAATTTGGGTAATAAGGTCTTAATAGACGATGATGTACTTTCTAACTTTAAAAGAATCTCAGTCAACTTTTCATCCATATTCCTGTCATTGGAAAGGAGCTGTTCATTCTGCTGTTCAATATTTTTTGTACGATGCAATATTTTTTTTATCGCTTCGGCAACATCATCACTCCGATATCGCCAAAAATAAAATATCACAACCAAACTATTGATTGTTAAAAATATATAAGAGGAAGTACTTCCAAAAGAATCCCATTGAAATTCAAGAAATAATTTTCCAAAGTTATTCTGTTTGTCGTACTCTAATCCCGCACGAATAATAGGATAAGCTAACGAAATTCCACCATAAAGGAAGCACGAAGTTTTCAAATACAACATAACTACCTTTGTTGGTGTACCTTTACAAAAATAATCTGTCACTTTCAATGTGATAGTTCGAAGTAAATCCTGCCAAAAAGACACATCCTTGTTTCGATGTCTATACCGAAGGATAAGAATGATGATAAATAATATTACAATCCAAATAAATGTCATACAAACTTTTCAATAAAATAATTATATGAATGATTATACAAAAGTAATAAAAGCCTAGTAAACTCAGCCTTATCACAGCAATAGCTTTGCATATATTTGATATATTAAGAATATTTGTGATACTAGTCTGTGTAATTTTATAACAACTATTTTGCAAACTAATTATATGTCTTAATGTTATAAAGACTATATATGCGGATAGTGGAATTTAGTGTATAATATTATTTTCATAAAGTTACCTCAGCCATAGAACTTTGTATCATTGACATAAAAGAGAACAAAAGCTCAACCTTTTCAAGTTTAAGTTTAAAAGGAATACGTACTAGCTCTTATAGACAATAAAGGACTTAAGTTACAATAAGTTAATACCAAATAGAAATATCAAGGATTCTTAAAAAATCACTATATTTGTTCAGGTAATAGAAATCTTAAGTAGATAAAAATGATTAAAGATATAATTAATAAGATTATTCAAGATTTGGGAGATGACAGGCCTATCAAAGGGATATTGCTAAAAGCTCAAATTGTTGCATCTCAATTAAATAATAAAGAGTTTGAAGAGTGGATAAAAAGTGAGCAAAATGGATATTCCGATGCTAAAAATCTTCCAGATTATAGAGTTTTAGGAGCTATAGTTAAAGCTAACGTATTTCAGCCTTATATTGGATTATACCAAAACTGTACAATCCCTCCTGGAATATTTGAAAATGAAATTATTAATGATTGTATGAGCCATGCACGCATTATTAATTCTCTATCAGAAATAGAAAATATTTGTAGTTCAAATAAAAATGGCCATGTATCAATTAATTCTCCAGTTATTGCATATCCCGAAGTTGAGAAATATGTAAGAGGAAATGTAGATAAAGTTTGGCAAGAAATTCCTGTATCTTCTTTAGCTAATATTGTGGATACTTTCAAATCAAAACTGTTATCTTTTTTTCTTGATCTTGATAAAAAAATTGATGCAGGTGTCGATTTCTCTAAAATAGAAGGACAAAATGAAATAAAAAATATCATGAACAATTATTATATAAACTCGGTAGTTGCGAATACAGGGGACGGGACTGTAAATACAGGAGATATTTCTAAAAATAACAGTGTGTTATGCATATCTGATCCTGATCAACAAAAACAAATTAAAGAATTAGTATCAGAACTTATAAAAGCGACAAAAGACATTGATAATGAGGATTTAAAGATGGCAGTTGAAACCATCTCAGAAGAATGTAATAAACCATCTTGGGCTAAAAAGACATTGAGAATAGCATTTAATGCAATACAAGGAATTGCAACAGGTATTGCCGCCAATCAATTAACGCCAATTATTACAAAGGCATTGGCTCTATTGGCATAAACATACAAAACATGTGCTATTTATTCGAAATCATATAAGTTAAATATAAGACAAGAGCTCCCAGACTATAAGTAAATCTCAACTTACTGGCAGCTCTTGTATATTTAGAGTCAGATTTCCCCAATTTCTCATTTCAAATAAGAATCTAGGTAAAAATCTCTTTTACATTATAAACCTCCAAGCGATGAAGATTTATTAAATATACGTTTTCTTCTCTTCATTAGCTTATCCATATCCTCCGAAATCTTATCATCTGTAACTTTTGCGTATCCTTGTGTCGTTCTGATATTTGTATGTCCCATCATCTTTGATATGCTTTCCATAGGAACTCCGGCAGAGACCATCATAGTACCAAAAGTGTGACGACTTTGATGGTATGACAAGTTATGCTTGAACTGAAGTGAAAATCCCAATTCATGTATCTCAAACCAAATCATGCTCCGTATGGGTAACGGGAAAATGGGCTTACTGTCATCTGTCGTATTATACAAGGAAATTATCTGCTCCGCTACCGGGTGCAATGGTATAAATGACTCAACACTTGTTTTCTTGCGGTATGTTCTGATATATTTCCGTCCTTCCGCAGTTGTACCTATATGATGCGGATAGAGATTGCGCACATCAACGTAAGCCAAACCGCAAAAACATGAAAATATAAAGGTTCTTCTTGCAAGTTCCTGTAGTGGATCCGGTTTTGGATGGCTCATTATCTCCTGAAGCTGGTCCTTGCTTATATACATGAGCTTTGTAGGTGCCTTCTTTCCATATTTTATATCATCCAAAGGATTATATCTCAAAATTCCGTTATCCACGGCAAGATAAACCAGACGTTTCAGCCAGCAAAGACAATGGTTACGGTATGATGGCTTATGAGGGTAATTTGTTTTCAGATACAAAATGAAATTGATACCAAACTCTTCGGTTATATCTGTAAAAAGCATGTCCTCCTTGCCCAGAGAACGGATGTATTCACCCAGATAGTAATGATACATTTTTGATTGCCGGTAACTGGAAGTTGAATCTATTTGAATGGAACGAATTTTCAGATTTTCCCGTTCCACCTCTCCTGCCTGTAATATGTATTTCGGGATGTCGACTGCTCCGGTCATGGCTGTTTTCAACAACACTGCACTGATGACACCATTTATTTTCAACAGTTCAGCATAAGTTTCATCTATTCGTTTTTTATACTCGCAAAGCATCCCGTTCAGTCTGTTGTTCTTGACTTCTCCTTTTTTGCTGTTCCACTCTTCCGGTTGGCAATACAACCCGGTCGATAATACAACAGCATTTCCGTCTATTGTAATACGACACATGATTGATGTAGTCCCGTCTGACTTGACTTTACTGCGGTTTATATAATACAGTTGCTTATATGTACTTCTCATGATTCTTTCATTCTTGATTTATAATACCAGTTTCATATCACTCGTTGCCTCGATGAATTTGTCCATATCCTCGAAAAGTTTTTTAGGAGTTACCCTTGCATAAAGCTGGGTCGTTGTCAGATTGGTATGACCAAGCATTTTGCTGATTGTTTCAATAGGAACACCAGCTTCAAGGGTTATCAGACTTCCGAAGGTATGCCTTCCCATATGATAGACCAAATCACAGCTTATGCCAGCCAGGTCCCGTAAACCTTTCATGTGACGTCTCATATTGGGATGGTGTATCATCGGGAAAAGCTCTTTCCTGTCATCCGAACGATATTTTTCTATTAGAGCGATAGCCTCCGGCAGCAATTTGACGCGGGCCAGATATTCATTCTTCTTTCTCAGATACTTTAACCATAAGTCGCCTTTATCGTCCTTGTATATATTATCTCTAGTGATTGAAACTGCATCCGCATACGGAACTCCTGTATAACAGGCAAAGAGAAATAAATCCCTGGCTATATTATGAGTGATTCTTTCCGGTGGTATTACGACATCACGGATCTTCTCAAAATCCTCACGACTCAAAGCCCGTGGTGGTTTCCGGTTCTCTTGGGGTAGTTTGAAATTCACAAAATAACGCTTCTCCGCATGTCCTTCCTTGAATGCCATCCGGCAGATTTTCTTCAGGATTGCCAGATAATGTCTTGCTGTATCTACCGCAAGTCCTTTGTCCTTCAGTATATAATCCTGAAACTCCCATGGGATGTGTTCATTCAACTGTCCAAAAGCAACATCACTTGTCTTGAATCGTTTTTGAATAAATTCGCCAAGATACCTGCGGGTGTAAATGTATGTTGACATGGAGCTTTTAGCTACATCAATACCGATTCTTGAGCGCATATCCTCGATATGCATATCAAGCCGTTTCAAAAGAGTAATCTGAGTTTCTACACTTCCCTGCAAAAGCTCTTTGACAGCAGTTGCGTCAAAATCAATCTTACGTTCAACAAGTGAATCAAATGCAGAATTGACCGAAAGCAAGAGCCGGTCAATTTTTGCATTAACATCAACGGCTTCTTTACTCTTTCCATTCAGTCGGCTCTCTCTTGGATTCCATAACTCCGGAGTACATGACAGCTTACAACTGAATTGCGCCATCGTGTTGTTTACCGTTATTCGCCCCATTATCGGAGCCTTTCCAAATTTGTCAAGACCGCTCTTTTTCAGGTAGAGCAGCACCTTGAATTTTTCTACTTTCATACGCTTATTTTTTTAATGGCAAAATTACCTATTTTATAAGCGTCCTTTGATATGCAAAATGCTGACATACAGTGAATAATAGGCTCTGTGACAGTTTCTTCACTGTTCAGCCTGTTACCTATTCGGTTCAGGTAACTAGGCAGCTAACATTCTGGTAACTGAACACCTGCAATAACCTGTCCATTTTTGCTTTCCATTATTTCAGCAAAAAACAGAACTTTTTCTCATATTCAACCAATTACGTTTTCCTTTCTTATCTCTTCATCTGCTTGCTTCTTGTATTCTGTTCCATAGAAGCCGCCATTCATTCGCTGTTTTGGCATTGAATTACGGTATGCCGATAGAGAGCGTGAGCAAGATTTTGGGGCATACGAATATAACCACCACGCAAATTTACGCGAGTGCGCCCAGATTGGTCGCTTGATAAATACTTATGTA
>OGEZ01000720.1_pt1 | contig 23873 bp, 20 predicted proteins | sample 1570831 | NCBI WGS metagenome assembly OGEZ01 (sample SAMEA2582059, study PRJEB24529) | metagenome | biome: Human gut stool | place: China | collected 2011
TAGTAGGAAAAGATGTAGAAAAAACTATAAAACATGTTGGAATATTAGGACAAGAGGGTATGAAAATAACTGATGAAGTTATATTAGATATAATGATTAAAAATATTTAAAGAAAGAGTTGTGGGCTATATTATTCCACAACTCTTTTTATCAAATAAAATAAACAGATAAATAATTTAGAATACTTCCTACTAAAACAAATATATGCCAAACACCATGCATAAATCTAACTTTTTTCATTCCATAGAATATAGTACCAACAGAATAAGCAATTCCACCAGCAATTAAAAGTTTTAAAGAAAGGGGGCTAATTAAAGTTTTTAAATCATCGAAAACAAAAATAATCATCCATCCCATAAAAAGATATATTAATGTAGAGAGTATTTTAAATTTACCAGTAAAGAAAATTTTAAAAATGATACCTGCTAAGGTCATTCCCCATTGAGCAAAGAATAAAATCCACTTAACTTTTCCGTCAAAAAATCCTAGCAAATAAGGAGTGTATGATCCTGAAATAAGGATATAAATAGCTGAATGGTCTAAAATTTTAAATATTCTTTTTAATTTACCAGTATACAATATATGATAAGTACCAGACATGGAATAAAGTAATATTAAAGAGAAACAAAATAACATTGAACCAATAAAATATCCAGTATTACCACTTTCTAAAGTTCTTACTAGTAGAGCTCCTGTGCCAACTAATGCTAAAATAACTCCAAAGTAATGAGTAAGTGAGTTTACCCATTCTTCAACTCTTGAAACTTCATTCATAATAGCCTCCTGTTAAAATAAATAAAGTAAAATAAAATAGCCATTAATTATATCTTTTATTGAAAGTATTTTATCATATTAGTCATGAAAAAGTATAGTTAAATTTCAAAACTTTTAGTAATTATAGCCCCTTTATTTTTCATCTCTTTAATAGCATCTTTAGAAGAGCTAGGAGTTAAGTTTACTCCTCTACAACCATCTTCTATTAAATATACTTTATATCCTAATTCTAATGCATCAAGAACTGTAAATTTTACACAAAAATCAGTAGCTAATCCCATTATATATAAAGTGTCAATTTTTTTTTCTTTTAAAAAATTATCTAAATTTGTTTTTTGTAATTTTCCATTATCAAAGAAACCACTGTATGAGTCAATTTCAGGATTATTTCCTTTAAATATAGTTTTATCAATATTGTTACTATCTAATTCTGAATGGAATTCACTACCATAAGTATTTTCTACACAGTGAACAGGCCACCAAACTTGAGGTAAATTATTTAAGATTCCAAGTTCTCCAACTTTTCCATTTGAATTAATAGCAAAACTTTTATGGGAATTAGGGTGCCAATCTTTAGTTGCAACTATTAAATCATTATTTTCTCTAAATTTTTTTATTAAAGAGTTTGCAACTGGGATAACTGAATCTCCATATTTTACCTCAAGAGCACCATTTTTACAAAAATCATTTTGTAAGTCAACTAATAATAAAGCTTTCATAAAATCCTCCTAAAATATTTTTCTAATTTTATTATACCATTTTTTAGAAGAAAAAACATATCTATCCATTGAAAATATTGACATTTTTTAAAAAATATGATAAAATAAGCCGTTGTGAAATACACACATCAGTTATTTCTAAGCCAGGTGTTTTCAAATGAAAATTGCTTAGTTTTGAGACTGATGGAAGAAAAACCAAAAGACTATTAGGAGGAAAAAATGGCAGTAATAACAATGAAACAATTATTAGAAGCTGGAGTTCACTTTGGACACCAAGCAAAAAGATGGAACCCAAAAATGGCTAAGTACATCTTCACAGAGAGAAACGGAATCCACGTAATCGATTTACACAAATCTTTAAAGAAAATCGAAGAAGCTTATGCAGTAATGAGAGAGATTGCTGAGCAAGGTGGAAAAGTTCTATTCGTAGGAACTAAAAAACAAGCTCAAGAGGCTGTAAAAGAGCAAGCTGAAAGATCAGGAATGTATTATGTAAACAACAGATGGTTAGGAGGAATGTTAACTAACTTCGCAACTATCAAAACAAGAGTAGAAAGATTAAAAGAGTTAGAGCAAATGGAAGCAGATGGAACTTTAGATACTGCTTACACTAAAAAAGAAGCAGCTAACTTCAGAAAAGAATTAGCAAAATTATCTAAAAACCTTTGCGGAATTAAAGATATGAAAGAAGTTCCAGCAGCAGTATTTATCGTAGACTGTAAAAAAGAAACTTTAGCAATAAAAGAAGCTTCTGACTTAGGAATTCCTGTATTTGCAATGATCGATACTAACGTAGATCCAGACTTAATAACTTACCCAATTCCTGCAAACGATGATGCTATCAGATCTGTAAAATTAATCTCATCTGTAATGGCTAACGCTATCATCGAAGGAAACCAAGGTAAAGAGGTAGTAGAAGTTCCTGCTACTGAAGAAGAAGTTGTAGTAGAAGAAGAAGTAGTAGCTGAGTAATTTTATTCATCTATTATGGTTGAGCATAAATTAATAAAATAAAATTTTATTAGGAGGAAAAAATGGCAGTAATAACAGCTGGTTTAGTTAAAGAACTAAGAGAAAGAACTGGTGCTGGAATGATGGATTGTAAAAAGGCACTAATGGAAAATGACGGAGATATGGATAAAGCAATTGACTACTTAAGAGAGAAAGGAATTGCTAAAGCAGTTAAGAAAGCTGGAAGAATAGCAGCTGAAGGATTAATCTTTGATGCTGTATCAGCAGACCACAAAAGAGCTGTATTAATCGAGTTCAACTCTGAAACTGACTTCGTTGCTAAAAACGTAGAGTTTAAAGAATTTGGAAAGAAATTAGCTGAAATTGCTATTACAAATAATGTAAAAACTATAGAGGCTTTAAATGAAGCTGAAATAGAAGCTGGAAAAACTGTTGCTCAAGCAGTAACTGATTTAATAGCTAAAATCGGAGAAAACATGAATATCAGAAGAATTCATGAAACTGAAGCTAAAGATGGTTTCGTAGCAACTTATAGCCACTTAGGAGGAAAACTAGGAGTTATAGTTGAATTATCTGGAGAAGCTACTGAAGCAAACATAACTAAAGCTAGAGATATAGCTATGCACGTAGCAGCTATGGATCCTAAATACTTAAATTCATCTGAAGTTACAACAGCTGACTTAGAGCATGAGAAAGAAATAGCTAGAAAACAATTAGAAGCTGAAGGAAAACCAGCTCAAATAATTGAGAAAATCCTAGTTGGAAAAATGAATAAATTCTATGAAGAGAACTGTTTAGTAGATCAAATCTACGTAAGAGCAGAAAATAAAGAAACTGTTGCTAAATTCGCAGCACCTTCAACTGTATTATCATTTGCTAGATACAAAGTTGGAGATGGAATCGAGAAAAAAGAAGAAAACTTCGCAGAAGAAGTTGCAGCTCAAATCAGAGGATAATAGCTAACAAATATAATGGGGATGCAACCGCATCTCCATTTTTTTAAAAAATTAATTAGGAGGAGCTATGGAGAAGCCATTTTATAAAAGAGTTTTATTAAAACTTAGTGGGGAAGCTCTAATGGGAGAGCAAGAGTTTGGAATTTCATCAGATGTAATAGCATCTTATGCTAGACAGATAAAAGAGATAGCTGATTTAGGAGTAGAGGTTTCAGTAGTTATAGGTGGAGGAAATATCTTCAGAGGATTATCTGGAGCAACTCAAGGAGTAGATAGAGTAACAGGAGATCATATGGGAATGTTAGCTACTGTTATTAACTCTCTTGCACTTCAAAACTCAATAGAGAAACTAGGAGTACAAACAAGAGTACTTACTGCTATTGAGATGCCTAAGATAGCTGAGCCATTTATTAAAAGAAGAGCTCAAAGACACCTTGAAAAGGGAAGAGTTGTAATATTTGGAGCTGGAACAGGAAATCCATATTTTACAACTGATACAGCAGCAGCATTAAGAGCAATAGAGATGAATACTGAGGTAGTTTTAAAGGCTACAAAAGTAGATGGAATCTATGATAAAGATCCTGTAAAGTATGCTGATGCAGTAAAATATGAAACTGTAACTTATACAGAAGTTTTAAATAAAAATCTTAAAGTAATGGATGCAACTGCAATTTCATTATGCAGAGAAAATAAACTTCCAATTATTGTATTTGATTCTTTAACAGAAGGAAATATAAAAAGAGTAATAATGGGAGAAAAAATAGGAACAACAGTAATAGCTGATTAATATTTAGGAGGAAATTTATGACAGGTAAAGAAGTAGTAAGCTTATGTAAAGAAAAAATGGGTAAAGCTGTAGAAGCTACAAAACACAAATTTACATCAATAAGAGCAGGAAGAGCTAACGTTTCTATGTTAGATGGAATAAAAGTAGAGCAATATGGTTCTGAAATGCCATTAAACCAAGTTGGATCTGTATCAGCTCCAGAAGCAAGATTATTAGTAATAGATCCATGGGATAAGTCATTAATAGGAAAAATAGAAAAGGCTATAATAGCTGCTAACTTAGGATTAACTCCTAATAATGATGGTAAAGTTATAAGACTTATAATGCCAGAATTAACTGCTGATAGAAGAAAAGAGTATGTAAAAATGGCTAAATCTGAAGCTGAAAATGGAAAAGTAGCTGTAAGAAATATTAGAAAAGATGGAAATAATGATCTTAAAAAATTATTAAAAGATAAAGAAAATCCAGTTTCAGAAGATGAAGTTAAGAATTTAGAAGCTGAAATTCAAAAATTAACAGATGCTCATATTAAAGAGATAGATGAGTTATTTGCTAAGAAAGAAAAAGAGATAACAACTGTTTAATAAAAAATTTAAAAGAAGGGAGCTAATTAAGGCTCCCTTCTTTTATCATTATGATAATGAAAATAAAAAATGATTTACCTCACTGTATTTAAATTGTCATATATAATAAAAAAAGTACTTTTGTACAAAAAAATAAACTAAATGTATTATTTATAAAGATGGCATAAAAATTGCTAATATTTTAATATAAGTTATTAAATATTAAAATATTAATAGGAGGAAAAAATGAATAGTACACAAATTACAGCATTAGTAATAATTTTAGTTTACATGGCAGTAACAGTTGCTATTGGACTATTTGCTTCAAGAAAAAAAACAGAGGAGAAACAAAGTAATGATGACTTCTTAATGGCAAGTAAATCATTAGGACCAGTAGTTCTAGCAGGAACATTATTTGCTGCAAATACAGGAGGAGCTAGTACAACAGGTATAGCTACTAACGTATTTCAATATGGATTATCAGCTTCTTGGTATGTAATAGCAGGAGGAATAGGATTTGTTTTAGTATCTTTTATAGCACCATATTTTAGAAGAGCACAAGCTAATACAGTACCTGAAATTATTAGTAAAAGATATGGAAAAGCTTCACACATATTTACAGCTTTTACTTCAATCTCTGCATTATTTATGGCAACAGGAGCTCAATTTATAGCTACAGCTTCAATTATAAACGTTGTAACAGGATTTGACTTTGAAACTGCAGCAATAGTAAGTACTATTGTAGTTGTTATTTATACAATGTTTGGAGGATTTAAGTCAGTTACAGCTACAAACTTAATGCACGTTTTATTTATCACTGTTGGAATGACAATAGCTATGTTTGTAATGGTTAATAATCCAGAAGTAGGAGGATTTGGAGCATTATTTGAAAAAGCAAGAGCTATGCAAGATGCAGCTGGAAATAATATGAATATATTAAGTATGACAAAAATAGGTGGAACAACAATAATTGGTTACATTGCAATGTATTTTATGACTTTCCCAACAGGACAAGAAATAGTTCAAACTTATTGTTCAGCTAAAGATGGAAAATCAGCTAAATTAGGTTCAATATTAGCAGGACTTGTATCAGCAGCATATGCAATTGTTCCAGCAATAATAGGATTATTAGCTTATGTTTGTATTGATGGTTATGTATTAGCAGGTTCTCAAAAAAATGCACTAGCACAAGCTACAATAACTTTTGCTCCTTCAATATTAGCAGGAGTAGTATTAGCAGCAATAGTTGCAGCTACAATGAGTAGTGCTTCAGGAAATATGATAGGAACTGCTACTATGTTTACTAATGACGTTTTTACACCATATATAAATAAAGGTGTAAAAGATGATAAAAAAGAAATTTGGATTTCTAAAGTTACAATGTTAGTAGTTGGAGTAGTTGGATTATTTATAGCTTTAAAAGCAAGTAATGTTATCAGTGTTATGATGGGGGCATTTGCATTAAGAAGTGCAGGTCCATTCGCAGCATTTATTTGTGGATTATTCTGTAAAAATGTAACTAAACGTGCAGGATTTATTTCTATTTTAGTAGGAACAATAGTTGCAGCTATATGGATTTATGTATTAGACACACCAGGTGGATTAAATGCTATGGTACCAGGTGGAATAGTAGCATTTATAGCTATCTTCTTAGTTTCTAAAATTGAAATTAGTCAAGGAGTAGAGCCAGCACCAGAAATAAAATTTGATGAAAATGTTTAATTAGGTTTGAATATAAATATAAGGGGGTTATAAAAAATATGGAGAAAATACTTATAAAAAATGGAACAGTTATAGATGGAAGCAGAAGTGCAAGATTCCAAGCTGATGTATTAGTTGAAGGAGAAAGAATAGTAAAAATAGGAAAAATAGATGAAGCAGCTGATAGAGTAATAGATGCTACTGGAAAAATAGTTGCACCTGGATTTATTGATACTCACAGCCACTCAGATTTAAAAGTTTTACTAGAACCGTTTGTTGAGCCAAAACTTCGTCAAGGAATTACTACAGAAGTATTAGGACAAGATGGAATCTCTATGGCTCCATTACCAAAAGAGTATGTAAGCTCTTGGAGAAAGAATCTAGCAGGACTAGATGGAGATAGTGATGAATTAGGTTGGGACTGGGAAAATACAGATAACTACTTAAAATTAATAGAGAAAAAAGGATGTACTCCAAACGAGTCATATCTAGTACCTCATGGAAATATCAGAATGGAAGCTATGGGATTAGAAGCAAGAGTTGCTACTGATGAAGAGCTAGAAAAAATGAAAGAGATAACTAGAAGAGAGATGGAAGCAGGAGCAGCAGGACTTTCAACAGGGCTTATCTATATTCCTTGCGCATATTCAGATACAAGAGAAATGATAGAGATCTGTAAAGTAGTAGCAGAATATGATAGACCACTTGTAATTCACCAAAGAAGTGAAGCAGATACAATGATAGATTCTATGAATGAAGTAATAACAATAGCAAAAGAAAGTGGAGTAAAAATACACTTCTCTCACTTCAAAATCTGTGGAAAAAATAACTGGCATTTAATAAAAGATATATTAGCACTATTAGATAAGTGTAAAGAAGAGGGAATAGAGATCTCTTATGACCAATATCCATATGTAGCAGGAAGTACAATGCTAGGAGTAATAATTCCACCTTGGGCACATGCAGGAGGAACAGATAAACTAGTAGAGAGATTAGGAAATCCAGCAGATAGAGAGAGAATGAAACACGATATAATCAATGGAATTCCAGGATGGGATAACTTTATAGATTTTGCAGGATTTGATGGAATTTATGTAACATCAGTAAAAACAAAAGCAAATGAAGATTGTATAGGAAAAAATTTACTAGAAATAGCTGAATTAAAAGGAAAAGATAAATTTGATGCAGTATTTGACCTATTAAAAGAGGAAGAAAATGCAGTAGGAATGTATGACTATTATGGAAAAGATGAGCATGTGGTAACATTCTTAACAAGAGAAGAAAGTAATGTATGTACAGATGGACTATTAGGAGGAAAACCACATCCAAGAGTATATGGAGCATTCCCAAGAGTAATAGGAAAATTTGTAAGAGAAATGAAAGCAATGACTCTAGAAGAGGCAGTGTATAAAATGACTCATAAACCTGCTAAAACATTCAAAATAGAAGAAAGAGGATTATTAAAAGAAGGATATTTTGCAGATATAGTAATCTTTGATGAAAATACAACAATAGACAAAGGAACATTTGTAGATCCAATTCAAAATCCAGAAGGAATAAGCCATGTAATGGTAAATGGAGTATTAGCAATAGATAATTATGAAGCAACTAAAAAACTTTCTGGAAAAGTTTTAAGAATTAAAAAATAAAAACTTAAAATAAGATTATGAAAGACTGTATGTAGAAATACATATGGTCTTTTATAATTTTATTTGACATATGAAAAAAATTTGAATATATTATATTATCTATAAAGTTAAAAAGGAGAGTAAAAAATTGATACCCTTAAAAAAAATTCAAAGATATGTAAAACAATATGCAGAAGTAATAGCAAATATTTTACAGTGTGAAGTTGAAATAATGGATGAAAATTTAATAAGAATAGCAGGAACAGGATATTTTGAAAAAAAAGTTGGGAAAAAATGTGAAGGTTCAGTATATCCTCATGTTTTTCTAACTGAGGAGAGTCATATTATTACTAATCCTAAAGAAAATGAACTCTGTATGAAATGTACTCACAGAGAAAGTTGTACAGAGGAATTAGAGATATCTTCTCCTATTTTTTATAAAGGAAAAGTTGTTGGAGTTATTGGTTTAGTTTGTTTTAATGTTAAAGATAGAGATAGAATTTTAGAAAATATTCAATTTTATTTGAAATTTACAGAACAAATAAGTGATTTTATTTCTGGAAAATTATTTGAATTGGAAGGGGAGTTAGAGAAAAAAGAGAGAGTAGATATTTTAAAAAAAATAGTAAATACATATGATAAAGGTGTAATAATATTAGATGATAAAGGAAATATAGTTGATATAAATGATGGAGCTAAAGAAAGACTGAGGTTAAATAATGAAGGATTAATAGGTTATCCTAAAATTAATATTATTCCTAAAAAAAATATGGTTAATGACCAAATTCTATATTCTTTGTAAATAGAAGAAAATAAATATACTTTTCAAGGGACAATCACCTCTTTTGAATCTCTATCAAGTAAGGAATATAAGATATTTATTTTCGAGTATGATGATAGAGAAACAAGTAGATTAAAAGAAAATATTGAAAAATTAGAAGATGCAATAATAATAACTAACATAATAGGAAATAATGAAGAGATTAAAGAGATAAAGGAAACTATAAAAAAAATAGCTGATAGTCCTTCAACAGTACTTATAATAGGAGAAAGTGGAACAGGAAAAGAATTAGTAGCAAGAGCTATCCATAGTTGTGGAGATAGAGCAAATTATCCTTTTGTTGCTATTAACTGTGGTGCTATACCAGAAAATTTATTAGAAAGTGAATTATTTGGTTATGTAAGAGGAGCATTCAGTGGTGCAACTAATGAGGGAAGAGCTGGAAAGTTTGAATTAGCAAATAATGGGATTATATTTTTAGATGAGATAGGGGAGATGCCTCTTTCTTTACAAGTAAAGCTTTTGAGAGTATTACAAGAGAGAAAGATAGAGAGACTAGGTTCTAATAAGACAATTGATTTAAATATTAGAGTGATTGCAGCAACAAATGCTGATTTAGAAATTTTAATAGAAGAGAAAAAATTTAGGAGAGATTTATATTATAGATTGAATGTTTTACAATTAGAACTTCCACCATTAAGAGAAAGAAAGGAAGATATTCCTTTGTTATTAAATAATTTGATAAATAAATATAGTATAAAATTTAATAAAAATCCATTAAAATTAAAACCGGATTTGCTAAGTTTATTTAAAAATTATAGTTGGCCTGGAAATGTAAGAGAGTTAGAAAATATAGTAGAGTATCTAGTTAATATGCAAGATGATATGGGAAATATCGGCGAAGATATAGTAAAAAAAATAGAGAGAAAATTTAGTAAAAAAACTAAGGATAAAAATAATATATTAAAAGGAAAAAATATTTCAACATTAGAAGATTTAGAGAAAGAGATGATAAAACAAACTTTGGAAAAATATGGAACTTCTAAAGAGGGAAAAGATATGTGTGCTAAAGAGCTTGGAATAGGAATAGCTACATTATATAGAAAGATAGAAAAATATAATTTGTAAGGAGTTATTGAAAGAAAAAAGAGTCTTAGATAACTCTTTTTTCTTGTCCAGAAAAACAAATAGGTAGAAAAATTTGTGTAAATATGGTACAATTTACAAAGTATAGAGAGGTGAAAATATGGAAAAACAAATACCCAATCATATAGCTATAATAATGGATGGAAATGGAAGGTGGGCAAAAAGAAGAGGACTTCCAAGAACTTTTGGACATAAAGAGGGAGCAGCAGCACTTAGAAAAATTATAACTCATGCTGCTAAAATAGGAGTGAAATATCTTACTGTATATGCTTTCTCAACTGAAAACTGGAAGAGAAGTCAAGAAGAAGTAAGTGCTTTGATGTTTCTTTTCAAAAGTTATATAAAAAATGAAGAAAAAAATATAATGGAAAATAATATTAGATTCATGGTTTCTGGGAGAAAGGATAATGTTAGTAGCTCTCTTTTAGAAGCAATAGGTAATTTACAGGAAAAAAGTAAGAATAATACTGGTTTAACATTTAATATTGCTTTTAATTATGGAGGAAGAGCTGAAATAGTAGATGCTATAAATAAAATTTTAAAATCTGGGAAAGAGAGTATTAACGAGGATGAATTTTCAAAGTACTTATATAATGATATTCCAGATCCTGAGCTTTTAATAAGAACTAGTGGAGAGTTAAGAATTTCTAATTTTTTATTATGGCAAATAGCTTATTCAGAGATTTATATTACAGATACATTGTGGCCTGATTTTAATGAGGAGGAATTAGATAAAGCTATTGAAGTTTTTAATAAAAGAGATAGACGCTTTGGAGGAGTAAAATAATGTTGAGTAGAATAATTGTGGCTCTAATTGGAATTCCTATTTTGATAGGAGTTTTATACTATGGTGGATTACCGCTATTAGTATTTACAAATATAATTGTAGGAATTGGAGCTTATGAGTTTTATCAGATGGCAGAGATAGGTGGGAAAAAACCACACAAATTATTGGGAATAATATTGGCACTAATAATTCCTAATGTAATATTTTTTAAAGAATTAAATATGATATCTTTCGGAATAGAGGGAATCATAGCTTTATGCACCATTATAGCTATAAGCTTTAGAGTTATTCAAAATAGGGTAGAAGATTCAAGTGTAGATTTAGGAGAAACTGTATTAGGAGCTTTATATCCAAGTGTCTTATTTTCACATATCTTATTGATAAGTTTATTACCTAATGGAGGTAAGTGGCTTTTAACTGCTCAGATAATGGTTTGGGTATGTGATAGTTTTGCATATTTTGTAGGTATGGGAATAGGAAGAAAATTTTTTAATAGAGGATTTAATAGTATCAGTCCTAAGAAATCTATAGAGGGTTCAATAGGAGGAACACTATTTACAATTTTATCTCTATTTTTATTAGATAAATATTTTGTGTTAGTCCAAGGTGGTATGGATATTCTAAATGTAGCAATCTTTGGAGTCTTTATCAGTGCTGTAGCACAGATAGGAGACTTAGGAGAATCTATGTTTAAGAGAGAGTTTAAAGTTAAAGATTCAGGGACATTATTGAAGGGGCATGGAGGGATATTAGATAGATTTGATAGTATGCTTTTTGTAGCTCCAGTAATGTATTATCTTTTGAAATTTATAATTTTATAGGTTAGGGGTGAGGTAACTCGCCCTATTTTTTCTAGGAGGATATTATGAAAAAAATAATTATATTAGGTTCTACTGGAAGTATAGGAACAAATGCTTTAGAAGTAGTAAGAAAGTCAAATGAAAAATTTCAAGTAGTAGGTTTAAGTGGACATAGAAATCATAAACTTTTACTTGAGCAAATAAGAGAATTTCAACCTAAATATGTTTCAGTAGGAACAGAAGAGGGATATGAGATAATAAAAAAAGAGTTTCCTAATATAGAATTATATTGTAAAGATGAAGGGTTAAAAGAGTTAGCATTAAAAGATGACTATGATATACTTTTAACAGCAGTTAGTGGAGCTATTGGGATAGAGGCTACAGTAGAAGGAATAAAAAAAGGAAAGAGAATAGCTTTAGCTAATAAGGAAACAATGGTGGCAGCAGGGCCATATATTAATAAGTTATTAAAGGAAAATCCAAAGGCAGAGATAGTACCAGTAGATAGTGAGCATTCAGCAATATTTCAATCTCTTTTAGGTGGAAGAAGAGAAGAAGTAAGAAAAATTATAATCACAGCAAGTGGAGGAACTTTTAGAGGTAAAAAAAGAGAGGAGTTAAAGGATGTAACTGTTGAACAAGCTCTAAAACATCCAAATTGGGCTATGGGTAAAAAGATAACAATAGACTCTTCAACACTTGTAAATAAAGGATTAGAAGTTATAGAGGCTCATGAGCTTTTTGGAGTAAGCTATGAAGATATAGAGGTATTAGTTCATCCACAAAGTATAATTCACTCTATGGTAGAATTTAAAGATAGAGCTGTAATAGCACAATTAGGAGCTCCAGATATGAAGTTACCTATACAGTATGCATTTACATATCCAGAGAGAGAGGCAAGTTCTGCTCTAGAGCCATTAGATTTTACAAAAGTCTCAACTTTAACATTTGAAAAGCCAGATCATCAAACATTTAAAGGAATAGAGTTAGCTTTTAAGGCTGGGAAAATTGGAAAAACAATGCCAGCAGTTTTAAATGCAGCTAATGAAGTAGCAGTGGAGCTATTTTTGAAAGGAAAAATAAAATTTTTAACTATTTATGAGATAATTGAAAAGGCTATGGAGAGACATATTCCATTAGAAATTGATGGAGTAGAGATAATAAAAAAAGTAGACTCAGAAACGAGAGAATGGGTATATTTAAACTATGAGGTGTAATATGGGAAAATTAATAGTAATAGAGGGAACAGACTCAAGTGGTAAGGAAACACAAACTAAAAAGCTTTATGAAAGATTAGCAAATGAGGTAGAGAAAGTAAGAAAAATATCTTTTCCTAATTATGAAAGTCCAGCTTGTGAGCCAGTAAAAATGTATTTAGCTGGAGCTTTTGGGGATAATGCTCTAAATGTAAATCCATATCCAGTATCTACAATGTTTGCAATAGATAGATATGCTTCATATAAGATGGATTGGGAAAGTTTTTACAATGCTGGAGGTATAATTGTAACAGACAGATATACTACTTCCAATATGGTACATCAGGCATCAAAAATAGAAAATATAGATGAAAAATCTAAGTATCTAGGTTGGTTAGAGGACTTAGAGTATAATAAGATGGGGATTCCTAAACCAGATTTAGTAATATTTTTAAATATGCCAACAGAGATGGCTGTAAAATTGATGGAAGCAAGGAAAAATAAGATAACTGGAGAGGAGAAAAAAGATATACATGAAAAAGATACCTCTTATTTAAAGAAATCTTATGATAATGCTTGTGACATAGCTAAAAAATATAATTGGCAAGAGATAAAATGTGTAGAGAATAAGAGATTAAAAACGATAGAGGAAATAGGAGAAGAGATTTATACATTAGTTAAAGAGATTTTATAAATGGAGGTAGAATGAATATACTAATAGCAATTTTAGTATTAGGAGTTATAATATTTATTCATGAACTAGGACATTTTTTGACAGCTAAGTTTTTTAAGATGCCTGTAAGTGAATTTTCTATAGGGATGGGACCACAGGTATACTCCTATGATACAATGAAAACAACATACTCATTTAGAGCTATTCCTATAGGTGGTTTTGTAAATATAGAGGGAATGGAAGTAGATAGTAAAGTAGAAGATGGCTTTAATTCAAAACCAGCTTACGCAAGATTTATAGTGTTAATAGCTGGAGTATTTATGAATTTTTTATTAGCTTTTATAATAATGTTTATTTCAATATATTCAAATGGGAAATATGTTCCAAGTGAAAAAGCTATTATAGGTAATGTTTTTAAAGAGGCAAAAGCAGTTGAATATATTCAACCTAAAGATAGAATACTTGAAATAGAAGGTTACAAGATTAATAATTGGAGTGATATAGGAAATAATTTAAAAAAGCTTGGAAAAAAAGAAAAAGTTTCAATGAAAGTTGAAAGAGCTGGAGAGATAAAAGAGTTAGTAGTTCCATTGACATATGACCCTAATAGTAAAAGAGAGATGTTAGGAGTATTACCAGAGTATAGTATTAAAAAATTTACTATGTTAGAGGCTTCTAAATTAAGTTTAAAAAGTGGCGTAAAAATAATAACTGATACATTATCAGGGTTAAAAATGATAGTAACAGGAAAAGTAAAAAGTGAAGAGATAAGCGGACCTATTGGGATAATCAAAGTAGTAGGAGAAGCTTCTAAAGAAGGAGCAAGTATTGTATTTTGGTTGATGGCATTACTTTCAGTGAATGTTGGAGTTTTAAATTTACTTCCTTTGCCTGCTTTAGATGGGGGAAGAATAATTTTTGTACTATTAGAAATGATAGGAATAAGAGTAAATAAAAAAATAGAGGAAAGAGTACACATGGTAGGTATGCTAATTCTATTTGGTTTTATTATTTTTATTACTACAAATGATATTTTTAATCTTACAAAATAATTAGTATTGTAAAAATGCTCTAAAAATGGGCAAATGTGCAAAATAAAAAAAATAGTCTTGAAAAAATACAAAATATCTATTATAATACATGTATAAGATAAAAGCAAAAAATACGATTATTTATAAAAATAAAATTGGAGGTAATATATGAAAAATGCTATTTTAGCAATTTCGGAGAGAAAAGAAACTTTGAAACAAATAAGAAAAGAATTATCAGAGCAATATGAAATAATAACTTTTAATAATTTATTAGATGCTCTTGATATGTTAAGAGAGAGTGACTTTGATATTATTCTTTTAGATGAGTATTTAACTTGGTTTAACTTTGCTGAAGCAAAAAGAAAATTAAGTGGATTAGGAAAAGATTTTGTAATAGTAGGATTACTAGAAGATGAAACAGAAACAGCTATACAAGAATTAAAAAATGCAGATATATATAACTATTTAATGAAACCAGTAGAATTAAAAGAGATGAACAGAATAATTCTACCAGCATTAAAAAATCTAGAAATGTTAAAAGAGAAGAGAAAATTAGAAGAGAAGCTAGCTAGTCTTGAAGAAGAGAGTGAAATAGTAGGACAGTCATCAAGAATAAAAGATGTTAAAAACTTAGTAGAAAAAGTTGCTGAAAGTGATCTAGCTGTACTAATTACTGGAGAAAATGGATTAGGAAAAGAGATAATAGCAAGAGAAATATATAAGAAAAGCGATAGAAGAAAGAATAACTATATAGTTGTAAGCTGTGCTTCAATTCCAGAAGAAATGATGGAGAGAGAGTTATTTGGATATGAGAGAGGAGCTTTTACAGGAGCTAACTCTAGTAAAAAAGGACTTTTAGAAGAAGCAGATGGAGGAACTATATTCTTAGATGATATCTCTGCTATGGATATAAAATGTCAAGCTAAATTATTAAAAGTAATAGAGTATGGAGAGTTAAAAAGAGTTGGTGGAAATAAAACTAGAAGAGTAGATGTAAGATTTATAGCTTCTAGTAACAAAGATTTAAAAGATGAGACAGAAAAGGGAAGATTTAGAAAAGACTTATATCATAGATTAACAGCTTTCCCAATTGAAGTTCCACCTCTAAGAGAGAGAAAAGAGGATATCCCATTACTAGCAAACTATTTCTTAAACAAAATAGTAAGAGAATTACATAGAGATACTCCAGTAATTTCAGGAGAAGCTATGAAATACTTAATGGAATATTCATATCCAGGAAATATCAGAGAGTTAAAAAATATGATAGAGAGAATGGTTATCCTTTCAACTGATAAAGTAATAGATGTAGAAGATTTACCATTAGAAATCAAAATGAAATCTGATACTGTAGAAAATAAAACAGTAGTTGGAGTAGGACCATTAAAAGATATATTAGAGCAAGAGATTTATAGCTTAGCTGATGTTGAGAAAGTTGTAATTGCAATAGCTCTTCAAAAAACTAGATGGAACAAACAAGAAACATCTAAGTTATTAGGAATTGGAAGAACAACTCTTTATGAGAAAATAAGAAAATATGGTTTAGATTTTAAATAGAAAGAGGCTAAAAGGTTAAACAACTAAGAAAGGGGACAGCTTCGGCTGAGGGAAAAATGGCAATAAGAAAATTTCGTAAACATATCAAACCATTTATTTGGTTTATAACAATACTATTTATAGCATCATCAGCTATGTTAGCATATATGAATATGAAGAGCTCATATAGTAGAGCCAATGTTTATGCTTTTAAATTAGATGGAGATAAAATTTCAAAAATTGATGTAGAAAAAACAAAGGCAAACTTAACTCAAGGATATTCAAGATATCTAGGAGATAAGTTAGACAAGGATTTAATAGAGGTAATAGCTTTTGATGATGTCATCAATAGAAATTTAACATTAAAGATAGCAGAGGAATTAAATTTAAAAGTTCCAAATAGTGAAGTAAATGCTCAATATGAAGCAATAGAAAATTCAGTTGGAAATAAAGAGCAATTTAAAAGAATGTTAGCTGTACAAGGATATACTAAAAAAACTTTTAAAAATGAGATAAAAAATAATATGTTAATAGAAAAAACATTCCAAAAAATACAAGAGGGTATAGTACCAACTGAAGAAGAGATAATGAATAATTACAATGAAAATAAAAATACTCTATATAGTGAAAAAAGTTTAGATGAAGCTAAAGAGGACATCATAAAATCTCTAAAAGAGCAAAAAGGTATGGAAGAGTACTTAAAACTTTTAGAAAAAATAAAAGTATCTGCTAAGATAGAGGATATATCACAAGAGTATCAAGGTTTAGTTGAAAAAACTGAGATAGAAAAAGATGGTTTTGTAATTACAAATGTAGACTTAGCTAAGAGAACATTAAATATGTTATTTATGGGAAATTTAGATAAAGTTCAAGCTAAAGAAGAAGCAAAAAAATACTATGACTCTCAAATAAAAATAGCTAATGAAGCTAAGAAAAGAGGGGTAACTGCTGATGAAACTTTACCAGTAGATTATCAATTTGCTCAATATCAAAAGGGATTATTTGAAAATATAAAATCAGGAATAAAACCAACTGATGCAGATTTAAAAGCTTATTTTGAAAAAAATAGTCTAAAATATGATACATTCCCAAGTGCACAAGCAGATATAGCTATAGTGAAGATAGAACCATCTTCTGAAGATAAAGCAAAAGCAAAAGCTGAAGCTGAAGAGATTTTAAAAACATTAACTAGTGAAAATTTTAAGGAAAAAGCAAAAGAGTTATCACAAGGACCAAGTGCTGGAAATGGTGGAGAACTAGGTTGGTTCTCTAAAGGGGATATGGTAGAACCTTTCCAAAAGGCTGTGTTTGAAGGAGAAGTAGGAAAAGTATATCCTACACCAGTAGAAACAGTATTTGGATATCATTTGATTTTAATAGAGGATAGAAATGATAAAGAGGCAAAAGCAAAAGCTAGTCATATCTTAATAACTCTTAAAGTTTCAGAAGCAACTATTAGTTCGAAAGACAAAGAGATAGAAGAGTTAAAAAATAAACTTGCTTCTAAAGAGATAACTTTTGAAAATATTGGAAAAGGTAGAGCAGATATTGTTCAAACTAATAAATTTAAAATAAATAATGCTGGATATATATCAGGATTAGGATATAATGAGAACTTAGCAAAATATATTTTAGATGCTCCTAAGGATAAAATAGAGAGTATAACTTTAGATGAAAAAGTATATATTTTCAATAAAACTGAGGATATAAAATATAAAAAAGCTAAATTTGAAGAAGTAAAAGATAGTGTAAGAGAAGATTATATAAATAGTAAAGCACAAGAGGATATGAAAAAATATATCTAAAAATAGAAAAGAGATTGACCTAAAAAGGTTACTCTCTTTTTTATTAATTTTTTATTTGCTTTATTTTGGAAAATGTATTATACTATAGAGCTGAATAGATTACAAAACTGTATAAAAAATGAAAAGGAGGGAGAAAATGAAATATAAATCAGAAGATATAGACCTCCTTATAGATTCTCTAAAGATAGAAGAAGTCGTTGGAGAATTTGTTGAGCTAAAAAAATCTGGAGCTAACTATAAAGGGTTATGTCCATTTCACCCAGATACAACTCCCTCCTTTATGGTAAGTCCAAGTAAAAATATATGTAAATGTTTTGTGTGTGGAGCTGGTGGAAATCCAATCTCTTTCTATTCTCAATATAAAAAGATAAGTTTTATAGAAGCAGTAGAGGAGTTATCTAAAAAATATGCAATTCCTATAAAAAGTTTAGAAAGTACCAACTTAAAGCAACAGGAGAGTTATGAAAAATACTATGAAATAATGAGAGAAGCACATCTTTTTTATAAAAATAGTATATTTTCAAACCAAGGAAGAGAAGCTTTAGAGTATTTATCAAATAGGAAATTGAATCCTAAAGTAATAAAAGAAAATGGATTAGGATTTGCTCCAAATAAATGGAGTGAATTAAATGATTACTTGGTATCAAAGGGATATGAAAGCAAAGATTTATTAAAATTAGGATTAATAAAAGAGGGAGATAATGGAAATAATTATGATACTTTTAGAAATAGAATAATATTTCCAATTTTTTCAATAAAGGGAGATGTAATAGCTTTCGGAGGAAGAACATTAGAAAAAGATAAGGAAACTCCTAAATATATTAACTCCCCAGATACACCTATTTTCAAAAAGGGAAAAAATTTATATGGTTTAGAAAGAAGTGGAGTAATTAGGAAAAAGAATTATGCTATGTTAATGGAAGGGTATATGGATGTACTATCAGCATATCTATATGGTTTTGATGTAGCATTAGCTCCATTAGGAACTGCTTTAACAGAAGAGCAAGGAGTATTATTAAAAAAATATACTTCCAATATAATTTTATCTTTTGACTCAGATGGACCAGGACAATCCGCAACAGAAAGGGCTGGACTTATCCTTAAAAGTTTAGGATTTAATATTAGAATTTTACAGCTAGAAGGGGCTAAAGACCCAGATGAATATTTAAAGCAGTTTGGAAAAGAGAGTTTTTTAAAGTGTGTAAAAAATTCAGTTGAGATATTTGATTTTTTGTTTAAATATTATTTAAAGGATTATGACTTAAATAATATGATGTCTAAACAAAATTTTATAAATAGGTTTAAAGAATTTTTTCAATGTGTAGAGACAGAATTAGAGAAAACACTTTATTTAGATAGGCTTTCTAAAGAGATAGATGTAGATAAAAATATATTAAAAGAAATTTTAATAGATAAAAATAGAAAAAAATCAAGGAAATTTGAAGAAGATTTAGTAAATATAAATATAGGGGAAAAATCGGAAATTATTAATAGAGTAGAAAAAGATACTCTCTTCTTAATATTAGCTAAGAGAGAGTACTTTAAATACTTTAGTGATAAAAATATAAAAGGTTCTTTAACTAAAAAGGTTTTTCAATACTTAATACAACATAAAGAGATAGATAGAGAAGATAGTACTTTGAATCTCTCTCAAAATCTTGAGCTAACTTCAGAAGAGTTAGAGCAATGGCAATTATTGATTTGTACATTAATAGAAAATATTTCTAATGATAAAAAAATAGAGGAATTACTGACAGAAACATTTCTATCTTGGTTTAAGCAAGAGATAGATAGTAGTTATAGAAAAGTAAAAGGTATGGATTTAATAGAAGGGCTATTACTTACTAACAAAATCAAACAATTAGAGATAAAATTAAGTAGAGTAAGTAGTTTTGATGAGATAAAAGAGATTTATGATAATTTTAAAGAGATAATTAATTAATCTATAAGTTATTTAGAGGAGGCTCAAATAATGAGAGAGTTTATAAAAAATGAAAAGGTTCTAGCCTTAGTTAGAAAAGCTATGGAAAACAAGTGTATCACTTATGAAGAGATTAATGATGGACTTAAAGATGATTTTCCAGTTGATAAAATAGAACAATTAATAACTGGAATGATGGACCAAGGAATTGAGATAATAAGACAAGCAGATATTGATAAAAACAAAAAAATAGCTAAAGAAATAAAAACTAAAGAAGCAAAAGCTAAAAAAACAAAGGAATCAACTCCTAAAAAAGCAGCTAAGAAAAAAGAAAAAGAGGAATTGGAAGAAGAAAATTTTGATGAAGATAGTTTTGATGACTTCAAAGATGATTTTAAAGATGAAGATATAGACCTTTTTGAAAAAGATGATTTTTTAGATGATGATGATTTTGATGATGTTTTAGATGGCAAATTGGATGATTTTGATGATGACTTTGATCATTTTAATCCTGATGATTTAGAAGATATAGGTGATGATGAATATATAAGTGATGATTTATTTACTCTTTCTGGAGATATGAAAGTGGATGAGCCTATAAAAATGTATTTACGTGAAATAGGACAAATTCCTTTATTAAGTCATGATGAAGAGTTAGAATATGCTAAAAGAGCCTTAGAAGGAGATGAATGGGCAAGTCAACAACTAATAGAAGCTAACTTAAGACTAGTTGTAAGTATTGCTAAAAAACATACAAACAGAGGGCTAAAACTACTTGACTTAATACAAGAGGGGAATATAGGACTTATGAAAGCAGTTGAGAAGTTTGAATATACAAAGGGATATAAATTTTCAACATATGCAACTTGGTGGATAAGACAAGCTATAACAAGAGCTATTGCAGACCAAGGAAGAACTATAAGAATTCCTGTTCATATGATAGAAACAATCAATAAAATTAAGAAAGAAGCTAGAATATACCTTCAAGAAACAGGAAAAGATGCTACACCAGAAGTACTAGCTGAAAGACTTGGAATGGAGATTGAAAAGGTAAAAGCTATTCAAGAAATGAACCAAGATCCGATCTCATTAGAGACTCCGGTAGGTAGTGAGGAAGATAGTGAATTAGGAGATTTCGTAGAGGACAATAAAATGTTAAACCCATATGAATTAACTAATAGATCACTATTAAGAGAACAATTAGATGGTGTACTAAATAGTTTAAGTAGTAGAGAGGAAAAAGTTTTAAGATATAGATATGGTTTAGATGATGGTTCACCTAAAACACTAGAAGAAGTAGGAAAAATTTTCAAAGTAACAAGAGAGAGAATAAGACAGATAGAAGTAAAAGCTCTTAGAAAATTAAGACATCCAAGTAGAAGAAAAAAATTAGAAGATTTTAAAGTATAACTATAGCAAAGGGGAGAGGCTGAAAAATATTGATGTCAGCCTCTTTTTAGGTTTTAAAAAGGAGTGTAAAATGGATAAGATAAATGTAATGGATTTTGAAAAAAAAGTAGTAAAGCAATATTTTAATGATGAAGATTTTTTTAAGTTTTTAGAAGAGAAAAAAGAGTTAGTTTTAGATTATTCAAAATTGGCATTAAAAGAATTAGAAGATGAAGATTTAGATATTTTAGGCGAAGAGAGTGTAATTGATTATTTAGAAGAGATAGCTAGTATAACTCCAAATGAAAATCCAGAAGGAGAAGATTTTATTGTTCAAAATTTACCATTAGTTGCTTCTATTGCTTTTAATTATTTAAGAGAGGGAGTAGCCTACCTTGATGTAGTACAAGAAGGAACAATGGGGCTTATAAAAGGGATAGAAAATTATAATGGCGAGAAACATGGAGATTTTGAAAATTATAAAAAATATTGGATAATAAGAGAGATAGTTTTATTTATTAATAATAAAATAACAGATATAAAAAATGAATTTAAAAGTTTTTTCAAAGATAAGAGAGAAAATTTTGGAAAAGTAGGGCATGAACATGAAGAGGTAGAAGATAAAACTGAAGTTTACTTAACAGAAGAAGATTTACTTCCAAGTATAGATGCAATAGATAAGAGAGAAAAATTAATGGAAAAATTAACAGAGTTTTCAAGTTTAAAAAATAGATTAAGTTCAAGACAAATAGAGGTATTAAATTATTACTTTGGTTTTGGAGCAGAGAGAAGATTTTCTATTTTTGAAATTGAAGAAAAATTAGGAATAGAAAAGGGAAAAGGAGAGATTATATTTGAACAAGCTCTTTTAATTTTATCAACAATGGAAGGAAAGATGTTTTTATGATAACAAAAGAGATAATAAAAGAATTAGAAAAAGAATTTCCTAAAAATTTAGCAGAAGAGTGGGACAATGTAGGATTACTAGTTGGAGATAATAAGAGAGAAATAAAAAAAATACAAATCTCTTTGGATGCTACTGAAGTAGCTATAGATAATGCTATAAAAAATAGTGTTGATATGATAGTAACTCATCATCCTATGATTTTTAAAGGAGTAAAGAGTATAGATAATTCTACAATATTAGGAAGAAAAATAATAAAATTAATAGAGAATAAAATAAATTTATATACTCTTCATACAAATTTAGATTCAGCTTTTAATGGATTGAATGATTATATATTAAAACAATTAGGAATAAAAGAATCTAAAATAATAGATGAAAATATTAATGGTTTAAATTGTGGAATAGGAAGAATTTATAGATTGGAAAAAGAAATTTCAATATTAGAATATATAAAATTTTTAAAAGAAAAATTAGAAATTGAAAATGTAAGGGTAGTAGGAGATGTAAGAAAGAATATAAAAAAAATTGCTCTTGTAAATGGTTCTGGAATGAGTTATTGGAGAAAAGTAAAAAAATTAGATGTTGATTTATTTATAACAGGGGATATAGGATATCATGAGGCATTAGATGCCAAAGAAAATAATTTAAGTTTAATCGATATAGGACATTTTGAAAGTGAGAAATGTTTCGTAAAACTTTTAAAAACATACTTTGAAAAAATGGATATAGATGTTATAATTTATAATGATGGACCAGTTTTTAAGAATTACTAATTGGAGAGTATCTAAATGAAAAAAAAATTAATGATATTAGGATTTCTTTTAATAAATTTATTATCATTTGGAAAAATAAATGATAATTTAAATATATTTGATGAAAATCAGAAAAATGTTATCGAAAATAAGATAAAAGAGATTAGTGAAAATAGAAATATTAGTATTTATGTTAATAGTTTTGTAGAAGATGACGGATTTGTAGCAGAACAAGCAGAAAAATTAGTTATGCTTAATTTAATAAAGTTAGATGAGAAGAAATTTAAAGTAGAATTAAAATTAACTAAAGATATAGAGCTTGAGGATGTTCAGAGCGAAATAGATAATCTATTAAATATCAATGAACAATACTTAAAAGAAAAAAAATCTGATAAATATGTAGTAGAAATTTTAAATGGTTTAGATGAAATACTTGCTGGGATAAAGATAGAAGAACCTATAATTGTTGAAGAAGAAGTAGTAGAAGAAAAAGAAAATAAATTCTTTATAATAATGGGTGGAATATTTTTTATAATTTTTGCTATGATTATAAGAATACTTATGGTAAAATATAAAAAGAGTTTTAAAGAAGAAATGGAAATAGTAAGTAGAAGAAAATAATTAAATAAAAAAGGTATTAAAGTTAATTGCTGCTTAAATTTTTAAGGAGAGGAAAGTCCGGGCTCCACAGAGCAAGAGGGCAGCTAACGGCTGCTAAAGGAAACTTTAAGGAAAGTGCCACAGAAAATAGACCGCCATTTTGGTAAGGGTGAAAAGGTGGTGTAAGAGACCACCAGTTCTTTAGGAAACTAAAGAAGCTAGGTAAACCCCCTCTGGAGCAAGACTAAATAGGAAAGGTTAAGGGTTGCTCGTCCAGCTTTCAGGGTAAGTTGCTTGAAATTATAAGAGATTATAATTCTAGATAAATAATTAACATATACAAAACCCGGCTTATTTAATGCCTTTTTTATAAAAATTAAAATTTTTATAAATTTTTAAAAAAAGTATTGACGAAAAATATTATTTGTGGTAATATATACCTTGTCCGCGAG
>OGEZ01000727.1_pt1 | contig 23295 bp, 17 predicted proteins | sample 1570831 | NCBI WGS metagenome assembly OGEZ01 (sample SAMEA2582059, study PRJEB24529) | metagenome | biome: Human gut stool | place: China | collected 2011
GGGCGGCTGCGCAAGCTGGGCCGGGTGGACCATAAGGATGCCTTTCTGGACACCGACGCCCAGGAGCGCGCCCGGGGCATTACCATTTTCTCCAAGCAGGCCATGCTGACGCTGCCTGCCCTGCCGGACGCCGAGGAGACCACCCTGACCCTGCTGGACACCCCCGGCCACGTGGATTTTTCCGCCGAGGCCGAGCGCGCTTTGCAAGTGCTGGATTACGCGGTGCTGGTCATCAGCGGCACCGACGGCGTGCAGGCCCACACCGAAACGCTGTGGAAGCTGCTGGCACGTTACCGCGTACCTACCTTTATCTTCGTCAACAAGATGGACCTGCCCGGGGCGGATGCCGCCGTGCGCCTACGGGAGCTGCGTGGGCGGTTCGGGGATGGCTGTGTGGATTTCACCACCGCGCCGGACCCCGAGGCCCTGGCCCTGTGCAGCGAACCACTGATGGAGGAAGTGCTGGCCAGCGGTATTCCCAGCCGCGAGACTCTGCTGATGGCTATTGCGCGGCGGCAGGTGTTCCCCTGCTTTTTTGGCGCAGCCCTGCGGCTGGACGGCCTGGATGGCCTGCTGCATGGTCTGCAATCCCTGACCCGGATGCCCCCCGCCTGGGGCGAATTCGGCGCACGGGTGTTCAAAGTCAGCGAGGATGCCGGCACCCGCCTGAGCTGGCTGAAAGTAACCGGCGGCGTGCTGCACGTAAAAGATACGCTGCCGGGCAGCGAAAAGGCCGACACCCTTCGCCTGTACAGCGGCGGCAAGTTCCGGCTGGTCAGCGAGTGCCTGCCCGGCACCGTGGTGGCCGTGACCGGCCCCGCCAACACCCGCCCCGGCCAAGGCCTGGGGGCCGAGGCCGACGCCAGCGCCCCACTGCTGGAGCCGGTGCTGAACTACCGGGTGGATTGCCCCGACACCGACCCCCACACCGTGTTAAGAGCGCTGCAAACCCTGGAGGACGAGGACCCGCAGCTGCATGTGGCCTGGCGCGCCGATCTGGCCGAGGTGCATGTCCAGCTGATGGGCGAAGTGCAGCTGGAAATTTTGCAGAACATCCTGCAGGAGCGGTTCAAGCTGACCGTCACCTTCAGCGAGGGCGGCATTTTGTACAAAGAGACCCTCACCGCTGCCGTCGAGGGCATCGGCCACTACGAGCCTCTGCGCCATTATGCCGAGGTGCACCTGCTGCTGGAGCCCGGCCTCCGGGGCAGCGGCGTACAGCTGGCGGCGGACTGCCCGCCGGATAGTCTGGCCGAAAACTGGCAGCGCCTGGTGCTGACCCATCTGGCCGAGCGCACCCATCCCGGCGTGCTGATCGGTGCGCCGCTGACCGATGTGAAGATCACGCTCGCTGCAGGCCGCGCCCACCAAAAACACACCGAGGGCGGGGACTTCCGCCAGGCCACCTACCGCGCCGTACGCCAGGGGCTGCGGATGGCCGAAGCCAAAAACGCCGTGCAATTGTTGGAGCCGTGGTATGAGTTCACGCTGGAGCTGCCCGCCGATTGCCTGGGCCGCGCCATGGCCGATGTGCAGCGGATGTGCGGCAGCTTTGAGCCTCCCCTCGCCCAGGGCGACACCGTGACCCTGACCGGCCGCCTGCCGGTAGCCACTGCCCGGGGCTATGCCCGGGAAATTGCCGCCTACACCCACGGCCTGGGCCGCTGGTCTGTGCTGCCCGCCGGGTACGATGCCTGCCACAACGCCGACGAAGTGCTGGCTGACTTTGGCTACGACCCGGACGCCGACGTGGAGAACCCGGCCGACTCGGTCTTTTGCAGCCACGGCGCGGGGTATCTCGTCCGCTGGGATGAGGTGCCTGCCAAGGCCCATGTGGACAGCGGGCTTGCCCGCCGCCTGGACAGCCCCGCCGGGGTGAACACCGATGCCGCCGATGAGGACGAGGAAGTACAGGCCAACAACGCCCGCCGCCGCGCGGCCGCCTACCGGGGCACGCTGGAGCAGGACAAGGAACTGCTGGCGATTTTTGAGCGCACCTATGGCAAGATCAAGCGCCGTGGCCAGCCCGCCGGGGCGGATAACGACGGCAAAGCCGCCCGCACCGCCATGCACACCCGCCCGGCCCCGGTGGTGACTTCTTCCGCCCCTGCCAAGCCCCAACCCACCGGGCCGGACTACCTGCTGGTGGACGGCTACAACGTGATTTTTGCCTGGGATGAATTGCGCAAAATGGCCGAGACGAACCTGGATGCCGCCCGCCGCCGCCTGATGGACATTTTGTGCAACTACGCCGGGTACAAGCGCTGCGTGCCCATCTTGGTATTTGACGCTTACAAAGTACGCGGCGGCACGCGGGAAGTAGAAAAGCACCACAACCTGTACGTAGTCTACACCCAGGAGGCCGAGACCGCCGACATGTACATCGAGCGCACCACCCACGAGCTGGCCAAGGACCACCGCACCCGCGTGGTGAGCAGCGACGGTGCCGAGCAGATCATCGTGCTGGGCAACGGTGCCTTGCGCGTCTCCGCCCGCGCTTTCGCCGAGGAAGTAGCCGCAGTAGAAAAGGAAATACGAGCGTTTTTGCAGAATTGACGCACCGCTTAAAGGCTCCCTTGTGCAAAGGGATATGTCACCGACGGTGACTGAGGGATCGTTTAGTTTACCTGGCAAGTCGATTTGCCCCGCAAGGTCACAATCCCCCAGTCTGCGCTTGCGCGCAGGCAGCCCCCTTTACACAAGGGGGCCTTTTTGTTTGCACTATTTCTCATTTAGAAATGATTTTGAAAAACGCCTGTGCTATACTGGTGTCAAATCCAAAGGAAGGAGATGCCCGCCATGCGGCCTATCTTAATTGTCGAGGACGAGCCCGCCATTGCCGACTTAATTGAAATGACGCTGGAACCCCTGGGCCAGCCGCTCATCAAGGCACACACCGGCAACGAAGCCGCCAACCTGCTGGAGTCCACGCTGTTTGACCTTATTCTGCTGGACGTGATGCTGCCCGGCGTGGCCGGCTTTACCCTGATGGACTACATTGCCCCTACGGGCACGCCGGTCATCTTTTTAACGGCCAAAGCCACGGTGGAGGACCGGGTGCGCGGGCTGCGGCTGGGCGCGTACGACTACATCGTCAAGCCCTTTGCCCCGCCGGAGCTGCTGGCCCGGGTGGAAGGCCTGCTGCGCCACACCGGCCGCCGGGCCGCCACACTGCAAGCTTTCGATGCCGTCATCGACCCGGACAACCACATCGTCACCCAAAACGGCACCCGCGTAGAGCTGACGCCCCGGGAGTTTGATCTGCTGCTGGCCCTTGTCCGTGCCCGGGGGCAGCTGCTCTACCGCGAGGCCCTGTATGAGCGAGTCTGGGGCCTGGACAGCAATGCCGGGCCGCGCACGGTAGACATCCACATCCACCGCCTGCGCAAAAAACTGCACTGGGATCATAAGATCGTGACCGTACCCAAAGTAGGGTACAAGTTATTGCCGTAACCTCTAAAAGGCCCCCCAGAGGGGGCCGTCAAAACCCTCTACCACCTTAGAAAGGAGGCCCCCATGAAACGCTCCCTCGCCCTTGCTGTCTGCGGCTTTTCGCTGGTGCTGGCACTGGTGGGCGGGTGGCTGGCGGACCGCCAGTTCACCGCCGCGCTGGATACCCTGGCCGATCAGGCCGTACTGCAGCACCAGCGCAATCTGTTCGGCTATGCCGACACCCTGCAGGAAGTCAAGGCCGACGACTCGCCCCACATGATCCTGGCGGACGACAGCGGTACCCGCTATATCAACGCCAGTGACAAAGCCTTTGCCGGGCAGCTGTATTTTGACCGCCAGCGGCTGATCGTGGGGTCGGTCCCCTGCACCTTTGCCCTGCTGGACCAGACCGGCCGGGTCATCTACTCCAAGCTGCCCGACACCATCCCCGAAAGTGAATTGGCCGCACTGAAAGACGCCGACACAACCACGATGCGCCTTTGCGGGCAAACATTGCTGCTCTGCGATCAAGTCGCCGGGGCCAGCGGTCAGCGCGTCTGGGTCTGGATGGTCACAGCGCTGGATACCAGCTCGGCCTACGCGGTCCGCACCGCCACACTGCGCCAGTGGTTCTTATTGCAGGCCGTTCTGACGCTGGCGGCACTGTTGATGGTCCACCACACCACTGCCCTGCAGCAGCTGAACGACCGCCAAAGCCGCTTTGTGGCCGACCTGACCCATGAGCTGAAAACGCCCCTGACCAGCATGATTGGCTACGCCGACTTACTGCGCGGCGGCGAACTGCCGCCCGAAAACCAGCGCCGCGCCGCCGATGCCATCTACCATGAATCCACCCGGCTGGAAAGCCTGAGCCAACAGCTGCTCAGCCTGCAGGACCTGCGGCAGGAAGCCCTGACCCTGACCGCCGTGCCGGTGGCCGCCGCCTTTGAGGATGTGGCCCGCAGCCTGCCCGATTGCCCCGTGACCCTCGAAAAGGCCTGCCCAGAGGACGCCGCCGTGCGGGCCGATCGGGTGCTGCTGGCAGACCTGCTGCGTAACCTTGTGTTGAACGCCGCCCACGCCAGCGCACCGGGCAGCACGGTTACGCTGCGTTGCCTGCCCGCCGGGGACCGCTGGCGGCTGGAGGTAGCCGACACCGGCTGCGGCATCCCGCCCGAGGCCCTGCCCCACCTGACCGAGCCGTTCTACCGGGTGGACAAGGCCCGGGCCCGGGCCAACGGCGGCAGCGGCGTGGGGCTGGCCCTTTGCGCCGACATTGCCGCCGCCTTTGGCGCCAAGTTGGAATTTACCAGCACCGTGGGCGAAGGCACCACCGTCGCCCTGACCCTGCCCAAGGAGGTGTACGCCCATGAAGAAGCTGACGATTGACCCCCGTTTTTGGCTGACGGCCGCCTTTTGCGCCGCCCTGTTGGCTGCGCCGCCGCTGCTGACCCAGGCGCGGGACCGGCAGGCCGACACCATGGCCCTCACCCGCCCTGCCGTAGCCGGTGTAATGACCGATGAAGAGCGGCTGGACCCCACCATAAGTGCCCTCTATAGTCAGAAGATTTTGAGTGCATCCGATAATTTTCTGGTCGGTGAGGGAAATTCCCAAAAGTATTCACGAATGTCTGGCAAGCTGAGGCAGGCGAACCGCCGCGGTCTGCTGAGTGATGAACAGCTGAACGCACTTCTCGCCTTGGTCGATGTCACGGAAGCCGCTGAAACTGCCGAACGAGGCGACTATCATTATACTGGTCTGCATACCTGTATTTTTTACTCTAATGCGGCCGGTGTAGAGCAACTGCAACTGACCTATTGCAGTGCCACGCCGGAGGAAGTTGCCTCACCGGAGAACGCTCTTACACTGGACGCCACCATCTTTATCAGTTACCTGCCCAACAATGGCCCCATCCTGAGCATGACGATCTCCTACGATGACCTGCCCGAAAGCACCGTTGACCTCGAGACCCTGCAGGACCGCTTCTGCGACCAATTGAAGCTGACGGTTCCCGGGGAATGGACTGACATCGGCGGCGGCCAGCGCAATTATTCGTCCAGTAATCTGGTCACTCTCGTGGACGCCTGCACCGCCACCAATCGAGGTGTTATGATGTCGGCTTTTCTCAATTCCTTTGTCTAAGAGTAAAAGAATAAAGCAGATACAAAAAGGCCCGTCGTGTTTCCACGGCGGGCCTTTGAATTATGCGGTTTTACAGGTTATCAGACAATACCCTGGCTCATCATAGCGGAGGCGATCTTCTCGAAACCGGCGATGTTGGCACCGGCGACCAGGTTGCCCTTCATGCCGTACTTTTCGGCAGTGGCGGCAGCACTGTGATAGATGTTGACCATGATGTTGTGCAGGCGCTCATCCACTTCCTCGAAAGTCCAGGACAGGCGCAGGCTGTTCTGGCTCATCTCCAGGCCGGAGGTAGCAACACCACCGGCGTTGGAAGCCTTGGCGGGGGCAAACAGGATGCCGTGGCTCTGCAGGTAAGCAATGGCCTCGGGGGTAGAAGGCATGTTGGCACCCTCGGCTACTGCATAGCAGCCGTTGGCAACCAGAGCCTCGGCACCGGCCAGGGGCAGTTCGTTCTGGGTGGCGCAGGGCAGGGCGATGTCGCAGGGAACCGTCCAGATGCCCTGGCTGCCCTCAACATACTTAGCAGAGGGTACATAATCCAGGTAGGTCTTGATGCGGGCGCGCTTGACCTCTTTGATTTCCTTCATGACCTTGTAGTCGATGCCGTTCTCGTCCACGATGTAACCGTTGGAGTCAGACATGGCAATGACCTTGCCGCCCAGCTGGGTAGCCTTCTGGTTGGCGTAGATGGCCACGTTGCCGGAGCCGGAGATGACCACGCGCTGGCCCTCGAAGCTCTTGCCGGCATCAGCCAGCATTTCCTTGGCAAAGTAGCACAGGCCGTAGCCGGTAGCCTCGGTACGGGCGAGAGAACCGCCGAAGGGGATGCCCTTACCGGTCAGCACGCCGGTGTACTCGTTCTTCAGGCGCTTGTACTGGCCAAACAGGTAGCCAACCTCACGACCGCCAACGCCAATATCACCGGCGGGCACGTCGGTGTCGGGGCCGATGTGGCGGTACAGCTCGGTCATAAAGCTCTGGCAGAAACGCATGACCTCGGCATCAGACTTGCCGTGGGGGTCAAAGTCAGCGCCGCCTTTGCCGCCGCCCATGGGCAGGCTGGTCAGGCTGTTCTTGAAGCACTGCTCAAAGCCCAGGAACTTCAGGATAGACAGGTTGACAGAAGGATGGAAACGCAGGCCGCCCTTGTAGGGACCAATGGCAGAGTTGAACTGCACACGGTAACCGCGGTTGACCTGAACCTTGCCCTCGTCATCGACCCAGGGCACACGGAACATGATGATGCGCTCGGGCTCGACAAGGCGCTCGATCAGGCCGGCCTTCTCGTACTCGGGGTGGGCAGCCACAACGGGCTCCAGGCTCTCGAGGACTTCCTCAACAGCCTGCAGGAATTCTTTCTGTTCGGGGTTACGCTTTGCCAGGTCGTCATAGACGCGCTGGAGATACGGATTGGTAAATGCCATAGTGGTAACACTCCTTTATATAATTCTTTCACCGAGTTTATAGTATCACCATGTGCATAATTTTGCAAGGTTTTTACAGGCATTTTTAAAAATATTGTTTGCAGCAGATGCCCGTGTGTTTACCACAGAACGACAGACTTTATTTTCTTAATCCCACATCTGCACAGGAGTATAATTTTCGCCGCCGTTCCAAAATTCCTGCGGGTCGATGAAGCCGTAATCGCAGCGGTCGTTATGCGTATTGCTATGGGGTTTATACCCTACCATCCAACGGCCGTCGTTGGTCTGGGCCATCAGGCTTACGCCCATGTACATGCCGTCCCGGTACTGGGTCTGGGTCATGGTGTGCATTTCGCCGGTATCCAGGTCAATTAAATAATTGATCTCGCCATTGCCGGTATAATCCTGGGCCCAGATCCAGCCGCGCTCCTCGCTGCCAAACATCGGCATAAAGCCATTGTCTGTGGAGGGCAGATACAGGTTCATGGGCAGCGTATCGATCAGCACCGTGTGCTGGTGGTCTTTGCTGTAGCAGCTCAGGCTGTAGCTGGTGCCGTACTCGCTGCGTTCCTGGGGGTTATCCTGCACATAGACGCGGTCGTTGTATATTTTTACATAGATCGTACTACCGTCAAGGCGTTCCGTCTCGCAGATCTTTTCCCGCTGCATGGTCGCGGGGTCCAGCCAGACAAGCTCGCTCCGAGCGTTCTGCAGGGCGGCATTATAGGCTTCGTAGTCGTTATAGTCCGGCAGCGGGGCATCTGTCAGCAGGCGCGAGGTCAAAAAGCGGTGTCCGTTCACGCCCCGCACCTGTTCACCCAGATTCAGTGGGAGGGTGCTCCATTCGCCGGTGGTCAGGTCCAGCCGGAGGATGCGGCTGTTGTTTGCGTCAGAATATTCTTTTGCGTACAGCGCATTCTCATCACAGTAAGCAAAGTAACCGCTGCCCAGCAGGGACGGGTCAAAGGTCAGCACCGTTTCGCGGGCGGTCAGATCGTCGTTCAGCTTTTCGATGCTGGAGGGGCGGCTGCTCAGCTCATAGTTATGGCGGCAGTAGTCGATGTAGGCTTCCTCATCGGCAAAATTTTTCACATTGCCCTGCTCGAAATCATCCCGGCACGCTTTTTCCACCTGCTCCCAGGGGGAAGTATCATCCAGCCCCGCGTAAGACAGGTAGATGCCGCTTGGCATCACCAGCACGTCGGTGCGTGCCCAATCCTCCAGCCAGGCGGGACAGGCGGCATTGTCATGGGTGCAGCCGGGTACGTTGCACAGCACGGTCTGCCGGGCGGTGGCGTAGTCGGTCTTCAGCAGCAGGGCGTGCATGCTTTCCGAGTCATTTTCATCATCCAGCCGTGCAATCTCATAATAGGCGTCGCCGGTGTTCCAGCCCCAGTAGCCGCCGCAGGTGTTGGGGACCTCGCTCAGGTTGCCCACAGTAAATCCGACCGGCGGGGCAGCAGTTTCTTCGGTCTCCGTCGTAGTCATCTCGGCGGTCTCGGCGGCAGGCAGTGCATCCGCCGGGGCGGCGGCACAGCCGGTCAGGGCCAGGGCGGCCAGCAAAAAGCTCCACATTTTACGCATCGGGGTTTGCCTCCTTTTCCAAGTTCGTTGTGTTATCCTGCATGCGCAGCGGCAGGTTCGCCTCGGCGCACAGCGAAAGTTCAATGCTGACATACCAGCGATCCGACGCAGCGCCGCTGTAGGTAAAGTAATCATTGACGGTGTAGGCGCCCGACGCAGCGGCCACCAGCGCCTGTCCGTTCAGGCTGTAGATGGCCCGTGGGTAGGTCAGGTCCTCCCGCCAGGTCCAATCCCCCAGGCTGGTCAGCCCGGCCTGGTCGGCAAAGGCGCGCAAGGCGGCTTCCTTGGGCAGAGACTCCGGGTCGTGGGCGGCGGCAGAATCCGCCGGGGTGGACAGCCAAAAAGAATACACCTGCCCGGTGCGGCTGTCCATTTTCAGGGCCATCAGGGTGGTGGGCACGCCGTTTTGCACAGCAAACCGCTTAAAGGTCACAAGCCCCAGGCTGTCTACGCTGTAATAGGGCACGGTCAGGCTGTATTGCCTCTCATCGTAGGTCGTCAGAGCGGTCTCTTCGGTGCTGTACCAATCGGCGGCATAGTCGGCCCACGCCTGAGAGATTGCCCCGGCATCGGCCAGGCTTTGCAGGGCGGTGTTCACGGTATCCACATAGTCCCAGCCGTTTGTCATATCGGTCAGGTCGTTGGCCTGATTGTTGTAGTAGATCAACGGCTTACGCTCCTGCCCGGTATCGCCGGGCTGGAAGGTGTATTTGCTTTGGGTCAGTTGCCGGGCGCTGAGCTGCCGCAGCAGGTAGTAGTCGTCCGCCGTGGGGGTGGGTGCCGTGTAGGGGTCGGCCACGGCCTGGCTGTGCCCCAGGCTGGCGGCATCCACTACCGAGAGGAACACCGCCGGGGCGGCGGCGCAGACCAGCACCACCACCGCGCAGAGAGCCGCCGCAAGGCGGGGTTTCTTCCACAGTTTCATGGCTGCACCTCCTTGGGCAGGGTAACGGTAACGGCGGTGCCCACGCCCACCTGGCTGCTGATTTGCAGCGTCCCGCCATGCACGGCGGCAATGCGCTGGCAAAGGGCCAGGCCCATGCCGCTGCCGCCCTGCTTGCGGGCGCGGGATTTATCCACCATGTAAAACGGCTCGGTCACGCGGGCCAGCTTATCCGCCGGGATGCCGCAGCCGTGGTCCTGCACGGTCAGCGCCACGGTGTCCCCCGCATCGGCCAGCAGCACCGTGACGGGCATTCCTGCCGGGCTGGCCTTGGCGGCATTTTGCACCAGGTTGCACAGCAGGTCCAGCAGCAAGTCCGCATCGCCGTGTACCACAGCCCCGGCCTGGGGCGTCAGCAGCGGCACCTGGGGGCAGGCCATCCGCAGCCGCGGCCACAGGTCGGTCAGGTCCACAGGGGCAAGCTCCAGCCGTTCATCGCTCAACGAAAGCAGCGACAGCAGCTTGTAGCTCAGCGCCTCCAGGCGGCGGCTCTCGTGGTAGATGGCCCCGGCGGCCTCGTGCTGCTCGGCGGGGTCGATCTGCAAGGTGCGCAGCATATCGGCGTAGCCGATGATCGAGGTCATCGGCGTCTTCAGCTCGTGGGCAAACGCGCCCATAAAGTCCTCCCGCCGCTGGACATCCACCTGCAGATCCGCGATCTTTTCCTGCACAGCATCGGCCATTTTGTCAAAGCTCTGGCTGACGTTTTCCAGCTCGTCGCCGGTATGCAGGGCAGTGCGGCGGTCGTAGTCGCCGCCTGCGATCTCCGCGCTGGCGGCCCGCAAAATTTGCAGCGGGCGGGTCATCTGGCGGGCCAGCAGTGCTGTGACCAGGGCAGCCGCCGCCAGCACCACAGCCTCCAGCCCCAAAAAGCGCCGCACCGCCGCGTTGCGGGATGTATACAGCGCGGTCAGATCGTAGGCCGTCACAATGCGGTAGCCGCCCTGCAGCTCGCTGGCAAACAGGGCGTAGGTACCCCCGCCGGACCGCACCGTCGTCATGGTGCCGTCCGCCAGCGGGGCGTTTACGTCTACCGGGATGTTGCTGCTGACCAGCTCCTCCCCCTGCCACAGGGCGGCGGGTTGCTGGTGCAGGGCCAGCCGCGCGGCCGCCACGGCGCCGCCCATCTCCAGCCCGCGGCGCTGGCGGTCCAGCAGGTCGGTCTGCACGTCGGTGCAGATCTGGCTGTGCAGGGCGGCGTCAGCGGTCAGAACGGTACGGCGCTGCACGGCAAAATCGCTGTACAGCAGCCAGCACCCGCCCAGCCCAAAGGACGCACTAAGCACCAGCACCAGCAGGCAGATCATCTTGTGGGCAAATTTCATCATGTACCTCCCGGCCCCGCAGTGGGGCGGTCGTCGGGCCTCATTCTTGCTTTAACCGGTAGCCGATCTGGTAAACGGTCTCGATCTTATCGCCCCAGTTCAGCTTTTTGCGCAATCTGGTGATATAGGTATCCACCGCGCGGGTGGTCTCGGCGTCGCCGCCCCAGGCGCGCTCCATCAGGGTATCGCGGTAAATGGCCGCCCCGCGGTTGCGCATCAGCTGCTCCAGCAGGGCAAACTCCCGCGGGGTCAGCTCCACGGGCTGGCCGTGCTGCAAAACCATGTGGGCGGCGCTGTCCAGCGTCACATCAAAGGCCTGCAGCTGGTGGCCGCCCTTGCCGGCGCGGCGCAGCACCATCTCCATGCGGGCCATCAGCTCGTCCATGGCAAAGGGTTTTACAATGTAATCATCCGCACCCAGCCGCAAGCCCAGCACGCGGTCCTTCACGGCGGCCTTGGCGGTCAAAAATATCACGGGCACACCCTGGGGGCGCAGGTAATCCAGCAGGGCGTAGCCGTCCAGGCCGGGCAGCATGATGTCCAGCAGGGCCAGGTCGTAGTCGTTTTTCTCGATCAGATCGGCGGCGGTCAGGCCGTCGGGCGCCAGGGTGCATACGTACCCGGCGCGGGTCAGGTTCATTTCCAGCAGGCGGGCGATGGGCCGCTCGTCTTCAGCGATCAGCACTTTTGTCATGTTTATCCCCTTTCCACCCCCAGTGTAGCGGGCAGTTGTGTACGACTTGTTACAATTCGGCTTTTTCCCTTTATTTTACCATGTTTTGTGTGCTATAATGAACAATATTCCAAAAAAAGGAGCGTTATTTCTATGTCCGTTCAGCAAAACGCGGGTGTGGTGCTGCCGGCGGCGTGTGCCGTGGCGGCCAGCTTTGACCCTGCCCTGGCGCGCAGCGTGGGCGCGGCGCAGGGGCAGGCGGAGGTCGACCCCAACATCAAGCGCAGCCCGCTGTGCGGCCGCAATTTTGCCATGTTCAGTGAGGACCCGCACCTGACCGCCGCGCTGGCGGCAGCGGTTGTGGGCGGCGCGCAAAATGCCGTGGTGGGGCCGCTGCTGTGCTGCAGCCAGGTCACCGACGCCCCGGACCGCCGCGTAGATGAGCGCACACTGCAGGAGATCTACCTGCCGCCCGCCGCAGCGTCCCTGCAGGCCGGGCCGCAGGGGGTGCGGTACGGCAGCGGCACGCTGAACGGCGTACCCCTGGCCGAGGCCGCCGCCGCGCTTTTGCCGCAGCCCGCCGCCAAAACCAACGATACACCGTCTACCGCACCCACCCACGCGCTGGCGGTGCAGCTGGCCGCGCAGTGCGGCGTGCTGGTGCAGAATTTGGGCGCACTGCCGCTCAGAGCCGGGCAGCGGGTGGCGTACATCGGCGCGTTTGCCGAGACCCCGCGCTATTATGGCGAGGGCCAGCCCAGCCCCGCGGCCATCGGTGCGCTGGACGCCGCGCTGCTGAAAGGCCGCCGCGTGGGGTATGTGAAGGGCTTTCCCGCCAACAGGGACGAGCGGGACGAGGGCGAATTTCTGCGGGCGGTATCGGCGGCGGTGCACGCCGATGTAGCCGTAGTGTTTGCGGGCCTGCCGGAAAGTTTCGTCAGCCCCGATGCCGACCGCCGCACCCTGCGCCTGCCGGACTGCCAGAACAACCTGATTGCCCGCATTGCGGCGGTGCAGAAAAACACCGTAGTGGTGCTGCATACCGGCACCCCCGTAGAGTGCCCGTGGGCGGGGGATGTTTCGGCGGTGCTATGTATGTATTTGGCGGGCGAGGGCGTGGGCGAAGCCACCGACGCCCTGCTGTGGGGGGACGCCAACCCCAGCGGCCGCCTGCCCGAGACCTGGCCCCTGCGGCTGGAGGACACGCCCTGCTACCTGGACTACCCCGGTGACGGCCGCACGGCCGACTACCGCGAGGGCGTGTACGTGGGCTACCGCTGGTACGATGCCCGCCGTATGCCGGTGCGCTGGCCCTTTGGCCACGGCATGAGCTACACCGGGTTTGTGTACCGCAATGCCCGGTTAAGCGCTAACACGCTGGCCGAGGGCGGCGAGGTAAAAGTATGTGTCACCGTGAAAAACAGCGGGGCCGTGCGCGGGGCCGAGGTGGTGCAGCTTTATATTAGTGACGAGACCGGCGCCCCCATTGCAGGCGGCCGGGTGCCGCAGGTTTTGCGGGGTTTCAGCAAGGTTTGGCTGGCCCCCGGCGAGGAGCGGGACGTGGAATTTGTGCTGACGGCGCGGGATCTGGCCCACTACGACCCCACCCGCCATGCCTGGTACGCCGCCCCCGGCCGCTATCTCCTCCGCCTGGGCCACACCAGCCGGGATATTAGGGCAAGTTTGGGGCTGAATTTTGGATGATGCAAATGGCTCCCCTTGAGGGGAGCTGTCACCGAAGGTGACTGAGGGGTGGCTCACATGCTGCACGGTGCTAAAGTAGCCACCCCTCACCCGCTGCGCGGGAGCTCCCCTCTAGGGGAGCCTTTATAACGACAACACCCCCGCACGGTATGAATCCGTGCGGGGGTGTTTTTGTGTTGAATCGCATCGGGTTTGGTGGATGCTAGCGCGCCCACCCAGGAGCGGCAGCATTGGGTACCGCTACCCTATGGGGAAACCACACAATTTTAGGTAAACCAATATCCGTTACGCCCAAAGGGCGCGGGGGGTCAAAGGTTTATCTTAGTCCTTCTTGCGCAGAACGAGGCTGTAAACGCCGTAGCCCATCAGCAGGGCAACAACAGCCAGGCTGCCGCCGAGCAGCGGAGCAACATTAGAAGCACCGGTCTTGGGCAGAACCTTGGTGGTGTTAGCCGGGGCAGCGGCAGTCTTGACGACCTGCTTCTCGTTAGAAGCAGTGGTGGTCTTGTTGCTGGAAGAGGAAGAGCTGGAGGAAGAGCTGTTGTTGCTCTTAACATCCTGGAAGACGGGGGTCAGGGTAACCCAGGCATTGCCTTCGTTATCCCAGTTGCCGTTCAGCAGAGCCTTCAGGGTGTCGAACTTGACATGCTCGCCCTTGACAAAGTTGGTGGTGTTGCCACCATTCTTGTACTGCCAGCCAATCAGCTTTTTGCCAGCGGGAACCTTGCCATCGTACAGGTTGTCGGTCAGGATGGTGAACTCGTCCTTAGCGGTGAAGTTGTTCTGCGGAGCAGCAACATCTTCCTGGGCGCCGTCCTTATCCTCGACATACTTGATGGTGATGTTCTTCAGCTCGACGTCGGTCTTCAGGTCGGCGTAGAAGTTCAGGTAAGCAACACCGTCGTTATCGACGTTCTTGCCAGCCAGTTCCTTCAGGGACTCGAAGGTGACCTTCTCGCCAGCGGCATACTTAGCACCGTTCTGGAACAGGGTCCAGCCGGTCAGCTTCTCGCCGTCAGCCAGGTTGATAACGCCAGCAGCGTCGGGCAGGACATACCACTCAGACTCAGCGGTCAGTTCGCCAGTAGCGAAAACAGAGGTAGCGCCGTCAGCCTTGGTGAAGATCATCTTGATCTTGGTCAGGGAAGCAGCAACGTTCTTGAACTCGGGAACGAAGTTGACGTAAGAAACGCCCTCAGCGGTGTAGTTGTCGCCGATGATAGCGGCCAGCTGCTCGAAGGTCACGTCAGTGCCCTTAGCGAATTTCTTACCAGAGAAAGTCCAGTAATCCAGCTCTTTGCCTGCGGGGCAAGCATCAGCGTAGACATCGCCAGCAATGCTGTTCAGGTTGTTCTCAGCGGTCAGGGTGTAGCCAGCGGCCATTTCCTTGCCGCTTGCATCGTTGAAGCTAACAACGATCTTCTTCAGAGTGACGGGGGTGGGCTCTACAGCCTTGTCCTTGAACTCAGGGACAAAGTTAACATAAGCCTCACCCTCGGAAGTGAAGTCGGTGCCAATGATAGCAGCCAACTTCTCGAAGCTCACATCAGAACCCTTAGCAAAGGTCTTGCCAGCATAGGTCCAATAGTCCAGCTCCTTACCTTCGGGGCAAACGGTAGCGTAGACATCGCCTGCAATGCTGTTGACATCGCCAGCAGTCAGGGTGTAGCCAGCAGCCATTTCTTTACCAGCAGCATCATTGAAAGAAACAATGATCTTCTGCAGGGTAGCAGGCTTCTCAGTTTTGAAGACGGGAGCCAGATTAATGTAACCTACGCCCTCCGAATCCGTAGCAGTAACCAGCTTAGCCAGATCTGCATAGGTAACGATAGCAGACGGCGCAAAGTCAGCCTTGCCATTTTCATAAGTCCAGTGGTCGAGCTTGCTGTCATCCAGACCAGATTCCGTCTTAAATGCGTTCGGAATCATGTTGTCTTGGTTGGGCTCCAGGGAATACCCATAAGCCGCTTCAACACCGCCATCAGTGTAGAAGCTGACAACAATTTTTTTCAATCCTTCTACTTCTGCAAACGCTGCAAACGGGACGCACATGACAACCATGAACACAGCCGTCAGCAGAGCAAGCAGACGAGTTTTGAAGTTCGTTTTCTGCATGTTAATTTCTCCTATTCTTTAAAATTTATCTAAAGCGTTTTGCAGGTGGATGCCCCAAGCGCACCCGCCTGCTTGCGCAGTAGATACGGACATATATCCAACACCCCCACTTGGGATGGAGGTGGTGAACCAAGGATGGGTAAAGGCTCCCTTTACACAAGGGGGGGCCTTTTAAGAGGGTTGCTGGTCTTAGGCTCTCTCCCCCACCCGCTTCGCGGGAGCCCCCTCGCAGAGGGGGCCTTTCTGGCGCGCAGCGCCTAATGGCTCCCTCTGCGAGGGAGCTGTCAGCGAAGCTGACTGAGGGAGAGAACTTACCAATAGAACCCATTATTCCTTGTGCAAACAAGGAATAACAAAAGCCCTAGGGCTTTTCGGTTATTGCGAAAATCATTTACCCGCAGGCCAGCGGGCGGGCAGGAGCGGGTCGCTGTTGATGTGCACCGTGTCGGCCTCGGTGGTCTCGCCGTCCCGCAGGGGGCGAGCCAGGATGACCATGCGGGCATCGTCCATCTGGTAGGTGCAGGTGCTTAAGGTCAACAGCCGCTCGGTGGGGTAGGCGTAATCGCCGGTGGTGTAAAACGCGCGCTTGGCCACTTCGTCCAAGAACGTCTGCTCGGTGGCATCGTCCAGGTCGATATACTGGTTGAAGTGGAAGACATCGCCGTCGCTCTCGCGGGAAGTGACGGCGTAGACCGCTACGATTTTGTAAATCTCGCTTTTGTACAGCGTGTCCAGCTGCAAGTAGGGGTGCGCGGTGTAGTAATCGGCATCGCGGTACTTTTGCAGGTTGGAGAAGCGGTCGGTATTATTAACGCCCATGTTATGCCCGTAGATGATAAGGTGGCGGCCGTCTTTCATGTCGCACTCATAATCCGCAAAGGGCATGCCGCGCTTGTCATCGGCACGGTCCAGGTCGTGGTATAAGTAAAAGTAATTGTCGGTGGTTTGCAGGATGGGCAGGTCAATGTCCACGCCGGGGATCTCGATCCAGCCTGCGAACTCGGGGTTGCGGGCAATGAGATCGGCGTATTTGGCCCGCTGGGCGGCTTCCTCGGCGGCCGGGTCAGGGGTCGCTTCGGGTTCGTCCGTGGGGGGCGCGGTGGTCTCCACGGGCTTGATGGCTTCCATCTCCTTTTTCTCTTTGTACGAGGGAAGCCAGAAGATCAGCCCGCCGACCAGCCCTGCAAAGGCCGCGCCGGAGATGACTGCCGCTAAAAGTGCTTTGGTGCGTTGTTTCATAAACTAAGGTCCACAAAGTAAGCGTCGCCGTCGCTGCCATCTTCCAGCATTTCCTGGTAAGCAACAACGAACTCGTTGGTATCCTGCGGCAAATTCACCAGCATCCAGCCGGAAAAGCTCTCGCCAGGCTTTAAAGTTGTCGCATCGGGCATCATGACATCGTCCACGGCTTCCAGCGCCACACCGAAGTTATCCTTGCCCCATTGGATTTGAAAATCATCCTTGAAAATGTCGTAAGTTTCATCGCTGGTATTCGTTACGGTCAGCATAAAAATAACCAGCTTCTCGCCCTCGGGGGTGGTAATCGTACTGTACCCATCCAGCACGCGGGGCTTGTCACAAGTAAAATCAAATAAGGCTGTTCCTACAGTTTCGTCTGCTTTTGCACGAACCGAAGTATCAGAACCGCCGCAGCCAGCCAACAACAGGGCCGTCGCCAAAATTAGTACATAAAGTAATTTTTTGTTAAATTTAAATGCCTTTTTACTCAAAATTCCCGTATCTCCACTAGTAAAATCTATCCCAGCGAACATTTTGCTACGATAGTTTCTATAATAGTACACCAAATTAAAATTTTTTTCAAGAGTTGCGCACATTTTGTTCGCCGTAAAAATGCACAATTATTCCGCCAACTTTGCGGCAATTTGTGAATGACTTGTGGTAATAGTAGAGCTTAGCGCATCGCACCACAATTTGTAGGGTTTAGTAAAATTTTAATGGGATACACAAAAAGGCCCCCGGTCGAGGGCCGGGGGCGGGGATAAGGCTCCCCTCGAAGGGGAGCCTTTTGCCTAAATTATTATTTTCTCTCCTTTCTCCCGTACTTATTATAATATAGACCCATTAGCCCGCCGGCAGAGAGCACGGCCAACACGGCCAGCAGGGTCACCGGCATGGGGTCGGCGGTTTGGGGCAGGGCGGGCTTGGGCGCGGGGTGCGCGGGGACCGGGGTAGTTTTTGCCGGGGCAGGCGTGGGCGTCGGCGCGGCGGGCGGGTCGTACCGGTTCTGGAACAGCAGCAGGCCGGTCTTTTCGCTGCTGCCGCCCGTGGCCCAGATCTCGGCCCCCAGGCCGCCGTTCGGCCGGTTGGTCACCCGCACCGTCACCGTGTATACTGTGGCATCGTAGGTCATGTGCGCCGTGCCGCCCGCGCACTGGCGCACCGTGTAGCGGTAGTCGCCGGGGGCGGTATAGGTCAGCCCCGTAAAGCTGGCCGTGCCGCTGCCTTTGACCTGCACCGTGTCCGCCGCGGGGGCGGGGGCGCCGTCCTCGGGCGTAAGGGTGATGGTGAACCGCTCGGCCGTGGCCGCGCCCGAGGTGCGGACCTCGACGGGCAGCTCGGCTGTGCATTTGTACTCCGCCGCGCGGGCTTGCAGCGGCAGCAGCAAAAGCAGCAGTGCGACCTCTATTATTATGCGGCGCAATGTGCGTTTTTGGGCGTTATTCATCCTTATTTCCTCCTTTTACGTTTGGGGCAGCAGCTGGCCGAACAGCAGCACCCGGCCGTTGGTGGCGGCCTCGGTGCAGGTGGAAAAGGCCACCACCGGCCCGCTGCCCGGCGTGCGGTACTGCACCGCGTGCGCCTTGATGTAAGCCAGCAGTGCATCCAGGCTTTGGGCGGGGTCGTAGAGCACGGGGTCGTAGGCGTCGGCCCGCACGCAGGCGAACAGCGCGATATTGTACGCTGTATCGTCTGTTATCAGTGTGCCCGTGGTGTGCGCGGCAAAGTAATCGCTTTGGGTGAACTGCACGATGTCACCGAACATGCCGCCGTCCTCGATATGGTGACCGTAGACGATGCTGTAGGGCGCGGTGAAGTCCGCCGGGCAGCGTGAGTCCAAAAATATCGCGCCAGAAAGCGAAAAATCTCCGTACACGTCGGTGTTGACGTAGACCATGTTGTCCGCCCCCTGCACGACGGGAAAGTCGATGCGGGTGCCGTCCAGCGTGAGCCAGCCGCAGACGTCCGGGTTGAGGGCGCGCAGCTCGGCAAAGCCGGGGCTGTCCGCGGGCGCGGCGGCCAGCGGCTTGAACCGCAGCGTCTGCTCCGGCAGGGCCGCGCGGCGTGTGGCGGCGATGTCCCACAGCGACCACGCCCCAAACAGCGCCAGCGCCCCCAGCAGCAGCGCCGCCGCCAGCGTAAGCAGCCGGTCACCCCACCGCGCCAGTTTTGCCGCCAGCAGCATTATTCGTCGCTGCTATGACGTTTACGCAGCAGCAACACGCTGCCCGTGCCCGCCGCCAGCAGCATAGCGCCGTAGGGCGCAGCGTCCTGCAGCAGGCCCGTGGGCGTGGGTGCGGTGCGGCTGTTGGTGACCGTGATGGTCTTGTCCGCGGCGGCCATCGTCTGGGCGTCCGAGGTTTTGTCGTCGCTGCCGGTTTTGGTGATGCCGTCCCAGGTGGTGGTGTAACTTGACGCTGTATCGCCGGATTCCGTGATGGTGTAGCCCGTGTTAGCGGGCAGGCCGGTGACCTCGATCTTTTCGCCGCCGGTGATGCCGGCTTTGACTTCAGCGGTGCCGTCCGCGTTGAAGGCGACGGTGTCGCCGGTGATGGTGGAGAAATCTGCCGATTCGCCGCCGGTTTTTACCGTGACCGAGCTGGCATGAGACGTTTCGTCCGGGTCGTCCAGCGCGATGGTAAAGGTGAACTCGTCGCCGGCATTGGCAAAGTTGCCGCTGAGGTGCTTGACCACCGAGAGGCCGTAGGCGGTGTAGGTGTTGGTGACCTCATCCGCCTTGGCCGTGCCGTCCGCGTTGACGATGTTGATGTCCGAGATGCGTAGGGCACCGGTGGGTGCGGCGGGGTCGGTGTTGACCACCCGCACCACGATGTAGCGGGCCGCAGTGTCCTGCGTCAGGCCGGTGATGCCGGCAGCGGTCTCTGTGAGGGAGAAGATGTAGTCGCCCGGGGCGGTGAAGTCGTCGCTGTCAAAGGTGAAAGGGACCGTGACGGTGTTGGCCGTGCCGCCCGTAAAGGCGGCGGTAAGCTCGGTTGATTTGATCTGCGCGGCCGTGCCTTTGACGGCAGTGCCGGCCGCCCAGGAGGGCAGGTTTGCGACCGTGCCGACCGTGAAGGTGATGCTGCCGTGGGGCACGCCTGCGCCGGGGGCGGCGGTCATGTCGATGGTTTTTGTCAGCTGAGCGGTGTAATCCGCGGCCAGCACGCCGGGCGCTGCGGTACCTGCCAGCAGGGCAGCCACAGCGATGGCAGCGGTAAATCTGCCGAATTTGGCGCGGGAAATGTAGGTGGTCTTCATAGGTGGTTCCTCTCTTCCAACATGGATTTATGTTGCTTTTGTTGGGGTTGCAGCAGGGTTTACAGCCCGCTGCGGCGCAGGGCGGCCAGGGCCGTGCCCAGCACTTGCCGCTGTGGGATGGGGCCGTAGAGGCGGCTGTCCGCCCCCGTGGTGCGGGCATCGCACAGCAGGAAAAGCTCGTCCTCCGCGAGGGTGACAGGGTAGTCCGGGCCGCCCTCGACCGGCTGGGTGGGGGTGGTGATATCCGGCTCGGCCACCGTACTGCCGTTGATGATGAGCGTGCCGGTGTCGGTCACAGTGACGGTATCGCCGCCACGCGCCGCGATGCGCCCAAGGCGGAGCGCGCCGTCCTGCCGGTAGAGCACGACCTGCCCGGCCGCGGTGCCGCGCTCGAACCGGCTGAACAGGACGAGGTCGCCGCCGCACAGGCGGGGCGCCATAGCGCCGCCCGGCACCACCGCCAGCCCGAACACGACCCCGAACAGCACCCAGCACAGCGCGGCGAACACCGCCAGGCGGGTGAGGAAACGGCGAATTTCCGCTTTGGCACGTGTTTTTTCCTTGTCAGTAGCCAGAAGGTCCTCCCGTGGCATGGGTCACACCTCCCTGCGGCGCAGCAGCCGCCAGCCCAGCCAGCACAGGCCGACCAGTGCCAGGTAGGGCGCCGCGCCGGTGTGCAGGCCTGTGGGGATGCCCACGTTGCGGGTATTGATGCAGGTGATCTCGGCGGGCTGGGCCCGGGGCACTTGCATCGTGCAGGTTGCGCCGGTGGGGCCGTCGTCGCCGTTGAGCTGCCAGCTGACCGTGTGGTCGCCGGGGTCGGTCTCAGTCAGGGTGAGGGTCTGGTCCGCGCGCAGGTGGGTGAGGGTGACGCTGCCGCCGCTGCGCAGGGTGAAGCCGGTGTCGGTCAGCGCCGCGCCGTCACCCGCCGTGGTGTACGCGCTGCCCTGGCGGATCTTGGTGGTGTCCAGCGTGGCGGTGAAGGAGAAGTTTTTCGTAGTATCGCCCATATCGCCCACCACTTTTTTGGTGATCGTGACGGACAGGTAGGGTTCGTAGGTGTTGGTGAAGTGCGCCTCGGCCGTGCCGCCTGCTGTGACATCCAGCGATTGGGTTCGGTCGGCGGTGGGAGTGGTCAGGTAGTAGTTGGTCAGGTCCGGCGCGGCGGATTCGGTCACGGTGTAGCCGGCGGGGGCCAGGCCCGGCAGGGTCACGCTGCCTGCGCCTTTGATGGAGAGTGTCAGGCGGCCGTTTGAATCCGGGCTGACGGCAGCCGGGGCATCCGCCGGGCGGGCGCCCGCGCTATACTGCGGCGTGTAGCTGCCTGCGGCAACGGATGCGATCGTAAAGGTGTTGACTGTTTCGGCGAAGTCAGCTTGCAGGGCATCGTCGGCATCGTCGGGCAATTGCTTGGTGATGGTCAGGCTGCCGGTGGCGCGGGCGTAGGTGTTTTCAAACTGGATATTTGTTGCCGCCTGGGCGGTCAGTGCAATGCCGCTGTGTATCGGTGTATCGGTCACGTCTGTCCACACGCCGCCGTCTTTTACGGTGCGTACCAGCGTGCAATCGTAACCTGTGGGTTCACCACGGGCGGTCTCGGTCACAGCGTAGTTGTAGGAGTTGCCGTTGCTGTCCGCCAGGGGCAGCTCCAGCGTGTATTGCAGCATGTTGGGGTTGATACTATCCGCTTGCATCGCGCTGCCGCTGAAGTCCCCCACGATCTGGCGGTCCGAGTTGACCACGGTAAAGTGCAGATTTTCTTTAGCCTGTATCAGCTCGGCATCGGTCAGGGCGGTGCCGTCGGTTTTCAGAAGTGTTTTGGTAACGCGCAGGATGCCGCTGCCCGCAGCGGGGGGCACAGGGTCGGTGCTGAACCAGACGCGGTCAATGAGGTTGCCGCGCTTGAGGCCCTCCTCGCTGTCGCCGCTGGCGCTGGTCACCGCCACAAAGAAGAACCGGCTGACGTACTGCCCTGCCGGGACCGTGTAGGTACCGTTGTGTACGCCCCATGCGGTGCAGCCATCCGAGATATTGCCGTCCACAATGTAGTTGCGGATGGGCACATTCACGCCGTTCACCGTGATGCTGCCGTTCAGAGCTTCCTGGATTGCGGCGCGGGTGGTCTTATTTTTCAGCGCGCCGGTGATGTCCTGGGCCACATCCACCGGAGCGATCAGCAGGGCCATCGTGTCAGTGCCGTCGCGACCCGCGTGGGCCAGACTCCAGTTTAAGGTTGCGCCGGGCACGGTCAGCACGTCCTGGTACAGGGCGCCGTAAGCCTGGCAGTTCAGTTCGGCAAACTGGCCGCCATCGTAGGCCTTGCCGATGGCGTAGGCCTGGGTCACGTCGTTGGGGTCTGTGTAAGTTTCTTTTATCGCATTACCCTTGCGGCCCCATCCTGTAATAACAGTGTCCGTATAAACGGTCGTGGTCGCGTCGGCAATCTCGATAAATTTTCCCTTGACACCATCACCCCAGCGATTGCACTCGGTAGTTGTATACCAGTAAATGCTGCTGGTCGTTTCCGCATCCCGCGTCTGCAAAAAGTGGGCGCGCTGATGGTCGTTCGGGTAACAAAAACGGTCACTTGCAAAATTACCGTCGCTGACCACCGGGTACTCAAAGCTGCCGTTTTGCAGCTGCACATAATAGTTTACCTGAGTCTCGGTCTGCAGGGTGCTGCTGCCGGAGGCGACATCCACCTTATAATGGTAGCGGTCGGTGTCGGCGGCGCTGGGGTCGCTTTGGCGGGCCAGCAGCGTATCCAGCGCGGCGTTCAACGCGTGGGGGTGTTCGGCGGTCAGGTTCTTGTCTGAACCATTGACGACCTGGCCCGTGACCTGCTGCCAGCTGCCATCCGCGCCGGTCTTGCTGCGATACCAGGTGTAGGTCACGCCGTCCACCGGGTCACTTTGTCCGTTGACGACCGCTACCAGCTCGCCCGTAGATTTGATGTTATCCTGTATCTTCACACTGCGCAGCGTCACCGCCTGCACCGCCGGTTCATCCTCGTCATCCGGCGGGTCGGCGCTTTCAGGCGTGGCGGTGGTGGCCGGTGTCGTGCTTGGCGTGGGTGTGGACAGCTCGTCCCCGGTCGTGTTCTCCCCTGCCGGGTCCTCCTCGGCCGGGCCGGGCGGCACAGGTGTCGGCTCTGCCGGGGCGGCGGTCTCGCTGGTGGCGATCTCGGTATGTAGCGGTCCCGATAATGGCGGGTCCTCAGCAAAAGCGGCATTGGCGGCCCCAGCCGCAAGGCAAAAGGCCATAAGCCCTGCCAACAGACGTTTGTTCATGGCGGTTCCTCCCCCGTTTGATCCGGGCGGCCTGTAGGACAAGCCGTCCGCTGATTTCAAGGCTGAGTATACCCCCCGCCAACGGGGAAAAAACGTCGCACGCAGGTTCACACAAAAAAAGACAGCCCGCACTGTTTTCTGCAGTACGGGCTGTCCGCCTTT
>OGEZ01000736.1_pt1 | contig 23076 bp, 20 predicted proteins | sample 1570831 | NCBI WGS metagenome assembly OGEZ01 (sample SAMEA2582059, study PRJEB24529) | metagenome | biome: Human gut stool | place: China | collected 2011
AGTTAAAATCAGGATTATATTTTAAGACTTCATCAAGTAAGAATACTCCAACTTCACCTGTGTCTGCACAGAAGCTGCCAATTTCTTCCTTTGTGTCAGAATCAAATGTTGTGCAAGACCAGTCTCCATAAATCGTATTTCTCATCATGAAATTCTTGAATCCTAATTTCTCCATTGAATAACCATATTCGCACTTTTTCCAATCATCTTGGTTTGTATCATCCTTTACAACATAGAGAGGATCTGTAATAATAATATCTCCGGAAAAATATTTAGGCTCTGAGTCTTCTAATGATTTAATATATTCGGAATGTTCATCATCACAACCCGCCAATCTCATTAAGCCCAATGAATTGAAATAGTTAAATGCAGTTTTTATTGCAAAAGGATCAGCAGAAGCATGATCTTTTATCGCCTGTTTTGCATAAAATGAAACCAGAGACATTCTAATCATTAGCTCAACCAACGAATATTTGTGTTCTTCCAAATTCTTTAGTATTTCAGCTTTTTGCGTTGGTTCAATATTATGTGCTTCTTTCACCGCCGCTTCAATCTTCTGAGCAATTTCTTTTCTTCGCGTTCTTTCTTCAGATATCATTTTCTCAACCCATTTTTTATCCATACTAATTCTCCTTTATTTCTTTTCCTTTATTATGTATGGAAACTAATTAGCATAAGTAAAAGAGGCTTTCGCCTCTTTTTAATATTCCCTGTCCTGTGTTTTTAGATCGTCTGGTTTTGTTGTCATAACCTTATATAATTTTGTATCAGTTGGGAATTTATCTACGAATGGAACAATTGTTTTACCCGTATAGATCAGACCTTGTCCTGGATCGCTATTCGTAATATAGCTTAACTGCGTTGGACTGATATTTAAAAGCTTTGCTAACTGCATTTTATCAATTGGAGATTGATTCAACATCAGGATGAAATCGCAGTTATTTAAGATAGCTGTTGCGGCTGGTGATGCTAATAAGTCACCTACGTTCTGAGTAATTCCGGTTGGAATTCCTTGCCACTTTCTGGCTCTCTTATAAACCTGCTGCAGGAATGATGCTGATGTCGCGGTTTGTGTTAACAGATAGAACTCATCAATATAAAACCATGTGTATCGATTAATTTTCTTGTTTTCAATAATCTGGTTCCATACCGCATTTAGACAGACCTGAAGTCCTAACTGTTTCATTTCTTCACCAATATCCTTGATATCATATACAACGAATCTCTTGCCTCTGGAGACATTTGTATGGTGTGCGAATGTATCAAATGTACCGATACAGAAGCGTTCCAGAGACAGCGCCAGATTCTGTGCTTCATACTCAGCCTGTGTTAAAAGCATTTCATAAAGGTCCTTTAGAGTCGGTGAAAACTTAATGTCACATGTAATGTTCGGATGATCTTTCTGAATCTCTCTCATATGGTCCAGATACGGTTTATAAAGTATTCGTACACATCGATCAATGATTGATTTCTGAGTTGATGATAAAGCTCGCTTATCGCCAGACATTGTCTCACAGAGACCGCCGATAAAGTCACACTTCATCGCAATTGGATCAGTCTTTGTATCATCGTCATCACCATAGTTAATATCCATGTCCATTGGATTTAAATATACGGTACTTCCAGCTGCAATCTTAATGACTTCACCATCTAACAATTTTGCAAGTGGTAAATACTCACGCTCCGGATCAATGATATAAATGTCATCATCCGTATTCAGAATTACATTGATCATCTCTCGTTTTGCAGTAAATGACTTACCTGATCCAGGAGTACCTAAGATAACGCCATTCCCATTCCTTGAATTCTTTCTGTTAAACAGAAGCAGATTCTTTGATACCGCATTGAGTCCATAGTACATACCGTTCTTTTGTGCCAGTTCCTGCGATGAAAACGGGATGAAGATTGCAGCTGACTGAGTTGTAAGCAAACGATCGGTAAATACGTCACATCTTCCAAGTGGGAGAGATGTACTCATTCCTTTTTCTTGCTGATAATTTAATGGACGGATTTGACACATATGTTTTCCCATTGCTGTCTTTAATTGATCAAAAGATTTATTCAGTTCATCTACCGTGTCACCCATAATCGTGATTACGAATGTAGTTAAAATCAGGCTTTGGTTTCTCTTCGTAACATCATCCATAAGTTCTTGTGCTTCTACCTGCGCATTCTTCAGTTCAGGAGAAATAAGATCCGGAGAATATCCTGCTTTTGCGGCTTTTTTCTGCGCATCAACAACGTTAGAGTTTATATTAACGCTCTGATTCTTTAACAAGGACAAAGCCTTATCTTGTCTTAATTTATTAAAATTGATACTTACCAATAAGTTTGTATTGATTTCAGTTATATCAGATAGAACATTTGAGTTCATAAATGTCGGCAGATTATCAATGAACAATGATTTTGCTACCTTATCTCCAATTTCAAAGTGATCTTTTGTAAACTTAAATGATGCCGGACCGATTAAATCTTTCGTTGTTAATCCTTGTTTTGTCATCCATGAGAAATTGAATGTTTCAAGGTCATGGTTATTGATATTCGCTTTCTGATAGAAGCTCTGTGTCTCTGATCCATCGCTAAAGATGTCGGCAAGAACCTCCAATCTTTCAACCGCTGTCATCGGTGGTGTTTCCATTCCATTAATACGTTTAATTACAGCACTCACTTCTATGTCAAGTTTCACAAATTTTGTAAATGCTTCTTCTACTGATTCTGCACTGATAGAAAGCGTTAAATATTTTTCTTTTGTAATATTATTTCGGCCTTCCATCATTTTGTGTTTCAACATTTCATTGTACTCTTCTCTATACTCATTCAAAGTGTCTCTTTTAAATGGAATAAGAATCCGATCGTGAACCTTTTGTGCATCCATATTTCTGTTATATAAAACAAGCTGTGTATGTACGTCAGAATCAAATGTATTTAAAAGATCCATGTATCGTGAAAAAATATTTTCCTGTTCTTCATCAGTAGCAATTTTGAAATTTACATCTTCAATTCTGTAAGACTTTGAAAAAATACCTGGATCCGTTTCAATAATTCCATTCTTATAAACAGCTATATACGGAATGGTATCTTGAACTGTTTTCGGAATTTTAATAATCCCAGACTTTGTAACATTCTGTTTATTGTTCTTTTTACCTTTTTTCTTTTTTGTTTCGACTTCATCGGTTTCAAATTCATCATTAAAACCTAAATCTCTTGATTTTATATCTTTCTTTTTCAAGTTATTACCTCCAAAATAATATTAGAAATCCACTAAATTTTTGTGGATGACAGAAAAAAATCTCTCACTATAATTATGAGAGATTCGTTTCTAAAATTTGATTATTTAAATGATTCATATTTAGAATCAGACGCAGCGAGTTTTTTATCCTTTTTTAATCGCTTCTGATATTCTTTTTTTGATTGCGTTTTTTGTTTTATTGCGGCATATTTAAATGTATTTTTTGTTTTATACTTTCTCTCCGCCGGTGCTAAAACTGTTGTAATAAACGCTGTCTGTAAGAATCGTTCCATCGGCATTCCATATGGTTTTACATATCCCATGGCAAGTGCAGGCGATGCAAGTAACATACACATCGGAACCGCATGTTCTTTTAAATTCAATGATGACATCACTTTATATGTAAAATAAGCAATTACACATCCTACAATAAACGCGATTAATTGTCTTAATGTAAAAGGACCAACTAATTTCGCTTCATATTTTCTTATATCTTTTGGAATTTGTACTTCAATCATAATCTCTTACGCTCCTATCAATTCAAATGCTAATGACTTTGATGATGCCATGATTCCTACCATCGCTGCCATAATTCCCATATACTGTGCAATAAACAATGCATTTGTTAAACTCGCCGTATCCGGTAAAACATATTGACATAATGCTCCGGCCGAGCTAACCACAACTAACATAACTCCACCTTGGATAGAGATACCAATCATTTTCTTTAAGTATCGAATGCCATTAGAACTTGTGCCACCGGAAATAAGATCAGCACATCCAATTGGTGCAAGTCCTGCACGTAAACCGATTTCTATAGATCTACCGAGTCCAATTACATAAATAGCTACTTTTAACAGCAGCGAAGCCATCCATGGAATCAACATCGTAATTCCGACCGAAATTCGGGTTCCCAAATTCATATTTTCTACTAAGCTTGTTGCATCAACAGAAGCAAAAGCACCAGCATTCGCAGCCATTAAGCTTGAAAACGCGACACCAAAATTCATTATTTTTAGTGACAAAGTTGTAATATTATCAGTAACAGCAATAGAAAGAACTAATTTCATAAGTAATTTAATGAACTGTTCTGCTGAAAAGTTATCACTTGTCATTTTATCTGCTACGGCTAATATAAAATATATACAGATTAAAACACTTGCAATTGGTGTAACTGCTTCACTTAATGCATTTCCCATATTATCAAATGTTCCAGATGGGACATTTATTGCTTTTACAGCTGCATTAATGAAATCATCACCATAAATATCATTTATAAGACCAATTAGCCATTCTTTACTAAACATGTAATCTCCTTTCTTTTTTATAGTGCACCTAATGACGTTAATATCTTAGGAATTACGATCAAAAAAACTCCACCCATTAAAACCATTGATGCCCTTGATTTTGAATCAGGGTTATCATCTTTGAATGCTAAAATCAGTTGGCAAATACCAAAAGCTAAAATTAAAAAACCGGCCATGGAAGTGATATCCATCAATCCATTATTATTTTTGTTTGTCAAAACTTCTTTTAGCTGCTTTGCTGCTTCTGAACCGTCACCGTACGAATAATTTGAATCAGCGCCTTTATTGATCGTTACCGTTAAATCGTTTTCATCCGCAAAAGCTGTGATTTTATAAAAATATGTAAATAAATTAAATCCGATTAACTTTAAAAAAATCTTTATTTTTTTCTTGTTTATTATAATTAATCACCTTCCTATGCAAAATAAAGAATTCCCGGAGCAATAAACGCTCCGGTCCTCCTAATTACAGTGTAACATCCTTAATCGTAATATTTCCCTTTCCTAATGCTGTAACCGCAGCTGAATAAATGCCACCAGCGGACATTAATAAACAAGACACGACAATAACCATAACGGCTCTCGATTTTGAATCTGCATCTTCATTCTTAAATGCCATAATAAGCTGGCCGATTGACCAAGCCAATAATACAGCGCCAATATAAAAGAAAATTTTGAATACATAGCTTATCAATGTTCCAAACATATCATCGATACCTGCCGCCATAGTCATCATTGGTAATGCATACAGTAACATTCCACCACTAAAGAGATTTTTAGCGATAGTGGTTACCTCGGTTGGCAAAAAGAATCTGTGAGCCTTGTTAGAAAACTCAGTTCCCTTTTGTTTTAAATTTGCAAACATTTTGTTTCTCCTTTCAGGTATGTCAAATCAGACCAATCTGGAGAGCCAAAGGTTTTAACGCATATAGTCCTACTGCTATTCCTATTAATTTCATTGCTTTTACTTTTTTTGCACCATCTGTTTCCTTAAAGCTTAAGATTACAAATCCTAAACCCACAGCCAGCACAAAATATGAACAATATTGAAAAAACACCAAAATTGCTTCTAATAACTTTTTGTCCATTCTTCCATCATTTGCTGCATATGCGACTGCATTAACATCTGCAATGCATAAGCCCATAATTCCAAGTATCCTAATAAAAAAATCCCTTAGTTTCTTCATTTTGAATCCTCTTAAACATATTAAGGCTAAATATATTTTTGTAGAAAAGCGCCCTCTTCTATATCTACATATTTATTATGTAAGATGAGTTTTCATTTTTCGAGAATTTCGCGTTTGATGCTCATAAAACAAAAATCCTTGCATTACTGCAAGGACTAAACATGGTTATTCTATATTATAATTAAAATCTACTTTACCTGTTTTCTTATCTAATTGTTCGTTCATAACAACTTCGCCTTTTTTCAGAACAATTCGGTTTACGGCGTCTTTCATTGTTTTTGATTCTGATTCTTTTATTAAATCTCCAAAGTTTTTTGCTTGGCTATCAAGCATAGATTCTAATTCTTTCTTGTTTTGTGGTGCTGTCTTTTTCTCTCTTCCTGAATTTGAAAGAGCCGCATGATTGAATATTTCTTTCTTACAATCGAATTTCTTTCCTTTATCAGAATCGCCACTCTCATCGAAGTTTTGATGTTTCACCAAATCAAATTTCTTATCATAGAATGGATGCAAACCGTTTATAATAAGCACGCAGTCTGATTTCGGCATTGTCTGAAGCTCTGCGATTGAGAACAAGTCGGTTGCCGTCATGCTATCATTTTGTGAAGAACTTCCTCCTTTACCGCTTCTGCTTCTGCCGGTGTTTCTGCTCTTGACTGTTTTCTTTCCTAACAGTTTTGATATATATTCCAGCGTACCTTGTTCCTGGCCGCCTAAGAATAAGAAACTATCACAGTTACCAATGATTGACTCCCAGTCATCTTTATACAATGTCTTAATCTGTGCCAGGTTCTGAAGAATGATCGTACAGCTAATTTCATATTTACGCATTGTTGCAAGCTTCTTTGTGAAATCCGGAATCTGTCCAATATTACTAAACTCATCGAGTAGGAATCGAACCGGATACGGAAGCCGTAATTTTCCTTTTTCTATTTTTGCCTTTTTAGCAGCTTCTTTAAAAGCTAGTGCATCTGCTTCTGTGTCAAAAGTTTTCTCGAATCCAGCAATCTTTATCTGGTATTTCTTATTAAATTTCCGTATTCGTGCGCTCTGCAAATTTTTCAGCATTTTTTGAGCGTTTCGTTTTGTAAACTTATCTCCTTTCGGATCTTTTCTTGCAATCGCCAAAACATCTTTTCCATTCTTAATAAGATACTCAAATGGGCATTCATTCTCAGCTCTGTAATATAAAGTTTCAAACAACTGACTATACATCATAGATACTAAGAAATTATAAGTATCGTCTGCGGCCGGGATAATTACGAATAGGGCTGTCTTTTCATCACCCATCTTATCGAGTTCAAGATCATCCTGTTCTGTTAAGTTTGCAATTTCTTTCAGGTTAAACACTGTAAGTCGAACGCCACAAGAAATAAGGATCGATTTAAGAGTTTTTCCGGCACCCATTTTAAATGTCTTATACTGTTTTACAGCCAAGCTGTTTTTATCTTCAGCTTCGACTTTATCAAAAAGTAAATCAAGTGGTGATTTAGCATTTGGATCGGACTCATTTACTTCTGCTGCATTCAACAGTTTCATGATATTTGTAAAGTTTTTGCAGTTTTTAGGAATATCTGGGTTGTCTTTTAAGTAGAATACAAGCGCCTGTAAAAGAGCAGTTTCTGATTTTTCCCAGAAAGGATCTCCACCCTTTTGTCCATTGTTTGTGTTCTTAATTAAACAGTTAATCATCATAAGAACACCAGGGTCATCTCTTATGTATTCAAACGGGTTATAGGAATTTGAATGAGCCATATCCGTTAAGTTAAATACTTTAATCTTATATCCATGTTTCTTTAGCATCTCACCTTCTGATTGGAGAATTTCTCCAGAAGGGTCAGTAATAACGAAAGAACAGTTAGCCTGTAAAAGATTTGGTTTAATCATGAATCGTGTTTTACCAGAACCAGATCCACCAACGACGCAGATATTATTATTACGCCTTGTTACAGATGAGTTCATACTTAGATGAACGTTCTGGGTTAAGACCATGTTATTGGTTGGATCATTCATGTCACTGAATTTTTTATTGAATTTCTTCATCCAGTTTAATGTGCTGGTATACCATTCAGCTTTACCTTGAGCTTTCCTGTCGATGTTTTTATTCTTTTCATATTCAATGTAGTACAAAAGGCCTGCAAATGCTAATAATCCTAAATTCATAAAGGAATACTTCAATGCATCTAATGTAAAATAAATATGAAATGGACCAGCCATTAAGGATTTGACTCCAGAAAAGAATGTTGTAAAGTAATTTCCATCTGGATCCGGATTCATACCCATATGCAGACCCAGAAGAATACACAGAGCCAGACCTATTACTAAGAAGTAAATTAGGTCAAACATAAAATTTTGTTGTTTCTTACTGTCCATGTGACCTCCTAAATTATTTTCTTTATTTAGTATGTCAGATGGACTTTCCTAATTTAGACAAAAAAAAAGAGCCAGAAGGCTCTTTTTAAATTTTGATTTTATCTTTCCCAGTCATCATCGATAAGATATTTATCGTTTTCGTCCAATTTTTTTTTAGTATCTAACGAAATATCATTATTATTGACTTCTTTTTCTTGTTTTTTTATTTCTGGCTCAATAGCATTTGTTAATTCAAAAATAAATGCTTTTACTTCTGGATAATCTTTTCTAATTGGTGCAACTCCAGTTACTGTATTGTGTTTATCATACAATATTGCAAGTTTGTTATTGACTTTTCTAAACTTTAGGATATCATCGTCAACACCAAATTTAGCTTCATACATTGTGTAATTATCAGCATTACGGATTAAATCGATTTTATTTGCTGAAAAATCTTTTAACATTATGCCAACTTTGTACAAGATATAATATATTTTCAACAACTTTGGAATTTGGCTTAATTTTTTACAGATCATAATCTGACTGCTTTTCATATAGATGTGGCAGCTTCAGTTTCTATGGCAGATTGTTATTTCTCTGCCTCTGCGAATGGATTTTCCTGCGGCTGAACGACCTCCACTTCTTGAGTTCCGATTTCTGTATCTTTCTTTTTGTCCTTATTCTTTTCATTTTCAATAATTCTCTGTTCTTCAACGATTCGATTGATATAATCATCAAATTCTTGACCCATAACAGGTTCTACATCTTCAGCTGCAATTTCAGCGCAAGCTGCCTCAAGATCTGTCTGCAATTCATCGGACTCGCTTCGAGCACGATCTCTTTCTGAATCAATCTCCTCTTTCTTGCTATCATCGTGGTCTTGCTCTCTAATAATTTCCTCAACGATTACATGTGGATGTTCCTCGAAACGTTCTGTTCTCGGTCTTGGACGCTGATCTGATTCTAACATAAATTTATCTTTCTTTTCATTGATCTCATCTATAAGTTCTTTTGCACGTTTTTCACGGTCCGTTAATTTCTTTGTTTTTTGAGATACTAAGTCACGTCCAGCCTTCTTAATAAATTCTATGTTCTCCTTATTTAGAACATTGTCCTTTTTAATAATATCAATATCACCACGACGAAGCTTTTGTACTTCTTCTTTTGTGAGAACGACAAAGGAACGTTCTATATAAGAGTTCTTTTCCATATAGCCCATGATTTGTTTTTCCAGGTTTCCTTGTATGGAGTCTCTGTCACTGATAATGAGATCATCTCTGCCACTGCGGCTGATCGTTAAATCCTTTCCTAATTTCATATATTGGCTTGTATCAATCTGATAATTAAGGTCTCCATCTTTCCTTCTTATTCTTACTGGATAGATGTATTTATCTTCTTCTAATCCATTTGTAAGCTTTAATAAGTTTTCTTTTTCACTATCTTTAAGATTTTCTGCATTATCCCGAATCAGATCCGCAATGTCCTTTCTCGTAGCATTATTTTTATTATAACTGTTTACAATATTTTTTATGGCTTCTTTTGTTTCGTCATCGGTGTGAAGAGTTTCGATTGTTTTCTTTAAAACTTCTACGCGATTCGTTCTTTCGCTTAATAAATCAGAGATTACTTTATCTTTATTGCTCTCTTTTTGTGCAATTGTTTCTAAATAGTTAAGAGAAGAATCTTTTTCAAGCAATTTCTGTTTTACCAATAAAGCTTTGATTAATTCTTCGATATCATATACCTTGTCGACAGATCTTGTTTTTCCATTTCGGTCATACAGTTGAGAAGTTTTACTTAAGAACGCGACGTCAACCAATTTTTTCCCAGTATCTTTATCTACATGGATATCTGGAAATAATGTAAATCTCATATCGCGATCTAATTTCTGGATATCCTGCCTTAATGCAATATATTTTTCGTATGGTATATCCTTAATTTCTTTCATAGGATTGCTGCTTTGGACTTTATCTGCAAATGCATCTGCAATATTTCTTGGGATTTCCTGTTCATATCCACTGATTGCCTTGGCCTCTGCAACTGCATACATGAACTTCTCCTGCTGCGTATTATAAATCATTACAGAGTCAGATGCAGTTTTTATAGTATCTCCTTTTCCATCAGGTGACATATCAAAAGTATTTGTTTGTGTATTTATATGAGCAATTCCATCTCGTTTGAGAACTGAATATAATGATTTTGCATATTCTGGTTCGATCTTATATGATATCATTTTTAAAGTTTCACCTGGAGATAGCTTCTTTTGCTCTTCAACTCCAATGTTATAGAACTCTAATAATTGACGCTTCGTATCTTCTTTTTCGAGTGCAGTTATATAAAATTTTGCCAAAGCAGTAAGCATTGCTTCTGCCTGATTAATTATGTTCATACCACTAAGGGTATATTTAGCCAATGTTTCGGCCATTTTAATATCACTTGCCATGTATTACCTCCATATTTTAAGATCGTTCATAAGAAACCGTAGTTGTTTCTTTTTCAACCGGCATCGATCTTTCTACCGGCTGCATACCAAGAGCTTTTCGCTCATTATCAATGAGTTCCGTCACTTTATCGTGTCCTTCTTCCACATAGGACATCGTATAATTTTTATCAAGTTTATTTAATAGTTTCAATTCTGTTTCTATCTCTTCTTTATCTGCAGCTACATCTGAATAATCGGTGTCCTCTCTTACTATGAATTCCTGTACAGACCCTGAAATATAATTTTCAAGATTTTCTAAATTGTTACTGTTGAAATCATCCGATGCTAACATGATCTGTTCTCTTTTTTTATTTAGGATATCGATAAGACGTTCTGATAAAGCAAGTGCGCTGCTCTTTTCAATGTCTTGATATTTTAATTGCTCACGACCTTTTATGAACTCGATTTCAGACGCAGAGACAAAATGTTCAGAGTTGAATTTTTCATATTCATTTGGTGTCATAGGGATTACAACTGTATTTGGATGCTTCATATAACTCTCTACAAGTGCCTCATATTCCGATCCATCTTTAGATGTTTCACTCTCATCTATTGAAATAACCTCTTCTGGGAAAATTTCATATCGGCCATCTTCAATAATTTTAGCCGGGACTGCATAAAAATCATCAGCCTCATAATACCAATCCACAATTTCCTGTTCCAGTTTTCTTTTCTTTTCTTCTTCCTTTTCATACTCTTCTTTATCCATATCCTCTTCTAATAGTGACGAGGCTAATAATACTGAAGCAATCTTTGGAATTACATATGGTCCGGTTTTTTCTGGAATACCATGTTTTAATAGTGTGTAATCAGATGTTTTCGTAAAGAATCCAACATCAACCTTTCCGTCTTTTGTCATCTTAGGAAACATTGTAAACTTTAAGATATCCGGAAGCTCTTCCATTTTCTTTTTCATTCCTTCATATGCCTTTGCACTGACTCCGCTGATTTCCAGAACGGCATTTGTGCTTCCGACCTTCTTAAATATATCTTGCATATAATCACGTTTGATATCAACAACTGCGCCTGTTTTTGCATATGCCTCTAAAAGGCATTCATTGAATAATGACTCTTGTAAAGATAAATAAAATACTGTAATTTTATCGTTACGATCATATTCTTTTTCCTCATCTTCATCAGTACTCAATATGTCAAACGGGATAATTCCAATTTTTTCACGTTTACAAATCTTTATAAGTTCTTTTAATGCTCGAACGCTTACTGGTTTTGTTTTTAATGTTGAATTTCGATATTCTGGTTTTATATAAGCCTGACAAATATTTTCTGCTTGTTTTTCGAAATCTTCGTCATCGAATAATTGGTCTATGATAGAACGGACAGCATCAGAATCAGAGACAGAGATTTTTAATAGTTTAACTAAGATATTCTTATACAAAGTTTTATCGTCTGTCATGGGTGACCTCCTTATTTTAGTTATAATTAGTATGTAGTTTTTTGTATAAGAAAAAGAGCCGGTTTGGCTCTTATTTTCTGCTTTATACAATACTTACTTTAATCTTCTCTGCAATGCTTTTGTTGATTGCAATTCTCTTATTATTGATCAAGATAACTAAATCTCCAAATGCATTTACTAAGATTTTTATGACAGAACCCACTTTGATTCCTAAATAAGCAACTGCAGAAGCAGCGTATCCATCAAGCATAATCCATTTAATTTGGCAGGTGTCGCCTTCTGAAACATTTGATAAATTCGTCATATCTATTTCTCCGTTTCTGATTTTTTGTTATAATAGTATGCAATTTTCTCCAGTTTATTTTGATTGATTTGTATTGGTTCTTATGATAAGATTTGTAAAATAAATGGCATAAAGTTTTTATAAAAAGTCATTTTCATCTCATCACTAAAGTAACGAGCATTCAACTTCTAATTATTAAAACGATACTTCGAAACTGATATGTTCGCTCTTGTGGAAGAAATTATCCAATAAGAAAAAGGCCCAATAAGGGCCTTTTCTATTTTCCAATTTTCATTGTTTCTAAAATCTGATTTACTGCATCATCAAGCGTTTCATTATTATGTAACGTATAGTCACATACAGCCTCATTCTGTTTTTCATCTGTCAAAGATACAATTCTATGAACAAAGTCATCCTTTGTCATCTTATTTTCTAAAAGTCTCTGTGATAAAGCATCAATAAGAGCCGGACGTTCCCGATCAACATAAATAATGCATGTTTTAAACTGCATTTTTAATGCGATTGCTCCTGAAATGTCGATTGGTAAGACACAATGTTTCCCGTTTGATAAAATCTTATTAATACTTGCAAGTTCTACGCCATAGCGATTACCAGCATACACAGAAGACTCGGCAAACATTTTAGCTTCCATCAGAGAAAGGAATTCATCTTCTGTGATAAAGTGATAGCTGTTATCATCTTCACCTGCACGAGGTGCTCTGGTCGTTGCAGAAATTGGCTTTTCAAACAGCTTGTTCTCAATTAACTTTTCCGTGATAGCTGTCTTTCCAGATCCAGAAGGACCTACAAGAGCCAGAACCGTTGGTTGCCTGAACGACATATTTGTTTCAAGGTAAGAATTTTTAATGCACTCAAACAGGTTTAAAAACTCATCATAATTATTTACGGCAAGCCGACCTGTAATATGCCCATTCCACGGTCTTCTAAAAAGCACCGGGTATTTTGCCTTTGACGCGAGCAGATTATGAGCGCCATCATCTAACAAGAAATCTAAATCAATGACATCTTTTCGATAGGCCGGAATGATGTTTTCTTTTTTGATCTCCGGGAAGAATTTCTCGATCTGTTTGAAACGAACATCCATAAATCTGGAGTCAATAGCTGTAACGATAAAAATCTCCGCTTTCTTAGAGAGTTTTCTTACAAACTCCTGTGCGCCTACTAATGGGCTCTGTGCCTCATAGAATTCTCTTTCATTGAAATAATCATAGATAACATCTCCTCTTCCACCATTTCCGTTCCAACTTGTAATCTCATTGATTGTAAGCGGTGGTTCAAAATCGAAATCACGATTTGCCATCTGCACAGCCAGAATCGTACACGGAAGCAACACATCATCTACGTCCAGGCCTACTCTAAATTTAAACTTCTTATCTAATTTCATTTTATTATCCTCTTTTCTTTATTAAAAATTTCTATATGCATAATCCCAGTCAGCTGCAATTTCCTCTGGTGTTGACTCATAGTCATTGTATAATTCATAAAACACATCTGCTTTTTTATGTACCTCTCTGTATGCAGAATTTCTTTCTGAGAAATCATATGCGTCTGTCTTGATTCTGCGGCAAACTTCCTCATAATCTCTTCCATTACGATCTTCACGATCAATCAAATGAATGATTCTTGTTTCCTCATCTGTTATGATATTGAAGACACAAATCTTAAACTTCTCCTGATAAATATCGATTATATCAAGAACCTGTTCAAGATTCATGACAGCGATGTAATCGTTGTTTTCATCCAGAGGCTCTTTTGTAAATCCATAGTACCAGTCTCCATGCTTTGTGTGGAAGACGGTCTGGCAGATCATTTCATCTTTATCTTTCTTATCAAGAAAATGATACTCTCTTCCATCAATTTCTTCTTTCCTTTTTGGTCTTGTTGTACATCTCGGGATTTCTCTTAATTTAGACTTTTTTACAATTTCTCTTGTAATTGTATCTTTTCCAGATCCACTTTTTCCTACGATACAGTAAATTTTATGTTTCTTCATAAATTCTCTTCCTTTCTATTTTATTAAGAATATAATGGAAAAAATCAAAATAAAATAACCGAAAACGCAAAATTGCCACATACTATAAATGTAATAATTTTTTAAGGAGTTAGTCTATGCATGGATAAACAAATCTTATTGTATGAGTACGAACAAGTATTGTTAGGAAACAAATCAGCTATTCCTCCCTATTATTTCAAATATGGAGACGACACATCTAAGAACTATGCACTTTATATTATCAAATTTGCGGTTGAAAATTATCTTCGTTGGGATCCGCAGGATATGAAGGATCACTTTACAAAAGAAATAGCCATTCAAATGAAACTCGAACAGTTAATGAAATACATTGATTTTCCACCAGAGCTTAACAGAGACACTGATTACTATTATTTAGCAACTTATCTTTATCCTAACTCAGTTAAAATTGATATCAAAGAACTTGTCTTACGGACATACAAGGATGTATTATCCGGGAATCTCTGTAAATTTCCTAAGGAATATTTATCTGGAACCCAGGGAATGATGAGAGCCGGGATTTGTCTTCAATATATGATCAATCAGCATTTAACTTTTCATACCGTTAAAGATATGTATAAGTACTTTTCCGAGCCAACTGGAGCTAAAATTCTTAAAGAGTATCGTCTGAATAATATTTGTAATGAAATCTATGAGCATCCGATTGATTATCTTCACGAATCTCTTCCAGAACGGCAAAAAGACGAATTTTGGTATCATTACTACCGCTTTAAAGTCTATAACGCTTTACAATTAAAGAAGTTAAAGAAACTGCAACAGAAAAAACAAAAAGCAAATGCATCTGCAACTGCAGCCGCAGCAGTCAAATCTCCATCTATCAGTATTTCTGCATAAGATTTTAAAGAGGCTAAATAGCCTCTTTTCTTATTTCGTCTGCAAATAATTGGATCTGAACTATATCGATTCCAGTCTGATCTGCAATCTCTTCCAGTGCACACCCTCTCTTTAACATATTTCGTGTAACGACTTTTCCAAGGTGTTCCTCTTCTTTTTTCTTTTTCTTATTATATTTTTCGTAATACATCCTATCAAAAAATTTTTTAATTGAGAACATACAAAGCTCCTTTTTTTCTTTTAATATGTAAGAAATCATCCAAATAATCGCAATGTATATATATTCATTTCTACATATATTACAAAATATAATCCCGTATTATTTTGTGCTTTTATACATTTAAACGCATATTTATACGTATTTATTTTTTAAATATTCATTGCCGCTCTCTTTTTTAGACGAAAAGAAAGAGCCTATCGGCTCTTTATATATGGGAATAACTTATTTAACTGTTTTTTATACGCACTAAATGCTGCTGCGATATTATCCTTTGCAGCTGTATCTGCGAATACCTTCATCGACTTACATCCATTCTGTTTAATAATACGATTGGATACATCTGTAAATATATCCTCATAATTAACTAAAAACCTTTTTATTTCCTCCTCATCTTCTGAATCAATTTTCTTAATTGTACTTCTTATGTACATTCCACACTTACTAACTACTTCACTTTTTGTTTTTTCATCTAAAGTGTCTTTTTTATTCCACCATTCTTTGAATACTTTCATATCTCCAATATAAGGGATTATGATTTCTTCTTTTTCTGTAAGAAGATTTTTCGCTTCTTTTACTCTTTCTGGAATTTCTGGATTTTCTGCGGTCACTGGCTGCAGTTTTCTTGGCTTTTCAGCTTTTTCTGGATTATCAGTTATTCCCATTCGAGAAGCTGCAAATTGAACTGCAGCTTCTATGTCACTTTTTTCCGGATGATCGATGACGATATATAATCGGTCACCGTCATCTACGACTCTGAATGATTTCATTAAAAGTCTCCTTTACCATTTTTTTACCATATCGGTGAATTTTTTCATGATGCCTCCGAATAAATCATCTCCTGTTCTGATAAAGATGAAATCTCTACCATACATTTTCTGAAGAACGTCAACATCTGCACCGATTGCAACACCAAGGACAACTTCACCTTTCGATCTTGCTTCACGAATCGCATCTTTTGTATCGCTGTATCCGTCAAGTCCGCCTCCGGAATAAGCACCGCAAGCAGGCTGTCCGTCGGAGATCACGATCAGGACTTTATGCTCTTCTCCTCTCATATTTAACAGGTTAGACGCATATCGAATGGAATATCCATCGAAGTTCTGGGATCTGGCACGTATTCCGGTCAGTTTATAACGATCTTCTTTCTTGTTTTCCCAAGTTGTATAGTGATAATGATCCGGACCGTACTTAGAACCTTCATCAGCAGAGAATCCCATAATATAAGTCGGAATACCTAAGAGTCCAAAGATCTCTGCGAAGTTAATCGCTGCCTCTTTTGCTCGCTCTGATCTTGTTCCTGACATGGAACCAGATTCGTCAATTGCGATTGCAACAGCCATATTTGATTTTGCTTTAGGATCAACAGCTTTTGTAAATACTTTCGATGTGACTGTCGTAGAGATTGTTCGATCTACGGAAAGTTTTCCAGATGACTTATATTCAATTTCTTCTGCTTCTTCTGCAAAAATGCGTTTGAGTTTGTTGTAACAAGACTTAATGTTATTGAAGTGTTTCTTTACAATTTTATTGTAAGCAACTTCAGCCTCAGCCTTATTCCTTAACTTTACAAAGTAGTTTCTGCACTCGTAATTTCTTGCAGTATACTTCTTTGCAACTTCCGGGAAATCCGGGATTTCTTTCTCTGGATCTGTTTTTGGTCCTTCGCCCATCTCAATTTCAGCCTGTACTAAATGATCGAAGTGATCAAATCCATCCTGTTCGATCTCATATTCTTTCGGGTCATAATCTCCGCTTGTTGAAAGATCAATTTCTCCGTCCTTGTATTCAATGCAAGTACTGTCGCTTTCTTCTTTCATAGAGCCAAAGTCTGTTTCTTTTCTCGGATCTTCGTCATCGTCTTCCGATGTAAGTTCCTCAGATGTAAGGGTCAGCTCCTCTTCATCGTCATCTCCGGAAGATGCTGTCGTTTTTTCCTCCTCTTCTGCTTCAATTTTCTTAAATGTCATTTCTCGTTTGGCACCTTTGGAGAAGTCAGCGTAATCAGCAACTTCATCCGCATCAAATTCTTCGCCTTCTCCAGTACCAAGGCCAAGCGATCCGCCTAAAGATGCCATAATTGCTGATAAGTCAAAAGATCCATCATCTTCTAATACACCTTCTGCGGCTCCAGAAGCAGCTAAAATCTCATCGATATAGGATTCAAGTTCTAAGAAGATACTATAAGCTGTTTCAATTCTGTTGGCCGGATCTCCATCTGTGGAATTTGCAAACATATCTGGAAGAATCCGATAGAATGTTTTCTGTGCTTCAGGGTATGTAAACTTTCCTTTAACCGGTCCCATTGTAGTAACCTGATTCATTGCTGCCAGAAGCTGTTCAAACGCAGAAGCATATTCCTCGATGTTCTTTGACTTACTGTAGATAACACTAATTGCATATTTGTATGCTTTCAAGAGATATCCACCAAATAAACTTGGTGCCAGATTTTCTACAGCCGGGCCTTCTGTGATGTTTACGATTGCTTTAAAGAATGGAACCTTTGCTGTATCGATGGTTTCGCAATACTCTTTTACTTTCTCAAAGTCAGTAAACTGTAAACGACTCATTTCTTTTCCAAATACACCGAATCGAAATGCTCTGGCTTTCTCGTCAGGGAGACCATCTGTAAAAATGCTTTTTTCTTTAACATAGATTGCTGGCTCCTCAGATAAAAAAGATGCAAAATCAACTTCATCCGGAACATCTCGAATCGGTACTCTGTAGCCCAAAATGCTTACAAGCATACCAGACATCGCTTTTTTCTCATATAACCAATCTTTTCCGCTTATTGTTTTTCTTCTCATAATAATTTCGGGCTTAGAAAACTAAGCCCTTACTCCTTTCAATTTTAATTATCTGTCAAAACGATCCGGCAATGAAGGTGTTACAATGCTCATTACATTTTCAGCAACTTCAAGATCGACCTCTGCAATCTTACCAACCAGTGTATTGTTGATAGCTTCTTTTCCGGAATCGCCCTCTTCAATGCACTCTAACGCTCCAAAGCATCCACGAAGAGTAATGTTGTCACAAAGTTCTTCCTGAGACTGCTGAGGATCTTTTAAGTAATTTAAGATTTTTGTATATGCGTCATATACAAATCTGCAGTTTGCTTTCGGATATCCTGCGGCTGCTAAAATCTTAATGAATGTATTTTTATCCGGATCCTTAAGCGTGTATGTACATTTAAATCTGGACGATAATGCCTGGTTAAGCTGCCTTGATCCTGCTGTTCCAGTATTCATGGTTCCAATAATGACGCATAACGGATGTCTACGAACCGGAATATATCCATCTTTCATTAAGATGAATGGCTTCTCAATTGCCTGTCCAATAGATCCCATTACAACTCCAGGATCAGCCAGGTTAATCTCTTCACAAACAATAATTCCGCCATGCTCATAAGCCTTTAAGAACTCAGTCTCTACAAAACCGATCTTTCCGTCAACGACCTTATTTTTTCCTTCGGCAGTATCTTCCTCTGTATGCTTACTAAACGGAACAGTATAGATCGGCATTCCTGTCATTGCTGCTACTGCGTTTGCTAATGCGGTTTTTCCAGTTGCAGGTCTTCCAACCATAAGAATATTGATATAGTCGGAACCGATTGCGTCGTATCCGCTGGCACCTTCATTCATTCGTTCAAGGACCTTGTTCATACGATACTTGATTTTTCTTGCAATTGATTTTGTTGTATCGGTCATTACATAGTTTTTTAAAGATGCCTTATTTGGGATTTTTTCTTTCTGTTCGTCTGACCAACCGTCGTATTTGACTTCATAGTCATTATCTTCAACTGGAACTTTAATTGTTTTTGTTGTTCCTGCAGAAACAATTGCACCGCTGTTCGACTTATCAATGCCTTCGAAGCACGGAATATCAGTAAACAATCCAGTTTCGATTCCTTTTGTGATTGTCAATTCATTGATGAGACCACCTTCAGAATTAATTGCTTTATTTTCTTCCTGGCATGCGAAAGAATAATAGAAAGCATCGCAGAGTTTCAAGATTGTGTTCATGTCATCTGCTTTTGTCTTTAAATCTCTAAAGTATTCTTTGATTTCATCTCCACCGACAGTTTTATAATTATCTGAAAGCGTCCATGCTAATAACGGTACTCCATATAAGAAGAGATTTGTTGCTTCCGGCTCTTTTCCGACCCATGAAATGCTTTCGCCATCATACACAGCACGATACAATTCATCTTTGTATACAAATCCGACATAAACGGATGTATCAGACTGTTTCATATCAATAGAATGATCCAGAAAAATCATGTCCAGAATAATTCCAATGGTTGAAAACTTTGCCGGTGCTGGTTTACCTCCTCGGCAGATACTTCTAATTCCTGCCGGGCCTGCCATAGAAACTTTGGTGTCAATCAATCTAATTTTTCTTGCCTTCATTTTGTATAAAATATCACTTGTTTTCGCTATCATTTTAATTCCTCCATTACATATAAAATCTCTTATTTTCATTCCTTCGTTTTTATAATGGTAAAAAATTATTGATAATAAAAAGAAAAATATCCCGATATACGGGATATTAAAATTTAGACATGAGTAGATTTGTTCATTAAGTCTTTGCAATCACGTTGTCTGGTTTGTTCCAAATATGAGCTTTTCAGTTCCATTTTTGATGTTCTCAATGGAATCCAAATAACAAATATCTGCAAATTCGTTATCTGATACCAATCGATGGTCATTTGTAGCTAAGACATCGAGCATTCCATCACATGAATAATAAATAAAATCATTAGTGACCATGTGCAGTTCAAATCGTTCCTTTAAATCACTTGATACAATATATTTATAAATTGGAAGATCGCATACTGATAGTACATAGTTTTCATCTGAATGGAAGCGGCTTACAAATTCCTTTAATCCTTCATCAAGAAACAGCATCTGATACATTTCTTTCGTGGTTCCATGGATTTCCATTGAAATGGCTTTTGTCGGGATATATTTCAATGATCCTCGCTGATTATATGGGATTTCTTTTCCATCTAATACTCGCGTTACAGAGAGATCGTTGAATTTTGGATATATGGAAACATTATTATCAGTATTTTCAATGTCTTCATTTTTTTTCCAACAATAGGTTCCATATACACAAAATTGATGCTTTGTACGAACTATCTGTCCATGACTGTCTTCTGTAACATGAAATTCTATCACATAAAATTCCATCAACTTCCTGATTTTATCCATTTTTTCTCCATTTCTAAACTTTGCCTAAGCGCAAATTCTTTCTTTTAAGTAGCTATTCCGCACAGAATCATCAATGTTTCTGGCCGCAGTCGCAATTGCTTTTTCATCACCGACAATAATCAGACGTTCCTTTGCTCTGGTAAACGCAGTATAAATCATGTTTCTCTTTAAAAAGAATGAATGTTGGGAAGAAACAACTACGATCACAGCTTTATATTCAGATCCTTGTGCCTTATGAATCGTATTTGCATACGCTAAAACAAAATTGTTTTTCATTTCTTCATATGTAAAGACTCCTTCTGAATTATCATCGAAAAGAATAGTCGCCTCTTCATAATCATCGTCCATATCTTTGATGATTCCAAGGTCTCCATTAAATACACCCTGAAAGCTTATCCAGTTCTCATCTCGCATATTTTTGTTGTAGTCATTCTTAATATGCATGACACGATCTCCGCTTCTAAACCCGGTTGCATTTTTATAACCCTTATCTGGATTGTATTTTTCGCGTACGGCCTCGTTAATAAGATCAACGCACCCAGCTCCACGTTTTCTCATTGGAGTTAAAATTCCAATCTGAGAGACCGAATATTCCTTTAAGAGTTTATTGTATTGGTCAAGAATTGTGTCTAACATATGATCTGCATCTGCTTCTACAAACTGCGTATCATCATCTAATACGAATTCTTTCAGGTGTTTTCCTTTATTGATTAAATCTGAATCAATTGCAATAGATCCACCATTTCTAAATCCTTTAGTAAGCTTAGATACTGTTACTTTTCCAGATGCAATGATATCTTTCAAGAAGCAGCCTGGCTCGATAGAGGCTAACTGATCTACATCACCAACAAAAATTACATTTGCATTTCTCAAACAATTTAATAAACGCTTTGCAAGCAAAATTCCCATCATTGAAGATTCATCTACAATAACAAGTTTCCTATTCGCCGATATATCACCCGCGATACTTGCATATAAGAATCTGTGAATTGTCTGAGCTTTATATCCTGAAGATTCTTTAATACGTTTAGCCGCTCTTCCTGTCGGAGCCAGAAGCAGAATATTCTTATCATCATTCCATGATTTTATAATGGCTTTAATGATTGTTGTTTTTCCTCGGCCAGGTCCTCCAGTAATAACAGAAACTCTTTTTGTCAAAGAATTTTTAATTGCAAGTGTCTGTTCTTCGGACAATTTGCAGCCTTCATTTTCCTCAATTTCATTGATTGCATGATCGACCTGTTCCTGTGTGATTCTTTTAGTCAGCACTTTTTGCGATAAATTTTTGATAATATCTGCGCAGGTTACTTCTGCATCATAAAGTTCAGACCAATAGATCCTTTCATCATCAATGACTACTGTTCCTTCATCTCTTGCTTTTAATAATGATTCGATGAAGATATCTACAAGCTTCACATAATTCGTCTGCCACTTTTCTAATTGATGTTCGTAATCCCATTTCTTTAAGAATGAATCAATTGCATCTGCGTCTTCGTTTGCGCATATTGTGTAGAATACATTATAGCTTTTTGCAGATAAGAATTCAGGTTTCCCGATAATAAGCGATGTAACTTCTTTCAGAAGCGTTTCAGAGTCAGAGAAACAATGACCGCCTTTTTGAGACATTTCCTGTAAACAATAAACAATTGCTGCGCTTACACGTTCCATTGCAAATTCTGAAATTCCAGAAGACAAAGCCAATCGATCAACCTTTTTGAATCCAAAACCTTCAATGCTTGTGATCAACCAATATGGATTCTTTTTGATATCCTTCATTTTCTTTCGACGATCCTTACAAACCTGTACGATTTTTTCAACCTGGTTCATCGTGACATCATTATTAAAGAATTCAATAATTTGCAACATTAAATCAATATCATCAGTTTTTGATAGCGAGCTAACAATTCTGGTGTATTTTTTCTTTTTGATTCCCTTTACCTTTAGCAGGATTTCTGGATTTTTTTTGATCTTAGGAATACAATCTTCTCCGTATGTTCTTACGATTTCTTTTGCCAAAGAGATTCCGATGCCACTTATAAACATACTTAAGAAGACAGCTGTAATGGAATCATTTGAATCGATTTTTGTTACATTATACTGTTTCCCATAAATCTTATCGACAACCTCTTCCGCTTCAATTGTAACTTTCATTCCTGGAAGAAACGTTCCGGTAATGTTTCCTTTTGATGTTCTTTCGATATTTGTTTTTGAATCTCTAAATCGAAAACACATCCAATCATCTGTTTGTTTGTAAATTTTTACAATTTCACCTTTTAACCGCATTTTTCCTCCTTTAAAATTTCTTTTTTCATGTAATTCTCCTTTTATTAGTTTTCATGATTAGTATGTAGTAAAAATCGCAATTAAAAAAGAAGAGGTTATAACTCTTCTTCTGAATTTGTTCTTATTTTTTTATCATCTTTTGCGAGAAGACTCTGACTTCTATAAGTTATAGATGAATCGCTTTGTTTTTTATTCATCTCACATACTACTTATAGAATAAGTA
>OGEZ01000746.1_pt1 | contig 22739 bp, 42 predicted proteins | sample 1570831 | NCBI WGS metagenome assembly OGEZ01 (sample SAMEA2582059, study PRJEB24529) | metagenome | biome: Human gut stool | place: China | collected 2011
TATGGGCAGGCACTATATTTTGTAGTAAGATGGTCAAGTTGAATTTTTATGTAAAGAGGGGCCAACATGGTGATTATTACAGCAGGAATGATTGGGGTCGGTAAAACAACGCTTACGGCTAAGATTGCCGATCACCTACACACGAAAGCCTTTTTTGAACCGGTGGGCGAAAATCCGGTATTGCCGCTTTACTACAAGGATCCAAAACAGTATGGCTTCCTGTTGCAGATCTACTTTTTAAACAAACGCTTGGCCGAGATCAAGAATTCATTTGATAATGATCTGAACGTTTTAGACCGCTCAATTTTTGAAGATGCCCTGCTTTTTCGGCTGAATGCCGATTTGGGGCGAGCTACACAGACTGAAGCTGACATCTATTCCTCGCTTTTGGGCAATATGATGGAAGAATTGCCTCAGCAGGCACATACTAAAGCACCAAGTCTTTTGATCAGTATTCAGGTCTCATTTGAAACGATGCTGAAGCGAATCAAGAAACGCGGCCGTTCGTTTGAACAGATTGAAAATGACCCAAGTCTTTATGAATACTATCGCGAATTGAATCAGCGCTATGTTGACTGGTATGCCAGCTATGATGAAAGTCCTAAAATGCTGATTGATGGAGACAAATATGATTTTGTCGAAGATCCCCATGCAGCTGATCAGGTTTTGCAATTGGTTGATGATAAGCTGACGGAACTGAACCTAAAGTAGTTGAGTTCTTGACAGAGTTTATTCAGATATGTATAATTAAACTGTTGATTTTCATATCTGATACGGAGGATTAGCTCAGTTGGGAGAGCATCTGCCTTACAAGCAGAGGGTCACAGGTTCGAGCCCTGTATCCTCCATTTTTTAATGTTTTACTTGCGGATGTGGCGGAATTGGCAGACGCGCAAGATTTAGGTTCTTGTATCTTATGATGTAAGGGTTCGAGTCCCTTCATCCGCATTATTATTAAACGGCTGTCCTGAAGTAAGGTACAGTCGTTTTTTGATTTATTTTGCGTTTGATCGCTGATATAGTTGTTCTTAGAAGTTTTAATCGGGAAAGGAAGCCATAAAAATGATCACGTTTGGTCGTTATCGCCTTTCATTCTCAAAAGCCTTGACGTTTGGGTTCTTGATCGTGATTGCAATCGGTACGCTGCTTTTAATGCTGCCGATTGCAATCAAGCCTGGCGAGGACCCATCATTTATGACGGCATTTTTTACCGCGACCAGTGCAACCTGCGTGACTGGACTGACGCTGGTTGATACGGCGACTCACTGGTCTTTGTTTGGTCAGCTGGTAATTACGGCTTTGATTGAGATTGGCGGACTGGGTTTTATGACGTTTGCAATCATGATGTTTTTGTTTGCGCGTCAAAAGATCAGGCTTTCAGCACGTCTGTTAGCCCAAGAATCATTGAACCTGCAGTCGCCAGCACAGATTACTATTGTCAATCTAATCGTTGGTCTGTCACTGATCATTCAAGCTTTAGGCGCCTTGCTGCTGTGGCCTGATTTTGGCCACCGGTTTGGTTTGATTAAGGGGCTATGGTACAGTATCTTTCACTCGATCTCAGCTTTTTGTAATGCCGGTTTTGATCTGTTTGGCAACAGTCTGGCATTATTTGCTGATGATACCTATGTCTTATTTATCATGGCAGTTTTGATTATTGCTGGCTCATTTGGTTTTTTGGTTTGGCGAGATCTATTGCTTTATCGAAAAAAGCATCGGTTGTCGCTGCATACCTCACTGGCACTGTCGACTGGCGCCATTATCCTGCTGTTATCTCTGATGAGCTATTTTTTGACTGAAAATAATCTAGCTGCTCAGTTTCCGCATATGTCAGTCGAGCATCGTTTCATCAATACTGTTTTTATGGCTATTACGCCACGGACAGCCGGTCTGACGACTTTTTCCTATCAAAATCTTTCACCGGCCGGCATCGCGGTAACGGTAATTTTGATGTTTATTGGGGGGACGCCAGGATCAACGGCTGGTGGAATCAAAACGACTACAGTTGGGCTGTTGACGCTGCAGAGTATTGCCACTTTAAAAGGTCAGCGCGATACGGTTTTTGGCAGACGCCGCTTTAAAGAAGAAAATATTTTTCGGGCGCTGACGCTGGTTTTTGTTGCCTTTGCAATTCTTGCCGCGGCAATCCTGCTGTTGTGTCTGACACAGCATTTGCCAGCCAATTTTACTTTGGAAGATATTATTTTTGAAGTTATGGCTGCTTTTGGGACGACGGGTATCAGCATGGGGGTTACGCCGCATTTGAATCTGTTTGGCAAACTGATCATTATGGCGTTGATGTTTATCGGTCGGGTTGGCATCTATACCGTAATGTTTACGGTTTTAAATGCTCATCCAAAGCAAAAGAACTATCGCTATCCGGAAGAAGGTGTTTTGATTGGCTAATAAAAACAACTATGCAGTAATTGGTATCGGTCAGTTTGGCAGCTCGGTCTGTGAAACTTTGGCCGAGGCGCATCAAGATATTTTGGCCATTGATAAGAATGAAGATGTCGTCAATGAATATGCCAATATAGTAACGCGAGCAGTCATTGCCGATGAGCTGGATCTAGGGAGCTTTGACAATGTCTATATTTCGGTGGGAAATATTCAGGCCAGTATCATGGCAACTTTAATCGTTAAAGAGTTGGGCGCTAAAAACATTATCTGTAAGGCAGAAAATGAAAATCATGCCCGGGTGCTGGAAAAAATCGGGGCTGACTATGTCGTGCGTCCAGAACGTGACATGGCCAGACGAATGGTATTTCATCAGCTGCATTTAAATATTGCCAACTATTTGATCTTGAATCATGAGCTGACGTTGGCCGAAATCGAGGTTAAGAGTCCAGATTTTTGTGAGCATACGCTAAAAGAGCTTAATCTGCGCGATACGTATCAAGTCAATGTGATTGCCATTGTCAGCGGAGAGCAGGTTAACAAGCTGCCACAAGCCGACGATATACTTCATCATGGTGATCATATCTCGGTTGTTGGGGATGTCGGATCGATTCAAAAGCTCAGTTCGGTAATCGCTAATGTATAAATAATCTAATCATAAAAACAGCGCTGTGCAGACTTTAGTGTCCAACACAACGCTGTTTTAAGTTGGGTCAGTCATCAATATCAGACGTCCCGTGACGAGCTCTTAATGCCCAAAGAATTGAGACGGTATCGATTACTTCCTGCAGCATTGCCCCAATAAAAGCAGGGATGATGCCAAATGCGGCAATCAGCATTAAAGCCGTACAGATGCCGATACCGATCAAGACGGCCTGTTGAGCAATACGCATGGTTTCTTGTGAGATTGTAACGGCAATGGCAACCCGGTGCAGGTCATCTTTAACGATTACCAGATCGGCGGATTCGCTGGCTGCCGTTGATCCATGAGCACCCATGGCGATTCCGACATCGGCAGTTGCCAATGCGGGTGCATCATTGACGCCATCACCAACCATTACGACAGGACGGCGATTTTCCGGAACGTTTTTTAAGGCCGCAATCTTTTGTTCGGGCAATAGGTCAGCTTTTACCTCATGGATGCCGACCAGTTTAGCAACGTGCTGCGCAATGGCTTTTTGATCGCCGGTCAGCATAACCAGGTGCTCGACGCCCAGCTGACGCAGCTGCTCCATAGTACGTGGCGCTTCAGGACGAATCTGATCTTGAAAAATCACGCAGCCCCAATACTGATCATCCACGCTGACATAGATTGCAGTCTGAGACAGCGGCTTTTGGGTCGTATCTGGATCAGCAAAGATCAGCTTGCCGACCTTGACTTGTCGACCATCAACGATTGCTAAGATCCCGTTGCCGACAACCTCTTTTAATTCACTGGCAGAACTAAGCGGAATCTGGTGTGCTTGCGCATAGGCGACGGTTGAACGGGCAAGGATATGTGGCGACTGTTCCTCGGCACTGGCAGCAAAGTGCAGCAGTTCCTTAATGTCGATTCCCTTGGCCGGTTCAAGATGATCAACGGTCAACCGGCCGCTGGTAATCGTACCGGTTTTGTCAAAGGCCATGGTTTTCGGATGCGCCATTTTTTCCAGGACGCTGCCAGTCTTAACGATGATCCCGCTGCGTGAGGCCCGACTCATCCCCGAAACGATGGCAACTGGCGCCGCTAAAATCAGTGGACATGGTGAAGCGACAACCATTACTTGAGCGAAACGACTGGGATCTTTGCTGACGATCCAAGCGATGCCGCCAATTACAAGGGCAGCCGCAGTAAAGGGAACGGCATAGCGGTCTGCCAAACGGACAAAGTGAGCCGGGGTGTTCTCCGCCTCTTTAACCAGGGCCACCAGTTTTTGATACTGACTGTCACACGCTAATTTGACTGCTTTAATGACGATTGCCTGATCGCCGTTCAGCGAGCCTGACATTACCTGATCGCCAACCTGCTTATCGATTGGCTTTGATTCACCGGTCAGCGATGATTCGTTGACCTGCGTATTGCCTTTAATGATTTCGCCATCAATTGGTACCAGCTCGCCAGGCTTAACGACGATCGTATCGCCAACCTTAACCTGGTCGACATGAACGTCTTCAATCCGATCGTTCATCAGCCGGTGTGCAGACTGCGGCGAGTTGTCAAGCAATGCCTTAAGCTCAGAGTTGGCCTTACGAGAGGCATAGTCTTCCAAAGCGTCGCCACCGACCAGCATTACTAAAATCACCATAGCGGCCCAATACTCACCGACGCTTAGAGTGGAGACAACGGCGATGATTGCCAGCAGGTCAACGCCATAGCGACCGCTTTTAAGAGTATGGATCATCTCAATCAGCATTGAAAGCGCGATACCGGCTCCCACGATGGTTACCAGAATCTGGGCAGCCAGTGCCTGCTTAAAAGCGTATTGTAGGAGCACGGCTACTAAGGCGACAGCTAAAATCATGAACAATTTTTGCCGATGCGAGAATTTTTTCATAATTTTCAGCTCCTTTCCCCAAATTTTGTCTTAATTTAATACATAGTGCGTAAATGCTGATGTATAGACGTTTTTAGGTTGGGAGTGCAATAACAGTGCAACACTAGCTATAATTGTGCCAATTTTTGCTCTATTTCGTCATCCAGCTTATGCTTATATTCATCTATTAGATAAGCATAGATATTACTGGTCGTCGTCATATTCGAATGCCCTAATCGTTTGCTGATTGCGTAAATATCGATTCCCTGGCTTAAAAGAAAGGCGACATGACTGTGTCGGAGTGAATGGAAGGTGTAATCGTGCTTTGTGATTCCGATTTGTTCCATGACAGATTTAAGGTAAGCATTAATATTCTGCAGAAATCTAATAGTAAAAGAGTGTGGAGATTTTGCAAATAGCAATGGTGTCTGGTTAACTTTTAACTGTGCCAATATCTTAAGCAGCTCATTATTAACACGTATTGTTCTGTTTGAGCTTTCGTTTTTAGTTGGCTTAAATCCAGTTCTATATTGATAGTCAATAGATTTATTAATCGTGATTGTGCGGTGCAGGTAGTTAACGTCTTTCCAGGTTAAGGCAAGAATTTCTGAAAATCGCGCACCGGTATAGATAGCAGTCAGAACTATATACGGCTTAACATTGTCTGGTCGTAAATCGTCATTAAGGGCTGCTATAAGCTGTTTTAATTCGCTGATTGACAAATACTCAGGATTGCGGGCTAGTGCTTTGTTGTGAACAATATTTGCGTTATAAGTAAAGTCCTTAGATATGATGCCATCTGCAATAGCTGACTTTACGCAAGCTTTGATTTTGGATGTAAGTTCTTTCATGGTGCCCAATGAGTGATCTTTACCATATTCGTTTAAGAATTTCTGATACGTGCTGCGCTTAATTTGTTTGATTCTTGCATTGCCAAAATAGTTTGCGATAACTCGGCTAGCAATGATATAGTTGCCAGCCGTTGCCTTCGATATTTTCGGTAAGCGATAGGTTTCATACCACGTTTTGAAGTAATCGGCGAAAACCGGGTCCGCTGCGATGTCAACGCCGTTGATCAGCTCGTTTTCCATCCTGGTTGCATAGTCTTTCGCTTGTGCTTTGGTAGCAAACCCAGACTTTGCTTTCTGGTGCAGCTTCCCATTTTCATCGTGCCAACTTATACGAGCTTGCCATTTGCCGTTACGTTTTGTAAAAGAAGCCATATTGATTTCCTTTCGTACATATGTTCTTATAAGTATCTTTTTAAACCCTAGCTGTTACGGCTAGGGCTATTTTTGTGTAATAAAAAACGTCATTAGCTGTACAACTAATGACGTCAAGGGCTCATAGGCCCACGTAAAACTTAAATAAAGAAGAGAAAGTTGATTTTAAAAGTAAACAACTCTCTCTTCGTTCCTTAATCGGAACAATAATATAAAGACCATTCGGTCAGCAGTCGCTCCTGCTAATGACTATATTATTAAGCAATTGTCTTCTTTAGTCAATAGTTTTAAATATTTTTTCTTTGATTTTTAATAGTTTGCTATCTGAAATCATCACATTCCCAGTTATGGAGTATTTAGAGAACTTAGCAACTCTTAGCTTGCTAATAGATCTAATAGCATTTGTGTTTGCATATGATTCTTTGTTGTACTTCTCGATCTTTTTTAGAAGTTTTTCTATTTCATTAACTTCGCTTCGAAGTTGGTTGAGTTCATTTATAACTTGTTGATGAAAAGAAAGCGTGGTATCCATGTAGGATACATACGCAAAAATATTTTTATGTTGTTCCCAAGAATCGGTGCTTTTAATTTTGTTTATATAGCTAATTTCATTATTTTCTGCACGAACTATATCTGAAAAAGTATTTATGTCTGGAGTTTTAGGCGGTTGGAGCTGATTATCGCTTAAAAAATTAAATTCTTCATCAGTAAGTTTAATTTTAGGCGACGTGTTCGTTTTGTCAAAGGTTTCGAGTCTTTTCTGAAGACTATTGATTTTATTATTGCATTCTTCAATCCTAATAGTAAACAGTTTTTGCACACCCTGTAGTAATTCGTATCCTAGTTTAGTGTAACCCTTATGAAATTTTGATGATAAAGGAACTACGATAATATCACGCTTATATTTAGTGTCATCTTTGGATAGAACAATAGCAAAATGCATTCCAGCCATTTCAGAGCCAACAGTTACACCATAGTTAACCATCACAATAGTTCCTTGCTTAAATTTACGATAGTATTTAGGAAGACTATTATTTAATTCTTGTTGTAAAGTGGTACCGTAAAAATCTATCCAGTCAGGCAATCGTTGTAATTTCCAGTTTTTATTATCGCTGTAATAAACATTGTTGAAGGTTGCAATTTTTTTACGCTTTGCTTCATTGTTCATACATAATCCTCCAATTTAAGTCCATTTTTAAACCCTAGCCATAACAGCTAGGGTTATTTTTGTTTAAGTCGTTATTCCCAACCGTTCGCTTTTGCAAGACTTTCTTGAATCTGCTGCGTGTTAGCAATAACATCTGGGTCGCCTGCAAAACTGCCAGTGTCGTTGCCAGCCTGATAAATAGTACCGCCTTGCGATGGTTGAGCAGTGTAAGTTTGATCGCTACTGCTTGAACTTGATGTCTGGGTAGTGCTGCTACCGCCATTGTTCTGGGGAACGGTTTTAGTTTGCGAAACCACGTTTGTTTGAGTTGTAGAAGATGATGAAGAGTTAGATTGATTAAGTTTCTTTCTTTCTGCTTTGCTTAACTTTTTGCTAACTTTGTAAGTCTTGGTCCCGATTGTTTCAAAGTTATAGTTGTCAAATTCCAAGCGAACTGGATTGTCGTTGTTAATAGTGAACGTCATAACCGCTTTAACGGTCTTTCCAGGAAGCAACTTGTTGTATAACCCGTCTTCATATTGCTGTAATGGATTGTTCCCATTTTCATCTAATGCTGCCATTCCCGGTGTGAGCTGCACGTCAGAAGTTTCGTTTTTCTGATAGGCACCAACTACCATATATACGTTTGACGGGTCCATTTCCTTTGTCGAGTTGTTAGTAACATCACAATAAAGGACAAGAATCTTTTTGCCTTGATCTGCTGAATCCATAACGTTCCATTTGGTAAAACGATAAGTTTCGTTGCCAGCGTCAAAAACGTTGTTCTTGTAAGTCCAAGTCCGCTCAGATGCGTTAGGGTCAGGTTTAACCGATGATGACCTTGCAACGCTTGATGAACTGGAAGAACTTGAAGATTTCGCTTTATCTGTATTCGTGCTGCAACCGGCTAAGGCAATCCCACATGCCATTATCAAGAAAGCAATACTTTTTCTCATATTATTTACCCCATTTATAATTTTTGATCGTTTCTTTCACGAACGATTCATAGTCTGCTGATATATCGTTAAGCTGCATGAAATCTATATAGTTGATGTTTTCCGGTTCAATGCCGGTATGCTTGATATAGTCGTCTACTAGCTCATAGACAACGCAACGGTTTATTTCACTTTCCATTTTAAAACGAGCCGAAACAGTAGCGTTGTAAAGTGCTGTCTGGCCTGACTGCTTAGCGATATGTTCTAGTTCGTGGATAAGTGTAACTTTCTGCACACGCGCTGGGTAGTGGCTAGAAACGAACACAAACTTTAACTGCTTATCTGCGCTGATCGTTGCATAGCCAGGCTTTTCCATATCCACATAATGAACACTGATATTTAGTTGTTTGACAATGTTACGAACGTCCATATCTAGCTAGTCCCGACTGTCTAAGTATGCCTTTATAATACTTTCCATTAATTTTCTATCATGTTCAGTCGGTTCTTTTCCGTCTGCTGACATGATAGTGTCCATTGCTTCATCAATGGTCATTTTTCTACTATTATTATTCTCAATATTAGTTCTGCCAAGAATATAATCGGCTGAAACATCAAAAAAATCAGCCAGTTTATTAAGTGCGCTGCTAGAAGGTTCAGCTTTTCCAGTTTCCCATGCCGTAACTGTCGCTTGCGAAACATTAACGAATTTCGATAACTCAGTCTGCGACATTCTATGACGTTTTCTTAAATCTTTAATTCGTTGGGCGGTAGTCATTGTACAAACTCCTTTCTTACTACAATATAGTTATATTGTTATTATACTTGATATAAAGTTTTTTTGTTTATTTTAAAAAGTTTTATATTATCGTGTTGCATTTTATAAAGTTTTATTGTAGTATATAAACATACCAATTAAAGGAGTTGAAAACATGACTGATAGCATTAAGTTCTTGCGTATTCGCAAAGGACTTACGCAAGTTGAATTAGCGAAAGAAGTAGGAGTTAGTTTCCCGACTGTTTCTTCTTGGGAAACGGGGAAATCAATTCCTAGCCCGCGTCATTTGAAGAAACTGGCAACGGTTTTGGATTGTAGCGTGGAGCAAATTTTTTTGCTGTTAAATACCAAAAAACTTGATAAAAATAAACAGAAACAAGGCTAATTACAAAGTTTTATTTTAGGAGGAACAATATGGAAAACATCAACACAAAAAAAGTTTTGGAAAACGTTCCAAAAATCAAAGTGATCGGTAAAGAACATATCGCAGGTTTTGAATTTTTGGGAATCGAAGGCGGTTTTGGTAAAGACAAAAAGTCAATGCTTGCCAGAGATGTTGCAAACATTCACGAACGCCCGCTGTTTAAGATCAACCAATTAATCAACGACAACATTAAGCACTTTAAAACCGGCATCGATTTAATTGACTTAAAACAGATACTTTCAAAGTATATGTTTTCTGACTATGGGTTCACCAAAGCACAATGGGGCAACGCAAAGCACGTTTATCTGCTTTCTGAGCGAGGATACGCAAAACTTTTAAAAGTGCTTGATGATGATAAAGCGTGGGACATTTACGACGAGCTGGTAGACAACTACTTCAATATGCGAGTAGCAATCAAGAAAAACAGCCCTTCATTGGTACAGCAACGACGATTGTCAATCATGGAAGACAACGCTGCTACTCGCAAAGCCAACATGATGTACAAAATCGCAATGGCTACCAGTTCAGAAACAGCCCGTCAATCGCTACTAGCTCATGCTGCTAAAGAGTTGACTGGTGAAATGACAGTGCCAGTCATGAAACACAAAGAGTACACGGCAACACAAATTGGGCAAAAGCTAGGCATCACTTCTAACAAAGTTGGTCGTATCGCTAACCAGTTGGGGTTAAAAGCTGAACAGCCTGGACAAAACGAATACGGTCGTTGGGCTAACAGCAAGTCGCGTAGCTCAGACAAAGAAGTGCCACAGTGGCTTTACTTTGACAAAGGTGTAAAAGCTATCGAATCAGCAATCAAATAAACACAAACGTTGGTATATAAGGCTTCTAACGTTTCGTTAAAAGCCTAATGCAAAACACAAACGGAGGACTAATGATGAACACGAAAATTATCAAGCGTCGAGAAAGCGAAACCCAAGAAGATTTTGAGCTGCGAGTTGATGTGCTGCTTGCAGACGTTGACTTTCTATCAGTCAGCTTTCAAACAGACGAGAATGGCGAATCGAAAGAGGCCAAAGTTTTGTACTTCTAGGAGGTGTCAACGATGTACGAACCAGATAACTTGCGTGAAGCGCTCAAGACGCTGATTGAATACAACACCGCTACTTTAACCACAACCCGTGATGGTAACGGTAATGAACGTGAAGCACGAATTGAAGACCTACAAGACATGAATCTTGATGTTCTATACGCAGTATGTGATCTGCTTGGCATGGACGACTTAATTAAGGGCGAGTGATCGAATGGAACTTGACGATTTTAATCGTGGGCTGGTCGCTTTAATCAAAAAGATTGTCCGCAAGGTGATTGGCGAGTTTGATTTGGTGCCACGTGAAAGTCTAAAAGGTAAAACATGGGACGTTGAAGAGTTTCGCAAGAAGTGTCTAGGCGGTAAAGGCCGGGCATGGGTCAAGCGCGAAATCTTTGATCGCTACCCAGAGATTTATATCGAAAACGGAGGGTTTGTGGTCGACCCGTTTCCGGGCACAGGGCGTAAAACCATTATCTACGCCTACGATGCCAGCTTATGGGTAACCGCCCACTATCGCGAATTTAATTGGGGTGTGAAGTAATGGGAATTGCGTTAATTCTATTGGGCTTGCTAATCGCAATCTTGTTCATCGGTCTTGCTGATCTGACCAACAAGGTTGCTGCGCTTGAAAAACAAGCAGGTATTAATCGAGGAGGACGTCATGGGAACCATTAAAGCTGCGGTTTGGTCGCTGTTAAGCGGTGGATTCGTCTACTTATACATGACCAACCACTTTATTAAAGCAAACTGGGTCGCGTTGATCTGGATTGTGATGTTTGCATGGCAAATGACTGTTAGCGCAACTAAAAAAGGCACTACCGATCGCCGGTAATGCCGATTAAAAAAATAACATACAGGTAAATTTTAACATGGAAAAGCAATATACGAAAGCCGATTTAATCGAGGCTTGGCAGTCTGGCTATGAAGAAGGCTATCGAGACGCGCTGATTGACAATTATTTGGAAGACGAACCAAAGCACGATTAGAAAGGAATTGAAACATGAACACCGCTGAAATCATTGCTGCTATCGCAACAGTTGACCAGAAACGAGCTGACGGTGAAATCGATAAACAGTCCTACACGGACACTATCGACGCCTTGCAACTTGAGCTGGCCGATAAGCTAGACGCCATTGCTTGGCTGATTAATGACACCGAAAAAGATTTAGCTATCTACAACCACGAGCTGGAAAAGATGGCTGAAATCAAAAAGGAACGGGACAAGGCGAAAGCCCGTGTTGACCGCCTGCAAGAATACGTTGGCTATATCGTTGCTAATTCCGGTTCGGCAAAGGTCCGTACTGATAAGCATGTATATAGCAAACGAAAGAGCCAAACAGTCGAATTTAGCGATGAAAGCTTGATTCCGGCTGACTATTGGAAAGAAACGGTCAAGGTTGACCGCAAGCCCGTTAAGGCGGAAATCAAGAAGGCAATCAAAGATGGCAAGGAAGTTCCTGGTGCTTATCTGGCTACTAATTACAAGGGGGTTATCAAGTAATGGCAGACGAAAAGAAAAAGTCGGTGTTTGAAACGTTGTCTGCGGTTGATGTTTCAAAGCACGTTGAAGTTATCAAGATGAAGAAAGGGCCAGCGCTTAGTTATGTCAGTTGGTCTTGGGCGTGGAATTTCGTTAAGTCGATTTATCCAGATACACCAACGCCAAAGTTTACCAAGTATAAAGAAATGGCATTAACAACGGTTCAAGAGCCGTACAAGGTCAAGTATGGCAGTCAAGAGTACACCAAATATCGAACAGTCGTTAAGCACGCCGAATTGATTGATCGAGAAGTTCCATATCTAACAACGATGACTGGAACAATGGTCGAATGCACTATCACAATCGAAGGCGAACCGTATACGGAAAGCCTTTATGTCATGGATAACAACAACAACGCTGTTATCAATCCAACAATGAAGGAAATCAATAAAACGCAAAAGCGTTGCCTTGTTAAGGCACTTGCCCTTGCAGGTCTTGGCTTAAGCATTTATGCCGGTGAAGACTTGCCAATGGCTGATATCAACGAAGCTGACAAAGAGCATGAAGAACAGCGTAGAAAACAACGCCAAATGAGCCAATTACAAGCCGAATATCGGCGTTTAATGATGGAACTGATTAATCGGCTTAACGGAGACTCAAAACGGGCTAAGGAGCTTGTAAAGGGCACTCTCGGCGAAGGTGAACATAGCGGTCAGGATTATGTAAATGCTGTTAAGGCACTCTTAGAAAGTGGGGCAAACAATGATTAATAACGTAACTTTAACCGGTCGTATCACGAAGGACTTAGACGTCGGTTGTCAACTTTTCGTTGGCAGTTGACCGCCGGTTCAAGGGTTCAAACGGCAATCGTGAAGCTGATTTCATCGGCATTCAAGCGTGGGGCATGACTGCCGATCTGCTTTGCAAATATTGCGGTAAGGGTTCGCTAATCGGTATTGAAGGCCGAATCCAAACCCGCAACTACGAAAACAATCAAGGTCAACGGGTCTATGTAACCGAAGTCGTGGCTGAGAACGTAACATTCTTAGATTCCAAGAAGAACAACGATCAAAGCCAACAAGGCGGTTATCAATCTAACGGCTATCAGAACGATAACTACCAACAGCCTTTCGACAGCGCTTTGCCATTTGACAACAGCGCCGATGATGTTCCGTTCTAATGATTAGAAGTGGCAAGGCCTACTGGGAGCAGGGTGGGTGGTGGATTGCCCCAGACGAAACGCCAAACCTTAGCCATATTGAAACAATGTATGGCAAGGTCAGCGGTGTTCCGGTGGAGTACGAAATCCCAGATAGGCGAAAAGCAAGACCAAAGCAGCGAAGACTATTCTTTGCACTGTTAAGCGATATTCACAGATGGTCAGGCGAACCGGCGGAGTGGCTTAAAGAGTATTTCTATTTGCAATACACGATTAAGACGGCTGGCAAAGAGATTAGCTTGGCAAACGATACTGTCAGCACGGTATCAGACGCAACAGAGCTGATAAACATAGTGATTGATTTCATTTTTGATTATCAAGTTCCAATCAACGACGGCTATCCGTTGTTGCCAAGAGACGAAAGTTATTTTCAATTCAAGTGCATTCAAAAAAGGCGCTGCTTGATCTGTGGCCACGCTGCTGACATCAACCATATCGATGAGGTCGGCATGGGGCGCAATCGTAACAAGCTAGACCATACGCAAGCGAGATTATCTGCGCTTTGCCGGGTACACCATACGGAATGGCACCAGATAGGCAATCAAGCGTTCTGCAAGAAGTATCGCTTAACAAACCTTGGCGTGAAGGTAAACGCTGAAACGTTGAAACGAATCGGCATGAAGGGAGCTTATGGCAATGGATAAATACGAAGGAAGCCGGCTATTCTTGAACATTCCGGCTGATGTCGCTCATATGCCAAACATTAAAGATAAATCAATCCTATTATTCGGCGAGATTTATTCAATGCTTAACGTAACGGGAAAGTTCTATATGAGCAACAAGGCGCTGGCAGAACGTTTGCATTGCAAACCAAGAACGATTACTGACTGCGTAAAGCAACTACAAGAGTTAGGGCTGATCAACGTAAAGAATGTTTATCAACCTAACTCAAAGGCAATCAAAGGCCGTGAAATAACTCTCAACCCCCTATGGCAAAAAAATGCTAGAGGGTATAGCAAAGAAATGCTAGAGGGGTATAGCAATAATTTGCTAGAGGGTATAGCAGCAGATTGCTATGTAAAAGAACAAGATAATAAAACAGAGAATAGAACAGTAAAAGATATATATAGTCGGGCAAAGCCCGACAGCATAGCTATCAGCGTAAAAACAATTGTTGACTATCTGAACGAAAAAACAGATAGCCACTACAAAGCAACTACACCAAAGACCAAGCAGCTAGTTCAAGCAAGACTTAAAGAAGGATTTAGCGTTGATGACTTTAAAACAGTTATCGACAAGAAAACTGCTACTTGGCTGAACGACAACAAGATGAACAAATATCTACGGCCATTAACGCTGTTTGGAACGAAGTTTGAAGACTATCTAAACGAGAAAGTGAAGGGCCAACCAGACAAGAACGATCCTTACTATACCGAAAGGATCAATCCGATGACTGGTCAGCCAGACCCTAACGGATTGACGCGGTATCAGATGGACAACGAATTCTGGTAATTTACGGATTTCAAATCCGAAAAATACAAAAAACGCTGGAGGTGAAACATGCTTAGCGTAAAAGATAGTGCCAAGGAAGGCGTTAAGAGTCTAAAGAAAATCTTTGCCAAAGAAGGTTGGGACCTTCCCGATGTTGATCTGACAGATAAGCAAGCAGCGATTGATTATCTGAAAAAGAAGGCTGAACCGTTGCATGACGAGTGGCGAAAAGAAAACGCCATGCACAACTTTAACCGGGTCTATCGAAAGAGCTTATGGACTGGCAATCAGCCGGTTAAGTTCACGTTTGACGATTGGAAAGTCGACAAACAAGCGGACAAAAAACAGGCTGCTGAAATTGGCAATCGCGCCTGGACGTTGGCAAAGATGATTGCAGGTGGTCAGAGCATGAATGTTTATTTTTCCGGTGATCCAGGCACTGGAAAAACAAGCTTAGCCTTAGCAATGGTTGACAAGATTCGTAACGAAAGTGGAAAGACTGCGCTGTTTGTTTCAACGGACGCGTTGGCCGAGCTATACGACCGGCGGTTTGATGATAAGACGGTTCAGAACCGCTTATACGGTCTGATTGATCTAATGCAAGGGAACCGCCAACTGAAAATAGAACCGGTTGATGTTCTGGTGCTTGACGATTTCGGCACAGAAGGCGGTATGCGAACCGACACCAAAAGCCAAGTTCGCGTTGATATGCAAAAGGGACTGTTCAGCGTTGCTGACGCAAGGTTTGGCAAGTTCACAACGATTGTTACCACGAACAACAAAACAAGCGAATTACAAGAAATGTATAACGAAAAGTTATTGAGTCGCTTAATCACACGCAACCCAGAACATCGCTTGACATTTAACGGCATGGTAGATGTTCGAGCAAGCATGATTTAAGGAGTGCTGACTATGAGCCCAGAATGGTTTGAGAAGCAAAACAAAAGGTATCGTTATGTCACGGAGTACAACCGAGATAATGCGATTGATTGGCTTAACAGCTACTACGAGTATGCCCGTGACGACAGAGGATTGGTGGAAGATGCTGCAGATGTGATTCAAGCGCTGCTTGATGAGGCTAACCGCAATAGCCAAGAACGCTTTAGTCGCGAACAACCAGCCTATATTGTGTTCGTTCCACATACCCCAGATTGCTATTACCTGCGGTATGAGTATGGGCTAATGATTTCGAAAGATAAGCAACTTGCAGGGCTTGCATATAGTGATTTTATCGATGTTAACGATATTGACCACCGAGAAAACCTGGTCGATTGCTTATTTACGATGGCAGAAATTAAGTATTGGGGTTTAGAAAACTGCAATCGGGTTCAGATTGAATGGTAGGAGGCCTGAAAATGCTGAAAGTAACGAAAGACAAGATGATTCTGGACACTGAGCAATGCTGCGCTTGGTGTGAAGGCTCAGGTTACCTGGACACAATCGAGCGCAAGTGCCCGTTCTGTGAAGGTGATGGCATGCTGCGTATTGGCCGGGCAATCGTACGGGTGATGAAAAGTTCTGGGCATTGGGACAGCAACAACGATGTAGACGAAAGCTTAATGCACGATATGGGGGTATAGGATTTTGAAAATTTTGGCAAAGCTATTCTACGCATTAGCGATTATCGCAATGCTGGCAACAGCGGTCGGCTTTTTCTGGACATTATGGATTAACGCCATTGTAGGTTTAAAGGTAACGGCGACTGCTTGTTTTAGCGTTTTGATTTTCCTTTATGCCGGTTCGTTATTAGAGCATTGATGATTAAGCTGATCTTACCGATTGAACCGGTAGCGCAAGCTAGACCACGAGCAAGAAGGTTTGGCAGAGGCATTCGGCTGTATGACCCGCCTAAAACAGCAGTATTCAAGAAACAGTTGCGAGCATTGGCAACAGAGATGTATCACGATGCACCAGTCGAGGGTGAAATCTATCTCAAGGTAGCTTTTTATCGAAAGATTCAAAAGAGCATATCGAAAAAAGAACACGATAGACGGGCATCAGGAGCGCATAGACCGATTGTAAAAGCTGACTTGTCTAATTACCTTAAATCGTTCGAAGATGCCTTAAACGGCGTTTTATGGAAAGATGACGCAATGATTGTTCACGAAGAAATCGACAAGTATTACTCGGACAAGCCAAGAATAGAGGTTGAAATTTATGCAAATGGAGAAACCAAGTACTTTGGGGAATTCTCAAGAAATCACGATTGAAGTTAGGAGTATGACACATGTTGACTAAAGAGAAGTTAAGCGAAATTGCTGAGAAGGCAATCGGAACGCTGCATTACACATATACTGTTGCGAAGGCAAGCTTACAAAATAGATCTACAATTTGGCTTTATGACCAACTCAACGATGAACGGGTAGCAATTTTATATATTTATGAAGGCAATGAGCCAGGTTGGTTCACGGTCGATTCCATGCCAGACCGAAGCAACAAAACTGATCGTGAAGTTCTTCGTTTGATCAACAGCCAGCTGTTCGATTATTTTGATGAACAACTAGAGCCGAAATACTACATCAAGCTGCTAAACACCGATTATGGGTATCTGGCGAAGGTAGAAGGCACAGACACGTGGAGCGTAACATCACTCAAGATTGCCAAGATGAGCAATCAGAAAGTGGCATTCACGGCTGATGAGATTCACGAAATGGCTAACGATGAGGTATTCGCAAACTTGAGCGCAACGGATCTATTACGAGCTGCGGAAGAAGTCGAGGAGGATTAAAGCATGGTATCAAGCTACAAAGGGACTGAAAACAACGAACGGTCTAAACGCTTGTTGCTAACGGTCAATACGAATCAAGGAATTATGGCCGTCAGCATCAAAGGTGTATTCCGCACCGAAACTGCACTAATTGATCGGGCACTATGCAAGGGCACGTTGTATCGCGCAACTGGCAATCTTGGCGAAATGATCGCTATCGCACCAAAGCAAATCATCAGCATTGTGGAGGACTAGGAAATGAAGATCAAGATTGATGATAGCTATTACATCACTAGCGATAGCTACAACCCTGCTATCTTGGTTAAGTTTGGCATTAACAAGGAAAATGGCAAGGTGGTTGAGCTGCGGCGTTGGTACTGCGGACGCAAACTAAGTGCTGCGTTTGACGAGTATATCAAGCAAACAGCAAACGCTGATGATGAGATTAAGACCATGCAAGGCTATGCTGCACTGGTTGATAACGCTGAAAAGCGGATCGCAAAGATGTTGAAGGTGAAAGAATGAAAGCAGTAAAAAGACTATTCGGAGTGTTGTTTTTCGCATCGTGGCTATCTATGTTTGTCGGAGCTTTTATTTATTTTTGGTTTGATGGTTCTAATGCTGCTATTGGCGACAAGGTGTTTTCAATTGCGTTGACAGGTGCAGTGGTTTTCGGTGGTGCATATTTAATCCTGAAGGAGCAAGAATAATGAGCAGTAAACGGGCACGGGAACATGCGGGGCTTGTACTTGCGTTGAAAGCATACAAGCGTTGCTATCGTGCCAACGGGCCAGGTGTTTCTGGTCCACGTTGGCGGGCGTATCGAACGGAGCGAGAAAAGGAAATGAGGCGTTGGCAATGAAATCATTTTTAAACGCAGCTGTAGTGATCAGTTTTTTAAGTCTAGTCGCAGCCACTATCTGGGTGGTCTGGGATCAACGAGAAGTCGTTTTTAATACTTTTAATACAGCTTTAATCGTATTTGTGGCTGTGTTGGTATGCAAGGAAGTATGGATTATCGCAAAGGAGCTGTGACGATGAGCTTTTTATTTAAAAAACAAATTAACCATGAGTATGCCAACGAGCCTTACGAAGTTGCGTATATCACGAATTTTGAGGATAGCGATGGTGATACATCGTTTATTTGCAAGACGTCAATGGAGGCACCTACAGTGATGATGGCACTTGTACCTATCTGCTGTCATTAGAAACCGACGACTGGGACCAAGTAGCTGAGCATATCTGCAAACGCTATGGGTGCGAGTTGGACGTGGAAACCCAAAAGCTGGTAGCCAAAGAAGACTATATCTTAGTCCAAACTATGCTAGCCATCTACGCTTGGATTGAATTTAAGGAGTGTGGATTATGAAATTATATAAAGTGACTTTTTCTGGTCGTCGGCATATCGGTAATTGGATAGTGGCTGCTGGTTGCAAAAAACAAGCAGTCGGCCTGATTGTCAACCACTTAAATTGGCGTAGGCAGCTGCGAGGCATCACTTATCAAACTACAGATTTTCATGCTAAAAAAATCGATATCGATTCAATCAAAAAGCCAACAATTATTGATTAGGAGGACAAACGATGATTGAGCGAGTTTTTACTGATAAGCATAAAAGAAAGTTAATTGTGCGTGTGAACAGGTCTAACATTCAAATCCACACGGAAAGAAAGGATCTATTAGATTATCAGTTCGATCTAAACGTTGAATTGTTTAAGTTCTTAAAAGAACAGGCAGTTAAAGTCTGGAAGACATTTACTCCTAAGGCAGCTGATTCTTTTGGGGCGGATTATTGGGAATTCTACGATAGGAATACTGATAGCAATGGGTACTTGGAGATTCGGAATGAGCTTAAGTTTGGAAGCCCTAACGGCGAAACAACTCTGCTGTATCAATTTAACAAGAGAAGAATGGAAAGTTTTATTTACGACATAGAAAGCCTAATTTATAGGGAGGCGATTAAATGAGCACTAGACGACCGCGCAAATTCCGTAAACGTGCTTATCATCGCGCGAAAGAGATTGAAAATAAAAGCCTGAAGACGGAGCCACTAGGATTACTGCGGTTCGTAAAGGCTCCATTTGACCCAGATCCGTTTGAACCGTTTTGGGCAACAAAGGAGGAGCAACATGACAACTAGACAAGCAAACGAGCGTAAGAATGATGTAGAGCAGGCATTCCACAACAACGAGCTGGTAACGCTGATTGACGGTTTTAGGCTGTATCAAATTATCGAGCTGAACAAGCTGAACAAAACCGTGCTGCTTGATGAAATGTACAACGACGAAGGGCACTATTATTCAAAGCACTTTCCGAAAATCTTAACCGGTTGGGAAAGCGTATATACGACTGGAAGGCATGTGATCGAAAGCGAGGAACGACATGAATCGTAGAAACTGGAACGGATTAGACTTTGTTTTAACTTTGTGCTTGTTGTTCTGGGCGCTAGTAGCATTGGCTGTCTTGAAAATGGTAGGTGGTTAGATGATTGACATGGAAGAATTTTGCCAGTTGGAAAACTGGTATCGAACAACATACCCGGATTTATATCTTGAGTATGATTTTCTTGATGATGACGGTTGCCCAGATGGTGAAACGGCAACAGCGAAGTACAAGAAGCTGCAAGAGATGATTAAGGAAATGCGGGCAAGCTATCACAAGCCCGGACAAAGCGTTGATAACTTTGCCATTGAAGCCGAGATTTACGAAAAGCAAAAGGAAGCGCTAGAGCGTGGCGAAAACTGGCATTGGGTTATCGAGAACGTGCCGATTTCTCGAAGCAGTTATCTTTACCACGTTCGGAAAAATGGTGCGTTAAAGGTTATGCACAAAAAGATACCATCAATCGTAGAAAAGCCCGGCATCAAAATCACTATCAAAGATTTAAAGCTGGGCAAAGTCATGTCTTATAACAGCATTCAAGCCGCAGAACGGGCGCTAGGCTTTACGCATCGCGCGATTCATAATTACTTGAAACGCCGGTCTAAAAAGCCATATCTAGGACGCTACGAAGTCGAAAGGGGTTAGGCATGTCAGTTAAACAAGCAGAATTATTTGACGAAATCGATGAGCAGGCAACCCGCCAAGCAGTGCGTGATTTCTTCTTTGACGATGGTTTCAACAAACGAACGTTTAGCCATATTTTGCGCAAGGCGGGGTCAGGCGATATTAAAAGCCCGTCATTGTCTGCTGACGGTGGTTTCGGCGGTAGTGGTGGAAATCATAACGAAGACGCCTTTATCGCTCACACGGAGTATTCACGGGCATTAAATGCGGTGTATGACGCAATCAACAATTGCTTGAGCGAAGAAAGCCGTGTTATTCTGAAAAACCGGTTTGTGAAGCGGGAACAAGTAGAAGACGTCAAAGAGCTGCTGCATATCAGTAGCAACAAGAGCTGGCATAAGTCGGAAAAGTTTGCGTGCTATGAGTTTTCGGAAACAATCGAAACAGCCATTGCAAAGTACCAAGTTGAAGAGCTATTCCCAACGTTTACAATCATGAAGAAAGCAACGGCTTAAAAAGTGGTATATAAGGTAGTACCAACTGGGGTACTAAGAGGGGATTCAACAGCACTTGATAAAGTGGTAAATTGGTATTGTGCCAGAGATGGCATAGAACCTTTCTGTTCCGATGATCTTTCAAATTTGTTGGAAATGAAATCCTTTCAAGACGATTGTTTAATTTAGTCATACTTTGATTTCTAGGCTTGCATGCGCAATAAAAAATATTCGCGATTGCAAAGCGACTTTTTACCTACTAAAGCAAGGAAACTTGCTTTTTCATACCATATAAGATGGCAAATGATTACTTCCGTAAACCTTTAAACTTGATCGCTCCAATACTGATCATTTGCGAGGCGGTGCGATTCCGTCTTACGGTGTTACTATCTGGAAGACACGACAGATAGTTGGAAGGTCCCAGGTGGGCTTGCTGTTAACGTTATTTGAACGATCTACCGGCGTTAGCAGCATGCAAAAAGTGGTGCGAGTCCACTACCTATCCTTTGCCAGAAATGGCACAAATTAAACGGGTTGCATAATCCTTTGCATATGTTATCCTTCCGGCATGGTGTTCCTTATCAACGCCGGCGGGTTTTGTATCCTTAGCTCAGTTGGCAGAGCGTCCTAACCCGAAGGCCGCAGGTTCGAGTCCTGTCACCTCGACCAGCAAAATGCCGTAGATTCGTTAGAATCTACGGCATTTTCTTTTTCAAGTACATTTTAGTACACACTTGCCCATTTTCTCTGCAAGTTGTGTATTAAATCATTATACGCATCAGGCCGCGCTTCTTTCAGCGCATCCATAAGGTCTATATTTGACACTGCCCGTAAAAAGTCACTGCCGCCAACAGCAGCCCTTACAGGAGGCTCTGCGGCTTCGTAGTAGCGCACAGGAGCTTGTTCCATATTTTCGTGGTCCGTAAACTCCTTTATAAACTGTTCGCACCTCTTGACGTGCGGGGGCAATTATAGCATACTGGAAGGGAAAAACAGCTAAGCGGGGAAACAGCGGGTTGCTTTTCCTCTGCCCGCCTTTCCGCTATAATAAAAGCAACGGAGGTGACCCTGATGGAAACAAAAGATGTGATTTTACAGCTGCGCACCCAAAAAGGCTTGTCCCAGGACGAACTGGCCGAGCGCATCCTGGTGACCCGGCAGGCGGTATCCCGCTGGGAAAACGGGGGTTCACTTAGATAAAGATACCACATCAATCCCACGCTGACTTTTGCTCAACCGATACAGCCGGAGGGCTGGATAACAAGAAAAGGCGGTATGCGCCCCGTGGAGGGGTAGCGTACCGCCTTTTCTTGTGGGGGTTTCCAAAGGGGGCAACGCCCCCATTTGGCACACGACTTTGCGAAGCAAAGTGTAGTGTGTTATACGCTCTGTCGGCGTTGCCGTGAAAATGCCGTTGCCGCCGGGGAGGGCAAGGGCATTTGAAGCGGCAGGAAAACAGGGCTGTGCTTGCGTGGCGTGGAGCCGCAAGCGCAGGTCTGGTTTCATCAGCAGACAGGGCGTATATGAAAGCCCCCGTCCCTCGTCCCACGCCAGACTTCGGGACAAAATGGAGCTGTTGATAAACCCCATAAAAAAAATGAGTAGCAGGAATATAGAGATGAATTCGATAGCCAGGAAAATATGAGAGCAAAAAAAGAACACCTTTCGGTGTCACTTTAAACATTTTACCATCCGTTTCAAGTTTAATGCGGTTGCTGATAAGAGGCAGTGTTCTTTTGCTGCCTCTAAACCTCTCCGTAATAAATGTTTTAAGTTATGTCGGGCTTTCTGTACAGCGAAGCTTCCCTCACACCAGATTTGACGCAGCCGTAATACCTCACGATGTCGTTCACTTCCATCCTTACTGTGGTTTTGCTTTACTGCCGGCTCAAATAGATTGACCTGCACACGGCGCTTGGCAGCACTCTTGGTCAGAC
>OGEZ01000755.1_pt1 | contig 22497 bp, 22 predicted proteins | sample 1570831 | NCBI WGS metagenome assembly OGEZ01 (sample SAMEA2582059, study PRJEB24529) | metagenome | biome: Human gut stool | place: China | collected 2011
CATGGTATAGCCGCTGATGACGTTGCCCAGGGCCTCACGGTCTTCTTTGGCCTTCTTGAGGTCGGCGGCGATCTCTCCGGCCACCTTGCGGGCGGCAGAGAGCTTCTCCTCCCCGGCGGAGAGCTCCTGCCGGACGGCGGGGGCCTCCCACTTGCACCGGAGCTGCCCGGTGACAATCTCACAGAATTGGTGGCGGTACATGGAAACCCTCCTTTCACTGGGGGATGTAGGTATAGACCAGCGCTCCGGCGGCGTCGTAGCCACGGAGGACGATGTAGGTGCTGCCGCTGGTCTCCTCCAGGGTGATGGGGGCAAGCCACAGGCCGCTGCCCGGCTCGATCTCTGTCGCCTCCACGGTGACGCCGTGGTGGAGGACCCAGTCCGGGTTCTGCTCCAACTCATCCCGGCTTACCAGGTCCATGGTCACCTCCACCCGGACGATGTCCGGGTCGGCGGAGGCCACCAGCAGCAGGTATTCCAGGCCGGAGGTATGAACCATGACGGAGCTGACAGTATAAATGGCGTCAGTGGCCAGAAAACTGTATGCCAGGGGGGCTTCCTCCGTGGAGGAGAGGGCAAAAAAGTGCCAGAAGTAGTCCTCGGCGCTCCGCCACAGAAAGCCCCACTTGGGCCGGAGGACGGAGACGGCGTAGCGGCCATCCGCCTTGCTCACGACGAAGTGGGTGCCCTGTTGGCTGCTGTGGGAGGTATCCTCGGAGAGGGTGATCTCCCCCTCCGCCACGATCTCCCCCCGGCCGAAGAGATTCTCACGCTCCAGAGCCCGGTGAGCCAGGGTACGGGTGGGCCAGGCCCAGCCGGAGAGCCACCACAGCAGAAGGAGAGCCAGGACCAGAAAGAGGGCGGCAAGTCCCGCCCGGAGGCGGATGGGCAGGTCCTCCCAGCGCTCCCGCAGTCTCATGTGGACGCACCTCCTTCCTCCAGAGTCACGGTAAAGGTGAGCCGCTCCCCGGCGGCAGCCACGGTGAGGGTGAAGCGGCGGGCCTCCGGGTCAGCGTCGTAGAGGGAAAACTCATGGTGGCCCAGGAGCCGTCCGCCGGTGGATTCGGCGTAGGTGCCAAGGTCCTCCGGGCCGTAGGTGTTGTAGGGCTCCCGGATGGCGTTGTAGGCCTGCACCCACGTGCGTACCGCAGCCGGAGACGCCGTCTCCAGCTGTCGCTGGGCAGCCTTCTGGCCGAAGGCATACATGGTCTCGTAGGGGTGCTCCCACGGTAGCCAGTCCCCGGAGGCCCCGTAGTGATCCGGATAGGGCATGGCGCTGATGGCGTCCACCACATTGCTGATGGCAGGCCAGTACTGGCCGTAGGCGGTGACGTAGGCCTCGGCGCACTCCCCGAACACATCGGCGGAGACATACACCCCGGCGTCGTGGAGCCGGTCGCAGGCGTACATCAGGAATCGCTGCACCGCTTGGGCCTTGCTCTCGCCGTTTTCGTTGCGGTAGTCAATGGTCCCCTCCTCGAAGGCCCATGTGCCGTCGGGGAAGCGCATATAGTCGAACTGGATCTCGTCAAAGCCCATGAGTCGGGCCGCTTCCAGCCCCAGCTCCACCTTGTACTGCCACACAAACCGGCTGTACACACTGGGCCAGTACATCCCGCCGATCTGCAAAGGCTCGCCCGCCTGATCGGCGATGACGCACTCCGGGTGATCCTCCGCCAGATGGGGGTCGTTGAAGGCCGTGATGCGTCCGATGACGTAGTACCCGGCATTCTTCAGGGTCTTGATGCCCGTCTGATATACCTCCAGCGTGTTGTAGGCACTCTCATAGGCGGAGGGGGAGTACTGCTTCATCACCTCCGAGGGATAGGCGATGGCTCCGCCGTCCATGATGTCCACCACAAAGGCGTTGATACCGCAGGAGTCCGCCACCTCCACATATTCCGCCGCTTGGGCGACGGATTCGCTGTTGAGATACAGGGCCTTTACCTCGTCGGGCATGGGATGACCCTGAAAGATGGCCTTTTCACGGGGGAAGTAGTCCAGCCCCGCGGCGTCGCCGCCGCCCCAACTGTCCCCTCGTTCGGCGTGGAGCTGATAGACCTCCTGATCGTACTGCGCCTTGGCGCTGGGCTCGTCCATGGTGACATACTTCGCCCGAATGTAGCCGCCCTCCACCTGCCAGCGCCCCACGGCGCCGCTGGCGTCCATATTCTGCCAGCCGGTGACGGTCAGGGCCTCTCCCTTCTGCACCAGCCGCCCCGGCACGGCCCCCGCTTCATCCAGCAGATTCACCGCCGTGCGGACATAGATGATTTTCGTGGCCACCACGTCCTTGGGATCCGTTACCAGCTGCTCACGGGCCAGATAGCCGAAGCTGTCCTCGCCCAGCACCAGCCGCACCAGACCGGGATGATCCTTGTCCTCGTCCTCCACCACATAGGTGACCTTCGTCCCCCGCACCGGCTGGGACAGGACGGTCCCCTCACCGTTGGTGATGTCCGCCGTCAGCCCCTCGGCGGCCACATAGCCCTCCGCCAGCGTCAGGGGCTTTTCCGCCCATCGGCAGAAATACAGCGCCGCCCCGGCTGCACACAGCAGCACGACGCACAGGATGATCCACAGGGCGGTGCGGGGCCGCTTCTGAACAGTTTCCTTGGTAGCTTGCATGGATACGTACCTCCCGGATTCATTGTCTCCATTATACGGGAAGCGGCGGCGGAAAGCTACCGGAAAATACTCACTTTCGACAAATTTCATATTTCCGTAAAAAATCGCCGCCGGAGCGTGGACAGCCGGGCGGCGTGCGTGGTATACTGTACGGAGAATTTGTATGTAAAGGGAGTGGCACGGATGAAAAAAACATACCTTGGCTTGATGGGACTGTTCCTGCTGCCGCAGACGGCACTGGCCGTCGATGCCGCCGCCCCGGCAAGCACCAGTGTAAGCTCGCCGCTTGCCGCCCTGTGGCGGGTGCTGCTGACCCCCATCACCGTGCCCCATCTGCCGTGGCAGCTGCCGCTGCTGGCCCCCGTTGCGCTGGTGCTGGTGCTGCTGCTGCTGATCTTCTGCCTGTTGGCTCGCCGTGGCGGCTATCGCCGCGGCTTCCGGGAGGGGGAGCGTGTGGTGATGCGCCAGATGGCCCGTGAGGAGCAGGAGGCCGCCGTGCCGCCCATGCCCCACCGTCCGGCCCCGCAGCAGCCCGCCGCCCCGAAGCCTGCTCCGCAGCCGGAGAAGGCTCCCACGCCCCCGCCTGCGGAGGAGAAAAAGCCCGCCCCTCCGGCAGCAGAAAAGCCGGCATCTCCCGTCCGGGAAACACCGGCCCCCGCCGCCCCGGTCTCTCAGGAGGAGAAGCCGGACGAGCTGGACATCGATCTGCTGTTGGAGGAGATCAAGCGGATGTAGCTCACTTCTTCAGGAAGCCGAACAATCCCTTTTTCTCATAGGGCCGGGCGCTGACGCCCTGCACCTCATAGCCGGTCTTGCCGATGGCGGCCCGCAGGGCCTCCTCGTCCAGCGGCGCCTCGCTGAGGATCACCGCCTGCCCCTTGGTGTGGGAGGCGGTGACTTTTTTCACCGGCAGAGCGCCCCGGATGGCATCGCTGACATGGGCCTTGCACATCCCGCACATCATGCCGTCTACCTTCACCGGTGTCTCGATCATATGGATTCCACTCCTTTTGGTTAATGTTATCTAACTGCATCTCAGAAACCAAGCCGCCCGCAGGCGACCTCTGGAACGACTGCATTGTAATCCCCACCGCCGGTTTTGTCAAGAGACGCTCTTGCAAATCCGGCAAAACCCACTTATAATATACTATAAATCATACCGATCCCCAAGGAGGAAGCTTCCCATGCAGCTCTCTGCAACGAAAAAACTGGTATTCTGTGCCATCTGCGTGGCATTGTGCGTGGTGCTGCCCATGGCTTTTCATGCGCTGGGCTCCGGCACCGTGTTCCTGCCCATGCACGTCCCCGTGCTGCTGTGCGGCCTGGTCTGCACGTGGCCCTACGGCGTGGTCTGCGGCCTGCTTGGTCCGCTGCTGTCGTCGGTGCTGACCGGTATGCCTGCGGCGGCGGTGCTGCCCTCCATGATGGCGGAGCTGGCGGTCTACGGTCTGGTAACGGCGCTGGTGATGCGTCTGGTGCATACGGGGCGGCTCTACGGCGACCTCTATATCGCCCTGTGCTGCGCCATCCCCTGCGGCCGCATCGTGGCGGGCGTAGTGAAGGCATTGACCTTCCCCGCCGGCAGCTGGTCCATGGCGGCGTGGGTTTCCGCCCACATTCTGATCTCGTGGCCCGGCACCCTCATCCAGCTGGCTCTGCTGCCCACGCTGGTGGTGGCCCTGACCAAGGCCCGGCTGGTGCCGCCCCGCTATTAAAATTTTTATAGCTTGCACAAAATGAGGGTGGCATTTTGCCGCCGGATATGGTAAACTGTTCCTGTCAACCTGACGGCTTTGGGCCGCAGGTGTGAGGAGGAATGGAAATGAACCGTCAATACCCCAGACTGGTATTGCGTGACTCGTCCTTCCGCAGCAACGCCCGGGAGACTATCTCCCGCTGCGCCGCCTGCGGAATCCAGGTCTGCGGCGTCATCAAGGGCGTCAACGGCCTGCCGGAGGTGGCCCGCCGCTTCCGGGAATGCGGCGTCACGCAGTTGGGAACCAGTCGTCTGGAGCAGGTGGAGCGCTGCCGCCAGGCGGGCATCCCCGGCCCCTATCTGTTGATCCGCATCCCCGGCCCCACGGAGCTGCCGGAGCTGGTACGGCTGTGTGAAATGTCGCTGCAAAGCGAGCGCAAGACTCTGGACCTGCTGGAGCAGGAGTGTACCCGACAGGATAAGCCCCACGCCGTTATCATCATGGCAGATCTGGGCGACCTGCGGGAGGGCTACTGGGACCACGAGGAAATGGTGCAGACCTGCCTGTATGTGGAGCGCCGGCTGCCCCATGTCCACCTGTCCGGCGTAGGCGTGAACCTCAGCTGCTACGGCTCCGTGCGGGCCACGCCGGAGAAGATGCAGATGCTGCTGGCCATCGCCCGCCGGGTGGAGGACGCCATCGGCCGCCCGCTGGAGATAGTCTCCGGCGGCGCCACCAGCTCCTATCCCATGATCCATACCGGCACCATGCCCGCCGGCATCAACCACCTACGGATCGGAGAAAATATTCTGACGGCGCAGGATATTGCCGATTCCTGGGGCATCTACGATGCAGACTACCTCCGGGACGACGTGTTCCGTCTGGAGGCAGAGGTGGTGGAGGTGAAGGAGAAGCCCACCTATCCCCAAGGGGAGCTGGGGGCCGACGCCTTCGGCCGAAAGCCTGTCTATGAGGATCGTGGCCTCCGACTCCGTGCCATTCTGGCGTTGGGCCGGGCCGACGTAGGCGATATGGAGACGCTCCGGTCCACCATGCCCGGCGTCACCGTCATCGGCGGCTCCTCGGATCACTGTATTCTGGACGTGACCGACGCCCCCCAGCCGGTACAGGTGGGGGATGTCCTGTCCTTCCGGCTGTGTTACAGCCACGTACTCTATGCCACCCAGCGGGACGATGTTCCCGTGGTGGTCTGTCCGTGACCTCCGGGCCAAGCCCGCTGGCGATAAAATTCATCTAAGGAGGAACTCCCCTTTGAACAATGATAACTTTATGGTATTCGTCTATAATGCCATCATCGCCCTGTTTGCGTTCTTCGTGGCGGCCCCCATGCTGCTCAACGCCATCAGTCTTTTCACCGTGCAGAAGCGCTTCGCCAAGGTCATGGTGGACGAGGGCGTGGTGAAGGAGGAGACGGTGCGCCGCCTGCACCCGAAAAAGCAGGTGGCCGGCGTCCTGATCTCCCTGCTGGTGCTGGCCGGTCTGGGCTGGACCTGCACACGGGTGGATATGGGCTATATCTGCGGCTGCATCGCTCTGGTGGCGGGCGTGCTGAAGTACCGGAATATCATCCAGTTCAACAGCCTCACCGTCCAGCGCTTCCGCAATACCTACAAGGATGAAATGGATCTCAATAAGTACAATAAGTACGTGGATTCCCATTTTTAAGAGCGAGCGTATCGCCTGTAAGCAGGGTGTATTTTTACAAACGAGCCTTAACGGCGCAAGCTGTGTGACGGATTTTAACCGCAAACAGATACTGTGAAGAAGAAGGCCCCCGGCATTGCCGAGGGCCTTCTTCTTGCATTGGCAACCAAAGACACCCCCGGCTCTGCCGGGGGAAAATAGCCTATGGCGAGGGGCAAAGTAGACAAGAAAAAGTCTCCAAGTTAGAGTAAAGAAAGAGCACATCCATATGCTGATAAGCATCCTGCCGAAGTACAGCGTATCCCAGATTATGGGATACCTGAAAGGGAAGAGCAGCCTGATGATATTTGATCGGCATGCGAACCTAAAGTATAAGCATGGGAGCAGGCACTTTTGGGCAAGAGGGTATTTTGTGGATATGGTAGGACGCAACAAGAAAGCGATCAGGGCGTACATAGAACCAGTTGGAGGAGGACAAAATATCCGATCAAATTAGCATAAAGGAATTTATAGACCCGTTTACGGGTAGTAAGAATCCCAAAGCATAAATGAAACCCCTTAAGGGGCTTCGTCCGTAATAGGCCCTTATAGGGCCTCGTCAAACCTCCGGCTTAGCCGGAGATTTTGATTTGAGCCCAAACGCCCCATGCTTTTGCATTGTCTTAGATTCTATCCACCACGGCGCTCGACCCGCTTGTGTCGCCTTGGCATAACAGGAATACCCTCTGCGTCTGTCGTGCGGCGCGATGCTCACATCGCACCCTACAACGCATAACAAGATGTGCAGCGAAGCGGGGTAATTTCGAGAAAGTGCCCCAATTAACGGGCACGACAGTGGACGGGAATCGGTTGGCACGACGGTGGGCGGCCGCCGCCCCTTGTGAAATTCCATCGGTAAATGGTGTGTAGGGCGGGGTGCCCTCACCCCGCTGCCCGGCCCACACTCCCGGCAGGGCACACGGGTCCTGCCCTACAAAACGTTACGTTACCGCACTGGACGGACAGAGCCGTCCGCCCCTACAATATCCATCTCCCCATTCCGTCTTGCAATCCCGCCTAAAATGCGGCGTAATAGTCCATGGAAAGGATGTACGCATTATGCTGCTTAAAAAATATACTGTCGGGTGTTTCAGGCCTGCTTCGGCCTGGAGGCCCGGGTACTGCCCTAGCGCAGGCCGGAATGCATCACCGTAGCCGGGAGCCTGCAAAGGTTGCCGGAGCTGCTGGCGGACGCCAGGTGCAAAGAGCCCATGATCATGGCAAGCCGCCGCCAATGCGCCGAGCCGGAATTTATTACCATGACGGAGAGGCTCCCGGCCCGGAGCAGCTTCCACGGCGTCACGGCGGAGACCGGCCTGGACGCCCTGACCCATGCGGTGGAGGCCTACATCGGCCGCTTTTATAACACCCGGGAGACCCGAAGCCTTATCCGGCAGGCGGTAGAGGCCATTTACCGCATGAACCGGGCGCTGGGCATTCCGGAGTGCTTTCCCTGTATTCGTTCGGAGGACCTGCCTCAAATGGCCGCCTGGGCGGAGGCGGAGGCCAACCCCGTATACCCGGTGCCGGTGATTTTCGGCAAGGAGGACTTTATCCGCGTGGCCCGCCGGGTGATGCCGTGAACCTTGGCAATTAAAAACGAAAAAAGGGAGGCGGCTTACGAGACGGTTCTGTTTCATAAGCTGCCTCCCTTTTTAATTCCGGGCGTGAAGAGAATCCTTTAATTTTTACGGTTTCGGTGCGCTTTATTCGGTGGTGGTTGGCACCGTATAAATATTGATGTGATTTCCCGCCGGATCAGCCATGCGGAACATATGCCAGCCGTAGGGGCGGAAGAAAGGCTCCTGGGTGACGGCACCGGCTGCCTGCGCCCGGGGATAGATATCCTCCAGAGTCGGCACTTGCAGCTGGAAATGTACGGCGCCGGAGGTGGGGAACGGATTTTCCTGAGTCAGCAGCACCAGCTTTGTGCCGGCGAGATCGTACTTAACGCCGCGATCCTCCGGCCCCTCGTCCCAGCCATAGAACGGTTGTGTCGCAAATACCTGCTCGTAAAAGGTACGGCAAGGCTCATACTGCTCCGACGACACATAGAGAAGCAGCTGAAAGTCCAGATATGACATGTTCCTTTCCTCCTATTGTGGATTACGGCGATAGGGTGCAAAGGCCTCGCAGGTATCCCGCAGCACACGGGTGCAGACCTGCTCGCCCTCTTGCAGCAGCTTCGCCTCGTCTACGCCGGTCAAATGATCGTCCCGATAAACAACACGGCCATTGATCATGGTCAGCCAGACGGGGCCGGTGACACCCAGCTTGGCAAGCATGGATGCGGGGTCATGGAGAGCACCGGCGTACTCCAGACGCCGGGCATCGACCATGAAGAGGTCCGCCGCCTTCCCGGCGGCAAGCTGCCCCAGCTCCGGACGCCCGATCATCTCAGCGCCCCCCACAGTGGCCAGCTTCAGCATCTCATAGGGGGAGGGACAACCGCCCCGCTTTTTGCTGAGAAAGGTCTGCATCAGGTATGCCAGGCGCAGGGCATCCAGCATATTGGAGCCGTCGTTGGTGGCGCAGCCATCCACGCCGAGGCTTATGGGTATGCCGGCCTTGCGCATACCGGTTATGTCCAAAATCTCGCTGCCGCCCAGCATGGTGGGGGCGGGGCAGTGGGAAATGCCCATGTGGTTTTCCGCCAGCAGAGCATATTCCTCCGGCAGCGTTTCGCGGCCATGGGCCAGCCAAATGTCACTGCCGACAAAGCCGATACGGCGGCACCATTCCAGGGAGCGGACGCCGAAGCGGCGCACCATGCTGCTGTTTTCCCCCTCGCACAAATGGGTGTGCATATGGACGCCGGCGCTGCGGGCCAGGCGTATGGTCTCCAGGAAGGTGTCCTCGGTGCAGTTGATGGGCTGGCAGGGGGCCAACACGATTTGCCGCATGGAGAAAGGCTCCGGGTCATGATAGAGCGCCAGCAGACGCTGGCAGTCGTCCAGGTACTCCGCTGTTGTCTCGCACATCTCATCGGGAATGGTGCTGCCCTTCCAGCGGGGCAGGGTGTTGGTGCCGCGGGCGGCTACAAAGCGAAAACCCATCAGACGGGCGGCCTCCATCTGCCGGTCCACCCCCTGCTTGCCGGTGGCCGGTGTGTAGCAGTACTGGTGATCTACCGAGCAGGTGCAGCCGTGCTTAATAAGGTCTGCCATACAGGCGGCGCTGGCATAGAAAATCACATCCCCGTCGATACGGACGAAAACCTTATAGATGTCATCCAACCACTGCATCAGCGTCAGCTCCGAGCGGTCAATCGTCATCAAATTGCGAACAAATGCCTGGAAAAAATGATGGTGTGTATTAACAAGGCCGGGGTAAACATACTTGCCTGCGGCGTCAATGATCTGGGCGTCACCGGCGGCAAGGTTGCTCCCCACCGCTTCAATGCGGTTGCCGCAGATGAGAATGTCGCTGTTATAGAGCACCCGATCCGCCGGATCGCAGGTCACCACAGCATCCGCGTTTCGAATCAGTATCCTTTCCCTCATGACGGATCCTCTTGCGGCAGCGTGTCCCGATTTTTCATATTGCGGCGATAGGCCAGCACCTCCACCACATTCTTTTCCTCATCGCAGATCTGGAAAATCCGGTCGCCGTACCAGGTGTCGGTAAGCCCCAGCAGCACCTCCACATCGTCACGGCTCTCCAGCCACGCAAAGCAGGCGTTGACATCCTCGGCCTCAATGGTGGTCAGCGCAGGACCCTGGGGCGTGTTCTCCGTCTTTTGCCGAATATCCGTAAAGCCGCCGGCAGAGCGGAGGCGGCAGCCCCGATCCTCGGGCCCCCGATCCCAGGAGGTGACCACGGGCATCTGCATGGAATCCCGGTAAAAGGCGGTGATCTTCTCCAGATCCTCCGCGAAAAGAATGGCGGTATACTCATCGGTAAAGTAGCAGCCGCCGTCATCGGCCCCCATGGGCCGATACTGCTCGGAGCGCTGGTAGACCTCCACCCAGTTGCCCACGGGGTCCTTGATGCAGAAGCTGTATTCGCCCCACGGATGAGACTGCAGGGGGCGAATAACGGTGACCCGAGGCTCCTTTTTCAGGTTGGCGTAGCACAGCTCAATGTCCTTTGCCTCTAACCGCATTCCCGCAGGACCCTGGGGCAGAGTGGGATGGCGGCAGATCAATTCCAGGCGGTTGTCTCCGATCTTGAACTTGCAGCCGCGATCCACCGGACTGGTGTACCAGCCATACATCTGGGGCAGACGCAGCAGATCCCGATAAAAGGACTGCAGGGTGTCAAACTCCCAGGAATAATAAACGATTCTGTATTCTTTGCGCCACATATTTTCCCCTTTCTATAATCAGTGCATCAAAATTTCCTCTCGCACATTGCGCAGATAGGCGTAGATCTCCACCACATTGCCGCTGGGGTCGTACATTTGGAACAGCCGCCGCGCATCAAAGTCCGTGTCACGCAGCACCCCGGCCTCCTTATAGTCCGGACTTTGGCTGAACCGGTCGTACAGCTTGTTGACGCTGCTGGCCTCCAGGCCGATCATGGACGGGCCCAGGGTGCAGCCTGCCGGACGCCTGCGCAGCAGAAGCTGTGCATCGCCGGCCTGAAGCAGCAGCGCGTCCGCCTGCCGCTCCAGCAGCGGAAGCCCCAGCCGGTCGCAGTAGAAGCTCTGCGCCGCCGCCAAATCATCCTCATAAAGCACGCCGGTAAAGGTGCCGGTAAACATATCCGTTTTATCCACATCGCCGCCGCTGCAGGGGCTGTCGTCCTGCAGCAGATGCACCAGATTGCCTTCGGTGTCCCGGAGGGTTACCTGCCGGGCATCCTGAGAGAGAATCTCGATGTGGGGCATTTCCTCCAAAATCCGTTCCATGCACAGAGGCAGATCGGAGCACTGGGCCAAAAACTCACTGTGTCCCTGCCGGGGGGTAAAGGGGATCTGGGTGATCTCCAGCCGTCCGCTGCCCATGTAGAAGCGGTAGCCCTTCTGATCGGGGACGATGGACCAGTTATAGTTGGGCTGCAGGCCCAGTACCTCGCGGTAGAAAAAGACACCGCTGTCATAATCCTTCAGGTGCAGAATATATCTGCATTCGTGAAATGTAATATTCATGCCTTCGATCCTTTCGACTGTGATTCCCCGGCGCTTTTCCGGCGCAGGCAGGGAGCGGAGAGCGGATGGGGGTAGGGGGTGCCATTGGCCGCCGGTGCCCGCATCCGCATACCGGTGAGCTTGATGCCGATCAGCGCAGCCAGATAGGGCAGCATCTGGGTCAGCTGCGTGGCGATGCCGAAGCTCTGCAGGCGCATCCGCAGCGCCTGCATCACGCCAAACAGCAGCGTGGCAAGATAGCCGCCGACGGGAGACCACTGGCCGAACTGGTTGGCGGCAAAGGCCATAAAGCCGGACCCGGCGGACATATCATTGACAAACACATTGGCGGAGCTGAGGCACATGACAGCGCCTCCCATGCCGGCAAAAACGCCCCCCAGAAGCACCGCACGCATTCGCAGGCGGTAGACATTGATGCCCAGCGTGGCCACGGCGGCGGGGTTTTCGCCCACGGCACGAATCCGCAGGCCCCATGCGGTTCGATGCAGCAGATACTGCATGACCGCCACCGCCAGCAGACCCAGATAGATGCAGGCTGGGTAGCCGCTGAGCATGGTGCCCGCTATGGGGATGCGGGAGAGCAGGGGAATATTCACGGCCTGAAAGCCCTCCACCCACGGGGAGATGCCGGTGGTGTCCCACAGGGCGCGCATCAGCATATAGGCAAAGCCCGGGCCGAAGAGGTTGAGGCCGATGCCGATTACGATCTGCTGGCCGTTGCAGTAAATGGCCAGCACCCCGAGGATCAGCGCCAGAAATGCACCGGCGGCGCAGCCGCACAGCAGCCCTACCCAAGGGCTGCCCGTATAGTAAGAGCCCACGGCGGCGAGAAACCCGCTGAAGAGCATGGAGCCCTCAATGCCGATGTTGATGACACCCGCCCGCTCGCTGATGGTGCAGGCCAGAGTGCCCAGTGCAATGGGTGCGGTCAGCCGGATGGCAGAGGCAAAAAAGTTGGCAAATGAGATCCAAAAATCCATTATTCAGCAGCTCCTTCCTGTTTGCGGCCCCGGCCGACACAGCTCTTGAGCCGCTGCCACAGGTGGCCCAGCACATTCCACACATCCGGAGAGGCCACCAGCATGACAATAAAGCCCTGGAGCACGGAGATCATCTCCGTTGTCACCTGGCTGGTCAGGCTCATGCTGATGGAGGCGGAGCGCAGCATTCCGAACAGGAAGGCGCTCAGCAGCACGCCCACAGGCGAATTCATGGCAAGGGTGGCCACGGTAATGCCGTCCCAGCCGTACCCGGGGGAGAAGCCCATGACGAAGCGCTTATATACCGCCAGGCACTGGATGGACCCGCCCAGGGCAAACAGGCCGCCGCTGATGCACATGGCGGCGATCGTCCGGCCATAGATCGGCAGTCCGGCCTGCTGCATGGCACGGGGGTTGCTGCCCATGGCCCGCAGGGAAAAGCCAAAGGGGGTTTTATACAGCATCCAGGTTACAACGACTACGCAGAATAGCGCCACAAGGATGCCGTAGTTAAACTGCGTGCTGGGGAAAATGCGCGGCAAAATGCTGCCCTCGTTAACAACCACGGTCTCCGTGTTGCTGGCACCGGGACGCTGAAAATAGCTCTTGACAATATACTCCGTCAGCAGCGCGGCGATGGAGTTCATCATAATGGTGGCCACGGACAGTGAGGTCAGGTTTCGCCCGGCAAACAGGGTGGGCAGGAGTGCCCACAGAGCACCGGCCGCAAAGCCCGCCAGCAGCGCCAGCAGCCAGCCCCACGGCGCCGGCAGCGGCACCGTCAGGCCCACAATAACGGAGGCCAGTCCGCCCACCAGCACCTGTCCTTCACCGCCGATGTTGAAAACACCGCTCTGGAAGGCCACCGCTGCACCGAGGCCGGTCATGATCAGCGGCAGCATATATGCCAGCACATTCAGAAAGCTCTTGGTGCTGCCGAAGGAGCCGGTGAGTATGCTCCAATATACCACCAGGGGATCCCGCCCGGTAAGCCGTATGGTCAGCCCGAACAGCACCAGCGCCAGAACCAACGAAAACAGCGACAATCGAATCCTTGTTTTTTTCACAGTGTCCCTCCTTGCGCAGATGATATGTCTCTGCCGATAAGGCGCGGGGCTGAAGGCCAGATAGGCCTTCAGCCCCGTGTCGGATTTACGCCGCCTTCCACACCTTTGCTTCTTCAATGGTGCTGGGGACCACGATGGTGCCGTCCTTGATGGCAGCCACCGCTGCATTGTACTTCTCCATCACATCAGCGGGGATCTGATAGGCAGAGCCGTCAAAATCCAGGTACAGGCTGTCCTCTGCCAGACCCTTTTCAATGGCACCGGCGGTGAACTTACCGTCAATGACATCCTGAATCGCTTCCTGGGCGCAAGCGGGGAAGTCCCGGATGGCGCTGGCAATGTTGGTCTGGGGGGCGTCCGCATTCAGGTTGCCATCAAAGAAGACGGTCAGGAAGTTCTTCTCCTTGCCGGCATTGAGGATACCCAGGCCGCCGGCGCTGGCGGTGTGGTATATCAGGCTGGCGCCCTGCTCATGCATGGATGTGGCCAGCTCATAGCAGCCGTTGACCTCTGCCCAGCCGTTGGCATAGTCCACCAGCACCTGGCAGTCAGGGTTGGCATAGTGGGCTCCGGCGATCATACCGGCAGCGCCCAGATTGCACAAGGGGATGTCGTGGGCGCCAATAAAGCCCAGAGTGTTGGTGTCGGACAGGCTGGCACCCAGGAAGCCGGCCAAAAAGCCCAGCTCCTGATCGCGCCATGTGTAGCTGCGGATGTTGTCACCCTCCACCACAGCGTCCAGGATCACAAACTTCTGCTGCGGATAGTTAGGGGCCACATTTTCCAGGCTGGAGCTCTGGCTGCCGCCCAGGCAGATGATGAGGTCGCAGTCTCCGCTGTCGGCATAGCCGGATATCAGACCCTCGTACTCGGCGTCATCCTTGGGCTCGGAATATACCCACTGGATGCCCATGGTGCTCTCCGCTTTCTTCATGCCGTCATACAGCGCATCGTTAAAGGACTTATCGCCCAGGCCGCTGGAGGCGAACACAACGGCGACCTTGGTGCCTTTCTCGGAATCGTCACCTGCCGAATCCTTGTCGGACTTCCCGCAGGCCACCAGGGACAGCATCGAGCAGACCACCAGCAGCATGGACAGCCACTTTTTCACATTTGTAAACTTCATCTTAGTTCCTCCTTGTACGGTTAGTTCTAAGCTGCCGTTTAATCGGCAGCAGGATCAATAAAGGATCGATCAGTGGGCTTCGCCCAGCATCATGCGTCCTAAGGCCTCACGGGTAGCATTGTCTGCATCCACAAATCCCATGATCTGCCCGCGGAACAGCACCATGATCCGGTCCGAAACCTTGATCAGCTCATCCAGATCGCTGGAAATGAGCAGCACGGCGCAGCCCTGTTCCGCCGCTGCCAAAATACGGCCTTGGATGTAATCCGCCGAGGCGATGTCAACGCCCCGGGTAGGCTGCGCGGCAATGAGCATCCGGCAGCCCCGGTCAAGCTCCCGGGCGACGACGATTTTTTGTTGATTGCCGCCGGAGAGGGTGCCGACCACAACCGACTCATTGGTGGCCGCAATGCTGTAATCGGCGATCTTAGCCTGCGCATCACGGCGGGCGGCCGCCCAGTCCTCCAGCAGCGGGCTTTTGGCATAGGGCTTTTCGTCGTAGGCGTTCAGCAGCATATTTTCAAAGAGCCGCATACTGAGGATGAGGCCCATGCCTTGCCGGTCATCGGGAATGCTGCCCACGCCGTCATCGCGAATCTGCTTGGTCGTGCGGCCGGTAATCTCCCGCCCGTCCAGCAGAATGCTGCCGGAGGAGGAGCGGCAAAGGCCCAGAAGGGCCTGCGCCAGAGGCGTCTGTCCGTTGCCCTCGATGCCCGCTACGCCCAGCACCTCGCCGGAGCGAATGGAAAAGGTGACATTTTGCACAGCGGCGCCGCCACGGCTCTGCACGCTGAGGCCCTTTACCTGCAGCACCTCTTCCTCCCCAATGGGGTGGGGCCGACGGCGCCCGGTAGGAACCGTTTTGCCCACCATCATCTGCGTCAGCTTTTCCATGCCGGTTTCCTGAGGGGTGGTGGTGCCGATGATCCGACCCTGCCGAATCACGGTCATGCGGTCTGCAATTTGATAGACCTCCCGTAGCTTATGCGTAATGAAAATTGTGGACTTGCCCAGCTCCCGCAGGCGGCGCAGCACATCAAACAGCGCGTCGGACTCCTGAGGCGTCAGCAGGGCGGTGGGCTCGTCGAAAATCAAAATGTCCGCCTTGCGATACAGCAGCTTGACGATCTCCACTCGCTGGCGCTGCCCAATGGTCAGTTTGTCCACCAGCGCATCAGGGTCTATGTCTAAGCCATAGGAAGCGGCCAGCTCCCGGATACTGCGTGACGCTTCCTGCTTTTTCAGCCGTCCGCTTCTAGTCCTGACCTCCTGCCCCAGGGTAATGTTTTCCGCCACCGTCAGGTGCGGAATCAGCATCAGTTCCTGGTGTACCATACCGATGCCGTGGGCAATGGCGTCAGCAGGGCTTTTCAGCACCACTGGCTCGCCGGAAAGGAACATCTGACCCTCATCGGGCTGCTCGATGCCGTAGAGCATTTTCATCAGTGTGCTCTTTCCTGCACCGTTTTCCCCCAGAAAGGCGTGTACCTCGCCGCGGCGCAAGGTGAAATTGATGTGATCGCTGGCCTGTACGACGCCGTTATAGCACTTGCACAGGTCAACACACTGCAAAACAATGGGGGCCTCGGCGGCGGTTTGCGTGTGTTCGGCTATCATAGGATCCTCCTTTCAGGGCCGTTCCCTCCATTGGTTGATAAGGACAAGCAGTTGTGCCCTTTTCAATGGGTGGTATTTTGCGTGAACTCATTATACGCCAGCACCCGTAGAATTTGAAGAACAAATAAGCGATGTAAAGCCATCGGTAAGACCGATGGCTTTCAGGTAAAAACAGGGTTTTGGGGAAGTTAATTTATAGTGCCGGAGGTTGCTTTTTAACAAAAATGCTGCTAAAATCAGGAAGATATCCCACAATTACCATTCCAGAGGTGTCGGTTGGGGCAAACAGTGACGAGAGGTCGCCATCTGCGACAGCAGCGCAAGTATGAGGTGAAAACGATGACATTAAAGCAAATACTATATGTCCGGGCCGTCAGTAAGGCAGGCTCTATCGGCAAGGCAGCAGAGTCGCTGTTCATCTCCCAATCCAGTCTATCCGAGTCGATCCGAAACTTGGAGCGGGAATATGGTATGGTTCTTTTTGAGCGAACCAGTAAGGGCATATCGCTGACGCGCCAGGGAGAGGCATTCCTGAAGGACACACAGTTGCTGACAAATATCTACCAGGATTTGGATGACAAGTATAAAAACCACAAGGGAGAGTGCGAGTATTTTTGCGTATCTTCCCTGCACCATGTCTCCGGTATTGATGCCTTTGAGCACATTGTATGCCAGCCTAAGAATCAAAAATATCATCTGGGATATTTTGAGGGAAACATGGATCAGGTGCTGCAGGATGTGGAAACGAATCGCTCCGACATCGGCGTGCTGTTTTTCACCAGCGACAGCCGCAGCGCCATTATCAAGGCATGCAATCGGCGGAATATATTTTTTCAGCATCTGAAATATGATCTGCTGCATATTTACATCCAAAACACGCATCCCTTAGCCGGGCGCAAAAGCGTTACACTGGCGGATATCCAGCAATACCCGTTTATTTCTTATGAGGAGTGTCATCCCTCCTCGGCCCGATTCACGACGACCAGGCGCCAGTGGAACCCCCAGCAGCAGATCATCTCGGTATCCGACCGGGCGATGGCGTATTCACTGCTGGCACTGGGCGATGCCTATGTGACCGGCTCCGGCTATCTGACACAAGAGGATCGCCGCCGCGCCTTGGTCAGTGTGCCCATCACGGATTTGGGGCAAATCGAGATCGGGTATATCTGTAACCCCTCTCGAGTGCTGTCGGAATTGGCGCTGGAATATATTGAGTGGCTGAAGATAATCACCGTGTGACAGGCGCTATTCGCCCTATAGGCAAGCCGTATTTACCGCAAGGGTAAGAGCATACGGCCACCTTGCTTCATGCCCTCACACATAGAGGAAAAATAGACAAAGAAAAACTCCTGTTTTCTATCGAAAACAGGAGTTTTTGGAGCTGCTGGGCGGATTCGAACCGCCGACCTCATCCTTACCAAGGATGCGCTCTACCGACTGAGCTACAGCAGCATATGGCGACCAAGATGGGGCTCGAACCCACGACCTCCAGCGTGACAGGCTGGCGTTCTAACCAACTGAACTACTTGGCCTGATCTCGCTCGTAGGAATCAAGCTTGTTCATTATAGCAAGCGCAGGCGGGTTTGTCAACACTCTTTTCCAAAAAAATTGCCGGGAACGGGAGAAAAGCAGGAGGGCTGCTCCCATGGGGAGCGGATTGGCGACCAGAACATAAAAGTATACATTTTGCATAGAAAATCACATAATTATCATGAAAATAAATAGTTATTGCCGTAGAAATTTGCGATAAGTAGGATAAAATTTCTTGACAGAGGGAGGGCGGCGTGATACTCTATGGGCGTAGGCCGCTCTAAAGGCGGAAAACCGAAGGGAACAAAGGAGTGTGACCGCCTGTGCAAAGAAAGTCTAAGTATCTCTGGGCTGCATTGGCGGCCTCTCTGTGCCTGATCGTGGCTCTGCTGGTGATGCTGGGCATGAGCCTGCGGCATCAGCCGCTGACGGGTACCTACCTCTGCGAGGGGCTGAGCCCCGGAGCCGGTACCTATCTGGTGTTTGATGGGAAGGGGGACTACACCCTGTACCGGCAGTCCGGCGTGCTGTCCGCCGGGACGTATGCCGAGGATGCCAACGGCGTCTATGTGCTGAAGGGGGAGGGACTGACGGTCCCGTATGTGACCTACGACGGGAAGGACAGCGTGCATTTCTTCTCCGTGCCGGATACCTACACCTACCAGCGCATCAGCGATATCCCCACATATATCAACGTGGAAAAGCCGTAAAATGAATGACCGGGGGCCTTCCGTAAGGAGGGCCTCCGGTTTTTGCGGGATGAGGAAAGAGTACCTGAAGCCCTGCGGCTTCAGGTACTCTTGGAAGCTTGCGGTGCGGGTCAGCACTCCAGCCGGTCAGCAGCGGCGGAGAGCCAGGAGCCTTGGAAGTCCTCGATGCGCCCGGCGTCCACCAGAGCCGCCAGCGCCGGGTCGATGGGCATCTGAGCCAGCAGGGGCAGGCCATAGCGGTCGGCGGCCTCCTGCGTCTTGCCCTCACCGAAGAGGTAGATCTTCCTGCCGCAGTCGGGACAGGCCAGATAGCTCATATTCTCCACCAGACCGACGATGGGGATGTTCATCATCTGAGCCATCTTCACGGCCTTTTCCACCACCATACCCACCAAATCCTGCGGGCTGGTGACGATGATGACGCCGTCCACCGGCAGGGTCTGGAACACGTTCAGAGCCACGTCGCCGGTTCCGGGGGGCATATCCACGAACATATAGTCCACGTCCTGCCACAGCACGTCGCCCCAAAACTGCTGCACCACGCCGCCGATGACGGGGCCACGCCAAATGACGGGGTCAGTCTCGTGCTCCAGCAGCAGGTTTACGCTCATCAGCTGGATGCCGGTCTCCGTCTGCACCGGGAGGATGGCATCCTCGGAGCCAACGGCCCGGCCGTGGATGCCGAAGCACTTAGGGATGGAGGGGCCGGTAACGTCGGCGTCCAGAATGGCGGTGCGGTGGCCCCGGCGCTGCATGGTGACGGCCAACTGGCTGGTGACCATGGATTTGCCGACGCCGCCCTTGCCGGAGACGACGCCGTAGACCTTACGGACATGGCAGCCCTCATGAAGGGGCTTGATCTGGAAGGGGCTTCCGCCCTGACGGTCAGCGCAGCTCTCGCCGCAGCTGCTGCAATCGTGGGTACATTCACTCATGGGAATATCTCCTTTATTATAATAGTAGCTTCAAAGGTGCTGAGATGCTGATGGGAATTACTTCTTGTCCTTCTGGCCGGGGCGCTTTTCACGCAACAGGTTCAGCAGCTTTCTGCTGTGGCGTTTGGAACGCAGATCGGGGTGGGAACGGAGCAGACGGCGCTCGAAGAGGTCCTCGCCGCTGCGGAGCTGGGCCAGATACAGTTTCTTCTCCTTGAGGAAGTCGTCGTTAGCGTCCTCTAAGCCGGCCATGAAGCGGTCGGTGACCTCCTCCAGCCGGCCTTCATACTTCTGCTGCAGCTGGGCGGCCTTCTCCTCCAGATGGGAGCGGATCTCCTGCCGCACCTTCTGCAGATCGTCTAGACGGTGGGACAGCTGGATGGCGCTGCGGACGGAGAGGACGTTATCCATGAGATACAGGCCGAAGAGGAACGAGGCCACAGGGATGGTGTAGGCGGAGCCGATGTGGAACAGCCACGCCATCACTGGCGGATTCACAACATGGCACAGCAGCACGCAGGCCAGACCGAACAGCAGGCTGTTCTGCAGACAGATGCGGCCGTTGAGCTGGATCTTCTTGCGGCTGTAATCCCACCAGCGCATATGGAAGACGGCCTCCATAAACCAGCTGGTGAAGTACTCCAGCGCAGAGGTCAGCGCCATGCCCGCCAGAAAGGTCAACAGGGGATTTTTCAGGCCCCCGTGTAATACATATAGCACCAAAAGGGCGCCGTGTCCATAGATGGGGCAGATAAAACCGTTCAAAAAGCCACGTTTTTCGCAGATGTGGCCCTTGCCCACGGAGCAGTAGAACATTTCGCCCACCCAACCGGCGGCGCTGTAAATCATCAGCAGCAGGAAAAATACGCAGAGATTTTCAAAGGTGTTCAGCGGGAACATACAGCACCTCCGTTCAGGGTAAGAATGTGGACGCCGGGGCGGCCCGCCAGATAGGTCCGCTCCCGGTCATGGCAGGTGAACAGCAGAATTTGACGATTCTGACTCTCTTGGAGCAGCCACTCCAGCGCAGCGGCCAGCCGCTGGTCATCGAAGGAGGCGAACACGTCATCCAGGATCAGGGGGACATGCTTCTCCGGCGGCAGCACCAGCTGACAGATAGCCAGCCGCACCGCCAGATACAGCTGATCGGCGGCGCCTTGGCTCAGCACCTGAATACTGCGGGGTGTGGGGTCACCGGAGGGCTCGGCGGAGAGAGCCAGCGTCCTGTCCAGCAGTACCTTGTCGTAGCGTCCCCCCGTCAGGGCGGAGAAAATTTCCGCCGTACGGGCGCCCAGCGCCGGGGAGAAACGGTTTTGCAGAGTCTGATTGGCGGCGGACAGGGTGTCCATAGCCAGCTGGATCGCCTCGTATTCCGCCTGCAAGGCCGCCAGCCTTCGGCGCTTCTCGGCCAGCTGGGCCGTCAGCTCTGAGGGGTCACGGGTCGCCTGCAGCTGGCCGGAGATGGTATCCAGCCGGGTGCGTGCGGCGGCCAATTGGGCTTGCGCCTCCGGGATGGCGGAGCGCATGGCTTCGACGGAACGGGAGGGCCGGGGCAGAGGAATGGCCGGATCCGGCAGCTCCCCCTGTGGCAGACGCTCCTCCAACAGGCGGCAGTACATCTGTGCCTGCTCCTGAGCGGTTTGGGCCGATCGGAGGGCGGCGCGGCTGCGGCGGGCGGCGGACAGAGCCACCTGCACGGCAGGCAGATCCACAGCGGTGGAATGGAAGGTTCGGACCCGTGCCAGCAGCGCCAGCAGCTGGGCCTGATCGTTATGAGCCATGGCTTCGGCGGCGGCTGCGGCGGCATCGGCGCTGCGAGTGGCCTCCTGAGCCTCCGTCAGTAGAGGGAGATACTCTGCAATCTGCCGCTGTAAGGTGCTCCGCTGGTCGTCTGCCTGCTGCTTCGCCTTGGCGTGACGATGGCGGGATACTATATCATATAGCAGAGCGGCGGCAGCGACTGCGCCACAGAGAATGGGCGCATACACAGGCAGATGCAGCAGCACGCAGGCTACGGCCCCGACCAGCAGAAGAAGTCCCACAGGCAGGGGCAGCTTCGATGGTGCGGGCGGGTCCGTCAGGGCGGACAGGCGGCTTTGCAGCTGTGGCCCGTCGGCGGGAGAGAGGGGGTGTGCCGTGCAGCGGGCCATGGCCTCGGCGGCCTGCCGGCGCAGCTGGGCCGCTTGCTCCGTGGTCTGCCGCCGGGCGGCGATGGACTGGGTCAGAGCGGTAGCTTGTCCCTCCAGCTGGGAAAGTGTCTCCTCGTCCGGTAGGACGTCGCAGCGCTGCTCCAGTTGCCGATATTGCTGCTGGGCGGTGGATAGGGCTGCTTGGGCCTCCTCGTATTGGCGACGGGCGGCTTGGCGCTCCAGCTGCTGCCACTGGGCGTCTTGCTGCTGCAGTTCCTCCAACTGGTGTTGGGCATCTTGCAGCCGGAGCTGTGCGGCGTTGAACTGTTCCCGCAGGCTCTCCTGCCGGGCCAGCGCATCCTCCAGCTGGGCGATTTCCTGCTCCAGTGCCGGGATCTGTCCGGTGGAGCGGTTGGCTCGCCGGGCGTTCAGCTGCTTTTTCAGCCGCTCATAGCTCTCGGAGTAGGAGGTGTCCTCCTCGCCAGTGGAGATCAGAGCAGCGATGCGGCGCTCCAGCTCGGCGTCCTGATCCACCGCCAGAGCGTTCTGACCGATGAAGGCGCTGCGCAGAAACACCTCCCGTGGAATGCCCAGCAGATACTGACCGGCCTCGGCGGCGAGGATGCCGGGGACGGGGTCGGCGGTGCCGGTGTAGGTGAGACGGGCGTCACCCATGGGGGCGGTGGCCCGTCTGGTCTCCCGCAGGAGGGTATAGCGGGCGTCGCCGTTCCGCAGCAGTAGCCGCCCCTGCATGGGGGAACCGCTCCACGGGGCGTAGCGGTTCTTGTCAGCCAGCAGCCCCCGCTCCTTGGTGGGGACGCCGTACAGCATATTTTGAAGGAACCGGCACCAAGTGGACTTGCCGGATTCATTGGGGGCGCAGATCACATTCAGCCCCGGCTGAAGGTCCAGCTGGGAGCCGTTCAGTCTGCCAAAGGTGGCGTTCATCTGCTCGATCTGCAAGGGATCACCTCTTTATCATATATGGTTCATGTCGCCGGATAGTATACCACAGAAGCGGTCGTTTGTCACTGGCTTTATGGACGGAGAAAAAACGGAAATTTTTTGAAATTAGGTATTGACAAATGGCGTTTCCTCTGGTAATCTAAACAAGCTGTTTCGCAGAGCGGTTTTCATAGGAGCTTCCATTAGAGTACCAAATGACTGGTAAAAGTTTTTTGGAAAAGATGAAAAACCTGTTGACAAACTTGGCTTTGCAGAGTATAATAGCAATGTTCCGCAGAAGCGGGCGTGTATCTTGTAAATTAAACAATGAACGAA